>RRZU012988711.1_pt1 | contig 15368 bp, 16 predicted proteins | sample 2165561 | NCBI WGS metagenome assembly RRZU01 (sample SAMN10456909, study PRJNA506462) | wastewater metagenome | isolation source: wastewater sludge | place: USA: Moscow, Idaho
CGATTCCGTAAACGTTTTTACTTTTTGAGCTGGCAAACAAAATTTTAGGTTGTTGATTTTCAGGGGTTTAATTTTTAATTAAAATAAGTTTTTAAACTCATAACCCGAAGGTCACAGGTTCGAGTCCTGTTCCCGCTACTAAGTAAGACCCATCAACATTTTGATGGGTTTTTTCGTTTTTAACACCTTCTGAATCCATTGTTATTGTTGAGGTTAACGTAAATACTTGATTCACTTTTTTGGTTAGATATTCCCTGTTTTTTAACCTAATGGACATCCCTTCTGGAAAAACTAAATTTTGAATTCTGATTTTATTTTCAATATCGCCATTTCGCCATATTTTACTGGTATTTTTAAGGACTTCAATTGATTTATCAACAAACATTTTGTGGTTAGATATTTTCTGAGAGCAATCTATAATTTGTTCATCAATCAACTCCAAATCTTTCTTAAATTTAGTTTTGAAAGTTCTGTAAGTCTCAGGTGAAAAATCTAAATCTTGGATATTTCTTATTTCTAAGTTTTCAAGATTTTTTTCAACCTCAACTTTTTTTAATTCTAAAGACCTCATCTCTTGTATTCCTTCAGCATTCATGGTGTCAAACAGCTTGTTTAGTTGAAATTTGAATGGTTCGATAAATTGATTGTTCAGTGTGTAATTACTTAGTAAATCCTCAAATAAATCATTTAATCCTTTAGATTTGGATTTAATTGTTGAAATTGCATTAAAGCTTGCGTCTTTGCATTTTTGACATTTATAATAATGTAATTTCTTTTTACTCACCTCGTATGAAGTAAGTAAATCCCCGCATTCACATCTTAAGAATCCTGTTAAGGGTCTTTTTTCGTGAACTTTTGACTTAATAAATTCCTTCTTGGAATTTGTTTTATTTTTTTCAAAAGTTTCTTGAATTTTCCAAAAATCTGATTCACTTACAATTGGTTTCCAATTCCCTTTTTTTGGCTCATCTAATAAAGCATTAACAATTACTCCACAATAAAAAGGATTTCTCCAAATGCTACTTATTGATTGCTTAGGTATTTTTAAACCTAAATTTTCCAATTTCTGCCTAATCACATAATCTCTTTCACCCATTAGTTTCCATTGCCAAGCTTGTTTTAAAAGTTCACCTTCCTTATTTATAGTAATTTCTTGGTATTCCTGCATCTTTGAATAGTCATTAACTTTTTTACCTCGTAAAGCATAGCCTCTTGGTACTTTACCTAGCCAATTTCCTGCTACTAATAAAGCTTTCATGCCAGGTAAAGTTTTTTCTAATCTATCAAGATTTTCTTTTTTAGCTTCTAATAATTTTTTATAAACTTCCAGCCTGTCAAATTCATTTTCAGTTGTTAAACCAGTTGAAGTTTCAACAATATGAACTCCCATTTTTTCAACCAGCTCTTGAACAATTCCAATTGCATTGTCTCCTGTTCTTGAAAATCTACTTATAAATTTAATTGCTATCGCAAAAGGTCTTCGTTTAGATTTTCTGACTTCATCAATCAATCGCTTAAACTCTTTTCTTGAAAAATCACCACTTGCACTCTCATAGGTGCCACCTACAATTTGTTCAAGTTCGTAATTATTATTCTTAGCAAATAATTTCAAATCTTGTTCTTGTTCCGTTAAGCTATAATTGTTGTATTGTTCTTTACTACTTACCCTTGTATAACCCCAAATTCTTTTGACAGTTACAACTATATCTTCTTTCTCTTTTTGAAACTTTCTAAATTTTTCTAAACTCATAATATCTTATTTTAAATTATACACTATTATTGAAAGCTTTAATAAGCTGTCGATTATTTCTTCACATTCTGAATCTGAAATATTTTCAAATCCATTAAATTTTCGCAATTCTTTAATTGTTATTTTTATCTTTTCATTATCTGATAACATTATTTTTACTCAGTCGCCATATCTCATGTTTTTTTAGCGGGAGATTGTTTTTTTGACGCAAAGCGTCCTTTCCAATTATAAATCTATTATAACTAGTTTGTGAATTTTAGAACCCTGTAAGTTCTTAATGAGTTTTTGCTGAAACCACTTTTTTGAACAAAGTGAATGTTATACGTTCAAACAGCTAAGCTGTTCCTATCGAGTTTTAAGTAGATTAGAAAAAGAGCTGACTAATCTATCAGTTTTACCTTTTAATCTAATTATAAGCAATCTTACTACTAATTTTCTTTAGTTGCAAGGTGATTTTTAAAATATTTTATTTTAACATGCTGATTTTAAAAGTGTTCGCCTGTAAAGTTGATGAACTGTTGGTGCCATAAATTGGTTGCCATAGCGTGTTTTAAAATTTAATTCATTTAAGTATTCAGCTATTTGTCTGTAACTCATTCCTTTTTCTTTGCAACTGGTTATAACGGATTGAGCTTGTCGGTTCCTGTCATTGTTGATAGCATTTTCTTTGATGGTCTGTACACCTTTATTACGTGCATTATCAGTCAGGTTTTTCGGATTCCCGAGAACCACCCCTTTTTTGCGAAGTTCACCTAAAGCCAACTTCGTCCTAGAGCTTATAAGCATTGCTTCTTGCTCCGCAAGTGCCGAAAATATATGTATGGTGAAATTATTGGCTGATGGCATGTCCACTGCTAAAAATTCAATCCCAGCATCCATTAATGAACTTACAAAATTCACATTTCTTGCTAATCTATCTAATTTGGCTATAATTAAAACTGCATTTTCATTTTTTGCTTGTTGAATAGCTTTGTGGATTTCCACACGTTGACGTTTGCTTGTTCCAGTTTCAATTTCGGTATATTCATTCAAAATGATTCCTTCTTGACCAGATACATATTTTTGAACGGAGCTTCTTTGAGCTGATAATCCTAAACCCGAAATACCTTGTTCTTTTCTACTAACTCTGTAATATGCAATATACTTTTTCATAGCTTAAATTTTAGGTGTAATAAATCTTAGATGACCGTTTATGATTTATTACATTGCAATATTCCAGGTATTTTTTGAATAAAAAAAGGAAATTCCCAGGAATCCTGGATTTCAATATTTTAGTATGTATTTTAGTTATTTCTCGGCATAAAAAAAACGAAGCGTTAACTTCGTTCTTTTTTTGGTTGAAACAATTGTGAAAACTCTTCGAGTTCTTTGGTTGTGAAATTCGATACCTCAAATGTGATTGGAAACTTTGGATTTTCAGTTTCTAAAATTTTTCGAAATTGCTCGAGCGTGATAATTATTTTCATTTTTTCCTTTACATATAAATATCTTCAAATTTTGATTTTTAAAAATTTTACTCAGAATTTTTGAACGCATTTATTCGCCTATTAATATATAAGTAAAAACTTCTAATATGAGGTGGGTAAAATGTTAAAACGCATTTCCTAATTTTTGGTACAAATCACAGGAGGGAAGGGCTGTTTTTAACCACGGGGGGCGAATAATTAATATTTATAGCATTAGCGCTTTGCGTGCTAATAACTGCGCTATAGGAACCAATAAATATTGAAAAAAAGAGCCTTATTGAATATTTTGGTGCGATATGCTTCTTTTATATGTTATTTGAAATTTTATAATTCAATTTAGTGTCTAATTACTATTAATTTATTCTTATAATTTCAATATTTCTACTCATATATGTTACTTAAATATATGGTATAATAATCTTATATAATACCAGTAAAATAAGGTAATACAGAATAATTGTATTAATATATTTGTGCATTGTTTGCGCTATTACAAAACCAGCGGATAAACGTTTTCAAAAAATAGTTATCCAAAGTACTTGACTGTTTTCTGATTTGTTAGTATAATTGAAAATATGAGAGAAAACTCATTAAAAAATCCTTGGTTGCTGGGGAGTAATTAACCCAGCTTCTCTTACCAAGCCGTAAGAGAGCCGAGACAATAATCACCCACATGCTGGGTGAAGCGAATAAGAGAATATACAATGAATCTTAAAAAAGAGTACCTATCGTTCACAGGTGATACAGAGGATTTACAAATCCTGCACCATGATGAAAAATTTGCCGAATTAGCCCTAATCTTCCCAAATGTTAATTCGATACTGATTCCAAAGAAATTGGAAACCAACCTAAGAAAATACGTTTCGAAAGAACTTTTAAAAGCAATCGACCCCGATATAAATGTAGCAGTTGAAAAATGTCTTGTCTTGGTTTCTAACCTAGCTAGCACATACTATACTGACGACCGCTGGAAGCGATTGAACTCTAAAATATTGCACGAACAAACCAAAAACAAAGACAATACTTTCATTTATTCGAAAATTATTGAAGTGTTGAAAGAAGGTACTTCAACTGGGACAATGCTTGAAGTTGACGAGCGTTATGCAAAAGGTAAAGATTCAAGAAAATACAGAATACCTGACAGCTATTTTAAGCCAGGTTTAAACGAGTATTTCATCAAAAACAGCGGCATTATTCAAACAAGAAACAGAATCTATTACAGGCTAATAAATGAAGCTCAAGATAATCCAATTTGTAATAACCTGTTGAAGATGTACCAGAGAATTGAATTACCTGCATCTAAAGAATTACTAGCAGTTGGGAAAAAATTGATAAAAGAAAACTACACCACTAAAAAAGGTAAAATTCTAACAATGCGAAACAAACATACTGATAACTATTGGAAAGATGTTGACAATAGAAGTTTTGTTGAAAATAACATTGAAATTTTTGAATATTTAACCAATCGGGGCTTTATGATTCCTAGTGCTGGAGATGAACGAAGCGGTGGTCGTGTGGTTGATAGCTTTACATTGATGCCGAGTTGGATTCGTAATGAAATTTCAATTGACAGCAAAAAGCTCGTAGAATGTGATTTTAGGGCTTTACACCCAAATATAGCAATGCACTTGTATAATGGCAAACACGAATTTTTAACGCATGAAAAAATTGCGAAAACAACTGGTATTGACCTAAAAGAGGTTAAAATCGAGCATTTGAGTTTCTTTAATAAAAATTGGTATAGCATGATGGAATCCCCACTTTTCGGTTACTATTCCAAACACGAACCCGACATGCTTCAGCAGATTTACAACGATAAAAAGGAGCATGGTTACAAAATCACTTCAAAGAAAATGTTTAAGCTCGAAGTAGAAATAATGACAGAGGTAATAAAATATCTCAACTCGGTTGGGGTTTATGTTCTGTATGTTTATGATGCGTTATTATGCGAGGAAAAAGACAAAACTTTGGTAATTGAAACCATGAACCGAATTATTTTGGAGCATGGTGTTAAAACAAATGTAAAAATGGAAACGAGCGCAGAATTTGAAGTTGAATGCGCTATTGAAAATCACGATAATGGTGTGGAAACGATTGCCGATGACAACGATACCAAACGAATGACAATTAAAGAATATTTCAAACGATTTGAAATTAAATTCGGTAGCTACATAACGGAATCCAGTTTAGATTTGCATAAAAGCGTGTTATCCGAATTCTACACTTATATCGATGAAATTCCCGAAGAGCATAAAAATAATTGTTTTGTTGAGACTTGTATCGATGGGGTTTTTGGAAAACAAAAACTTTTCAAATAATAAAAAATCCTAACCGTTAAAAGTTAGGATTTTTTGTTTTGTTTATCGAGATAATTTTAAAATTCTAAATGCTCCTTTTCCAACTATTACAAATACAAAAACTCCAATAACCAAATCAGGTATTTTTGAATTGGTGAAATATACCAAAATCCCCGCTACGATAACTCCAATGTTTACAATCACATCATTTGAAGTAAAAATCATACTAGCTTGCATGTGAGCTTCTTTACTTTTAGATTTTTGCAACAAATACAAACTTATAGCATTACCAATAAGCGCAAGCAAAGAAATTAGTATCATGGTTTGGAATGCTGGCACTTCGGTAAACCCTAAAAATCTTCGTATTACTTCCACAAAACCTAAAACAGCAAGTGTCAATTGAAAATACCCACTCATTTTTGCAATACCATTTTTGCGGGCAACTGCACCACCAACAGCAAATAAAGCAAGCGAATAAACAACACTATCCGCCAACATGTCTAAACTATCAGCAACTAATCCCATCGAGTTGGAAACAAAGCCAGTAATCATTTCTAATACGAAGAAAAAAGCATTGATTGTTAGTACTTGCCAAAGAAGTTTCCTTTGTTCTGAATCATCTGATTGGCTTATATGTTCAGAAGTTGTTTTTGTTTCCAATAATGAACTATCAAAGTTTAAGCTATTGATTTTTTCCGTTATAGGTTCTACATCACTCAAATGAAAAACCTCCAATTTCCTGTTTGGAATATCAAAATTAAGATGTTGAATTTGCTTAATATCATTCAAAGTCATCCGTATCAATTGTTCCTCACTTGGACAATCCATTTTGACTATTTTATAAATGCTCTTTTTCATAAGCTATAATTTTATTTTTACTCCAGCATTAATAACAAAGCCATCTAATGGAGCGTAAATATCCTTGAATGTTGGATTGGAAATAGACCCTGTGTAGATGCTTCCAAATTTTGTTTGTCTTGTATCTGTGAAATTTTCAAAGTTAGCATATATGGAAAAATGTTCCCACAATTTTTCAATCATTGCCCCGAAAACCCAATAATTCTTACCTGTTGAACCATCATTTAGCTTTTGTGGACTATAATAGTAAGCTTCCAAACCAATTTTCCATTTTTCCTCAATTTCATACATCAGAACATTATTAAGACGGTGTTTTGACGTAAGCGGATTTTGTGATTTAATGCCATTATCATTAACCATTGCATCCGTAAAAGTATAGCCTATGAATAATTTAAAATCCTCGTATCCCAACTTAATATTGGTTTCTGTTCCTTTGGTATCAATATACCCGTCAATATTGACAAATTGAAATGTATTGTTTGATAGTGGTGTTAGTAGTAGCGGATTATTTATGTAAGTATAAAAGAATAATTGATTGATGCTAAACGAAACTTCATCAGTGATATTGGTTTTGTAATTAACGTCAAAATTCACTCCGTAGCTTTTCTCCAAACTATTAAAATTACTATCAATCGGCAATACATTTTTGTGTTGAATCTTCTCGCTTTCTTCTGTAAATATAGTTGGGGTTTTATAGCCTAAGCCACCACCAATACGGGAAGATAATTTATCCGATATTTTAAAAAGTGCTGATACTTTGGGTAAGAAAGCAAATCCATAATCAACAACACAATCACCTCTCAAACCAGTTTCGATATGTAACCACTCTTTCGCTTTTATGGTGTTTTGAACAAATGCACCAAAAGTTACTTGCTTGTAATCCCGCAGAGGAAATGAAGTAGTTGCTTTTTCGGAAAAGTTATCCGTGTAAAGATTTGCACCTGTTACCCAATCCGATATTTTTCCATTGTGGGAATATGTAACCTCTGAGAAAGTACTGTTCTGCAAGCCATCAAAAGTATAGTTTGGAATCGATATAATACGATTAAAATTGTTAAAGCTGTTGCGGAAAACTAATTGTTGATTTTCTTTTAGCTGATGTGTTAATGTAAGTTGTGTACTAATCCTCTTCGTATCATTTTTTTCAAAATACCCGTTTGTATTTCCGTTATTTTTGATATAATCAATGTCACCACCTATACGGTTTTCAAAAGCAGTATTTATCCCAAAATCCAGTTTTGTTTTATCGCTAAAAAACACAAACAACTTAGGATTTATATTAAACCTTTCAAATTTTGGTATGGCTGTCAAATGAATGTCAGCGGGGTCATAAGGAGCATTTCTGTTATGTGAAGCAAATAGTGTCAATCCAATTTTGTTAAAGCTTTGCGAATAGAAACCGTTAATATCAAGTCCTAATGCAGAAGTTCCGTTAATATGAAACCGTAATTCTTTTTCGGCAGTTGGTGTTTTTGAAATGAGGTTGACTAATCCCGCAATTGCGCCACCACCATATAAGGTAGAAGCCGAACCTTTAATGATTTCAACTTGTTTCAAATCCAATGGTGGTGTTTGTAAAAGTCCTAAACCACTTGACGCTCCTGAATATAGAGGAAAGCCATCTTTCAGTATTTGGGTATATCTTCCGTCTAAACCTTGTATGCGAATTGAAGAATTCGCAGAGGTTGCAGATGTTTGTTGTGTTTGAATACCAGTACTTTCATTTAATAGCATTCTAATATCACCAGGCTTCATGTTGCCTTTTTCCTCTAACTCTTCACCTGCTATAAATTCAACCCTTGTGGGAATATTTCGGATGGTTCTACTACTTCTTGTGGAAGTAATCATAATTTCTTTTAGTTCTTCCGATTCAGATTCTAAAAATAACTCTAAAGTATCATTCGTAGATAAAGGGAATACAAATGTTTCCGTTTTACTTTTATAACCTTCAGAAGAAAATGTTATAGTGTACTCCCCGTTTGGAATATCGCTAATAAATAATATTCCCTCATCATTTGATACTGAGTTTATACTTGTATTATTAACCACTGCTGTTACTCCCAAGATTGGCTCTTTTGTTTGTTCGTCTTTAACAACAGCCTTAAAATTATTCTGTGCTTGCGCCATCCCAACAATGAATATTGCCGAGATTATGAAAAAATATTTTTGCATTATTTAATTGCTAAATGTTTATAATCTATTTTATGCAAATAGTTTTACCATTTGCTTCAATGAAAAAGCATTAAGCTATTTTGGTGGTTGCCAGATTTTGCAAAAAAATGCAGAATAAAAAGGATTTTCGTAAGTGTATGGTTGCATTGAAGTATCGTCATTCATGAAAATTTTATGTATTCTAAATGATATTATCAATTCAGAAATAAAACCCATACATGTCCCACAGGAATAAAATGGAGAACAATTGCCATCACATTTATCATCACACTTACCAGAATGTTCCTCATGCTGAGTTTCAATTTGAAACCTAGTGTCTCCATGATAAGCATAGCATGGCACTATAGAAAGTACCACAACAATAAATGATAATACGCTAACCATTATTTTCATGTCACAAATTTACGGTTTTTTGAATAAACACAAATTTTTTAAATCTCACATATTTCATATAAGTTGTAAAGTCGCTCTAAATCACGTTTAAATAGGTTCGAAAATTCGATACTTTCGGGAGCAAAAAACATAATCTAATCGTTTACTTGATATTAAATGTAAATCATTACCTTTGCACCGAGTTTGAGCTTATTGTATACTCTGATGAGTTTTATACATTTAGTAATGTGTTATTTTGAGTTATAAAATAATTGGTTGCGAATCTGCAAAATCAACTATTTTATAATAATCTTCCAAAAATTGGTTAGATTTTTCAAGATTTCCCGCTACTAGAAGCTTCACAGAAATGTGGAGCTTTTTTTGTGTGTAATCAATTCATTAATAAATGGTTATGTTTTTTATTGTTGTGATTTTCTTGCTAGATTTAATAAAAAATACTACTTTTGCACCTTTATTTTAAAATAACTATGAATCCAAAGAAAATTGCCGAGTACAGAAAGTTACTTGATGTTACCAAAACAGCTACGCTGAAAGAATTGAAAACCATTTACAGAAACAGTATGAAGGAAGATCATCCTGATACTATTGCTGATCCAGTGGAGCGTTTAGCTGCTGAGGAAAGAAGTAAAAATATTATTGAAGCATACCATTTTTTGGTTAGTATTGCTCCTGAAACACAAGAAAAAAACAAAGAAGTATATCAAAAAATAACTTTAACTGTAAATATCCAAGATTTTTATATGGATAATGGAGTGTTGTATATTTCGTTTTTAGATGGGAGCAATTACGAGTATTTTAGTGTGCCAAAAGTAACATACATTAAAATGGTAAATGCAGAATCGCCTAGTCGTTTTGCAAGACGACACATTTACAATGAGTTTTTATATCGTAGTGCTAGTAAAATAGTTGCAGAGTAAACAATTGTTAAAAAAATATTCCTATTTTTGATATACTAACCAAAAAACTATATCAATTATGGAAATTAATTTTTTAGCTGTTCTAGTGGCAGCACTCTCAAGTTTTGTTGTTGGATTTGTTTGGTATAATCCTAAAGTTTTTGGAACGATTTGGATGAACGAAATCGGGATGACCGAGGAAAAAGCCAAACAAGGAAATATGGCAAAAATCTTTGGATTGACTTTTGTTTTTGCTTTTATGTTAGCCTTTTTTATGCAACCCCTAACAATTCACCAGTTTTCTGTTATGGGATTAGTGGGAGGAGATGTTGCTCATGCTAAGCCTTCTTATGCAGCTTTTATGGCAGATTATGGAGATGCTTTTAGATCTTTTAAACATGGAGCATTGCACGGATTAATGGCAGGATTATTTATTGCTTTACCCGTTATAGCGACTAATTGTTTATTTGAGCAAAAATCATTTAGATATGCAGCAATAACTTCTGGTTATTGGATTGTTGTAATGACAATAATGGGAGCTATTATTTGTGGCTGGAAATAAAATAAAATTTAACATTTAATTATATAGGAATCGCTCTACTTTTGTGGAGCGATTTTACTTTTACATTGGACGGAATTTCATTTAAAATATACAATTCAGTTGCGGCATTACCTGCACTTTGGGACACTGTGGCTCAGAGCAATGTTTTTTTGCAAACATCTTATCTATATGTACTTGAGCGTTCGGCTCCTGTAAATATGGAGTGTTTTTATATTGGTATTTTTGAAAAATCGGAACTGATAGGTGTTTCTTTGGCACAATATTTAGATTTGAATAAATTGGAATCTTTTGGAGAAAGAGACAAGTCGTTGAAAATTGCTATTCGTAATTTTATCTTTAAAAATTTCGCTTCTCACACACTTTTCCTAGGTAATAATATGATTACTGGTCAAAATGGATATGCTTTTACAAAAGAAATCGATTTTGAATGTATCAGTGATATTCTAATTCAAAGCGCCGAAGAAATTACGTTATATTTCAAGAAAAAAGGGATAAATATTCACTTGGTTTCCTTTAAAGATTTTTACGAGAATTGTTCAGTGGAATTGAAAAAATTCCGTTTTTCTAATATATACGAATTCAATACGCAACCAAACATGATTTTCTATTTGGACCAGAATTGGAAATCTGAAGAAGATTATGTAGGTGCACTTTCTAAGAAATATCGCGACCAATATAAACGTGCTCGTAAAAAGAATGATGGGATAATTGTTAAAAATCTTTCTTTCGAAGAAGTTATTAAGCATGAAACCACCATTTATGAATTGTATCATTATGTAGCGAAAAATGCTCCTTTTAATACATTTTTCCTAGCGAAAAATCATTTTTCAACTTTAAAAAGGCAATGCGGAAATCGTTTTCAAATTTTTGGCTATTTTTTGAATGATAAATTAGTCGGTTTTCATACGCTTTTATTAAATGATGAAACCTTAGAAACCTATTTTCTAGGATACGACGAAACCATTCAAAAAGAAAATATGCTGTATTTGAATATGTTGTATAATATGACGAAATACGGAATTGAGAACGGATTCAAGAAAATTATTTTTGGAAGAACTGCTCTAGAAATCAAGAGTTCTGTTGGAGCAACACCCGTTCAAATGTCGGGTTTTATCTATCATAATAATAAAGTGATAAATAAATTTATTGGTAAAATCTTCAAACAATTAGAGCCAGAATTGCATTGGCAACAGCGTCATCCTTTTAAATAAAAATACGGCATATTACGTATCGGAGAAAGAATGTAAAAATCTATATTTGTAAGGTTAACAAAATCAAACTCTTATGACTATGCGATTTACTTTTACCCTCATTACGCTTTTATTTATTTCTTCAATAGGACTAGCACAAACGGTTATTTTTAATGATACCTTTCAAGATGACAAAAACAAATGGACATACAATGGAGATGGTTTTAACTCGAAAATTGATGACGAAAAGCTAATTTTAGAAAATAAACATGCAACAAACTCTAAATGGCGTTACATTTCAATTACTCAAAATACCGACTTAATCGATTTTGATGTTGAAGCTACTATAACTCTTGATAAAACGCAAAATGATTATGCTAGTTATGGTTTGGTTTGGGGAATGTATAATGATAATTCTAATTATAGAGTAGTACAATTGTCGGCAAATAAACAGCTACAAATTTATCATTATTACAGTAAAGAGTTTCATTATGGTAAGAAATGGTCTGCTTCTAAAAATGTTGGTGGTAAAGGAAAAAAAAATAAAATAAAAGTTGAAAAAAGAGCTAATGTTTACAAGGTTTATGTCAATGATGCTTTAGAATATCAAACAGGTGATAATGCCTTTTATGGCAGTTCGTTCGGATTTATTTTAGATGCTGGCGTTACAGTTGAAGTTGATGATTTAAAAATTACGGAATATCCTTTATCAATTAATGTTGTTAAAGAATTTAATCCAAACTTAAAAATGGTAAAATTGCCAGAAACTGTTTCTAGTCCAACTATTGAAGAGGCAAATCCGGTTATTTCTGCTGATGGTACAATTTTGTATTTTGACAGAAAAGATAATCCATTAAATATTGAATCTCCGAAAGACGATATTTGGTATTCTATAAAAGATAAAAAAGGGAAGTGGTCAGAAGCTAAAAATATTGGTCGACCGTTAAATAATCGCGACAATAATTTTGTAATTTCATCTTCACCTGATAATAATACATTATTATTGGGAAATAAATATGCATCAGATGGTGTTTCGCCAAATGGAGGAGGAGTATCAATTGCTAAAAAAGGGCAATCAGGATGGGAAATTCCGAAAGATGTTGTTATTGAAGATTTTATAAACAAAAATGGATATGTTGGATATTTTCTTTCTAACGATAACAAGAATTTATTAATGACGGTAGAGCGACCAGAAGGGCTTGGATTAAAAGATATTTATGTTAGTTTTGTTAAAGAGGATGGAACGTTTTCAAAACCTAAAAATTTAGGTAGCGTAGTAAATACTTTTGAAGAAGAAACAAATCCATTCTTAGCATCTGATGGTAAGACATTATACTTTGCGAGTAAAGGGCATCTAGGTTATGGTTATTTTGATTTATTTGTAACCAAACGATTAGATGATACCTGGACAAATTGGTCGAAACCAGAGAATTTAGGAAATATAATTAATTCTACAGGATATGAATTAAGTATTTTTCTTTCGGCAAAAGGAGATAAAGCCTATGTTGGTAGACAAAGAGATATTTGGGAAGTAGATAACACAGTAAAACAAGATCCAGTTGTTTTAGTAAAAGGAAAAGTTTACGATGCGAAAACCAAACAGATTTTAAGTGCTAAAATTGAATACAACAACTTAAAAACCAACAAAATAATAGGGACTGCTATTTCTGATCCAAAGACAGGAAGTTATTCCATTGTATTGCCATATGGTTCAAATTATAGTTTCATGGCAGATAAAGAAAATTACTATGCCACCACTCAAAACGTAGATTTATCTAATCTGAAGGAATACAAAGAAATGGAAGTAGATTTGTATCTAACGCCTATTGAAAAAGGAGCGGTTATCAGATTAAATAATATCTTTTTCGATTCAGGAAAGTATACTTTGTTAGCTGAATCTTTTGCTGAGTTGGATATTCTTTTTGGGTTGTTAAATGATAATAAAAATATTAAAATTGAAATTGCAGGTCATACTGATGCAGTAGGTTCAGATGTTGATAACTTGACATTATCAAATAATCGTGCTAATGCTGTTGTGAATTATTTGTTAGGAAAAGGAATTGCAAAAGACAGATTGTCTGCAAAAGGATACGGAGAAACAAAATTCATTGCAACAAATGATACCGAAGAAGGAAAACAATTAAACAGAAGAGTAGAGTTTGTGATTTTAGAAAAATAATTCGAGGAACTTTTCTATCTTCGTGTAAAATTTAAAACATGGCACGAACGAGTTCAACAGAAACCCAAATTAAAAATATGCTCATTCCATTAGTGCAAGCTATTGGGCGCTCGGGAAAGTTAATTTATTTGTTGATTTTTTTAATTGTTGGATTTTTAGCGTATCAGTTTTTTACCAAAAGCAGCGAATCTTCAACGGTTGAATACAATTCGGCATTAATTGAAAAACAAATTAAAAATGTTGGAAAATTAGTCGTTACCGAAGGTCATTATGCAGAAGTAATTACTTATAAAGACAAGCAAAAGTATTTTATGGATTTCATAAAAAAAAAAAAAAAGGCCTTGATTGTAGCTAATGCCGATGTTTTAGTAATGTATGATTTGCGTCAGTTGCAATATGAAATTGATGAAAATAATAAAACGGTAACATTGAAAAATATTCCCGAACCAGAATTAAAAATCAATCAAGATTTGCATTTTTACGATGTTAATCAAAGTAGATTTAATCCGTTTAATGCACAAGATTACAACAAAATAAACAAAAAGGTTAAGACAGAGCTGACCAAGAAAATTGAGAAATCTAGTTTGAAATCAAATGCTAAAAATCGTTTATTGAGCGAGTTGTCAAAAATATTAATTCTAACCAATACTATGGGTTGGACATTAAAATATGACGGCAGAGAAGTGAAAACCGATAAAGACATAGAGTTAAAAATAATCAATTAAATACGCTTTTCGGCTAATTGTTTGACTTGTTACGATTTTCCATTTTTGTCTAAAAATAGATGAATATGGAAAATTTGTATTTTATTCTGGTTCCAGTTGTTTTTATTTCCGTCTTTTTAGTTTTTAAATTTTTTAAAATGGAACAAGATTACAAATCAAAATCTAAAGAAATTCAGATGAAAATTCAGGAATTGAAAGAAAAGAACTTAAAATATCAAGATAAGAAAAATGTAGAATATTTTGATTCAAAAATAATGAGTCAGATTACGAAAGACTTTTTGTATTTGCACAATTTAATAGTAAAAAAGCATCTCAGATAATATTTTAAAAAAAAAGATTATATTTAGTTAATATTATTCGAGACCTATGTTGAAAAAACTATTTTTCTTTTTGATTCTTATTGTTAGCTATACTGTTAAAGCTCAAAATAACAAAGAGCTTTTGGTAAAAGCGTTTACTTCTAAAGATTCTTCTGAATTTTATTTTAAAAAAGCTAAAAAAGCAATAAAGAATGATGTCGATGAAGCGGAATATTATTTTTGTAAAAATGCTTTTCATACCGACTTCGGGGCATCTGACAGCGCTATTTATTATGGGAAAAAGGCTTTAAATAAGTTTGGATTCCAAAAATTACAATTCAATCATTACACTATATTATAATTTGAGTAGAGCATATAATGATATAGGACAATATGAAAATGCAATAGGTAGCCGAATTACAGGATTAAAATTAGCGGATAGACACAATTTACAAAATTGGATTGGAACTTTTTATATCGGATTATCTTATGATTATCATGATTTTGAAGATTATCCAAAAGGAATTTATTACGGAAAAAAAGCGATTCAATACTTTTTAAATAAAAAAGGAGCTTCAGCA
>RRZU012201974.1_pt1 | contig 15367 bp, 16 predicted proteins | sample 2165561 | NCBI WGS metagenome assembly RRZU01 (sample SAMN10456909, study PRJNA506462) | wastewater metagenome | isolation source: wastewater sludge | place: USA: Moscow, Idaho
ACCTTAGGACGTACATCATCATCTAGGCCCTTGGTGTATTCCTTTATGAACAAGTCTATGTTCAGGCCAGTAGGTTTAACTACCTTACGCCACTTAGCCAACTCGCTAGGGAATCTATCCATGGACTTGTAATCCTTGTACAGAGGAATCATAGGAAAATAATTACCTATGGTTGAGTTTCTGTCCAAGTAAGGTTTAATGTTTGGCAGGTTACTAAAGTTCTTGTTGATTCGGATGTACTTATTATTGCCTTTATGGTTATAGCAAATCTGAATGTACTCAGGGTCTGTTATGTCATCATCTTCATTAAATTTATCCAAAAAAGCATACAGCTCTACATCATCAGGAAGACTGGAAAACTTACGTGAATCCACCAATTCAAATTCAAAGATATATTCATAATCATCTGTTTTGGTAACCACACCATTGTTGGTAACACTAGCTGATTTTAATAAGGTACTACCTGCTTTCACCTTGCCATTGGCTACACCACCTGTGGTGACTATCTGGTAGGTAGCTATGCAGTGAGCTACAGAGGTCTTCTGATTGCGTGTATAGGTCTGTGGGGCAAACGTATAGTTATAGAACTCAATACGCTTTACATCAGAGTAAGTCACTGTACCTGTAATCCAATTACTTCCTGAGTAGTCAGGGATACTGTACTGAGTAGGTTTAACCAACACACCTCTAGCTCTATCAAAGGTTTGCCCATATCTCAAGCCAAGCTCTTCTTCTGGGATACGGGATATATCTGCTTTAAATGGATTGATAACAAAAGTGCCTAAAGGGAAATCCAGTACACCAATAGGCTTCTTAGAAAACCAAGAAACCTCAGTAAATTGTTTGGTTTGGCGAGTGTGTTCAAACTCTGTAGTGATGAAATTGTTTACATAGTCTATTCCATAGATAATGTAACCATCTTTTAAATAAACAGGTACACCAAGCTCACGAGTTAAATTGTTTAGCAGATTGTCACTGGTGGTCCAGTCATGGTTATTAACCAATTGCATGCGCATGTCAAATTCATGACTCAATCTCTTTTCATAGAGGTACACAACATCAACTGTCTTATCCTCATACTCAGCCATGTATTTAGTGAATGACTTGATTAATGGGATACCTGTTTTGATAGTAATCTTGTTCTCAGGGATATTGAAAATTCTTCGATGCTTCTTGTACATCTGATCCAAAGTAACAGGTAATGAGTTTGCTCTAGCTAAATCAACATACTGATCTAGGGTAGACTTATTAGCATAGTCCTTAGTGGCATACGTATAAGTGGCATCTTTCATAAAGTTAGGGTATCCCTTTTCATCATAGACAGGGACAGAGCTAGTGTCATAGTAGGTTCTTGAAGACATTTGAAAATCCAATAAAAAATGGGGGAAAATTAATTCCCCCATTGTAATCACTTTAGTTATGGAGTGGGTAAGGTAACCCCATTCGCAATACACCAAGCTTTCATGATATTGCCTATATGGTCATCATCCAGACGGTTAGTAGCATTGGCTACAGTAGCCTCATCTGTGTTACGACGTACAGACCATGTACTGATTGCACCCGAAGCCAGTTTAGCAAGACTGTCTTGTTTATAGGCTTCCACCTGAGCATCTAACACAAGGTTCTGCTTATGTAAGATAGAGCCAGGTTTAATAACAGATGGGTCAGTTTGAGCTTGCTCAGTAATTACTTTCTGCTTCATGAGTTTTAATTCTTCAGCAGCTTGTAACAACTGTTGGGCAATCAAATCCAACTGTTTCTTCTTAACGTCCAATTCCACAATTCGGATAGCCAACTCTTTATCTTTCAACAAGAGTTCTTTATCAGCCATCTCAATTTGTTTTAACTGGAAGTTAATGTCACTGGTTAATTTCTCAATCTGTTTGTTCTGCATCAGAATGTCATTGGCAAGCTTATCAACCTGTTTGTTAATCAGATTGGTTTCGGCAGTAACCTTTAACAGCTCTTTCTGTTTGATTAATACTTCTGCAGCTTTAAGCAGTATGTCTTGAGAAATGGATTCAACTTGCTTGGTTACCAAATCAGTTTCGGCAGTAAGCTTCAATAACTCACTAGCTTTCAGTTTAACGTCAGCAGTCTTCAACAGAATGTCTTGTTCCAAAGACAATAGTTGTTTAGCCATCAAGTTAATTTCTGAATCCAGTTTAGATAACTCTTTGGTACGTATCTGTACTTCAACACCTTTAAGCAGAATCTCTTGAGCAATCAAGTCAAGCTGTTTGGTAGCCAGTGTAACTTCAGCATTGGCCTTAGCTACCTGTGCAGTCATCAAAGCAATCTCTTGAGGTACTTTAGAAATCTCAGCTTCTAACAACTGAATCTCATAAGGTATCTTAGTGGTTTGCTGAGCAATCATGTCAGTCTCTGCTTGTACTTTAGCAGACTGGTTTTGCAAGTGAGCCAACTCAGCAGGAAGCACACTAGCAATCTGGAATTGCTTCATCTCAGTATCTTTTTTGATATTGAGAGTTTGCGCATCAGTTTCCAGAATCTTAGCTGAAGTGAACTCATTCTCTTTGGTGATGCGAGTCAATTCAGCAGGCAACATGTTAGCAACCTCGTAAGTAACCTTACTGGTTTGTGCAGTAACATGAGCTGTCTCAGCAGCAGTACGGGTAATGTCAGCAGTGGCTTTCTCTAACTCTTTAGGCAAGATGTAAGTCAACTGGTAATCTTTCAATTCAGTTTCTTTTTGAACATCTGCTTTCTGTGCTGCTGCCAATTGTGTCTGTGCTTGGGTTAAGCCAGTTTGGGCAGTAGTCTGTAGAGTCTCAGCTTTCATCTGGTCTACCTGAGCAGGCATGATGAAGTCTAAGTTAAAGCCTTTGGTTTCTAAATCTTTATCCAGTATGTCATTCTCTTTCTGCAACTGAGAGAACTGTTCTGGCAAGATAAAGGTATTGGTGTACTCTTTGGCTGTATTGTCTAGTACAACACCTGCAGTCTGAGCCTTAACCAATTCATTTTGATACTTCTGGCCCTCAATCTGAGCATCCAACAACTCAAACTCTTTGGCCTGTTTTTCTTTCTGTAACAAGTATTCAAGAGCAGCTTGTACTTGCTGTGAATACAATTGAACGAAAGCATTAGCGTAATCTGGACCAACAATACGTTTGGAAGTGTATTCCTTATCCAATTGGATACGTAAAGTTTCAAGCAGCTTATCTAATACACCATCACCATCTAGCTTGCACTCAGTAAAACGAGCCACATCAAGTGGCTCGCTAAACTGTGCTTGCTGAATCTCTTTTATCTGGAGAGCCATTAGCAGTCACCTTTAATTAGTTATCAATGCTTCCACGAGCACTTTGATCTTTAGCCAATTGATCTAATTCAGCTTGCGTCATGTCTTCCAAGATAACAATGTTGTAAGCAGGAATGACAGTGCTCTTTGGAACTTGCATACCATTAGGGCCTTTGACGTAAATCACACGCTGCAATTGTTTTTCTTTCAGGGTATCCAAGAGAATCTGCTCACACACCCAACCATTTTCATTGTTGAATGGAATAAAACGAGACACATTACAAATGTTGTTGGCTACCGTGTGCAATTCCCCAGGCAATTCAGTTTTCACTGGGTCATTAGATGAAATGATGATACGGCGTAAACGCATCTGTTCATTGTAGTAATCAGCATCAGTCTTTGGCTTTTCAACTTTAGGAGCAGGTTCTTCTGCTTCAGCCTGTGCTTGAGTGTGCTCATCAATCTTCTTCTGCAGAGTAGCAGCAGTAGCATTGGCAGCATAAGTAATACTCAAGGCATCAGCCTTTTCACGTAACAATTCCAATTCAGTTTTAGTGGCTTCAGTCATCTCAATTTCCTTTAAAGTTTAGAAAGGGTAAGGTTTCCCTTACCCTCTTAATTCACTGCTTAAATTTTAGCAGCAGTCAAAATCATACCAATACGCTCTGGACGCAACGCCATGAAGCCGTACCACCATTGGATAGACATGAAGCCAGTTTTACCATAAGGGTCTTCACGGCTAGCCTGAGCTTCACCTGGGGCCTTATGAATCTGCTTGAACTTCACGGTCTTGCCATCAGACAAGAAACCAATGGTAGTGAATGAACCATCACCTACAACCAGCATAGGGAACACGTCCACTTTACCACCTGTAGCGTAAACAGTAGTCAACGCAGTAGCTGCACCACCACCTGCCCAACGCTTCATTTGTGGAACCACAATGATACGGAACGCATCAATAGCACCTGCTTCGCCTTTTAACAAGGTAGTGCCTGCAGCGTACTGTTCAACTGGCTTGAATGCAGGAGCACCATGCAAATCTTTCATGGCACGTAAGGTAGGCAGTAACTCAGAGCCTACATACATGGCACGAGTAGAGCCTACAGTCACGGTATCAATGAAACGAGTACCAGTGATGATGGTCAACTTTTTGGGAGTGAGGTTGTTATCCAACGCAATGCCCAAACGCATAATCATGTCATAGGTAACGAAGTCAGCTTCTTTAACCGTGGCACGAGAAGTAGCAGTACCCGCATAACGAATAGTGCCTGCAGCATTCAACAAGTCAACTTGCAAGAAGTCTTCTGACATCTTGGTTGCACCAGTAATGGTTTCACGGTTGATGTGTTCCATCAACTGAGTGTCAGAGTCAAACTGAACAGAGTCTTCTGTGTATTCAGAGAAGAAACCCATGTTATAGAAAGTACCCTGCAAGGTAACACGCGTGAAGCCTACACGGTTCACACGACCACCATTCTCACCCAACAAAGGCATCTTGGCAGTAATCTTACCAACGTCTTTGCTTGAGCCATACAAGTTACCCGCGTTGGTCAATACAGCACCAGAGGCATCAATACCTTGGTCATTCACGTTACGATCATCCAACAATGGAATGTATTCATAACGCTTGATCACTTTGCCACTGTTACGTGGCATGGCAGTTACGTCTGCCAACTGAGTAAAGAATTGTTCTTCGGCAGCTTCAATCAAAGCTTGCTTCTGCCAGAAGAAAGTATTCAACTGGGTATTTGCACCAATTGAGCTGTTAGTACCGTCACCGTAAATACGGCCTGCTTCGTATGCCATAATAATTCCTAACCTTTAACTGATTTCTGATAGGCCATAAATTCTTCTGTGGACATTTCCAAGAAGTTCTTTGTAGCCACTTTATTGCTTGATGGACTACCACCACTAGGGGCAGCAGCCTTAGCAGCAGGGTTCACAGCAGCTTGTTTAGGCGAAACTGTGGTTACTACCTTGCTTGCTTCTTGTTGCTTCTGTTGGGTCTCACGAGCCTTGTATGCACCATACAATTCCAAGTAAGCCTGTACATTAGAAAGGTGGGTAGGCACATTCCCTAAAGCACGTTGAGTGGTTAGGATTTGATTCAAGTGATCAAACACGCCAGTACGAACATGTTCAGAGAGTGCATTAATCTCGGCAGGGTTATCTGCGAAATACTGTTTAGATTGTGGATCCCATTCACTCATAATTACATTCATGGCTCGTTGCCCATGAGGAGTGGTCAAAGCTTCCGCTACGGTATCATCCACGAGTATCTGATTATCATTGGCGAATCCCTGTTTAGGGGTATAGCCCGATACATCATCAGGTAGGTCATACGTTTCAATGCCACTATCCTTAATGAGTTTAGCAATGGCTTCAGGGTCTTTGTTATGCACATCAACCAAGAAAGCCAATGAGCTTTCGTCAGTAAGGTTGTTTTCTTCTAGCAGCTTCCAAGCTTTACGCATAGGTTGCAACTGATTCATCTTGCGATGATAGTCAACCCCTTGTTGCATCAAACGAATAGCTTCCTCAGGAGAGGATACTTTCACTTGAGAACCTGCAGCACGGAAACCAGAAGTAACAGCTTCGTACCATTGAACCTTTTGTTCAGTAGATAAATCCGATGGATTCTCTAACAACTTCTCTAAAGGATTCTTTTCAGGATTGTTTGATTGATTAGTGGCATCTTTAGCAGATTGCTCACCGAACACATTTGCCTCACCTTGCTCTTGGGAACTGACGTTCCCATTCGCAGGTTCGTCAACTGGTTCGTTTCGCTCTGGTTCAGAAGCACTGGTTTCGTCAGTAGGCGTATCTACTTCCTGAGGCGCAGCTTCCGTATCATGAGTAGGAACTGTTTCAGGTTCAGTAGTTTGCTCTGGTTCAATCAAATCATGTGGATTAACCTGACGCAATTCTTGATCTGACATGCTTTGCAAGTCTTCAAGGGTATGTGTTGGCATTAGTTATCTTCCTGTAAGTTGTTTTCAATTTCAGAGTTCTGACTGACTGCCAATTCAAAGCCACTGTGGATTGCCTCAAGATAATTTGCAAGATGTGTTACAGCAGCCAATTGACTGTGTATCTTCAAGTCATCTTCTACAATGCCCGTCAACTTTGAGGTAAGGCTAAGAACATGCTGCTTCATGTAACCATCCAGGATAACACTCTTGAAATCAGTATTACTATCCAAGCGTTTAAGCTTGTTACCAACTTCAATGATGCCCCTATTGTGGTTCATCAAAGCTACCAATTCTTCTTTCATTCAGGTCACTCCTTATCTGGGTAGGGAAGATACTACAAAGTATCTCCCCTTATCAAGTTATGCTTTCGGTTTAGATTGGTGCATAGCCAAAGATGCAGACTGTTTTAATCCCTCTGCAATAGCTTTGCCTGAGTTGTTTCTGGAAGCCACATCCAACTGATTCTTACCTTGTTGGTCTATCTTATCCATCTCTCGATTATGAGTGATACCCTGAGAGCGTTCATTAAAATCCAACACCTTACTGTCAGCATCACCTTGCAAACTTTCAGCTCTGGCTTGTTCAACACCAACTTTAGTTTCATTAAGAACACCTTTAGAACCTGCTTCTTGAGCTTGGGCCTGCAATAACATAATTTCAGCTTGTAACTTCTGCAACTCGGCTTGTTGTATCTGCTGCTGTAATGGGTCTGGCTGAGGTGCATACTCTGCAATACGCTTAGCCAAATCAGGCATCTTACGAAGCTTAGCAATCTCAGACAATACAATCTGAGCCAAGTCCATACCCATAGTGTTACCCATGGTTTGCAACATGAAAGCCAACTGTTGTGCCTTAGCATCATCTGTCTCTGCAGTGGATATGCTCAAACTCAAATCAAAGTTACCTGCCAAGTCATCTCGTCTCACTTCAACAAACTCTGAATTGGTAATACGTACCACTTCAGTCTCATCTAGGAAAGCACTGTTCATGGCAATAATCTTACGGCCTACCTGTACAAACAGATTAGACAATCTTCGCAGAATACCCATCTCTCGCTTGCTTGCTGCGTCCATGCTAGAGCGCACTCCTTGCGCTGTTGCGCCTAGGCTTGCACCTGTAATACCACCACCAGTACTGAATGCCTTAGTACCCGAAATAGACTCAGCCTCTCCATTAATCATATTCAAATAATTAAGAGCTGTTACAGGTAACTCAGGAAACTTATGTTGATAAATACCTTGTGTAGGATGGATATTAGGATTGAACTCATAATCATCACCCTTAAGGTATCGAGTACGATTCAAAGGATCCAACATACCCTTAGCAATACCAGTTTGACTGTTAGCAGACTTGGCCCACAAATCAATTACCCCACGAGTAATGGCACTGGCAATAGACTGGTTATCAGCCAGTAAAGCACCATCAGGCTCACCATACAGAGAGTTCTTAATAGGCATATATGAAGCCACAACAAACGGAGGCTTCTTATCAGGGAATGGATTGTTTTCCAAACGAATAAAGTAATCAGTACCCTCAATCCAAGTAGCCACAATAGGCTTAACTGTACCATCACCATCAATGTCCCAATTACCCCAATACTCATACGCACGAAGCTTTTTACGCGGGGTATCTTGGAAACTGAAACTACTAGAATGCAAGGTCTGTTTAGTAACTGAATCCACTTGAGCTGCTGCATTAACAGGACTTGGCTTCTCAAGTTTATCCAAGTTTTTATAACGCCCATCCAACTTCAATTCAGACAAAGAAGTATCAAACGAGTAAATAACAAAGTTTGCTTTATTCAAATCACCATTACATGTTGGATCCAAATAAACATTACGGTAATCACACACTTCAACTGTAGGCCCATTGAAAGAGGGTTTCTCTACAATCACATCTCGCTGTGAAACCAAGCGTCCTACTACTGGCTGCTCTGTTTCTAAGAAGTGTCGAATAGCCTCTTTCATTTCAGGAGGTAACTTCTCGAATGTATCAGGCTCTGCTGTAGCTACTTGAGCATATTGTGCTAACTGTTCAGCAACCTGTGGATCCATGATAGGAGTAAGCTCAACTTGATATTCAGGCTCTACTACCTTAGCCATCTCAATACGCCAACCAGTACGAACAATCACCGTACCCTCAGTAACAGCAGCACGTATCACTCTGTCCACCAAGGCAGTCTTGTCTATACGAGTAGCAAACTGATTATTTAAAACCAGGGCATTCTGGTTAGCAGCAGCCACATCATCAAAGGTAACAGGACTTACATCAAACAAATCATCAGAGGACAAGAATGGTTCAGACAAGGCAGCATACTTCCATTCAGCCTGCTTACGTATCAAAGGAATCTCTATATTACTTTGAGAACTACTTTTGTCCTTTGGTGTCTTGGCCTCAAAGTTTTCTAACCATGAATCAATGGTTGCTACTTGTGAATTGTGGCTTTCAGTAGAAGATTGCAAGTCCCCACTGAGGTCACTTAACTTAGGGGGATTTTTCCAATCCACCAATTTAGTTTCTTGAGAGCCATCAAGCTCTTCAAACATTTTGTCAATATCACTCATTAGATGAAACCCTTATCTCTGAATCTATTAAAAGACTGAACACCTGTATCATTGTGTAAACCTTGCGTCACCAAATTCTGACATTCAGCTTCATACAGTTTCAAGAACATTTGTGCAGGGCTGTTACTTGCTGCCAAACCTGCATCAGGCAAAGTCGTAGTAAATATACGAGAACCAACAAACAAAGTAAGAGCTTCCAAATAATGATCTGGTAAATCAATATCCACTGTCATTGGATTCACATTACTGCCCACAGGTGGAATAGGAAGCATCTCACTAGCAGCACGGTACTCTACATCCAACACACCACTGTAACCATTGGTAGCAATGACATTAGGAGCAGGGGTAGATAAATATGTACCAATTCCTGTGTCAATTCCATTCAACACACAGAATCTTCCATTCTTATCTTTGACACTCAATATCTGTAGTACTTCCTTATCAGGGGGCAATCCATCAAGATAAACCAATGATTCATCCAACACATAGCGTGTCACCAAAGGCGTACACACTATTCGTACATGCTCTCGAAAGATAACCAACTTATTATGCAAATCACGAGTACCTGCATTAATCAAAGCCATTAACTGACGAGTTTCATTCGTGTAACCAGTAATCTCATCTACACTGCCTGCATAGTGTTGATTCAATATACCGTACACCAAGTTATCTATTACATCTGATAGCTTCATAAAAACCTCACACAATGTAACTGTTTATAGAACAAGTATCCGTATCAAACTGTTCAGGCATCCCATAGATACCACTACCATCTTGAACAGTTTCCACAACATGACTTGGAGCAAAAGGCTTCATCAAAGAAAGCATGGAGATTGTATCAAGACCATCATCGTGTTTGGATTTAAATCCACTGGCAGAAGCTAATTTTAATTCCTCAAGCAATTCACTCATTGCAGGGGTAAGCTTCTTATCATCAGGCAAATAAATCTTACCCTGCTTAAACACGGGAACCATGACATTAAATCTCTGAAGTTTATTTACACTAGGTCGTAATCCAGGGGTATCAGAGTTCTCATTTCGTGCCAGGGTAAACCAAATATTGCGAGTCATCATCTCTTGTTGAATCCATGGAATGAAACCACCTTGCTGACCTGATACTTCAATGCCCACAGACAAAGGCTTGTACTTACTCACAAACCTGAACAAATCATTCATGTTGGAATCCATCAACTGCCTGCGACAAACACCATCCACCCAGAACCAATCTTCATTATTGTTGTAGGCCCAAACAGAAATAAAGCTAAAGTCAGCAGACTGCTTCTCACTTGTAGCAAAGTCAGTAGTAATATAGAAATTGTAATTCCCCATATTCCTAATTAACTGAGCAGAGTTATACCAACGAATATCTGAATCCAAAACCAGTCTGTCTTCATCACTCATAATCTGTAGCATCATCTCCTGATTAAAGTCACCAACCTTACCTTGCATCAACAATTTGTTATACATGGTTTCCACATAATCAAACGAGAACCTGTCAGGCCATGCACCAACAAACTCTTCTCTAGTACAAGGAAACCTTTCACACACAGGGTATGCATTCACATCCCACGCACCAGATTCAATGGCCTTATATAAAGGATCCCCCGAGTTAAACGGAGTACCACTCCATACAATCTTGTGCTGCGTTGGGTGCAATGCAAACGTAATGGCTTTGTGCACTGTGGCTTCAATGGCTGCAATCACTGTTGGGCTGCGGGCATCCTCATCGGAAACCAAGTCATCAAGTACAGCTAACTTAGGACGCTTATTCTTAGACTTCGTACCACGCACACCAGTCTTTGCACCATACCCCTTAACCGTGAACACCTTTCCATCAGCATTCCAAAACTGCCACTTCACATCAGTAAATTTAACCTTAGGAACCCACTGCTGCAAAAACTCACTATTCGTCCAACGAGTTTCTAAGTTATCTCGCATAGACTTAACACCATTGTCCACACTGTCCGACACGTACAGAGCAAACTCTACTACCCCGAATCCAGGAAGCAAACCTCCCTTGAAAGCCAGATAAAGAAACAAGTACTCACCAAGTAAAGTAGTCTTTGCAGCTCCACGGAAAACCATGTTAATTAAACTAGCAAGACTGCCTGAGTTTTTAAACAACTTATCCAACATCATCAAATGCAGTACAGGGGTAATATTCTCTTCCCCATCTGCACCATTAACCAGTTTAATAAAGTTCACAAAATCCAGTGTGTGCTTACTAGGAATATAATCTGCCAGATCACCATACTTAACCAAGGCCAAGTATTGATCTACTGTTAATGGCTTATTCATCCGCATCCTCCGAATGCTCAATAATAGCCATGGCTGCTACATCCTTAGCACTCATCCCTTTTTGTTGAATAGTTTCCAACTGTGACTGAGCAAGCTTAGCCATGGTATTAAATAAATCATCCATCGTACTACCTTTCTTAATACCTATATTTATATCAATAGCAGCAGCTTCAGGTTTCTTCAGATGATTAAGCAAAGCATTAGCAGAATCACACTGTACTTTTTCACTGTCTGCATTGAAAGCTAGGTAAGCCAATCTGTTAATAGCTTGTTGGGCAATGTCCTGATTAAGTAAATAAAAAGGAACAGCAGATTGCTCCATGATCAACTTAACAAGCTTGCTTGTATTAAAAGCAGATATGTACTTACTGCGAGTAGACTCAGGTAATCCTCTTGCATCCCATGAAGCTACCTTAGTAGGGAAAGTACGCTTATAAGCCTCAGCACAATTGTCCCCCAAATGTCTGTGACTACAATACACAATAGCATTCATGTACTCTTGAATACTGAATCTACCCTCCTCAATTACACGAGCGTAGCTCATGAAATTATCTCGGTAGTTCATACCAAAATCAGGATCATCAATAATCTGATTCCATGTATCCAGTGTTTCATCAGGAATACCTTTCACCACCTTAGTAGGAAACACTGTAGCTAAATCTGTTCTCTGTAACATGAGAGTTCTCCTAGTAAATAATGGCAGTAGGATAAAGTAATACGTAAACAATTAAAAGAATTGTTATGGGTTTGATATGAGTGAGAAGCAATTAACAGTACGAGAGGGTTTGAGAATTTTTCTTAATTTAGTACGAGAGTAGGGTTCTGTCACCCTGACGGACGAAACATGATTATCCCCCCCGTATCAGTCTTACTAAAAAGGATTCTTACGAATCCTTAACCCACACAATTAAAACCATCTGCTCTCTCTGCTTACGCTTGAGTATGGTGCAATGTCGCACTTACTTACTCTGGAGATTCACATCATGTCTATCAATCAGTCATTCGCAGTTATGTTGTCAGCTTTGAACACTACCGTTAAGGTAGCAGAGAAAGCTGTCACTACTATCGACAAAGGTATTGAAGTGTTGGACAACGGCATCACTGCCGTACATACCATCAGCTCTACCCTACCGCAAAAGGCTGCAGTGTACGCAGCCATTAGCAGTGCACGTAGCATTGAATCAGCAGAAGCTGAAATCGCTACGCTCAATGAGCAGCGTAAACAACGTGGGGCAAAGCCCATTGCCATCAACGTGAATGCCATGTCATCAGCAGAGTTGTTGATGTTCCTCGATGATGAAGCTGCACCTGTCGTGAACAACTCAGTAGTGTTGCCACGCGTATAACATGCCAGTCCATGCACCTTAGGGTGTGTGGGCTGTTTAGTTTTACATCACACAATCCAAGCACACAATCACACAACCACTGCACACAATAGACACAGTAGGTGCGCTAACAGTACTGAAAGGGTATGGAGAAATACCTCATTTTGGTAGAGCCACATGAATTTATATAGACAACTCTGTCTAGGACAATTAATACAACACTATTCTCAAATAATTAAAATATATTGCATCCGTTTAAAGCCACCGTAGAGCATCGTAGACGCGATTTAGTAGTCAAGGTAAGCTTAGGTATTGGTTAGGTATAGTTATTTAATCCTACCTATCTTCTCATTCATTTAAACATACTTTATACCTTTTAAATTCTCACCTATGCTCACTTACCCATACTTTAGCCATACCTAAACTATACCTCTCACTTTACACACTCTATCATCCGCAAAAGCCTTTCAAATAAGCCTTAAGCAAAAATAGATACACCTCTTATCCTCTCTTCTTATTATATTAATACCCATATCTTAATTACCTATATTTATACCTCTTTTCACCATACCTTAGTCATACCTTAATTAAGCTTAATTAAACCCCTTTAAACCCTCTCTTTTCTTGGCACACTTCGTGTGCAAACCCCTTTCCTTTCTGTGTGCTTACGCTTGAATGCGGTAAAGCAATTGTGCTTACTTAACTTATATGAAAAGGATTTATCATGAGCAAAATTAACCAAAATTCTGAATTGTTCGGCAACGAAACCCCTGCAGGCAAATCTGCACCTGCAGTTTGGTTAAATTTGGGTATTAAGACCCAAAATGCCGAGGGTAATGAACAAGTTACCAAATTGGATAAAGGTTGTCCTATCGACCCTGCATCACCAATAGGTCAGTGGTTGATTGCCAATTTGGACAAAGCCACTGCACTTCAACTTGTTGTAACCAGTGCTGTTGATGGCACTAAGCCGAAAGAGCAACCTGCATTTAACCCAATGCTCGATTAAACCATTCACGAGCCACCCGAAAGGGTGGTTCACATTTTTTATATACGTTAAGGGGAAAGTTATGAAGATGGTTGTTTACTCAAAAGTACGTCAGTTATATATGAACTGTGAAGTTACAGTAGAACTAGATTCTTCAAACTTAGCAGTCACAGTAACCAATACAGACACTAAAGAAGTCTTGTTTTGGGATTACGCAGATTCATTTGATGAAGCTCTTAAAGCATTTCAGAAACAGCTTCAGGAAGAAGAGGCACACCTATGAAACGTACAATTACTGAATTGGAGAATTTATTTATGATTAGCGCAAACCAAGCCAAAGAGATTACCAAAGCAAACTCAGGTATCAATCAAACAAATATCATTAACTTACTTCTCAAGAGTATTAAAGAGACTCTTGAGCATTCTGGTGTGGCTACCTCAGTGCAGCACATACCTAACTCACCTAGCTCAAAGTTCATGATTAAGCATCTTAAATCCAATGGTTACAAGGTAATCACAGATGACAGGCAGATTCACTTCAGTTGGGCCAAAGCTACATCAGGTGAAGCATTCAATAACATGATGGCTGTTCAAACCTATTGGTCAGAGAAGCTTGGTGGATACATACAAGCTGCTGCTATGAGAGGCCAATCAGAAGTGTCATACCCAGAATATGTAATGAAAGAAGCCACAGCAATATTCATTTCTGAATTACTAACTAAAGCAGGGTATGAATGTGATATTCACATTGGTTCTAAAATCATCAGCATATCTTGGGAGAAGTAACCATGCTTAATGCACAAGAAGCCAGAGAGTTACAGAAGCGTGTTGAAGAAACACCTGATAAAACTCTCAATCGGGTATTGCAGTTCATAGAAGCTGACATACTGGGCAGATCCACTAACTCTGTTCAGTTTGGTATTACCAACAGAACTTTGATACACCAAGCATTACGTAACCTTGGTTTCACAGTAGAAGCCATGGGAACCTATACAGTTATATCTTGGGAGCAGTCAGATGAATGAAATCATATTTGTATTACTGGCAATGATATTAATCATTGCTTTCCAAGCAGTTCAGATTAACAAGTTAGAGAAAGCCTATAAGGATTACTCAAACAAACAGTTAGAGTTAGCTAAAGCTGTTTACAAGCTTTTGGCTTATAAAAAAGAAGATGACAAGATAATGGATGTTGTCTCTCAAGAAGTTACTAACCTAGAAAGAAAGGTTAAAGACCTACAAAAGCAAATCAACTAATCCAAACTCAAGCCCACCTTAATTGGTGGGTTTCTCTTTGGGTTGGTGTGGGGGTTTGGTGCTACCCCTTTCTGGCCTTAGTGCTTACGCTTGATTATGGTTAATAACGGAGAATTGCCATGCTAAATAAGAATTTTAATAAAGTAGGTACTAACCTACTGATAGTGATTTTAATTGGTTTTGTAATCTTGTTCAGCTCTGAAAAGAGCATTGAAATAGGTTACAAATTAGTAACTGTGATTGCTGCAATATTTGTTATTGCATTCCTGAAATCTGATGAATTTAAGGGGAAGAAATGAATACAGTAAATACGCCACTGAGCAATATGTATCAGACTTATGTTTGGCATAAGGATATGGTGTTCTATAGCTCTGAAGCAGCATTCCAAGCAGCAAAGACTGTTGACCAAGCACAGCGTAGAACCATTGCAAACACCTTTGACCCATATGCTACTAAGACATTAGGGAAACGTGTGGAATTGGTTGATGGATGGAATGACTTACGCATTGATGTGATGCGAGAAGTCTTATTATCCAAGTTTAAAGATGTAGTGTTATGGGATTATCTACAGAGTACTGGAGAAGTACATCTTATCGAAGACAATACATGGCATGACCACTTCTGGGGAGTGTGCAAAGGCACAGGTAAGAACCATTTAGGTAAGCTATTAATGGAGGTACGAGATATAGCACCTGAGC
>RRZU013372862.1_pt1 | contig 15363 bp, 18 predicted proteins | sample 2165561 | NCBI WGS metagenome assembly RRZU01 (sample SAMN10456909, study PRJNA506462) | wastewater metagenome | isolation source: wastewater sludge | place: USA: Moscow, Idaho
ATTTTAATATACTTAAGAAAAAAACTCCCGAAGGAGTTAATCATTTTGTAATAAGCTTGAAGTACTAACGATTTCAGTGATACGAATCGCAAAGTTCTCATCAATAACGACTACATCACCTCTTGCGATGAGTTGACCATTGACTACAATATCAACAGGTGCGCCTAACTGTTTCTCAAGTTCTAGGACATATCCAGACGCAAAGCTCATGACATCTTTGATCTTACGTTTTGTTTTACCTATTTCTATTGAAACATTTAGAGGTACATTCATGATGAGATCAAGATTCTTGGATGGGTTAGAGTTTAGTTGTTCATTATCAACATTAAACTTTGGCACTCTGATCTCTTTAACTTGAATTTCTTCTGTATTTGATGAGTTTGATTCTTTGTTGGATTTCTTATTGTTCTTTAAATCATACAATGAAGTGAAGTTTGCAAAGTCAAAATAGAGTTGCATCGGTATTGTGATTTCGTTATAAACAAGATTAAAACGGATGGTAAGTACTTTCGCATCAAAAGGTGAGATACCAATATTCTTCTGATCAACAAGCGTAACTTTTGATCGATCAATTTTGATTTGCTTACCAATCGTTGTGCTTATGTTTTGACTAAAGCCTTGATAGAAGATATTGCATATTTCACTAAATGCACTTAGTCCAAACTCATCAATTTCAATAACATTCTCATCATGATTCATGAGTTGTTTGATGAGATACTTAACATCATTTGTATTAACGATCATTAAGGAGAAATCATCATTCTCGAGGTTAAATGAAGATTGTACAAGTGTTGAATCTGCATTAATTTGTAAAGCTAATTCAGCAGGATATTTACTATCAACATCAAACTGGCTACATTCGAATTGTGTTTCTAGGAGTGAGTGCATGCTTTGTATTCCTTCAAGAACTGCTTGTTTAAGTCCTTCTTGAATATTAAAGATTTTTTCTTGCTCTGAGTTCATAGACATATTAACGCTCCTTTTCAATGTGGTGTTCAATTCGAACGGCTTTATGTTGTTTGGTTTCACCCAGTTTTGCGTCAAACCATGGGGTATCATCGACTTTTAATATGACATTCGAATCATATCGTTTAGACAATGGAATAATATCGTTTACTTCGAGTTGTAAGATGTCATGAAGATCGAGTTCAATTTCATCCAAGACCACTTTAAGTTCAACATCCGCATTCTTGAGTGAGTTTAAGATTGCATTCTTTTGTATTTCTTCTTTACTTTCATCGTGGCGTTTCGTCGTACGAATGAACTTTGGTGTAAATTTCTCCATGATGGTTTCAAAAGCAAGAGACGGCAACAACACTTTGAATGAACTGTTGATTTCACCTAAGAGAACTTTAAATTCAATCACAAGTACTATATCTTCCGGCAACATCATTTGTATAACTTTTGGATTGGTCTCTAGATTCTTTAGATTTGATTCAATCTCAAGATGTTTCATCCAACTCGTTTCGATTTGGCGACTTAGTTTACCGAAGATATTTTCGAGTAAAGCGACTTCGATTTCAGTAAACTCTCGTTTTGCGTCGAATGCTTCACCGCTTCCTCCAAGTAGTTTTTCCATCAGGAAGAAGCCTAAATCTGGGTTAAACGTCATGAGCATACTTATTTCATCAATCGATTCATCCAGTGGGATAACATCGAAATTTGCACAGACCGCGAGTTCTAAAGCATCGTTAATGTATTCATAGTAACGAAGTTTCTCAATCTGAACGATTTGTACTTCACAGTACAAGCGGGTTAAGGCACTCAAATAGGATGAACAATTTCGTGCAAATGTTTCGTGTAGTTCTTCTATCGTACGATATTGTTCCTTCCCAAATTTTTTGGGGGATCTGAAATCATATTTCTTGATACTTTCTACACTATCATGATGGGTATGGTTCATGATAAACTCCTTTCTTATCGAAGATTATTAATGATTTCTTCGATTTGATCTGCTGTTTGTAAGACTCTCGAATTTAATTGAAATGCTTTTTGGCCTTCAATAAGGGCAACCATTTGAGGACCTAATTCGACATTCGATTGTTCGATACAATATTGAATTAATAAAGTAGATTCTTCTGAAACAAGTGTTGGATTGCCTGAATTCTCGGATACAAGATAACTGGTATTGCTTGTTTTAATCAATCCTTCAGGATGATTAAATTGGAATACTGCAATCTTATCTTTTGCCGCATCGATATCCCAATTATCACCATTCTTGGTAAGTTCAATCGGTTTTTGATTACGTTCCAATACATAAGAGCCATCGTTTCGTACTAAGAATGCTTTATCATTTTGGATCGAGAGATTAAATGCTCCATCACGTGTAAATTCGATTTGTCCTTTGTTTAAAACCGCAAAGAAACCATTTCCAACAATCGCAAAATCGGTTGGACTACTCGTATTAACGAAAATGCCTTGTTCGAAATTTGTTTGAATATTAGATGCTTTCACACCATGACCTTGCATGAGTTCATTGGATTTATTGTTCACATCCATTTGTGTATAAATAAGATCATCGAAATTAACGGTACTGGATTTATAACCATTGGTAGAGGTATTCGCTATATTATTAGAAATCGTATTAATGTTTTGTTGGTAAGCTTGTAACGCTGTATACGCGTTGTAGAATGCGATGTTCATGATTATACCTTCCCTATCTCACTGACTGCACGTGCATTTAATCCATCAATTGTTTTAAGTGCATTCGCAACACTTTGAAAATTACGTTGTACTTCCATCAATTGTGTCATTTCTTCCGTCACATCCACATTCGAATTTTCTAACATCGATTGAATAACCCATGGATTGGTTTGAGTCATATTCCCACTGGTTTCAGTAAAGTATCCATTCTCCATCTTTACCAAATTAGAATTATCATTAGGGGTTTGAATGCTTAAACGGTCGATTACTTGACCATTTGAGTTCATGACTAAGCCTGTTTCATTGACAATGAATGAGTCATTCATAACCCGAATATCCCCTTTCATTCCTTGCACGCGTGCTCCCTTACTGGTAACTAAATATCCTTCAGAATCAATATTAAATGACCCATCTCGTGTAAAGAAAATTGTATTGTTTTGTCGAACTGTAAAGAATCCTTCGGAGACTAAAGCGATATCTAAAGATCGATTGGTATCTTCAAGATTAGCGATATCCACTCTAAAGTTGATTTCATCAATTCCTATTAATCTTGATTCAGTGCCAATGAGAGTCTTTTGATTGTTTTGAATTCGATATTGTAAGCTTTCTTCAAAAGTAGAAAGCACTGTTTCTTCTTTCTTATAGCCATTCGTTTTAACATTTGCGATGTTATTTGAAATGGTATTCAAACGACGTTGTTGAATTAACATTGCTTGTGCAGCGGTATAGAATCCATTACTCATCTTAATTCCTCCTGTAGAATCATCTTTAACTTCTTGATCGCTTGAGCATGCATTTGACTTGCTCGAGCTTCACTCACTTCAAATATTTCGCCGATTTCTTTTAATTTACAATTCTCGTAATAATATAAACTAATGAGGATTTGTTCTTTCTCACTCAGTTTCTTAAGTGCTTCTGTGACCTGAAGAGACATTTCCTTTTTAAAGAATACTTGTTCAGGGTTTAGACTGGTTTGATCAATTAAATCTTTATCTCCATAGGTTTCACTCATCTCTTCAAAACTTAATAGTTGAGACCATGCCATTTCCTGATGATTTCGACTAATTTCACTTAAGTCTTTATTCATAAACTCCGCAAGTTCTTGATCACTGGGTTCTCGCATCAATTGATTCGCAAGTGTTTCATAAGCTTTTTGAATTTGCTTCGCTTCTTGTCGAACCCGACGAGGGATAAAACCATTTAATCCAAGTTCATCGATTAACTTAAAGCGCATCTTGGTATACGCGAAAGCTTCAAAACTCAACCCTTTGGATTCGTCGTATTGTTCGAAACAATCCAACATGCTTAGAATACCAACCGATACGACATCATCGAATTCCATATGATTCACATATAAATTACGTGTCTGCTTGGCTACTTTTCGAATCAAAGGAAGTGATTGTTCGAGTAATTCATTTCTTAATTGAATACTCTTTGTTTTCTGATAAAGTGCTATATCTTTTTCAATCATAGGCTTATATTTGCCAATGCTTGGATCTGAACATTGGTATCAATTTCGTTGAATGATAATACGACAATATTAGGTATGAATTGATCCATAAGCTTCTTATAATACACACGTACAATAGGAGATGTTAGTACGATAGAATATGGGACTAAGTCTTTAATTCGATCAATTTCTTGAGATGTACTTTGAATGATTTGTTGGATTGAGTTTGGATCAAGTGCTAAGTAGGATCCATTATCCACCTTCTTAACACTTTCCATGATCATGTTTTCAATTCGAGCATCTAAGGTCACAACTTTAAGTTGTTTATTCTCAATGTATTTTGATGTGATACTACGTTTTAATGATTGTCTTACATATTCAGTTAATACATCTAAGTCACGAATGGATGGGGCATAATCACCTAAGGTTTCAAGAATGGTTTCTAAGTCACGAATCGAGACTTGTTCCTTCAATAAGTTACAGAGTACTTTTTGTAGGGTTTGAATCGATACGATATTCGGTATGAGTTCATTCACAAGTGGTTCATTCGTTTTCTTGAGATTATCTAGAATATGATGTAATTCTTGACGTGTTAGTAACTCATCCACATGTTTCTTAATCATTTCACTTAAATGTGTAACGATAACACTGGTTGGATCAATGAGTGTATACCCTGCTAATTCTGCTTTAATACGATTCTTCTCTTGGATCCATTTTGCGCTAAGTCCAAATGCAGGTTCAATTGTATCGATCCCATCAATGGGAGTTTTAATCTCATTTGCCGCAATCGCAAGTAAGTGATCCACTAAGACATCCCCACGAGCAATTTCTTCACCTTTTAATTTAATCGAGTATTCATTGGGATTGAGTGTTGCGCTATCTTTGAGTTTGACACTTGGAATGACTAATCCCATTTCTAAGGCGTATTTCTTTCTGAACATGATGATGCGGTCAATAAATTTTCCACCACTATTCTCATCTATGAGTGGGATAAGACTGTATCCAAATTCCATTTCAATTGTTTCAACACTTAATAAGCCATAAATATTATCAATGTTGCGATAGAAACTGGTTTCTGAAGTGATTTCTTCATTCATTCCAAGATTATTATCCGTCGCAAGTTCAAGATTCGTTTCTTTCTTTTGAAGAGAATAACCTAAGCCAATAAGAATTAATCCCATCAATATAATCTGTAATTTAGGAAACCCAGGAATAAGAATGAGAGATAAAATAATTCCACCCGACATAATTAAGACTTTTGGTTGACTGGTAAACTGTTTAACGAGCTCTGTACTAATATTCGCTTCTGATGCGCTACGCGTTACAATCATCCCAGTTGCGACTGAAATAAGTAGTGCAGGAAATTGTGAGATTAAACCATCTCCTACCGTAGCGGTAGAGTAGATGTTAATAATGTCTTGGAAACTGCCAACGTTGTTCATGAAACCCATGACAAGTCCACCGATAAGGTTAATAAATGTTACGATAATAGAGACAATCGCATCCCCCTTAACGAATTTACTTGCCCCATCCATCGCCCCAAAGAAATCAGCTTCTCTTTGAATCTTCTTACGACGTTCACGCGCTGTTTCTTCATCGATTAATCCAGAAGATAAATCCGCATCAATTGCCATTTGTTTCCCAGGCATTGCATCTAACGTAAAACGAGCACTAACTTCGGATACACGTTCACTTCCTTTGGAAATAACGATGAATTGTACAACTACGATAATTAGAAATATGACAAGTCCGACAAATGGATTCCCTCGAATAACGAAGTCTCCAAATGTTTTTACTACTTCACCTGCATAACCATTCTCTAGCAGAATAAGGCGCGTAGAGGAGATGTTTAATGCTAATCGAAATAGGGTTGTAATCAATAGGATGGCTGGAAATAGACTAAATTGTAAAGCTTCATTAATGTTCATCGACATGATGAGAATAATGAATGAAATGGATAGATTGAGAATAAACATCATATCTAATAGCCATGATGGTAAAGGAATAATAATCAGTAATACAATTAAAACGATTAATAATGAACTAAAACTCTTAAGTAAACTTTTCATATTACTGTTTTCCTTTCTTAAGTTGGTAAACAAACGCTAGAACTTCCGCAACAGCCTGATAATACTTCTCTGGAATTTCTTGATTAATCTCAACCGCTTCATACAAACCACGTGCTAATGCTTTATTTTCAATGCTTGGGATATCATGTTTCTTTGCGACTTCAAGGATTTTGAATGCGATATTATCCATACCCTTGGCAAGGATAATTGGAGCTCTCTGTTTGCCCATTTCATATTGAACTGCAATGGCATAATGAGTCGGATTTCGAATAATGACATCTGCTTTAGGAACATTCTGCATCATTCGTCTCTGTGACATCATGCGTTGACGTTCCTTAATCTTCCCTTTAATCTGAGGATCCCCTTCCATCTGCTTATACTCTTCTTTAATATCTTGTTTACTCATACGAATATTCTTTTCGTATTCATACCATTGATAAGCATAATCGGCTAAGGCTAGAAAAACGAAGAATAGTCCAACACTACTTACAATCGACATGATTAGAGAACCTAAGAAAGTGAGTGCTTGCATAAATTCCATATCGAATAAACCAATTAATTGATTCATTTTAGGTTCAATTGTTGTATAGACAATCATGGTTAGAACCACAATCTTTATTAGCGATTTGATGAGTTCAAAGATGGATCTAAGACTAAATAACTTTTGGAAGCCTTTAATGATATTGATACGTTCAAACTTAAACTTGATTTGAGAGAATGTGAAGATAAATCGAGTTTGTGCACCAACCATAATGATATTCGATGCCATCGATACGAATAGAATAGGCAGAGTGATAATCATAAAGATGATTGTGACTTGAATAAACATGATTTGAACTGTTTCAAACTGTAATGTTCTTAATCCTACAATTTGATCAAAACTGATATTCATTAACTTCTTTAAATTACTAAGAATACTCGGAAAGTAGAATTTCAACGCATAGAACGTACTGAGCAACACGACAACTGATATGGCGTCTTTACTCTGAAATACATTTCCCTTTTTTCGCTCATCACTCCGCCGTTTGGGGGTGGCTTTTTCACTCTTTTCTGATGCCAAACCAATCACCCCTCTCTAACTTAAATTCATTAAGACCATTTGCATATTTTGAATCATTTCACCTAAACTTTGATCTAACACATGACTGATGGGTTGGATCATAATAAGTAGAAGAACAATTCCAAGTAATACTTTTAATTGAATATTGATGACAAATACATGGATTTGTGGGATTAATTTCATAAGAATCCCCATTGCGATTTCTAAGGTAAACGCTGCCACTATCATCGGTAAGGCTAACTTAATCACAAGCATAAAGACCGTTATAAACAAATCGAGTAAATATGGGATTAACTTCGTAAGGCTAAACCATGCATCAAGTCTTAGATAGGTGAATGAGTGACTCATGATTTCGATCATCATTAGATGTGAATTACTCATAAAGAATAAAACAATGAATAAGAGTTGAAATAAGTTACCGATAATCGAAACTTGAACATAGGTTTGTGGATCAAAGACTTTTGCCATTGATAAACCAAACTGATAATCAAGTAAATCTCCCACAAATAACAACATATATACATACAACTGAACCACATATCCTAAGATATAACCCAATAGGACTTCCTTGAAGATGAGTAAAATAAAGGTTAAATCATCGATTTGGTTTAATCCACTTCCATCCACCGTTGGTGCAATCAATAAGCTTAACCAAACGACAAATGCAATCTTAGCGGTTTGTGGAATATTCTTTCTAGAAAAGATTGGGTTAAACATAATGCATGCGATTAATCGAACAAAAACGAGTAAATACACCTCTAAACCATCAAAACGAATCGACATACTATAATCCTGCAATCGTCGTAAACAGTGATTCCATAAATTCAATCATCATACGCATCATCCAAGAACCTGATAACAAAAGAATTGCGGCAATGACGATGAGTTTTGGGACGAAGGTTAGAGTTTGTTCATGAATTTGAGTTGCGGCTTGAAAGATCGCAACAATCAATCCAATCACTACACTTGCGAGTAGAATTGGACCAGCAATCTTTACGATTAACCATAATCCATCCGAAAATACTTTTAGAATTTCACCTTGACTCATACTAATGGAACCCCTGAACAAGAGAACTCATCAAGAGCCCCCATCCATCTGCTAAGATGAATATCATAATCTTGAAAGGTAATGAAATCATTCCCGGCGGTAACATAACCATCCCCATCGACATTAAGGTTGATGCGACAATCAAATCGATGGCTAGGAATGGAATATAAAGTAAGAAACCAATCAAGAAAGCTCGTTTTAATTCACTGGTCACAAATGCTGGAACAATAACAGTTAAATCAAGGTTCATCATTTGTTCATTTACAGGTTGTGCTTCATCAATCACAATATCTTGATTTGAAATGGATAGAAATAGCTCTAAGCTCTCATTATCAACTTGCTTTAACATGAATTCTTTGATTGGAACCTCAGCACGCTCGAGTGCGACTTCTTGAGTTATGGCTTGTTCCTTATAGGGGATGTAGGCATTCTCATTAATGTCGCTGAGTACTGGTCCCATTATGAATAACGTTAGAAACAAACTTAATCCAATCAGAATCTGATTGGGAGGGGATTGTTGTAAACCTAGGGCATTACGTAAGAATGAGAATACGATGATGATTCGTGTAAAACTCGTCATCATTAGAATAAGTGAAGGAATAATGGATAAGAACAAGAGTAAGAAAACAACATCCAATGAATCCAAAGAAGCTGAACCTGTATTATCAAAATCTAAACTAATTGTGGTAGAAGCAGAAACCTGAATCATACTTATTCCAATACCAATCATTACAAGTAGGAGGATTAACCATGTTTTATGTTTAATTTTCATGTTTATCTCCTTTACGTATAAACTGTTGGATGAGCTGTTCAAATTGGCTTGGATTCTTATCCAATGTTACTTTCTCTACATAATCACATTCCCCTAAGTTTTCTACTCCATTGGAATGGCTGATTAAGATAAAATACTTTGACTGAATGCGTACAATCATGATGCGTTTATCTCGTTCTAACATCATGGATTCCATGACTTGCATCGAATCGGTCTGATTAAAACGTTTCATTGATGTCGCATAAAATTTCGTAGTGAAATACGCTAAACCACAAATAAGGAGTAGCGCAATGAAAGAAATGATTGTTTCTATCATAGGATCACTTCATGAAATCGACATTACTGTCAATCTTTGTCATCACTACACCGAAATTACCATTTACTTCCACAACTTCACCTCGAGCAATCACATGATTATTCACGATGACTTTTACAGATGAGTCAACTGTCTGTTCAAGTTCAAGCAAAGTACCTTGGGTAAATTCCATAATTTCTTTAACCTTCTTCTGTAAATGACCTAACTCAACACTAACCATCACAGGAACATCCATCATGACATCTAAGTTTTTTGATTTAGGATCATGATAACGTTGGAGATAGGAATCTAAATTGGAAGGATGAATGAGTAAACTAAAGTAAGATGGAACTTGATTAAGTCGATAATTAAATCGAATCTCAAGTTTTTCTTCCATCAAGAAACTTTCTTTAAGTTCTTGATAGGGTTTGAAATGATACTTGGGTCTCATTCTTAGATTGGAAACCAAGTCATTTAAACTCGAGTTCGCAATCGAATAATCAAATTCATCCCATTCTAGTTTCTTACTTTCATAGACAAATTTTGTGACGAAATCCTGACTCATATATAAGAAAACAGGATGATTATAATCAAGATGAGCTATGGCAAAATAGAAATTCTCATCATACACTTGATCATTTGTACTATAAAGTTCTACATTTTCAATAAGAAAGTCATATCGTTTCTTATCGTGTATTACTTCTTGAATACGTTTTATCCAGTATTGCAAAGTCTGTGTCTTTGCAATACTGAGTGTTACTAAATTTTTTACATTGTTTCTAATTTCCATAGCCCGATCCTTTTATTCATTAAACTGTTTATAAATACTTACATCAAATTCTCCACTTAACATTTGGTAAATTTCAGAGTTCTCTGAGTTCTCTAAACTCTTACCCATAATTAGGATTTCAACTCTACGATTCTTAGAACGACCTTCTTCAGTATCATTTGTATCGATTGGGTAGTTTTTGCCATAACCCATCGCAATTAACTTGTTAGGTGAAATCCCCTTAATATCTTCTAAATACATGAGTACCGCATTTGCTCTTTCGGTTGAAAGAACTCGGTCCGATACAACACGTCCTGGACGTTCATCAACGGTTGCGGTATGACCATTAATACGTATGAACATGATACTTTCTTCATGTTCTTTAATCGCATTACCGACTAAATCTAAGAACTCCATCGTATTGGATTGAAGTACTGCACTATCTCCTGCAAACAGTAGATTATTACTAAGTCTTAGAAATACAATCGACTCATTCCCAACAAGCTCTACATCGACCGCAAATTCACTTTGGTTAATAAGTTGTTCCATGTGATCCTTTAAAAAGGATAAATCTTCTAGTTGTACCTCTTCACCATCGGATTCAACAGTCGGTGTATTATCGTTCTCAACGATTTCTTCTAACTCTTCTGGATTTTGGAAAGCGCGAATGAGTGTTTTCCATTTTTCTGCATCGATCGATGACATCGTAAAGAGTAAGATGAAGAAACAGAGTAAGAGCGTTACCATGTCCGCATAGGTATTCAACCATTCGTTACTTCCACCTTCAGCGGGTTTTCTTCTTTTTCTTGCCATACATCAACTAAGCATCAGCTTTCTTTGTTTGAAGATTCTTAGCCTTCTTATCTGCTTTTGCTTCATTTGCTTTTGGATCACGTTTCTTTGATTCAATTAACAATAATAATTTTTCTTCAATGAAACGAGGGTTCTCTCCAGCTTGAATGGCTTTAACTCCTTCAGCAACAATCATCTTACAAACCATTTCATCTTCATGTCGGATTTTAAGTTTATTGGCAACCGGTAAGAAGAAGATATTTGCCAACATCGATCCATAGAGTGTTGTGAGTAATGCGACTGCCATAGCGGGTCCAATACTGTTTGGATCAGACATTTGTTGTAACATATTAACAAGCCCAATCAGGGTTCCAATCATCCCGAATGCAGGTGCATATGCAGCTCCTTTAGAATAGAATTCCATATCCGCAATATGACGAGCTTCTAAGTAATCAAGTTCTGTTTCAAGTATTTGATTGACCTTTTCCGCATCAATTGAGTCTACGACTAACATCAGACTCTTTTTCATAAACTCGTCCTTAACATCCGCAAGTTTACTTTCTATCGATAATAAACCTTTAATACGTGCTTCTTTCGCAAAACCCGTTAGAGTACTGATGTATGACATTGGATCATACTTTTCAGGAAAGAAGACAATCTTCAAGTGGGTTGGAATCTTTATAAAACTCTCAATCGAGTATGAAACCATGAGGACCGCAAATGTTCCTCCAATGGTAATGGCTACACTGGGATAGTCAATGAAGTTGATTAAGTTTGAAAATACAAAACTTGATTCAGTAAATACAACTCCAAATACCATAAGGGCTAGAGCGAGAACTAATCCAACTAAACCGATAATATCCATTCTATCCCTCCTTTACTTCACCTTCTAAAATATTGTGATATAAGTCTTTCTTGTATATTTTGCATAATTCAATTACCCTATCCATATCTTCTTGAACGATGTATAGGTTTCCGTTTGTTAATACGATGGTTGTGTCAGGATTTTCTTGTACCGTTTCAATTAAATCCTCATTGAGTACAAAGCGTACTCCGTTAAGTTTTGTTAGTTCAATCATAATTATCGTTTGAGGTTAACCAACTCATTTAGAATTTCATCTGATACGGTAATCAGTCTTGAACTTGCTTGGAATCCACGTTGTGTTGTGATCATATCTGCAAATTCTTTGGATAAGTCTACATTAGACATTTCAAGAGCACCTGCTTGTAAACCACCTGCTCCGTTTAATCCAGCATTTGTAATCTTAGCTTGTCCTGAGTTAGCCGATACTGAGAAATACGTATTTCCTTCTTGGATTAAGCCTTGCGGATTTTCGAATGTTGCGATATCAATACGTCCAATATTGATAAGCCCTAATTGAGAGTGAATTGCACTAATAACTCCATCTGCTCCAATTCCGATATTACTTAAATCGGATACACTTTGTGCTCCACCAGCAGTTCCACCACTGAGTGTAAATGTTTTAGAACCAAAGCCTAATGCTTTACTTGCGGTAGATGCTTTTGCTCCATCTGCCACAACAATATCATTCGCATAGAATGAAGTATCATCTGCGACTGCCAATTCAACTTGTTTCTTTTGAAGTGCTTCAAATCCTGGGTGTTCAAGGATAATCGCATCTTCATCAGATCCTAATCGAATACTGCCACTTGTTTTAGCGGATTCAGGAATATTACCTGAGTATGTTTTTCCATTAATTTCAATGGATACAGTGTATGATTTTGGATTCGTATTGTGTTTGATATTCATCCCTAAGTCACCACTTCCCGTAAATTTGCTAGAAACTTGGGTGAACTTAAAGCCCATATTACTAAACTCATTTGGTAAACTTACACTTCCAAGATTTGGATTAAAATCAGAACTAGTTATATCTTTACCCGATAATGGCCAATCGATTACACCACTATTCACTTCGAATTTGAAGTCTCCTGCAGGGTGTGCTTTACCCCCATTCGCTTCTTGAATGGCTAGGTTGATACGATTATTGAGTTCATTTAAATCATTAAATGTTTCATTGTCATTCAAGGTAATATTGATGCCATTGGATGTAATACTTGCGGATACCTTTTGCCCAAGTGGTAAGTTGGAATTACTGTTAAAGTTGAATGAAATATTACCATCTTTACTTGGATTACTTGCGTTTAGATTGAGTGAAATACCATTGATAATCTCAGTGATACTCGATTGGATTGGTTGGTTGGATGGTACTTGGATTTGAATCTTATTAGCACTTGGGCTCTTACCTAATGGATCACCACTTACACCAAGTACAAAGTTTCCATTTTGATCAACTAAATTACCACTCGAATCGATACGAATCATTCCAGCACGTGTATAGAATACATTCCCATCTCCATCTTGAACTTGGAAGAATCCTTCTCCTGCAATTGCCACATCCATACCATTGTCCGTCATTTGGAAACCAGAACGTGTATGTTGAACATCGATTGTAGCGACATTAACACCATAACCAATTTGGTTAGCGTTCATTCCCCCTTGATTGGTTGTTGCGCCAGAAGCGGAACGTACTGTTTGGTAATAAACTTCTGAGAATGTTGTTCGGCTACTTTTAAAGCCATAGGTATTAACATTTGCGATATTATTCCCGATAACATCCATTTTTGTTTGGTGTGCTTTCAAGCCTGAAACACCAGAATACATTGATCTTAACATTTAAATTTTTTCCCTTTCGTTATGCGCTTAAATTTCTCTGTCATTCAAAATTTAATGTTTAGCCCCATTTAAATGTCCAGCTAAACGATGACGGCTCCATCGATATTCGTAAATACATTTCCTACTAATGCATCCTCATTAACGGTTGTTATGACTTTGTTGTTGGATACATTAACAACAAAGGCGGTTTTATCAATCAGAATGAGTGGTTCATTTAAGCCCTTTTGGCTCGCTAATTGAACACCATAATTCAATCGTTCTAATTGATTGGTACTCAAATCAATTTCTCTTTCAACAACACGTTTAATCGCATGTTTTGAGAATTCAATTTGACTGTTTTCTCGTATTTTCTGTTCGATAATTGAACTAAACGAATCGCCTTTGATTTCCTTTTCAGGAGTTTTACTTGATGATTGAGTTGCTTGTGTCAACGATCGTATTTTTAAATCGTAAATTGGATCACTCATACTTTCTCCTAGCCATTTTCACTGACTTGTCTAATTTCCATAATCTGGCTTAAACTGAACATCTCATCTCCAACAAATACCGCGAATTGATTATCAACCAAGCTAACTTTTGTAACAACTCCAGTTACAGTCTCAAGTTTTCCACCCACCGATAGTTTTGATGCGGTTACTTCTTTTCCCACCATTGAAATTACGTAGTTGGATTGTGAGTAATAATTCAGTTCTTTCATTGATTGCATCGTCGCAAATTGTGCAAGTTGAGCAATGTATTGTGTGTCATCTACTGGATTCGTAAAGTCTTGATTCTTTAATTGAGCTACCATGAGTTCTAAGAAGTTCTCAACGGATACTTGATCTTTACTTTCTTCAAACCAAGAATTTGTGCCAGCTACACTATTTGTTTTATTAATTGTCATTTATTCTCCTAAACATAGGTGTAAAAACCTAAGTTCTGTGGATGATATACCCACTCATCTTCAATCACTTCTTCTTCATTCAAACGATAAATCTTCTGTTGATCATATTTCTGTTGATTTGATTGATCAGAAGACTGTTTGTAACTCATCTCATTTAGATTTACTTCAATCTGATATGACTTTAAGTTTTCTCTTAAGACCGGTAGTTCTTTCTGTATCAATTGCTCAACGATACGATTGGGTGTTGATATATCGAGCACTACTTTTCCCATTTTTGATTCAAACTTAATTACAATTTCAGCTAATCCTTCAGGTTTAAGTTTAAATACAATTGTTTGATCATCATTCTTCTGAATAACTTGTTCAAGTACTGACTTCATTTCATCCATCGATTGTTTGAACTGAACGTATTCCACATCTTTTAACTTCAACTCTTGTTTATGATCGAATGTTTTTAATAGTAGTGTTGGATTTTCTTGTACAAGTTCTTCTCTTTTTTGTTTGACTTTATGTGGAGTTACTTGATTTAGAACTTTATAATGCGTCTCAATTTCGTCTGGTTTTATTGTTTCAATCACAATTTTTTCATTAATCGGTATATCAATGAGTTTAAATTCAACATTCTCTTCAACATTTACATTCGTTTCGTGAATTACATTATTTAGGATAGTTCTTGATTGAATTGGAACATCAATTTTGACATCGCTTTGAGTTATCGACTTCTCAGATAATTTAACTTCAGGATTCAGTTGATTAACTTGATTTGGAATCAACATTTGAACCAATGAAATGACTTGACTAAGCTCATTTGAAACAGTATCTTCTTGTTTTTTTGAAATGTTTTCATGTGTTATCTCAACTGACTTTTCTGAATCGACAGAAGTTTC
>RRZU013282961.1_pt1 | contig 15361 bp, 14 predicted proteins | sample 2165561 | NCBI WGS metagenome assembly RRZU01 (sample SAMN10456909, study PRJNA506462) | wastewater metagenome | isolation source: wastewater sludge | place: USA: Moscow, Idaho
AAATCGGCTGCTTTTATCGCTATCTGCTGCGGAAGAACCCGGACAAGCGGATTGCCTTGGGGGAACTGGTGCGCTACGCCCTCACCGCCGGCGATCTGGATCACGTCATCGCCCGGCTGCAAGGGGAAAGCCGCAAGCAATTGATGCCGTATCTGGCAAGGGGTGCGATTCACAAAATGACCGGCGGCATGGAAGATGTGAACCGCATCGCCCAGCCGTGCCGGGAACTGCTGCGACGGTGCGCCGCGTAATCCGCTATATCGCGCCCGAACTTTCTGATAGGGTTATCAAAAACCAGCTATTCCCGATGGAGTCCCGTTCCCCATGACCCGCGATTTCCTGTCCCTCGCCGCGCCCGGCGTGCGCACCCTGCAACCCTATCAGCCCGGCAAGCCGGAAAGCGAACTGCGCCGGGAATACGGCCTGAGCGACATCGTCAAACTGGCCTCCAACGAAAATCCGCTCGGTCCCAGCCCCAAGGCGCTGGCCGCCGTGCGCGAGGCGCTGCCCGACCTCGCCCGCTATCCCGACGGCAACGGCTTCGCGCTGAAAACGGCACTGTCGGCCAAGCTCGGCGTGCCGATGGCGGCGCTGACTCTGGGCAACGGCTCCAATGACGTGCTGGAACTGGCGGCGCGGGCGTTCCTGACCCCGGAACACGAAGCGGTATTCTCGGAACACGCCTTCGCCGTTTATCCCATCGCCACCCAGGCCGTCGGCGCCACGGCGCGGGTCGCCAATGCCAATCCGCCCGGCCACGCCATGCCTTACGGCCACGATCTCGCCGCGATCCGCGCTTCGATTTCCGACCGCACCCGCGTGGTGTTCGTCGCCAACCCCAACAATCCGACCGGGACTTGGCTGAAAACGGCGGAGTTGGAAGGCTTTTTGGCATCGGTCCCCGAATCGGTCATCGTGGTGGTGGACGAGGCGTATTTCGAGTACGTCGAGGCCGAGATGGATTGTCCCAACGCCTTGCGCTGGCTCGACCGCTTTCCCAATTTGATCGTCACCCGCACCTTCTCCAAAGCCTACGGGCTGGCCGGCTTGCGCGTCGGCTACGCCGTGTCGCATCCTCAAGTGGCCGATCTGCTGAACCGGGTCCGCGAACCGTTCAACGTCAACAGCTTGGCGCTGGCGGCGGCGACGGCGGCATTGGATGATTTGGCGCATCTTGAGCGGAGCAGGGCGGTCAACCGGGCCGGCATGAACCGCTTGCAGGAATTCTGTCGCCGCCAAGGCTTGGCTTGGTTGCCCTCGGCCGGCAATTTCCTGTGCGTCGATGTGGGCCGGCCGGGACGCGAGGTGTTTCTGGAACTGCTGAAACGCGGTGTCATCGCCCGGCCGGTGGACAATTACGGCCTGCCGCGATTTTTGCGGATCAGCATCGGCACCGAAGCGGAAAACGCCCGGTTGATCGAAACCTTGGGCGACGCGCTGAAAAGCTGACATGGCGGCGCAACCCTTGATCCAACGCCTGTGCGTGATCGGCGTCGGCCTGATCGGCGGGTCGCTGGCGCGCGCTCTGCGAGATGCGGGCGAGGTGGGCGAAGTGGTCGGCTCTGGCCGCAACGAGGACAACCTGCGCGCCGCCGTCCGCTTGGGCGTGGTGGACCGCTACGACACCGATCCGGCCCGCGCGGTGGTCGGCGCGGACGTGGTGGTGGTCGCCGTGCCGCTGGGCGCCATCGAGCCGGTCATGCGCGCCATCGTCCCGCACCTGTCGCCCGATGCCGTGGTGACCGACGTGGGCAGCGCCAAGGGTAGCGTGGTGGCCGATGTCGAGCGGGTTTACGGCCATGTTCCGCCCCATTTCGTGCCCGGCCATCCCATCGCCGGCACCGAAAAGAGCGGCGTGGAAGCCGCGTTCGCGACCCTGTTCCAGCGGCGGCGAGTGATCCTGACCCCGCTGGCGGAAACCGCCGCCGCCGCCCATCATCTCGTCAGAAAAATGTGGGAACTGACCGGCGCCGAGGTGATCGACATGGGCGTGCGCCATCACGATGCCGTGCTGGCCGCGACCAGCCATTTGCCGCACATGCTGGCCTACACCTTGGTCGATACCCTGGCGCGGCTGGACGACCGGGCGGAAATTTTCCGCTACGCGGCGGGAGGGTTCCGGGATTTCACCCGCATCGCCTCCAGCGACCCCAGAATGTGGCACGACATCTGTGTCGCCAATCGGGAGCAACTGCTGGAAATGATCGCGCTGTTCGGCGCCGATTTATCGCGGTTGGCCGAGGCTATCCGCACCGACGACCGCGCCGCGATTCTCGCCACTTTCGAGCGGGCCAAGCGCGCCCGCGACAACCTCTATCTCGACTGATCTGCCCCATGACCGATCTCACTTTCGTCGCCGAGCCCGGCGGCGCGTTACGCGGACGCATTCGCGTGCCCGGCGATAAATCCATTTCCCATCGCGCCATCATGCTCGGCGCGCTGGCCGATGGCGCGACCGCCATCGACGGTTTTTTGGAAGGCGAGGACTGTCTGGCCACGTTGCGGGCGTTCCGCGCCATGGGCGTGCGCATCGACGGGCCGGACCGGGGACGGGTGACCGTGCAGGGCGTCGGCTTGCACGGCTTGCGTGCGCCGGACGGACCGTTGGACATGGGCAATTCCGGCACTTCGATGCGGCTGATGAGCGGCATTCTGGCCGGGCAGGCGTTCGATACCGTGTTGACCGGCGACGCTTCCTTGACCCGGCGGCCGATGCGGCGGGTGACGGAGCCGTTGGCCCAGATGGGCGCCCGGATCGATGGCACCGAACGGGGGACCGCGCCGCTGCGGATTCGCGGCGGCCAGCGATTGACCGGCATCGACTACCCGCTGCCGGTGGCCAGCGCCCAAGTCAAATCCTGCCTGCTGCTGGCCGGTCTCTACGCCGAAGGCGTCACCCGAATCACCGAACCGGCCCCGACCCGCGATCACACCGAGCGGATGCTGGAGGGTTTCGGTTATCCGCTGACGCGCGAGGGCGGCCGCACCGTGGCGGTGACCGGAAGGGGGCGTTTGGCCGGGACGGAGATCGACGTGCCGGCCGACATTTCCTCGGCGGCGTTCTTCCTGGTCGGCGCCAGCATCGCGCCGGGCTCGGATCTGGTGCTGGAGCACGTCGGCGTCAACCCGACCCGGACCGGCGCCATCGACATCCTGCGCTTGATGGGGGCCGACATCGAGTGGCTGAATCCTCGGCTGGCCGGCGGCGAGCCGGTCGCCGATCTGCGGGTCCGGCACGCACCCTTGCATGGCATCCGCATTCCGGCGGAACTGGTGCCGCTGGCCATCGACGAGTTTCCGGCGCTGTTTGTCGCCGCCGCCTGCGCCGAGGGCGAGACCGTTTTGACCGGGGCCGAGGAATTGCGGGTCAAGGAAAGCGACCGGATTCAGGTGATGGCCGACGGTCTCGCCGCGCTCGGTATCGCTGCCACGCCGACGCCGGACGGCATCGTCATCCGGGGCGGCGCGCTGTCCGGCGGGACCGTGGACAGCCACGGCGACCATCGCATCGCCATGAGCTTCGCCGTCGCCGCGCTGCGCGCACGAGGTTCGATTCGGATCGGAGATTGCGCCAACGTCAACACCTCGTTTCCGGGGTTCGCGGCCTTGGCGCGCGAAGCGGGTTTGGCCGTTCGGGAGTTGGGATGATGATGGGCGGCGCGACAAAGCGAGCGCCGGCGCCGGTGATCGCCGTGGACGGGCCGAGCGGGGTCGGCAAGGGGACGCTTTGCCAGTGGCTGGCCGCGCGGCTGGGCTGGCATCTGCTCGACAGCGGCGCGCTGTATCGGTTGACGGCGCTGGCGGCGCTGCGCCGGAATTTGCCGCTGGAAGACGAGGGCGGGATAGCGACGGTCGCCGCCGGGCTCGATGTGGAGTTCGTGGCGAGCGTCGCCGGCGCCTTGCGCATCCGGCTGGATGGCGCGGAGGTCGGCCCCGAACTCCGAAGCGAAACCTGCGGCGAGGCCGCTTCTCGTGTGGCGGCTTTGCCGGCGGTGCGGGCGGCGCTGCTCCAGCGGCAGCGGGATTTTCGCCGGTTTCCCGGCCTGATCGCCGACGGCCGAGACATGGGCACGGTGGTGGTCCTAGACGCCGATCTCAAGCTGTTCTTGACCGCCAGCAGCGAGGAGCGCGCCCGGCGCCGATATAAGCAGTTGAGAGAAAACGGATTGGATGCTAACCTTGAAAGTCTGGTCCAGGAAATCGACGCGCGCGATCAGCGGGATTCTCAAAGAGCGGTGGCCCCGCTCAGGCCCGCTCCGGATGCGGAGGTGCTGGATACCACCCTGTTGGGCGTCGGGGAGGTATGCGACTGGGCGTTGGATCTCGCCGCTGGGCGGCTCGCCGCGCCGGGAATCCGCCAGGCCGGCGCTTTACGCCCGCGAACTCCATAGACTACGCTTACCCGATTGAAGCGAGCGCCTGACTGGGCGCTCTGGGCGCTAGCCCTAAAGGCTCCCGCCGCGACGGGAGCGCAGTCGCCCGCCGGTTCGGGTCGCATCCACGAACCGCATGTCCCAACTAACCCGTGGCGGCTCGCCACCGCCGGTTTTTTTGAGTTATAACCCATGACCGAAAGTTTTGCCGAACTGTTTGAACAGAGCTTGGTCGACAAGCAAATGCAGCCTGGCTCCATCGTCCAGGGACTAGTGGTGGAAATCCGGCAGGATGCCGTGGTGGTCAACGCTGGTTTGAAGTCGGAAGGGCTGATTCCGATCGAACAGTTTTACAACGAGGAAGGCGTTCTCGAAGTGAAAGTGGGCGACCTGGTCGAGGTCGCTCTGGATGCTTTGGAGGACGGTTTCGGAGAAACCCGCCTGTCTCGCGAGAAGGCCAAGCGCGCCCGAGTCTGGAGCGCCCTGGAACAGGCCTTCGAAAACGAAGAAATCATCAAGGGCCTGATCAGCGGCAAGGTGAAAGGTGGCTTCACCGTGGATATCGGTGAAATCCGCGCTTTCCTGCCGGGTTCGCTGGTGGACGTGCGGCCGGTGCGGGACGCCGGCTATCTGGAGGGCAAGGAACAGGAGTTCAAGGTCATCAAGCTCGACCGTCGCCGCAACAACGTGGTGGTGTCCCGCCGGGCGGTGGTGGAGCAGGAATACAGCGCCGAGCGCGAGGCGCTGCTGCAGAACTTGCAGGAAGGCCAAGTCGTGGACGGGATGGTCAAGAACCTCACCGACTACGGCGCGTTCCTGGATTTGGGCGGCATCGACGGTCTGCTGCACATCACCGACATGGCGTGGCGGCGGGTCAAGCATCCGTCCGAAGTCGTCAACGTCGGCGACAACATCAAGGTCAAGGTTCTCAAGTTCGATCGCGACCGCAACCGGGTTTCCCTCGGCCTCAAGCAACTGGGCGACGATCCCTGGATCGCCCTGGCCCGCCGCTATCCGGTGGGCACCCGCGTGTTCGGAAAGGTGACCAACATCGCCGATTACGGCTGCTTCGTGGAAATCGAAGAAGGCGTCGAAGGCTTGGTCCATGTGTCCGAAATGGACTGGACCAACAAAAACGTCAACCCGAACAAAGTCGTGGCCTTGGGCGATGAAGTCGAGGTCATGGTGCTGGACATCGACGAGGACCGCCGCCGCATCTCGCTGGGCATGAAGCAATGCCAGCAGAACCCTTGGGAGGAGTTCGACCAGAATCACGGCAAGGGCGACCGCGTCTCCGGCAAAATCAAATCGATCACCGACTTCGGCATCTTCATCGGCTTGGACGGCGGGATCGACGGGCTGGTCCATCTGTCCGACATTTCCTGGAACATGCCCGGCGAGGAAGCCGTGCGCAACTACAAGAAGGGCCAGGAAGTCGAGGCGGTGGTGCTGGCGGTCGACCCCGAGCGCGAGCGCATCTCGCTCGGCATCAAGCAGCTCGACAAGGACCCCTTCTCCAATTTTGTCGCCGATCATCCCAAGGGTAGCGTGGTCAAGGGGAGAATCGTTTCGGTCGATAGCAAGGGCGCCATGATCGATCTGGGCCATGGCATCGAGGGTACGCTGCGCGCTTCCGAGTTGACCCGGGAGCGGATCGAGGACGCCCGCTCGGTGCTGAAGGAGGGAGAAGAGATCGAGGCCAAGTTCATCGGCGTCGACCGCAAGAACCGCACCATCACTTTGTCGATCAAGGCCAAGGACATGGCCGAGGAAGCCGAGGTCTTGCAGGACTACAGCCGCCGATCCAGCACCGGCGCGACCTTGGGCGACATCTTCAAGGAGCAGATGGGCGCGCAGGACGATTGAGGTGGATAGATCCGGGGCGGTTATCGCCGCCCCATCCGCCGCGATCCGTGGGCGATTGCGGTGGAGCTTTACTCGAAATTTCGAAAATTGGCGGCGGTGTGCCGGCTGCGGCGGTCGCCAGTGACAGAGGGAGGCTTTATGACGAAATCAGAGTTGATCGAAATTCTCGCGCGAAAGCGGAGCGATATTCCCTACCGGGATGTCGAGCAAGCGGTCAAGACCTTGCTGGAGCAGATGAGCGAGTCGCTGTCCGGCGGAGAGCGCATCGAAATCCGGGGGTTCGGCAGCTTCTCGCTGCATTTCCGGCCGCCGCGAGTCGGCCGTAACCCGAAGACCGGCGACGCCGTGTCCCTGACCGGCAAATACGTCCCCCACTTCAAGCCCGGCAAGGAACTCCGCGAGCGAGTGAACGACTGCCACGATGGCGCCGATGGCGCGCTGTGATAGCCAAATTCTTCCGGCGGGCTATCGGCTGTCACGCGCCGTTCAAAAACCCACGGTATGAAGTGGGTTTTTTATTGGCGGGCAAAAGGGTGTGGCACAATCACCTATCTCCGGGAACGGTTCGCCGTTCGGGTTCGCTGATCACAAGCCGTTCGGGCAGGGGAAACCGATGTTTTGGATCAAATTTATTCTGATCGCCGCGATTCTGCTGGTCGTGTTGTTGCTGGGGCTGGAATTTTCCACGCTCAACACCGAGCCGGTCACGGTGAAATACTTGTTGGGCGAGACGGTACAGCCGCTGTCTCTGGTGGTCATCTGCGCCTTTGCGGCCGGCGTGGCGATGGCGGCGCTGGTCGGAGCGTTCGTCGTGCTGCCGTTGCGCTGGCAGGTGGCCCGGCTGCGGCAGACCGTGTCCGGCAAGGACCAAGAAATCAGCCTTTTGGCCAGAAAGGCTGGTCGGGACGTTCGTTGAAGCGACCGAGCGCCGCCACCGGCCCATGATGGAGCTTTTGTGGTTGCTGCTCCCGGTCGCCGCCGCTTCCGGTTGGTGGGCGGCGCGGCGGGAGTACGCGGGCCGGAGCGGCTCCGCCGTCCGCAGCGCCGAGTATTTCAAGGGATTGAACTACCTGATCGACGACAAGCCCGATCAGGCCATCGAAGTGTTTACCCGCATGGCCGACGTGGATCGGGATACCGCCGAAACCCATCTGGCGCTCGGTAATCTGTTTCGTCGCCGCGGCGAGGTGGACCGCGCGATCCACATTCATGGCAGCCTGATCGCCAGAACCCATCTGACTTCCGACCAGCGCCAGCGGGCCGTGCTCGAACTCGGGGAGGATTACTTGCGGGCCGGTTTGTTCGACCGGGCCGAGGCGCTGTTTCAGGAGCTGGTGGATCAACCCGATCACATGGAAATCGCCGTATCCCGCTTGATCCATATCTTTCAGCAGGAGAAGGATTGGCGCCAGGCGATCGCGTTCTGCGACCGCCTGGAACGGATCGGCGGGGAGTCCAAGCGGAGGGAAACCGCGCACTTCTGCTGCGAGTTGGCCGAGGAAGCGAGTTTGCGGCAGGAGGATGCCGAAGCCCGAACCTGGTTGCTCGACGCGCTGAAGCGCGATTCCGGCTGCGCCCGAGCCAGCCTGTTGCTGGGGCGCATCGCCATGCGGGCCGGCGATCATCGGGCCGCCATCGAGGCGCTTCAAGCCGTCGAGCGGCAGGATCGGGGCTATTTCCCCGAGGTGATCGCGCCGCTGGGTCAATGCTTTAGCGCGCTGGGATGTCTCGACGAATGGGTGGCTTATTTGCGAGCAGTCCAGGGGCGGGATCATGGTGGCCGCATCACGGATGCCTTGGCCGAGTGGTTGCTCAGACAGGAGGGCGAGGAGGCCGCCCTGCAATTTCTCGAGCGCGAACTGCGGGACTATCCGACTCTTCTGGGATTGCGCCGGCTGGTCGAAATCAAGCTGGGACGTGGCGAAGGCGCGGAGTACGCCGATCTGCGCGCTTTGCACTGCATCAGCACGCAAATGCTCAACAGCGCCGCGCGCTACCGCTGCGGCAACTGCGGATTCGTCCTCAAATCCCTGCACTGGTGTTGTCCGAGCTGCCAGCAGTGGAATACCATCAAGCCGATGCCCGATCTGGTGATGAAAACGACCGACTGAGAAGGCGGGTCGCCTTGTCGCGCCATTTTGGGGCATCGGCTGCAAGGCGGCGATTTCGGCTTGTATTTTGGTGGTTTGGTTTCTATGGTTTTCCATGTTGTCGGACCGCCGACGACCCATATCAGAAAGGAGAAACATTAGATGAAATTCGTGCATGTGTTGCTGGGCTTGGTTTTCGTGCTGTTTTCCGCCATAGCCTTGGCTCAGGCGATTGATATCAATACAGCGACCGCCGAGCAGTTGGATAAGGGCTTGGCGGGAATCGGCCCGACGAAGGCCGCCGCGATCGTGAAATATCGGGAGGCGAACGGACCTTTTCAGTCGGTCGATGACTTGGCCAAGGTTCCGGGCATCAAGGGGAAAACCCTCGATAAAATCAGACCCATGGTAAGCGTGGGTGGGGCCACGGCGCCGGCCGCGACGAAGCCCGCCATGCCCGCCATGCCCGCCATGCCCGCGAAGCCGTCGATGCCGGGCACGCCGTCGATGCCGGGCACGCCGTCGATGCCGGGCACGCCGTCGATACCGGCGAAACCCGCGCTTCCGGTCACGCCGCCCAAGCAGTAAATCCGCGACTTCCCAATCCGCGAGGGATCGCAGTTGGCCGCCCGCTGGGCGGCCAACGCTTTATGATGGCGCGCTTTTCGGTAACCGGCATCACCGCCAATCGAGTCCGTGCTCATGTTTCGTCCCCTGGAGTTGTTTATCGGCTTGCGCTACACCCGCGCCAAGCGCCGCAATCACTTCATCTCGTTTATTTCCCTGAGTTCGATGTTGGGCATCGCCTTGGGAATCACCGCCTTGATCACCGTCCTGTCGGTCATGAACGGTTTTCAGGAAGAAGTGCGTGGCCGCATTCTGGCCATGACCCCTCACGCCACCATCAACCGCTGGAACGGCGTGGTGGAGGACTGGCGGGCCGTGCGGGACTGGGCGCTGGAGGATGCGCGGGTTCTGGGCGGAGCGCCTTACATTCGCGGCGAGGCGATGCTGAACCATTCCTCGCTGGTGAGCGGCGCCCTGGTTCAGGGCATCCTGCCGGCAGAAGAGCAGCAAGTGTCCGATATTGGCGGGAAGATGGTCGAAGGAACGCTGGACGATCTCCGGCCGGGCGGGTTTGGCATCATCCTCGGCCAGGCGTTGGCCAACACGCTGGGGGTCATGGTGGGCGACAAGGTGACGGTCATCACCCCGCAGGCCAGCGTGACCCCGGCGGGCATTCTGCCCCGGTTGAAGCGTTTCGACGTGGTGGGGCTGTTCAAGGCCGGCATGTACGAATACGACCGGGGATTGGCGCTGATTCATGTCGATGACGCCGCCAAACTGTTTCAGTATCCCGATGGCGCGGTCAACGGCGTCCGGTTGCGGTTGCGCGACTTGTTCATGGCCCCGCGACTGGCCCGCGAGTTCGCCGGCAAGTTGCCGGAGACCTTCGTGGCGCGCGACTGGACCCAGGATCACGCGACCTATTTCCGCGCCGTGCAAATCGAAAAAACCGCCATGTTCGTGATCCTGACCCTGATCGTGGCGGTGGCGGCCTTCAACATCGTTTCGATGCTGGTGATGGTGGTCACCGACAAGCAGGCCGACATCGCGATCCTGCGTACCTTGGGCGCGACTCCGCTGACTATCATGGGCATCTTCATCGTGCAGGGAATCACCATCGGGCTGATCGGCACGCTGTTGGGATTGCTGGGCGGCGTGTCGCTGGCGACGCATGTGGACGTGGTGGTCCCTTTCATCGAGCGCCTGTTCAGCATCAAGATTCTGGCTCCGGATATCTATCTGATCAGCGATATTCCCTCCAAAGTCCAATGGGGCGATGTGGCGACCATCGGGCTGGTCGCGTTCGGACTGGCGACGTTGGCGACGCTGTATCCGGCGTGGCGAGCGGCGCGAACCCAACCGGCCGAGGCGTTGCGGTATGAATGAGGCGATCCAGACGGCGGCGGCGGTGGTTCTGGAGTGCCGCCAATTGGCCAAGGCGTTTCGGCAGGGCGACGAGCGCTTGGAAGTGTTGCGGGAAATCACCTTAGAAATCCGGCGCGGCGAGCGGCTGGCCGTGGTCGGCAGTTCCGGCTCGGGCAAGAGTACCCTGCTGCATTTGCTGGGCGGATTGGATACCCCGACCGCCGGTTCGGTGTGGTTGGCCGGTCAGGAGTTGAGCCGGATGAGCGATGCCCATCGCGGCCGGTCGCGCAACCGCTGGTTGGGGTTCGTGTATCAGTTCCACCATTTGCTGCCCGAATTTTCGGCGCTGGAAAATGTCGCGATGCCGCTGTTGATTCGCGGCGACCCGCCCAAAGTGGCCAAGGAGCGAGCGGCGGCCTTGTTGGAGCGGGTCGGTCTCGGCCAACGGGTGAAACACCGCCCGGGCGAACTGTCGGGCGGCGAGCGGCAGCGGGCGGCGGTGGCGCGGGCGCTGATCACCGAGCCGGCCTGCGTGCTGGCCGATGAGCCGACCGGCAATTTGGATCGGCATAGCGCCGAACACGTCTTCGATCTGATGCTGGAACTCAACCGCGATCTGGGGACCAGTTTCGTGATCGTCACCCACGACCTGGAGTTGGCGGCCCGAATGGAGGCGATGTGGCGGCTGACGGATGGGGTGTTGGTCCGGGAACGCTGACCTGTTCCGGTAGCTGCCGAATGATAGCTGTCGAAAATCTGGAAAAATCACCTGATTTAGTTTACATGCGCGCACCGACCTCGAAATCGCCGTAGTAGTTAGCGACTCGATGCCGGGAATCGGTCGATGGATTTGCTGCCCTAGGTCTGGGCGGTGACGGTTAAACCATCGAATTAGCGCCGAACGATTATTCCGTGTCGAATATTCCGCGTGTGCGGGGCGTTGGGCGGCGACGGGCTGCTACCACGATCCGTGCGACAACTGTGTCAACATCCCGGTAAACTTGGCTGGCGGGAAAGCGGATGGGCGTGTAGCCGCTGACAATCAAGTCCTGATCACGGTAGCGGTCGCTTTCAAACGAATTTTCGTTGTTGTGATAGGCTTTGCCATCCACCTCAACCACCAAATGACCGTTCACCAGAAAATCCGCGCGGTAGCACAAAATGATGGCTTGAGGCCGGACCGTCAACGGCCCAACCAATTCGTGATCGGCTGGCTTGAGCGGGATTTGTGCGATCAGCGCTTCCAGCAAAATCCGCTCCGGTTCCGACTCGCACAGATCATAAAAGCGTTGATATGGCTGGACCAGTGCAGGGGATACGGGTGCGGGCGGGTTGGCGAGCATGGCTTGCAGGCGCCGAACGTGCTGGGACGCCGTTGCACTGCCGCTACATGCCGCACGCTGATACCAAGCTAAGGCTTTTTGCGGGTCGGCCGCGACGGCGCAACCGCTTTCATAACAGGCGGCGGCTTTTTCCTGCGCGGGCACGGACCCGCCGTCGGCCGCCGCCAGATACCAAAATAATGCTGCCTTGGGATCGCGTTTGACCTCTTGACCGTCATTCAATCGTTCCGCTACGGCGTATTTAGCAGCCACGTCGCCGTGTTTGGCGCGTGCCAGAATCTGCTTGAACGATTCAGCCGGTGGGGGTGGCGCCGGCTCCGGCGTCAGTTGGAGTTTCACTGTGTTGGTTTTCCGGCCGGCCAACCGCTGGTAAAGCACCATGCCCGCGATGGGTAATCCCAAGTAAGGGAGATTGATCGTCAGAACGATCCACACCAGCAGTAATACCATGCCGCCCAGCACGGTGAATGCTCTATCCATGATCCGTTTCATCGCTTGATTCTTCGCGTTCTCGAAAAAGGGAAAAAACCATGCCTTACGACGCCGAAATCAGCCGCAACAACCCGTCCTGTTTCCTGTTTTTGATCGACCAGTCCGGTTCCATGGACGAAAAGATACCGGCCATCGGTAAGTCCAAAGCTCAGTTTTTGGCGGACGTACTCAACAAGACTCTCTACCAGCTCATTATCCGCTGTAGCCGGGCCGAGGGCGTGCGTAATTACTTCGAGGTTGGCGTATTGGCTTACGGCGACAACACCGTTCGTTCCGGATTCGGCGGCGCGCTCAGCGAAGGCGTGATGCATCCGGTATCGGCGGTCGCCGACCATCCGCTGCGGATCGAGGAGCGCACCAAGACCGTAGACGACGGCGCGGGTGGCTTCGTCAAGCAAAGCACCAAATTCCCGATTTGGTTCGAGCCGGTCATGAGCGGCAACACTCCCATGTGCGCGGCCTTTCGCCAAGCCGCCGAGGTGCTGGTGGACTGGTGCGACCAACACCCGAACGCCTATCCCCCAACCGTGATCCACGTCACCGATGGGCAATCGACCGACGGCGATCCAGAACTGATCGTCGATCAACTCAAGCTGATTGCTACACAGAACGGCGATTGTCTGGTGTTCAACCTGCATGTGGATGCCAACGAATCCGAACCGGTGATGTTTCCGGTAATGGAGAGCGTTTTACCAGACCAGTTCAGCCGGTTGCTGTTCCGTATGTCCAGCCTGATTCCACCCAATCTATTGCCCATCGCTCGCGACTACTACCCCGGCACGGCTGACGACGCCCTCTTTTTCGCTTACATGGCTGGCATTGAAGCTACCGTCAACTTTTTCGAGATCGGCACACGCGCCAGCAATTTACGCTGATTGGGAAGCAGACTGCCATGCGGATGGATTTGCAGGCCACGGTTGCCAAGCGAGCCCACGAACCCAACGAAGATGCTTTTGGTTCTCTGCCTTTCCGCCACCGCTACGCCCTGAGCGATGGCGCGACCGAATCTTTCGCGCCGCGACAGTGGGCGCGGGAAGTGGTTTGCGCCTTTTTGGATCGACCGGAGGTGGATCGGGATTGGCTCCGCCGCGCTACAGAGCGTTACTGCCAGAGCTTCAATCGGGAAACGATGTCCTGGAGCGCGCAGGCGGCGTTCGACCGGGGCAGCTTTGCTACGCTCGCCGGGTTGGTGCTGGACGTGCGCCGCCAGACGGCGCGAGTGCTGGCGATTGGCGATTCCTTGGCGGTCTTGGCGGACGGTAATCGGCTACGGGTCACCTTCCCTTACCAGCGCGCCGAACAGTTCCGCCAACGTCCGCTGTTGCTGGCGACCCACTTCGCTGATAACACTCGTCTGCTGGCGCCCGGTGCACTGGATAAGGCGTCGGTGCAATGGTCGTTGTGTGGCTTGCGCGATCCAGCGTTGCTGCTGGTCACTGACGCCTTGGGGGCGTGGTTGTTGGCCGACCCGCAGATACGGTTATCGGTGCTGCTGCGTCTGAAAAATCGGGTGCAATTCGAGAGCTTGGTACAGACTGAACGCGCTAGTGGGCGGTTATGCCGCGACGACACCACGTTGTTGCGCATACGTTGAGACTCTAAAAGGGTGCGCGATGGCTCTCCCTACGGTTGATCAGTACAACGACGCGGTTCAACACCCGCAAACCGTCTTCACTGATCCAGAATTGCGCGGGGCGCGGGTCAAAACCAACGCCTTCGGGATTCCGCAGGCGCTCGGCGGTGGTTTCGCCCTCACTTACACTTTCACCGGATCGAAGGGCAAAAAGTGGGCGTTGCGCTGTTTTCACAAAGCAGTGGCTGACTTGGGCGAGCGCTACGCCACCATCAGCCAAACGCTGAACGGGCTGAAGAGCCGCTATTTCGTCGGCTTCGAGTATCAACCGCAGGGAATTCGAATCAACGGTGCGGCCTATCCCATCGTCAAAATGGCCTGGGTGGATGGAGAGACGCTGGGTAGCCACCTCGACAAGGTTTACCGCGACAAAGCTAGCCTCCTGACCTTGCGGGACAGTTTTCGCGCCTTAGAACAGTTCCTGCGCAGCCAGAATATCGCTCACGGCGACTTGCAAAACGGCAACGTCATGATCGGCCCTGATATGCGGCTGATCGATTACGATGGCTTATACGTACCGGGCCTGCCGACCGGGCGCGGTACGGAACTTGGCCACAGCCACTTTCAGCACCCGCGCCGCCAAGCAAGTGATTATGGCCCGAATCTGGATCGATTTTCGTTCATCTCCATCGACCTGGCTCTGAGCGCCGTGGTTGAAAAGCCCGAGTTGTTCAAGCAATTCTCTAACGGCGAAAACATCCTGTTCAGCGCCAATGACTACGTTGATCCTGACCGGTCGGCGGCATTTCAGGGGTTGCAGGCTATCCCGGCGCTGAAGCCGGCGGTGGAACGCTTTGCACAGATATGCGCGGGGTCGGTTGCCGACGTGCCGTCGCTGGATATTTTCCTCAAACCGGCCTCATCAGCGGTAGCGGTGGTATCACGCGCCGCCGCACGTTCTCACAGCCCAGCGGGCTACATCAGCGCCTTTGAAGTCTTGGACGGGCGTAACTTTGAACGAGGTTTGACATTTGTCGGGCAACGTGTAGAGCTAATCGGCAAAATCACCGATGTCAAATACGGCCAGACGCAAACTCTACCTCCGAAACCGTATGCCTTCATCAATTTCGGTCACTGGCTCGGGAAAATCCTCAAAATCACGATCTGGTCGGAGGGTCTGGATAATTTGCCTGATGAGGATCGTCCCACTCCGCAATGGATAGGATGTTGGATTAGCGTGACGGGCTTACTGGACCCGCCATATTCCAGCCCCAAATTTGGCTACACGCACCTCAGCGTGACAGTGGCTGAATCTAGCCAAATGCGGTTGATTAGGGAGCAAGAAGCACGCTGGCGATTGGCCAGTATCGGACAACCCAAACCGGATCTGCTTCCCATACCGCTAGCTGCTAAGACCGAGTCTAGGCCGGTATCGAAGCCCGATTCAAAACCGGGGTTGGAACCAAGGCAGCAACCCGTACCACCCACGCCGGCAAGGCCGAACACAACAGAGGTGCAGCGCCGCAATCAAGAAGCGCTGGCCAAAATTCGTACCGCCGCGCCCCAGCCGGACCCGATTTTAGCGCCAGCCCCACAGTCCCCACCACAGCCGGCATCGGTGCCAACGTCGCCCCAGCCACAACCAGCGCCACCTTGGGAAACGCCAGCACTATTGCGGCAACCCACATTGGC
>RRZU010592431.1_pt1 | contig 15358 bp, 15 predicted proteins | sample 2165561 | NCBI WGS metagenome assembly RRZU01 (sample SAMN10456909, study PRJNA506462) | wastewater metagenome | isolation source: wastewater sludge | place: USA: Moscow, Idaho
CGGTTACCAGTTTTGATTTTGAATCGTTTCAGATTGATTTGATTTTGACACCCGGCCGTCTCTTTGATTCGCATTTGACCTATTATGCATTCAATGACCTCGGCAATTTGATGGGGCGTAATGCCTATGGCGCCGGTTTCCGCTATGGCGGGGCAGGATTGGAATATCGTGTTTACGATGAGCGATTTGAAAATACCCACATTGGCACGGTTGAATTAACCACCGATCCTTTCGAGGCTATGAAGTTTTTGGGTTACGACCCGGCTCGGTGGAAACAGGGCTTTTCCAGTAAGCAGGACATTTTTGAGTACGCCATTTCATCGCCATTGACGTACATGGATTTTTTCGACTTGGAGAAACGAAGTTACAAAGCACGGGTTCGCGATGCGAAGCGTGCCACCTACAGCGAATTTTTGCAGTGGGTGTCTCTTCAGGATTTGCCCGCATCGCCGCCGGACAATCACAAATTGGTTCAATTTGAACGAGCCTGCCGTGTATTTCCTGCGTTGCGTGAGCGCGTGGAGGAAGTGAAGACCAAATACCAGAGAGCGTTGGATGCGCGAGATGCGTTGACGGTGCATGATATTGTGGCATGGAGAGATACGACGCTGGTGGAAGCAGGGCCGTGGTTTGGCCGATTTAAACAGCAGTGGGCGACACCAGAGGCGTACCAGGAATGGGTTCTGACTGCGTCGGATGATGCAAAGAAGAACATGGTGCTGACGTCGAATCCTCCGTTGCCTAGTCCTCCCGTATGGACATTGACTCGGGTACGCGAATGGAGTGGTCTTTCTGGAGCTAAGGCGCAAGAGGCATTCACGCGGTTTCCACAACAGTGGATGGAAGCCGCCGATTTTCAGGGGTGGCTTAAAGTTACGGCCCCCGAAGACGTGAAACGGGAGTTTTTGGCTCATTTGCCTGGGCTGGTAGGGAATACGCCGCACGCGCCTAAAAATCAGTCCAGCGACTTTGCACCTTGAGTACCAGGAGTAGCTTTTCTAAAGTCGTAGCACTGCAGCCTTGAGTACTCTAGCATTTTAGGTGGGGTATATTTAATAGCGGCTTTGGGTTGCGCCGCGCCGAGTTCATCCTCAATATACGAACATGCTCAACCGTTATTTATATATTTTCGTGGCGGCCTCCGCGATGCTGCTTGCCGGCTGCTTTGCCAATTACCATCACGCGGAACTTGGGCCGAACGATGTCGTGTTGGCGCTTGGGGACCAGTTTACCTCCGGAGGAAATGTTAGCGAGTCGTTTCGCTATACCACGGTGTTGGGTCAAAACACCAACGCGCGCATTGTCAACTTAGGTCGCTCCGGTGCCATGGTGGCGGACGCTATTCCTGTGTTACGGGAAAACTTAGCCAAGCACCCCAATACACGGCTGGTGATTGTCAGCCTCGGTTACAACGATATCATCAAGGGCGTAGACCCTCGGTTTGTTACGTCCGCGTTTGTGGAGTTATTCCGAGAAGCGCAAAAGGCGAAGGTTCCTGTGTTGCTGGTGGGAATTCCTAAATTGCCGTATACCAAAGGCAATGATAAACCGACTGTTCTGTTTGAAGAACTGGGCGCAAACAACAATATTATTTATGAGCGCGAAGCCTTCGCGGCGGTGCTACGGGAGGCGGAAAATATGGAGTCGGGCAATCAGTTCAATGCGGATGGTTACCGTGTTTTTGCCGAAGAATTGGAAGCACGTTTGCGCAAAGAAGGTTTTATCCGAGGCTGATCTGGATAACGGGCCGTGAGTTTTAAGGTCCTAGCTTTTTAAGGCTCTGGCGTTTACAATGCGGCATGGCTCGTGAATTGACCTTTGGGTCAGCTTTTTTCTTTCGTCCTACTGGCTCTTCCGGTGTTTATCGTCTGTACTACGGGTGCGGACGATTGCTGATGGGTTGGGCTCTGGACCGCTCTTACAAGAGCAACAAACTTCATCGGGAGTGGCCATTTTGTTCTCGCTATGGCGATTACGTATTGTTGCCATTTCCGAGTACCTTGATCGAATGGCGGACGCTCCATCGGATGCTGAACGCGCTGGAATTGCATTGTCCTGAACACCTTCAGGATGTTGCGATGCAGGCGGTGGGGAATGCGGAACTTCGTATGGACTTGTCGCACAGTCCCAAGATGGGCGAGGCCTTGCGCATTCCAGGGCTTAAAACGCCGCCGGGTTTTGAGGCCCCGCTTTTCCCCTTCCAGGAAGTAGCGTTGAAATACATCGAGTCGCTCGGCTTTCGTGCCTTGGTGGGCGATGACATGGGCCTGGGAAAAACACCCATTGGAATCGCGGCCATTCTTTACAGCGGCGCACAACGTGCGATTGTGGTTACTCGTAGTGTGGCCCTGGGCGCGTGGCAGCGAGCCATCGCGACATGGTCGGACATGCCGTGCGTGATGGCGGTGGGTACGCGCGTGGTCAAGAGCCGACGCAAGGATGGGGTTGTAACCATTAAGCCCGGCACGGTAACACTGAACGATGGACTGAAGAATGTAACCAACGGCATCGTGCTCCTGAATTACGAGTTGTTGTCGGCATGGCGAGACGAATTGATGCAATACGGCGCCGACATCATCGTGTTGGACGAGGTGCACGCAGTTAAAGAGCCGAAGGCGGCGAGATCGAAAGCCGCGTACGATTTGATGGAGCAGTGCCCCGCAGCGGTGGGTTTGACCGGAACGCCCATCAACAATCGACCATTGGAGTTATTCCATGTGGTGCATCATTTGCAACCTGGCAAATGGGGCGAGTTTTTCAATTTCGCGGTTCGGTATTGCAACGCGCACCGCAAACTCATTGGCAAAGATTGGAAAAACTGCACGTTGGTTAAGCGCGACGACGGAAAAATGGTCAAGGTTCCCGCCGAAAAATACGCGTGGGATTTTTCGGGATCAAAGCGAGAAAAAGAATTGTATCGGCGTCTTCGGGCCAACATCATGGTTCGGCGTTTGAAGGATGATGTGTTGGACCTCCTGCCTCCGATTGAAGAGACCATTCCCTTGGAGCCCACCGATCGATATTGGAAAGTGGAAACAGGGGAACTGGCGCTGATTGAGGGCATTCTGTCCCCGAACCCGTTGGCCAAGAAGAAGGCCGAGGCATCGTTGCACACATTGTTTGCGGCGGCTGCCTTGGACAAAATCGAATGGGCTAAGGAATGGCTTGCTGCTTTCTTGGAGGATACGGACCAAAAGATCGTGATCTTCTTCCACTATCAACGGGTAGGCGAAGCGTTGCAGGCCATGCTGCATGAGTGGGGCATCCCGCATGTCAATTTGTGGGGAACCAATCCGGACGCCGACGGGGATCACGTATTTCAAACGAATCCAAATATGCGGGTCGCGTTGTGCAGCTACTCCATGGCCCGTGAGGCGGTAACGTTAACCAAGGCCGCCTATCAAATGATGATGGAGTACCCCTGGGTGCCTGGTTGGGCGGAACAAGCACGGGATCGGACACGTCGAATTGGCCAGGAGCGGGCGGTTACCTATTATTATCCGATTCTCGTCGGCTCGGCAGAAGAGCGATTGGTTCGCGCTATGCTGGGGAAGCAGGATATTATTTCGGTTATTACCCAAGGTGTCCATCGACGCTCGATTGGGATCGATGATTCCGTGTTCCAATTGCCTTCATCTGAAAGTTACGTATGACCATGCATCCTATCTGGGCCGAATGGCTCGCACCTGTCCTTGATTCCGACGATTACGGGCAGCTTCAATACTTCATCGCGGACCGCGAAAAACGTGGCGCAACGGTATACCCTCCGGAGGAGAAGCGGTTGCGGGTGTTTGAGCGGGACCCGAACCAAATCCGGGTAGTGATTGTGGGGCAAGACCCGTACCACGGGCCTGGGCAGGCCGTAGGGCTGTCCTTTTCGGTGGGACGAGGGGTCGCCCGGCCACCATCGCTAAAGAACATTTGCAAGGAGCTGGAGGCCGATATTCCCGGTACCGTTAAAGGCTCGTCTGGTGATTTGAGCAATTGGGAGCGGGAAGGTGTTTTTTTGCTGAACACCATTTTGACGGTCGAGAAGGGGTCGCCCGCGTCGCATCAGAACATGGGCTGGGAAGTGTTCACGGATGCCGCATTGAAAACATTAGCGGAACAGCGAAAGGGGTTGGTGTTCATACTTTGGGGGAAACACGCCCAGGCGAAAAAAGCGTTGATTCCGAACACGCAGGGGCATTACATCCTGGAATCACCCCACCCTTCTCCGTTTTCGGCGGACCGGGGATTTTTTGGTAGCCGCCCATTCAGTAAGACCAACGCGTTCTTAGTGAGGCAGCACCAACGCGGGATCGATTGGACCGTTGGAGGGTTGCAGCCCGCTGGGGGCTGATTCGCCCGGAGCAAGAGCCCCGGTCATTAACTGCTCACTCAGTTTTTCGCTTTCGGTTGGGGTTAAGTCGCTCACCCAACTCTGTTGGCGGTTGGTCCATTCTTGTTTTTGCGATGGCGACGGAGCATTGATCGCCGCTTTTTGCAGCCATAAAATAGCGCCAACGGGATCTTTCTTGATGCCCAGGCCATCGTGCAGCAATGTGGCGAGGAAGGCTTGGGCGTTGGGGTCATTGGCGTTAGCCCCTGCGTGGATATAGCTCAGCGCTATTGGTATGTCTTTCCCCTCCCTCAACTTGAACTGGCCATAGCCGAAAAACGCAGGCGGGAATCCCTTTTCAATGGCTTCCAGGTAGTATTTTTCGGCTTCTTGTGGGTGAGAGTGTTGGAGCGTTTCGGCCAGCGTATAGGCGCTGAGTGCGTGCCCAGCGCTAGCGGCTTTTTTTAACCATTCTTCAGCCTGGTTGGCGTCTTCTGGAATGCCTTGCCATTTGTCCCCGTGTGCGTACAGCGAGCCCAGCGCAAATTGGGCATCGGGGTTGCCACGCTTGGCATGGGCGCGGATGTTGGGGGCCTTCATGGAGACCGGGTTCTTTTCATCGAAGGGCAGGGGTTCTCGCCATTCGTAATAGGCTGCTGTAACCACGACGATGCCCAATGCGGCCAGGGCTAAATACAATTTAGGATGAAGGTTCATGGTTTAGGCAGGAGCGGCAACACTTCCAGGCGATAATTGACCGCCGAAGGAGCTACGGATTCTGGAATATTCCAATATAGCGGACCAGCGAAATGAGGGGGCATGGTGGGCTGGGTGAGCTTAGATAGTGTTTGCGAGCTGGATACTTGGGTATACATCGTTCCACCTTGTGCATCCAGCAAGGATATTCGAATCGACGGCCAATACGTGGGAATATCGGTCGAATTTTTTAGTTGCATCTCGACGCGAAATTGATGGTCCTCCATGCGCATGCTGGTTTTTTCCAATCGAAGGCCATCGACATTTCGGTAGGGCGGGACCGAAATTCCCATTGTGGTGTAAACACTTTTCAATGGAGCCATTTGCGCAAGACTCAAATGACCCATTTCCGCGAGATGGTGCACACCGAGGCCTGAGGCGGCCCCCGCCACAACGACGAGTAGGGCCAGCGTGGCCCATGGTTTTTTCGACGCCTTGATGGCGGGAACGCGGGCGGTGGACGGTGGCATCGCCATGGGCGCATCGCAGGCCATCAGATGTTTTAATGCATTGAATGCCTCGTTGCAATCACCACAGCGGACGAGCCCATTACCCTGGTGAAGGATTCCGATGGGAGTTCGGAACAACGATTGGCAGTGGGGGCAGACGGTGGCGAGCATGCCATAAGCATAGGGGGCCGGTGGACGGTGGACAAGTTGTGCCGGTTGGAAACGTGGCATGTCCGTTAAGACCATCGGTACACTAGGGCCATGCACTATCTTCGCCATTCTTGGTTTGACCCGACGAGCTTATCCAGCCGCAATGTTACCTGGGGCGTTCTATCGGGTAATTCGGATAAAGATTCCCTTCAGGTACAAGCGTACCGTTCTGCTCTTTTAGCCGAAAACGATGCCGCCGAGCAACCGGTCTGGAAACGGCGAGGACGACAGCGCATGGCGGAGCAGCCCATTGTATTGCAGCAATACCCGGACACCTTGGTGGACTCTATTGGCGTATGGGGCAACGACGAGGAGGTGCACGCGTTGTATTCGGTTCAGGCGGGAGTTCCGGTGGCGTTGGTGGGTCTTCGCGTGGAAAAAGATAGCGGGAGCCTGCATGCGTATCTGGACGCGATGTACGTGTTGCCCAATTATCGGCGCCGTGGTCTAGGGTCTGCTATTGCGCAACATGCCGGAGAATGGGCCGTTCTTGGGATGCGGGCTTGGCGCGATGGGGCGCAGAAACTGAGTGTGCACGCACAAACGCAGAATGTCATCGAGGCCGCGTTGGCGCAGACATTTTTTCGTAGTGCCATGGAGACCGCGCAACTTCACGGTATTGAGGTGCCCTCGTTTGAATGGGGCATTGTGGGAGATGGCGAACTGTCTGAGGGCTTGCCTAAGCCGTAAAAATCGACGCCATTATCCAGATATCCTGATGTTCCAAGGCAGGCGCACCGTGGCGGTATGGGTCGTGCCGGTGGTATGGACGGAGTAGGAAGCCTGTTGGTCGTAAAGAAGGTGGAGGCGAACCCGGACATCGTCTTCCGCCAAGCCTAGGCCCTGATAGCGTAGGGGTTCGGTGGCGTTGGAAGGTACTGGATTGGTTACCTCCAACTGAAGATAACTTCCGCTGTGCATCAACGCAACGTCGATGTGGCCGGGTGTTTTTTCAATGCCATGGCGAATGGCGTTCTCAATCAAAGGCTGCAGGATGAAACCGGGCATCCAGGGATCGTAATCTTCCACCTCCTCGTCAACGTGCCATCGAACCTGAAGGCGTTCTTCCAATCGCAATTGCTCCAGCCGAAGGTAGTGCTCCAGCCGTTCGCGTTCATCGCAATAGCGTACGAACGAAGAATGGGGCTTTAGCGCAAGGCGCAGCAACTGAGCCGCGTCTTCCAGCGCAGGACCTATTGGACCCTGACTGGGTGCCATGGCGCGTAAGCAGTTCAAGACATTGAACAAAAAATGCGGACGAATGCGTGCTTCCAGGATGCTGGCGGGCGCAATCGTTTCGTTCATTGCTTTGTAGCGAACATACAAATGCTCTGCAGCCTCGTACAAGGCCCACCAGAGCATGGAGACGACCCAGGGCAAGGCAGGGTAAGGGTGCTCGGTCCAGGATTGAAGGCTGTAGGCTACGACAGCGTACACGCCGCCATGCAGGAGCAGGGATAGCTTGGGCGTGCACTGCAGATGCGTTTGGAAGGCCAGGGTAAGGACCCAGGAGAAAAACCATACGGGCGCGAAGGGGGGAACGTCCTGGTTTGAATGGATGAGCCATATGGAAACGGGCAGCAGGGCGCTGGTGAGTAAGCCGCGCGCAAAGTACGTGATACCGTAACGGGGTACGGCCGGAGATGCGGAGGAGCGGGCCATGAAGCATTGTGCAGCAGGGCGCGGGAGTGCGCAACGGGTTGTTTTTGAAAGTATTTGGGGAGGCCTCTTGACGACTTATATTTTTGCTGGATAGCATGCCTCTACAGCCTAAGCCTATTGGAGAAACCATTTCATGAAATTCAAGCAAACCGCTATCTTGCTCGCCGTAGCCGCCCTTGCATCGGTGTCTGTTGCCCATATGACCGCCGATCTCACCGCAGAAAACCCATCAGCGGAGAACGCCGCAGCGGCGAATCCTGTTGCCGTGCCCACGGATCCCGTGATGTCGGCCTCCGTGGAAACCATTCAACCGGAAGTAAAATCACCCATGGTAGATGAAGCGATTCTGGCTACGGAGAAGCCGGTTATTGCGGTCGCGGAGACGCCGCCCGCACTGGTGGAAAACACGACGTTGAAACTGCCGCCTCCTCCGCCTGGCGCGACCAGCGTGGTCGCCTCGACGCCATCGGACAAGCCTGCTGCGGGCTTGCTGGTGTCCTCTGAAGACAAGGCACGCCTTATGACCGCGTCATCCACCCAGGAAACCACTTCCGCGAGTGGCGTAACGGCGGATAAATCCGGCGTTGCCATGTCGTCCGACATTCTGTTTGGATTCAACGGTTCCACGTTGGGTCCGGACGCGCGCGTTTTGTTGGACCGCTTGCTTCCTCGGTTGAAGTCGATGGAGCTGGACATTGTGCTGGCTACCGGGCACGCCGACAGGATTGGTTCGGATCGTGCCAATGACAAAATTGCGCTGCGCCGAGCCAATGCGGTTCGTGAATACCTGGTGTCGCGTGGTATTTCTGCGGACAAGGTTCGCGTCGATTCCAAGGGCTCGGCCGAACCTGTTACTACGGATTGCGACAACAAGAAAGGCGCAACACTCCGCGAGTGCTATGCCCCAGACCGTCGCGTCAATGTTACGGCCCAGGGCTATGGTACGGCGACACCCATGCCTACGCCCAGCAGCAAGTCTTCGACGAGTCGCACATCGACGGTAGGCCAAGACACGACCTTCACGGTCTTCTTTGAAGGCAACAGCATCAAGCTGAAATCCACGGACAACGATTTGTTGGATGAAATTGCGGATGCCGCACTCGAAGCCGAGAAAGTTCATCTGCGTGGTCGTTCGGCCATTGGCGATTCCGAACAGCGTAAGGCCCGAGCCATCGCGCGCGGTTGGGCTGTTCGCCAAGGGTTGGTTTTCCGTGGTGTGGAAAAAGAAGATATTCGTATCTTATATCGAACCAAAGGCTTCAACTCGAAGGAAAACAACGAGCGCGTGGACGTTCATTTGATTCCGAAGGCAGAAGGCAAGTCTTCCTGATAAAACCAAAGGCTGTTGCGAGCGTGGGCTCGCCTTTATCGCCCCGTTCGGGGCGTTTTTGTTCTTATAGGAGCCTGCGACTTGAACTATTTTTTGGATTACGCGTTTCTTCCTGCTTGGTTCTGGTGCCTTCAGGGCTTTTTGCTGGGCGCGTGCATTGGCTCTTTTTTGAATGTCGTGATGTACCGGATTCCGATTGGTCCGGTACAACGAAAACAGGGGCGGCTCTTTAGCATTAACCGGCCCGGATCGCATTGCCCTTCTTGCCAGCATCCGCTTGCGTGGTACGACAATCTTCCGGTTATTGGGTGGGTCGTGTTGCGGGGCAAATGCCGCTATTGCGGCGTGGCAATTCCATTTCGGTACGTGGGTTTTGAATTCCTCGTGGGCGTGATGGTGGCAGCTGGTGGCTACGGGTTTCAGTTGGTTGGATTGCTCGGAATGGGCTTGGGGCTGATGTGGTTGATACCGATCCTGGTGTGGACGTTTAAACGCGTACGATGGCATCGGTTTATGCTTGGGTGGACCGGAGGAGTTCTTGGTGTGTGGCTTGGATTTCTCATGTGGGCCATCCATGCCCAAACATGAACAAGGCGCCGAAGCGCCTTGTTCATTTCTTGAAATATTTGTCGATGAACTCACTGGTTTTTTTCATCGAGGCCCGCATGGCTTTGGTGTAGTCCACTCCGTGGCGTTGCGCGATGTTCTCGGCCAACGCGATTTGTTTCTCGCTTGGAGGACGGTCTGTGCCAGCGGATGCGGCGCCACGCGGACTGGAACCCATATGCTTGTCGATGAATTCGCTGATGCGTTTCATCGAACCTTCCAGCGAAGCATCCCACACCACGCCTTTTTCATCCGCCAGTTTTTTCGCCATGGCAATTTGCTTTTCGCTGGCGGGACGCTCGTTACCACCGCCTTTGCCCATGTATTGGTCAATGAAGGCCGAAATTTTTTGCATGGAACCTTCTAACGCGGAGTCCCAGGCGATGTTGTTCTCTTCCGCTAACTTTTTCGCCATGGCGACTTGTTTTTCGGAGGCGGGCCGATCGGCGCCGCCCCCGGTTCGGATATTGTGCTTCTGGGCATAGAGGACGGCGTCGTCGATGAATTTCTTCGTCATTTGGGCCGACATCCGCATGGTGTCGCTGTATTCCATCCCCGTGGCGTTTGCAAGATTCAGGGCGAACTCGACTTGTTTTTCGGATGGGCCACGGCCGGACATGTAGGCGTCCAAAAATGCCCGTGCGCCGTTCAAGGTTTCAAACGCATCATCCGGCACCGATTCGCCTTTTGCCTTGATGCTGTTCATGAGAGCCAATTGCTTCTCGGTGGGTTTGCCTGTTCCGGGTGCTTGAAATGCATTGAATGTGCGTTTGAGATCGTCGCGTACTTCTTCCATGATGGCCTGCTTGTTTTCGTTTCCTGCTGCTATTTTGTCCAAGCGTTCTTCCATGAGAGCGGTGTAATGGACGTCGGTGTATTGGCTGGCGCGTTCCACAAGCCAATCGGTTGCTTTGCGGCCCAGCTCGGTGGAGATAAGGTCTTTCCCCTTGCTGGCAACATAGGTCCTCGCCTTGAGGGTTTTGACGATGTTGGCGTAACTGGAGGGCCGCCCCACCCCATTCTTTTCCAGATCTTGGGTGAGCGTGTCTTCTTTGTACCGGGGCTTGGGGCGAGTCTGCGAAACGATTTCCTTCGCGGCCACGAATTGGACGGAGCCTTTTTGGGCTTTCAACTCCCCGGATGGTTTGGGTTCTTCCTTTGAAATGGCGCGCCAACCAGGGAAATCCCACACCGTAAGCGACGCCTCGAATTGAAACTTGGCATCGGTGTCTTCCACGGTAGCGATGGTTACCGTGTTGGTACCTGGAGCGGCTTGGCTGCAAAGATACACTTCGCGAATGGCATCGTAGAGCATGCGCGCATCGATGTTGTTGACGCTCTTGTCTTCGTCGATCGTAACTTCTTTGGACGTATCGGCAACGTGGGTCGGACGAATAGCCTCGTGGGCATTTTGCGCCGCGTCTTTGTTTTTGAATACGTTGGGTTTGGAGGGGACCATATCCACGCCGTACTGCGCCGACAGATAGGTGCGCGCCTCCTCTTGGGCCTCATCCGCAATGCGTACGGAGTCGGTTCGCATATAGGTGATGTACCCGGACTCGAACAGTTTTTGGGCCACTTTCATGGTTTGTTCACCACTCCAACCAAACCGGCGCAGGCCCAGTTGCTGAAGCGTTGATGTAATCAATGGGGGGCGAGGATTGACTGTCGTGGTTTTGGTTTCAACATCAATGACCGACCATTCCGTGGCGGGAACGTTTTGAATGGCCTCGACGAGTTTGCCGACGGGTTCGGCGCTGACAAATTTCTTCTTGCGTTTCTTCCCTGCGGAATCATCCTGGGCATCGGGACTGTCCTGCTGATCATCGTGATCCAGTGGGGTGGCGTAGTCGTATACGCCGGTGGTTTTCAGCAAGTGGGTTGCGAATTCTGTATCGTTTTGACGAAAGGAGCCTTCCACGCTGTAGCGATTTTCGGGTTTGAACTTTTCATGTTCGCGGTCCCGCTCGACAATCATGCGCAACGCGGCGGACTGCACACGGCCCGCACTTCTGGCTTGGTCGATGGCTCGCATGAGAACGGGGGAAATGCCGTAGCCCATCAAACGGTCCAATACGCGACGGGCGCGTTGAGCATCTACCCAATGGATGTCAATTTTTCGTTTGGCGGCAAGTGCCTTATCCAAGCCGTTTTTGGTGATCTCATGCAGTTCAATACGGTCGTAGGCGCCTTCTTTGAGTTTCAACAATTGTTGAACATGCCAGGCGATGGCTTCCCCTTCACGGTCCGGGTCGGAGGCTAAAATGACACGGTCTACACCGGCGGCTTGGCCTTTGATGCGTTTGATTAGGTCCGTGTAGTTTAAATTGCCTTTGCTCTCCAGGACCACGTAGGACTCTTCCATGGTGTCCAGGTTGATACCCAGGTCTTTTGGAGGCAGATCCATCATGTGGCCGAATGTGGCTTGCACTACATAATCAGCACCCAGGAAGCTCTGCAATTTTTTGGCTTTGGTGGGCGATTCCACCAACAGTAACGTTTTTCCCATGGGCACAGAATAACAAGTTCAATTTGAGAAATCGACCTTTGGGCTTTAGTACGTCCGTCTTTTCAGCAAGACAATGCAATTACTGATAGTTTGTAGGTTTATGAAAGATGAAACCATGAAATTTAAACAAAATTTGGATGCCTTGCGGGAAGATGCTGCGAATTTGATCGCGCGCATTGAGTCGTTGAGTAGTCAAGCCGGAGATGAGGCGGGAGAGCGTTTGCACGAAGGCCGCGAACGTCTTCGCCACGGTGCGGAACAAGCCGGACAATGGGTGCGCCATCGTGCGTGCGCTGTATCCAAACGAGTTGAGGAGCGGCCGCATCAAGCGGCTGTTGGCGCCTTGATTATTGGCGTCCTGTTGGGCGCTATGCTGAAGCGTTCCACACGGGACTAACGCGGTAGATATTGGTTGCGCTCAAGGAGCGCTGATGGTGCCACCTGCGATGTCCAGGCGAACCCGAATGGTGCTCGGAGCAGGACCTTGGGTGGTTACCTTGGGGGTGTAGGAGCCTTGCATTCCCATCGCCCATCCCCATTCCGCAAAGAATCCAGAGGGCGATTCTTTTTTCACCGTTACGGTGATGGGTTTTCCTTTGTCGTCCAATTCGATTTCCAACTCCACAAATCCCGTGGCGGAGGCGGTGTCGGATGGAAGAGGCAACTCAGGGAATGTTTTAACCGAAGCCTCCGCAGGAACCCATGTGGTGGATACGGGGGATGGGCCATCGGGCCTCGATGCGGAGGGGTGAGTATCGGACTCGCTTGGGGGTGGTGCTGTAGCGGATTTGGGGGGTGCCGCCTTCGTTGTCGTAGTCTCTTCCAGCGGAGCGACTATTTCAATACGAAGTGGACTGACGGCATCGGAATAGGTCGTTGAGTTCGTTCCCGGGCCACGCTGCGAAAGAACCAGCAACACGAGTGCGTGGGCGAGGACGGATACACACAGCGCAATGCTCAGGATGGAATGATTTTGACGAGAGGCCATGGGCGATTACTGTACCAAGAAAAAAGCACGCCCGCGCGTGCTTTTTCCTTACGGCGCACGGATGTTTACGTTGCCGAACGGGGCTTGGCTTTGAACTCGGGTGAAAGGGAGCCGGCAACACTGCTTCCGCTTTCCAGTTGCAGATTGTTGTAACGAACGGGGCCTTCGATGCTGCCGCTTGATGTGATGTGGAGTAGTTCGGTGGAGGCAACATCGCCACGGAGCACACCGCCCACCTTGATGACAGGAACGTTGACGTTGCCTTCAACTTCCGCTTTTTCTTCAATAACCAGAGTACCCTTCGAGTCGGGAGAACTGGAAATGTCGCCTTGCACTTTGCCTTGGATGAGTAACTCGCCTTCGAATTCGATGTTGCCCTTGATGACCATGCGGGGACCAATCACGCCCGACACCGTGCGTTGGGTAGGCTGATAACTTGGGGCAGGTTGAGGCTGTGGGCTGGCAGGACGAGGAGCCAGGTCAACCGCACTTGACGCACTCTTGGGAGCGAGATCCAGGGGGCCAGGGGTTGCAGTGGATTTGGGATTTGAATTGAACATGGACATGACGTAAGTTACTCCGGTTTAGAATACGCGCTATTATATAGAACGCAAGTAGTTAGCGGGGAAATTGACCTTTTTTCTTGGGGTGCTTTTTGAAAACTGTCTTTTCTACACCACTTTGATGAGGGTCTGGTCCCGCGAAGGACGCAACTTTTTGAGGTTTTCGGCCCCAAATCATTCGATGTTTTCCTTGCGGGGTGGTGTCCACAATACGAATGGAGAGACCATCGAAATGGTTTTGGATGCTGGCAATGCTTTGCCGGAAGATCTGGCTCCAGAATTCTCCGGGGGAGACAATTTTTTCACCACGCATGACCGCGCCGATTCGGGCATCATCAAACCAATCGCGCAGTTCGTGATTTTCTTCCAGATTTTTTCGTTCTACGACGGCGTGCATTTTGTCGGTAAGCACCAGGCTGGCGATTCGATACGGCTGGAGGGAGAGTGCATTCCATGATTCGGCATGGGCGATGTACTGCTTGTCGTTGGGATGCACGTCTTTGTCAGTTCGATTCTCTTCCGGGCTAACTTGAACCGGTTGGATATCCGATGCGTCATGGTCTGGTACGCGAAGTGGACGCGTTTCGTTGTTTGCGGTGTTCACTCGAACATGCGCAACGGGTTCGGATGCATGGGAAGAAACCGTGGGTTCGGCTTCCACGCTAATCTGTTCGGGGGTTGGGGTGGCTTTGATTTTGGGTTTAACTACACGAGGACGTTTAGGCTTTTCGACGACATCGGAAGAAAGTGGGGACGTGCTGGTAGGGGCGCACTCGGGCGCAGCTGCGGTTGCGAGGGATTCGGTCATAAGTAAAAAATGAAAAAAAACCTCGTGAACGCCATCGGGGCTGAACCGACGCAAAAACGAACCATGTTCGCAGGCGCAGAGGCCACGCCAAGTCCAACTATATCGCATTTTAGATTAAAAAGCAAGACGGAACTCAAAAATTTGTCGAGACGGGCATTGCCATAAAAATCTAATTTTTGTATAATCATGGGCATGAACACCATATCTACTCCTCGTCTTTTGCCCGGGTTCACTCCCAAGAGTGTTTCTGGAAGGTCATTGTCCACCATGCTGCTGCCCAGCGAATGGAAAGCCATTCGTGAGCAGGTCATTGCCGACTGCAATGATACATGCCCTCATTGCGGGGCAGAAAAAGTTCGTTTGAACGTTCAGTGGGATTACGACATGGACACCCAGGTTCAGACGTTGACGGGCATCGGCGCGGTTTGCGGCGACTGCGGGCTGGTTCATCATTTCCAGGCGGTTGCCTCCGTGGAGGTTGAAAACCGCGCCAAGGAACATTTGATGCAAGTCAACGGCTGGACGCTGGCGGAGACGAATCGCGCGATTGCGCAGGCGCGTGCTCTTTATGCGGAGCGTTCGGCATGCGAATGGACGATGGACGCGTCCTGGCTGTGGAATCGCTATGCCATTTCCGATGCATCAAAAGCGAGGCTGTTGCGCAAGGTTCGTGTGGCGGACGAACGAACACGGTTGAAAATGCGAGAAGCCCAAGCGAAAGACGCTCGGCTGCGTCGTCTGTATGGCGCGGAGGTTCCCGTGGAGGCCTATACTCGCACGGAGGCACAAAATCGTGTCCATGCTATTCGAGCAAAGATTGCGCACGTGGTAGCAAACGGAAAAGGCGATTGGGACGGAACCGCGCTCCAATTGAAGCAGCAAGGTTTGCGGATTGAGCCCGCCGGAATGGCCTCAGGTGAATTGGCATTCCGGGTCGAAGGCGACGATGCGCTCATCTCCAGCCGTCGGGTTTTGGGTTGCACCAGTCGCAAGGGTGTTGCCCAAGCCCTGGGGGTATCGCCGAAGGATTTTGCGATCTGGCTGAAGGCGCAGCCTGCCTTGGCGACTTGAGCAACCCGTCGGGGTCTTACCACGCAAAAGAAAACCCCGCATCGGCGGGGTTTTCTTTTGCGTATTGGGGGTGGCTATTGCTTGC
>RRZU012916939.1_pt1 | contig 15357 bp, 12 predicted proteins | sample 2165561 | NCBI WGS metagenome assembly RRZU01 (sample SAMN10456909, study PRJNA506462) | wastewater metagenome | isolation source: wastewater sludge | place: USA: Moscow, Idaho
ACGATGTGCTGGTCATTGGCGTCGAACTGGCGATTGGTGCGCCCGAGCTCGACCAGTTGTTCGAACGACGACAGGTTGCCGGTCGGGCCACCGAGTTGGGCAGCCTTCTTGACCGAGCGCGCAAGATTGTAGAACTCGACCAGATAACGCGCGACGTCGACCGGGTTGGCGATCACCCGGCGGATTTCCTTCTTGCTAATCGCCTTGATCTCCTTCTCCCAGTCCCGCAGAAAAGGCTCGGTCGTCGCCACCACGATTTCACGCGTCGTTACCTGAATCGGCAGCATCCCGAAGCGGGTTGCGTAGGCACTCGACATCACTTCGGTCACCGCAGTGAAATCGACCTTCAGGGGGTCGATGTGCTGGTACTCGAGGCCAACCCTGCGCGCCAGCCACTCGCCGAGATCTTCGAGAGTCAATGGCCGATGCGGCTCTTTCTGCGACTTCCATTTCTGATCGGCAATGATCACCAGCGGATGGGCCACCAGACGCTTGAGGCGACTCTCCTTGAGCAGGGCATCGGCGTCGGACGAGCTGACCAGGTCATCTTCAAGCAGGCACTTAAGGACTTCCGCCAGCGTCAGGCGATGTTCATGAACGGTGTTGACGGCTGCTTGGGGCATTTGCAGTGTTCCAGGAGAATGTGCCGGTACTACAGGCGAATAGGGAATGCGAGTTCCATGGAGAATTCTACACTGCCAGCACAGGAGATCCTGGAAGGAGCACCGTCACCGTCGACACTCAAGATCTGAAGCAGGGTCGGGAAGAAAAAGGATGACTCGGGAGTTCATCCGGCCGCCCTCGCCTTCTCGGCACGGTATTCCTCGATCGACAGCTTGCGCAGCTTCGAGGTGCGCCCTTCCTCGTTATGCACGAAGCCGACGCTGGAGACGAAGGGTTCGATGATGTGAATTTTCTGCAGCGGCGTGACGATCAGGAGTTGCAGGTTGAGCTGGGCGAACAGCCGCAAGCCGTATTGCGCCGACTCGTCCGATCCACGCCCGAAGGCTTCGTCGATGACCACGAAGCGGAATGATCGCGAACGCACGGCGCCCCATTCAAGGCCGAACTGATAGGCGAGGCTCGCCGCCAGAATCGTGTAGGCGAGTTTTTCCTTCTGACCGCCCGACTTGCCTCCCGAGTCGGAATAATGCTCGTGCTCGCTATGGTCTTCGCGCCAGCGTTCGCTGGCGGCAAAGACAAACCAGTAGCGCACGTCGGTGACCTTGGCCGCCCAGCGGCGATCCTGTTCGGACAGACCCTCGCGCCCGCGCAGCCGCTCGATGATCTGCCTGACCTGCAGGAATTTGGCTTCCGAGTATTGTGCATCGTCCGAACCGGTCAAGGCCCCTTCGGTACAGGCGCGCAACTCGCTCTGGAAATCGCGGATGTCGGCGTCGGGCGTCGGCTGCGCTTCGATCGCGATGTAGCGGCCGGGATTGTAGTCGATCTGGGTCAGCGAGGTATTGATGCGTGCGATGCGCTCCTTGATCGTCTCGCGCCACATCGCCAGTTGCGCGTTGAAGTTGGCCACTTCACGGATGGTGTTCTCGTTGAGCAATTCCTTGAAACGCGCCTCGAAGCGCGGCAGGTCGTCAGCCTGCAGCTTGTCGAGCATCTTGCGGTATTCGAAAAACGCTTCGATGCTGGCATCGACCTCGGCGGTGTCGAGCTTGAACTGCTCCTTGTAGGCGACCATAGCCTGGATGATTCGGTCGCGCAGCAAATTGAGCTTGCGGGATTCGGCCTCGATCCGCCCCTGCAGCCAGGCACGCGTCTCGTGTTCGCGATGCTCGCAGGACTCGACGCTGAGCGGATGCTCGCCGAGCGCTTCGTGGCGCATGCCATCGAGGCGATCGAAGTACGACGCCTGCGCCGCCATGCCCGGCTCAAGCAGTAGCGCCTGCGTCTGCTCACGCAACGCAGCGGCGTCGCTTTGCCGCTGCTCGATTCGCGAGCGCTTGTCCCGATGTTCCTCCAGGCGGGTTTCGAGTGCCTTCAGCGCGGCGACCACTGCGTGCAAGCGCCCGCTGAGCTCTTTGAGCAGGTCCGAAGCGGATTCGAGGCAGCGCTTCTCTTCCTGCAGTCTGGCGACCTCGGTCGCCAGCGACGGCCAGTCGATCTCATTGTAGTCGGCGTACTCGTCGAGCCTGGACAAGGCCGTCAGACGCGCTTTAAGCCCGTTCTGTTCGAGCTGGATCCTGCCGATGCGGCTGCCAAGCTCGGCGAGCCGTGCTTCGAGCGTCCTCGCCTTGGCTTCGAGCGCAGCGATCTTGGCGGCGTTGGTCCAGCCCAGCACATAGCGACTGCGGTCGTCGAGGCGGTGGCGATCGTCCTTTTCGTGCCGCTCGCCAGGGGCCTTGATCTGGCCGGCGCGCGTGATCGCCCGCAGTTCACGCCGGAATTGTTCCTGGGTGGCACAGCAGGCGACATCGAAGCGCTGCGCCAGCTCGCGCTCGAGCCAGTCGTAATACGGCGAATCGGGCTTGATCGACAGCTTGCGCGCCAGCGAATCGCGGTGCAGGTCGGGCAGTTCCTTGCGCGAACTCCGGCGTATCCGGAAATAGACCAGGCGCCCCCGGAGCTGGGTCTTGTCGACCCAGGCCGCGATTTCTGGGTAATCGTCATCGGGCACCAGCAGCGACAGGCCGAAGTTGCGCAGCAGTCGCTCGGCGGCACCTTCCCAGTCGCGTTCGTCGTCGCGCACCTGCAGCAGTTCGCCGGCAAAGGGCATCGCCTCTTCGGACAACGCGAGGGCCTTGCACAGGGCGCTGCGCATCAGGACCTGTTCGGCCGGAATGTTGCTGCGCCGGGCTTTGAGGCTGCTGATCTCGGTGCAAAGCTGGTCGTGTTCGAGCTTGCCCTGACGCAGGCTGACGCCGTGCTCGGTGAGTTCGTTCTGCAGGCCCGTCTCGCGTTCCCGAGCCTCTTCAGCCAACGATGACCAGCGCTGCCGTTGCTCGAGAAAGCTGCTTTCATCACGGCAGGGAGCTTCGCCGATCGTTCGCAGCAGTTCGGTGAAGCGTTGCGCCTTGCGCTGGCGCGCCTGGCAGTCCTGATCGATGCGGCGAATCTCGGCGGCCAGCCGTTCGAGACGATCGCCGCCGTTCTCGGCGATGTTCTGTTTGAGTTCGGCCTCCTGTGCTCGCTGCAGGTCGCGTTGCGCCTCGGTACGCTTGACCTGCGCATCCTGGCGACGCCAGTCTTCGGCGAGGCCGGTGATGCGCTTGTCGAGCAGCCCGAGCTTGAGGCTGGCGAAGTAGGCTTTGAGCGCTTCGCGGCAGGCACGCAGATCCTCGACCTGTACGCTCAGCGTGCCATGCTGCTCGCCGTTGGCGACCAGCGGCGTGAGCAGCGCCACCTGTCGTTTGGCCTTGAGGACGGCCTCATGCGCGCGATTCAAGTCGTCGAAATGGCCGATCAGCGCCGCGATCCGGGGCTCGACATCGAAAGGTTCGAGCATGTGGCTGCGAACGAAGTCGGTCAGATTACCGACCGACTTCATCGACACCGTCTGATGAAACAGATCCAGCGCCTGTTCGTTGTCGATGCCGAAACGACGCCGGAACCAGGCGCCGTACGGCGGAAAACTGTCGAACACCTCGCTGCCCGGTCGCCGCAGCCGCTTGCGCAGCGCTGCGATGTCCGAGCCAAAATGGGCAAAGTCATTGGCAATCGACAAATCGCGTTCAGCGGCGACGAAGAAACGCGCCGGTTGCCCTTGCGCGTCCTTGATCCAGAACACCTGCGCCAGCGTCACCGTCTGGTCGTAACCGGCGTTGTGAAAGACGCCGAGGATCACCGAGTAGTGGTTATGGTCGCGCAAGGCTACCGGCCGAGCCGTACCGCTGATCTCGTTGCGCTCGGATTTGTAATGGCCGAGCACGTAGGAACGCAGCGTGCGCTCGCGACTGTCGGCGCCGGCAGCCTTGTTGTAGGCGATGCGCTGCGCCGGTACCAGTAGTGTCGTCACGGCGTCGACCAGTGTCGACTTGCCTGAACCGATGTCGCCGGTCAACAGGGCGTTCCTGCCGTTCGGTTCGAGCGTCCAGATGTGGCCGTCGAAAGTGCCCCAGTTGAACACTTCAAGGCGCTGCAGCCGGAAGCCCGAGAGGGTGTCATCGGCGACGAAGTCCAGCCCGAGGCTTTGCGGCTCATTCATGATCTTCTCCTGACTGCCCGGCGAGCTGCGCGCGGTAGCTCGCCAGCCGCTGGTCGAACTCGGCGAGCCACTGCGCATCGACGAAGGCCTTGAGAATTCGCCGCACCTCGACCATCGTCGGCTGCCCGGTCTCGACCTTCAGGCGGCGCAGGAAACCGAGTTCGACCACCTTGCCGAGATGAACGTCGATCTGGTCGATCAGCCTTGCCTCGTTGCTGCCCTCGGGCAGGAACACCCGCATCAGTTCGGCGACCTCCTCGCGCGACAGCACCAGCCGGGTATCGCCGCCGCTCGCGTCGAACTCGGCCAGTTTCTTGCGCAGCAAGGCCAGCAGCAGACTGACCGGAAACGACAGCGGACGTCGTGCAACCAGACGCGGCAGCCGCGGCGTCGAAGCGTCCTCGGGATCGGGGCGCGAGCGCAGAAAAGCGTAGCCTTCGGCTTCGTCGAGGACCAGTTCAAGCTTGAGCACCGCGACATAGTCGCGCACCCGCACCTGCAGTGCCAACAATGAATTCCACAGACCGGCATCGCTCTCCTGGTAGATCACCCCCTTGAGCAGGGGAATCACCAGCGCCGACAGCTCATGTGCGGCGGCGTCGCCGGCAATACCGCCTGCCGCTGTCTCCCTTTCGTCCCTTGCCATCATCACCTCAGAAAACTCTCCCGAAACCCAGTATGCGAACCGTATCGATGAACATCTGGAAGACCTCTCCACCGAGGGTATACCAGAAGTCAGCATGCTTGTTCCATCTTCCTCGCCATCGTGTCGTCCCTTACGGAACGAGGAAAGATTCTGCACGACCGTCACAATACCTTCACAGAGGCTGGTTAAGCTCAGCCGATCAGAGGAACCGGGAACGCGCCATGAATCATCAAGGCAGGACGAAACAAGCATGCCCACCATGAATGAATACAGCCGGGTGGACACAGGCCAACTCATCAGCACGCAGCTCATCACCAGCCGCGGGCACCCGCGGGCGGAACGCCTGATCCCCAAGATCAGGGATCTGCGCGCGCGTGCCATCGCGCTCGAGCAGAGCCACCGCGACGAGATCCACAGCATCGAACCGGGTTATCAGGCCAGCGCTCGCAACCTGCTGCACTATCTGGCGCTGCGCCAGAGCGATCTGCGGCCCTTGCAGGAAGAGCTGACGGCGCTGGGGCTGACTTCACTGGGCGGCCGGGAAGCGCAAATACTGAGCTCGCTGGATGCGGTTCTGGTGGCGCTGCATGCCCTGGCCGGCCGGCCCTGGCAACCCGACCATCAGCCGCTGTCGCAGTTGAGCATCGATGACGGAACGATCGTTCTCGATCACCACAGCCAGCTTCTGCTGGGTTCCCCGGCCGGCAAGCGCTCGGTGCGCATCATGGTGACCATGCCCAGCGAAGCGGCATCGGACTACCTGCTGGTGCGCAACCTTTTGGCTGCCGGCATGGACGTGCTGCGCATCAACTGCGCGCACGACGACGAAACGGCCTGGCTGGGCATGGTCAACAACCTGCGCAGCGCGGAAAGAGAGCTCGGACGCTCTGCCAAAATCTATGCGGACCTGGCTGGTCCAAAGTTGCGTACCGGCATGATCGGGCCGATCGAGCGTGTGCTCAAGTGTCGGCCGCGCCGCGACCTGCGCGGATCAGTGATCGAGCCAGCCCCGATCTGGCTGACGCCCAGAGATGCAGTGGAGCCCGCTCCTCCCGGCGTGGCCTTGGTCCTGCCGATCGAGCGCGGGGTGCTCGAACAGGCGATTCCGGGCGACGTGATCGAGTTCGAGGATTGCCGAGGAAAACATCGTGAGCTGATCGTGACCGAGCTTCGCAACGCCTCCCGATTGGCATCGTCAGGCAAGACCGCCTATGTCGAAGAGGGAACCCTGGCCCGCCTGGTGCGCGCTGGGAAATTCCTCGCCGAAGGATGCTTCGGCCCCCTGCCGGAGGTCGTTTCGCCGATCGAACTCGCGGTCGGCGACATCCTCATCCTGACGCGCAATGACGTTCCCGGGCGGGCTGCCATGCGCGACGCAGACGGCCGGGTGATCGAACCGGCGCGCATTCACTGCTCGCTGGACGCCGCCTTCGCGGCAGCAAGACCTGGCGAGATCATCCACTTCGACGATGGCAAGATCGGCAGTCGGGTGCTCGCCAACGACGGTGAGGAAATCGTCCTGCAAATTGCCTACACCGGCGTGACCACGGCCAAGCTGCGGCCGGAGAAGGGAATCAATCTGCCCGACACCGAACTCTCGATCTCGGCCCTGACCGAGAAGGACCTGCACGATCTGGAATTCCTGGTGAAGCACGTGGACATGGTCGGCTTGTCGTTCGTGCGCACGCCAGAGGATATTCTGCTGCTGGAGGAGCATCTGCAGCGATTGGGCGGCCAGGCTATCGGCGTGGTGCTCAAGGTCGAGAACCGCGAGGCCTTCGAGAATCTGCCCCGGCTGCTGCTGACCGCGATGCACTCGCCGCCGCTGGGGGTGATGGTGGCACGCGGCGACCTGGCCGTGGAAGTGGGCTTCGAGCGGCTGGCCGAGGTGCAGGAGGAGATCCTCTGGCTGTGCGAGGCCGCGCACGTGCCGGTGATCTGGGCGACCCAGGTACTGGAGGGTCTGGCCAAGACCGGCGCTCCGACACGTGCGGAGGTCTCCGACGCGGTGATGAGCGGCCGGGCCGAGGCGGTGATGCTCAACAAGGGACCCTTCATCGTCGAGGCGGTGCGCTTCCTCAACGGCGTGCTGGAGCGTATGGATGCCCACCAGCACAAACAGCGCAGCAGGCTGCGCAAGTTGTCTATCTCGGCACTGGACTAGCCACAGGCATTCATCTGGCCATCTGAGAAGCCGGGTTTGCGGCCACAGCTGCTTGCGCCCGGCAATCGTCCCAGTTTATTGTCTGGATCCAAGGGTTGTGTATATACTCATGAGCTATGGCGTACGGCAAAGCCGCTGGCGCAAGGCCAAGGAGGCCGTGCTCGCGGAATTCCTGCTGGATTTCGAGATCGCGCCCTTCATACCACTTCTCAACTCGCCAACCTGTCAAGGAGTCCGCCATGTTCCAGAAAATCTCGTCGTACCTGTCAGCTTTCGCCCTCGCCTTGTTCCTGACCGCCTGTGCTGGACCCGGGATGCAACCGGAGCAGATGGAAATCCGCAGCGGGGTGATCGAACAGATCACCCTGGTGCAGTTGCCGAGCAATCACCATATGGGGGTTGGTGCGATTGTCGGAGGTGTGGCCGGCCTCGGGATCGGCAGCCTGATCGGTGGCGGCACCGGTCGCGATGTGGCCATGGTGCTCGGTGCTGTCGGAGGCGCTCTCGTCGGCAACGAAGTCCAGAAAAAGTACGAGCAGCCTGTCCAGGGCCAGCAAATTATTGTCCGGGTGGCCAACGGCGTGTTGGTTTCCCTGACACAGCCGGTCAATCCGGGTCTTCGCCAGGGCCAGCGAGTGTATGTCGAAGGCAGCGGCGAGAACGCACGCGTCGTTCCACGCTAGCTAGATGAGCACTCAGTTTTCTGTTGGAAAGGGATACTCGCGAACAACGCTCAGGCGCTAGCCGCCTGACTTTCGCCACACCGGACCAGCGTCGGGTCTCGCGTACGCAGCAGCTTCAGAGTCGACCGAGCAGGACTTCGGCGACAAAGCGGCTGCCGATGTACGCCAGCAACAGCACCATGAATCCGGCCAGTGTCCAGCGTAGCGCGACACGGCCGCGCCAGCCATACACGCGACGCCCGACCAGCAGGGCGGCAAAGATTCCCCACGAGGCAAAGGCAAACAGGGTCTTGTGATCGAAAGCCATGGCCTTGCCAAAAAGAGCTTCGGAAAACATGACGCCGCTGACCAGCGCGGCCGTGAGCAGGCAGAAGGCGACGAGAATCATGCGAAACAACAGTGCTTCCATGGTCAGGATCGGCGGCAGACTGGTCAGGCTTCTGGTGACCGCCCGCTGGTGCAGCTTACGTTCGGCAAAACCCATGAACACGGCGTGCAGTGCGGACAGCGTAAATAGACTGTAGGCGAGCATTGCCGTCAGGAAATGAAGCTGAAAGCCCCAGGCATTGGCATTGGCCACTTCCCGCAGTTGAGGAAACAGCGCCGGCGCCAGGGCAGCGAGCGCCGCGAGTGGCAGGACCATCGGCTGCAATCCGTCCATACGTGAGCGAAAACTCTCCAGCCAGTAGATCAGGACGGCCAGCCAGAGCATCAGGGAGAGCGCGAAACTGAATGAGAAGCGCATGCCGCCCGCGCTGAACAGCCCTGCGTACAGGCCAATGCCCTGCACCGCCAGGGCGCCGAAGATGGCCGCGCGCTCCCAGGGCTGCATCGGCAGGGTAAGCAGTGGCTGTCTGGTTTCACGCCAGCGCGTCTGCCAGAAATGGATGCCGAGGGCGGTGTAGAGCAGCGAGGCAAGGACGTGCGGGAGAAGGTGAAGTAGAATGTCTGACATTCTTGAAGTCTACACCAAGCCGGAATTCAAATGCTCGACAACCTGACTCAACGCCTTGCCCGTGTCATGAAGACGCTGCGCGGCGAAGCGCGCCTGACGGAAACCAATATCGCCGATGCCTTGCGCGAGGTTCGCCTCGCCTTGCTCGAGGCGGACGTCGCCTTGCCCGCAATCAAGGCTCTGATCGCCGCCGTACGGGAAAAGGCGGTTGGCGAGGAAGTGATCGGCTCGCTGAGCCCAGGACAGGCACTGGTCGGTGTCGTCCATCGCGAACTCACCAGGCTGATGGGCGAGGCTCATACGGGGCTGAATCTGGCCACCCAGCCACCGGCGATCGTCCTGATGGCCGGCCTGCAGGGCTCCGGTAAAACCACTACGGTCGGCAAGCTTGCCAAGATGTTGCGCGAGACACAAAGGAAGAAGGTCCTCGTGGTTTCCTGCGACGTCTACCGCCCAGCAGCGATCGAGCAGTTGAAAACGGTTGCCGCACAGGCGGGCGCCGATTTCTTTCCCTCGGCGACGACCGACCAGCCGGTCGATATCGCGCGCCAGGCGGTCGACTGGGCTAAGCGGCACTATCACGATGTCCTGCTCGTGGATACCGCCGGTCGCCTGGCAATCGACGAGGCGATGATGAAGGAAATCGCCGAAATTCACGCCGCCACCAGACCCATCGAAACCCTGTTCGTCGTCGATGCGATGCTCGGTCAGGATGCCATCCATACCGCGCGGGCGTTCAGCGATGCGCTACCGCTGACCGGCATCATTCTCACCAAGCTCGATGGCGACGCACGCGGCGGTGCCGCACTTTCGGTTCGGCACGTCACCGGCCAACCGATCAAGTTTGCCGGGGTCGGCGAAAAACTGACGGGACTCGAAGCCTTTCACCCGGAGCGGATGGCTTCGCGAATCCTCGGCATGGGCGACGTGCTGTCGCTGATCGAGGATGCGCAGAAGGGCATCGACGAGGAAAAGGCGCTTGATTTCGCGAAGAAGCTGAAGTCAGGCAAGGGCTTTGATCTCAACGATTTCAAGGACCAGATCGGCCAGATGCGCAAGATGGGCGGCCTGTCTTCGATGATCGAGAAACTGCCGGCGCAATTCTCGCAGGGGGCCGGTCAGCTACCGGCAGGCGGAGAGGAGAAAGCGGTCGCGAGAATTGAAGGCATCATCAATTCGATGACCCCTACCGAGCGCTGCCGGCCCGAGTTGCTCAAGGCCGCGCGCAAGCGCCGCATTGCTCTGGGTGCCGGGGTTCAGGTGCAAGAGGTCAACCGTCTGCTCAAACAGTTCGAGCAGGCACAGAAAATGATGAAGCAGTTCTCCAGAGGAGGCATGGCGCAGCTGATGCGTGGCATCAAGGGGATGTTACCGGGGATGCGATGATGCCGGGGCAACCCCTGCTCAGCAAAGTCAACGCAGAGCCAGCTTGCTCTTCGCGTAGGACCACTGGTTCTGCCAGGCCATGCGTACCATGTTCGGGTATGCGGGCTGGCCGAGACTGCCATTGTAACGGCCCAGCGCGCGGTAAAGGTCGCCGCGCTCGATGTCGAGATAGTGACGAAGAATGGTACACCCGTAACGCAGATTGGTGCGCAAGTGAAAGAGGTTGTCGTCGCCGCTTCCGACGATCTTGATCCAGAACGGCATCACCTGCATGAAACCCCGCGCACCAGCGCTTGATACCGCGTATTTCTTGAAACCGCTTTCGACATGGATCAGGCCGAGCACCAGTTGGGGATCGAGACCCGCGCGCGTTGCTTCGTAGTGCACCGAACGCAGGAATTCGAAACGTGCTTCACGGTCAGGGATGCGTTTTTCAAGCCTGCCTGACATCTCGGTCAACCAGTCGATCGCATCCATCGAGTCCTGAAAGGAACTCCTCGGCGGCGCCCGGTCCGAGACCGTTCTCGACAGTGCCGACTGCACACTCGCCGAGAGGGGTTCATACTTCTGCGCTCCGGCGTGTACAGCCAGTGACAGCAGTAGCGCGAACAGTGCCGCTACGCAGCGCACAGGCGGTCCTGCAGGAACTGGCGAATCTCGGTCATCGGCAGCAACTGCGATTCGGCGTCGACCCGCCCTTTGTATTCGAACTTTCCTGCTGCGAGTCCGCGTTCACCGACAAGCACGCGGTGTGGAATGCCGATCAGTTCCATTTCGGCGAACATCACGCCTGGACGCTCGTCGCGGTCGTCGAGCAGAACGTCGATGCCGGCATGCGTCAGTTCGGCGTACAAGGCGTCGGCTGCCGCCCTCACCGCATCGCTCTTGGCATAAGCCATGGGAACGATGCACACCTGGAACGGAGCGATCGCCGCCGGGAAAATGATGCCACGTTGATCATGCCCCTGCTCGATGGCCGCCCCGACGACGCGGGTCACGCCAATGCCGTAACAACCCATTTCCATGAACCGGCTCTGACCGCATTCGTCGAGAAAGCTGCATTTGAGTGCCTCGGCGTACTTGCTGCGCAACTGGAAAATGTGCCCCACTTCAATGCCACGACACAGTTCGATCCTACCCCGGCCGTCCGGAGAGCGGTCACCGGCGACGACATTCCGGAAATCGCCGACCAGCATCGGGTCGACCAGATCGCGAACGAAGTTGACGCCGACAAGATGGAAACCCTTTGCATTGGCGCCGCAAACGAAGTCGCTCATCACCGCCACACTGCGATCGGCGAAGACCGGTATGTTGGCTATACCGACGGGACCAATGTAGCCGGGCGGACAGCCGAGAGCGGCGATGATCTCGTCGTCGCGCGCGAAGCGGAACTCGCCGATGGTCTTCTGAGCCTTGAGTTCGTTCAGATGATGGTCGCCACGCAGCAGAATCAACGCCAGCCCAGCGAAACCTTCGGCCTTGCCATTCCATACGATGGCGATCGCCTTGACCATCCGGGTTACCGGAATATCGAGGAATGCGGCGACCTCCTCACAGGTGATACGGCCCGGTGTGGCGACCTTCTGCAGGTCGGCAGCCGCCGCAGCGCGCCCCTCCGACGGGGCCAGGGCCTCGGCCAGCTCGACGTTGGCAGCAAAATCCGAATCCGGACAATACGCCAGTGCGTCCTCGCCGGAATCCGCCAGGACGTGAAACTCGTGCGATCCGGTGCCGCCGATCGAGCCGGTGTCGGCAGCGACGGCACGGAACTTCAGTCCGAGACGAGTGAATATCCGCGTATAGGTGTCGAACATGTTGCGGTATTCGCGCTGCAGGTCATCGAAACTGCTGTGGAACGAGTACCCGTCCTTCATCAGGAATTCGCGGCCGCGCATGACACCGAAACGCGGCCGGATTTCGTCGCGAAACTTGACCTGTACCTGGTAGAAGTGCACGGGCAACTGGCGGTAGCTCTTCACCTCCTTGCGTACGACATCGGTAATCACCTCTTCGTGCGTCGGACCAATGACGAAATCGCGCTGGTGCCGATCCTTGCAGCGCAGCAGTTCGGGACCATACTTCTCCCAGCGCCCGGACTCCTGCCACAGTTCTGCTGGCTGCACTGCCGGCATCGACAACTCGATCGCCCCAGCGCCATTCATCTCTTCACGGATGATCTTCTCCACCTTGCGCAGCACGCGCAGCCCGAGTGGCATCCAGGTGTAGATCCCGCCCGCCAGCCGTTTGATCATCCCGGCGCGCAGCATCAGCTGGTGACTGATGACTTCAGCATCAGAGGGTGCTTCTTTGAGCGTTGACAGGAAAAACCTGGAAGTGCGCATGGCAATGGCTTGGACAGGAAAGAAGCCGCGATTCTACTAGACGGATGGCCAAACCGCGATGCCCATCATTGTACAAAGAGGCGGTGTTGCCGGGCAAGGTGAGCGACAGCTGCGGCAAAGTGATGGGCCGGCCTTGGCCCAAGGGCTACGCCATGCTTTGCAAGCGCAGCAAAGTATGGAAAAATACTTTAACTAATCAATTTGCAGGTTCTAGAAATGCTTGACCGTGAAGGCTATCGCCCGAACGTCGGCATCATTCTTTGTAACGCCAGGAACGAGGTCTTCTGGGGCAAGCGTATCCGAGAACATTCATGGCAGTTTCCGCAAGGTGGCATCAAGCGGGGCGAAACACCCGAACAGGCGATGTACCGGGAGTTGCATGAAGAAATCGGCTTGCTGCCCGAGCACGTGTATATTCTCGGTCGGACCAAGGACTGGTTGCGTTACGAAGTGCCGACGCACTGGGTAAGACGCGAATGGCGTGGCAGTTACCGAGGGCAAAAACAGATCTGGTTTTTGCTTCGTCTCGTTGGGCGCGACTGCGATGTTTCCCTGCGCTCCTGCGATCATCCCGAATTTGATGCCTGGCGTTGGAACACCTACTGGGTCTCGCTTGACGCGGTGATCGAGTTCAAACGCCGGGTCTATGAGCAGGCCTTGAATGAACTCGCCCGTTTTCTCAATTCGGATCACCGTCGTGGGCGCCATGCCTCCCCGCATGGCCAGGATCCTGCGCCCGCTGAAATCGTAAACGAGGAATGAATCGTTCTTTGGAAGCGCTGCAGAAGCGCCCGCGAACCCGCCGACGCTTGTCGATCGGAATGTTTGCAGGCTGGCTTGGGGTGGTAGCTGCGGTGCTTCCTTCGGCAGGCTGGTCGGCCAGTGCTCCGCGTGATTTCGAGGAAAAGCGCGAGATACCGGGCGAGCTGCAATTGCCCGCGTTTCCGCAACCGGACAAGCTGATCCCTTTTGCGGTCAGTGCGATGACCGACAACCAGTTCATGATTGACAGCGAATCGCTGAGCATCAGCAGCGACGGCATCTTTCGCTACACTTTGGTGATCGTCAGTCCTTCCGGCGCCCAGAATGTGAGCTTCGAGGCAATCAACTGTGCGACTGCCGAACGTCGGATTTATGCCCTTGGCCGCTCGGACAGGACATGGTCAAAGGCGCGCGGCGATCAGTGGGTAAAAATCGTGGACAACTCGCTCAATCGACACCACGCCGAGCTGTATACCGATTTTTTCTGCCCTGTTGGCATCACCATTCGCAATGTTGACGAAGTCCGCGAGGCGCTGCGCCGTGGTGGCCACCCCTCGATGATGCGCCGCTAGTATCGATCATTGCTGCACTTGAACCGCGACGGCAGAGGCTGCTGATGATTACCGACCGATTTGTCATCGAATTTGACAAGGCCTTGCGCACGCTTTTTGCGCCGGCACAGACCACTCGCGAAATGCCGGGGAGCAAGGCGCCCGAAGCCGAATTGTCTGACCGCGAGCGTGCCCATGCCGGCGCCCTGATGCGCATCAACCACGTCGGTGAGGTCTGCGCACAGGCACTGTACCAGGGTCAGGCACTGAGCTGCGACGATCAGACCCTTCGGCAAGCACTGGCGAAAGCGGCAGACGAGGAAACCGAACATCTGGCCTGGACCGAGCGCCGCCTGGTTGAACTCGGAGAACGCCCAAGCCTGTTGAACCCGCTCTGGTACCTTGGTGCGCTGGGTATCGGAATAGCCGCCGGCAAGCTGGGCGACCCATGGAGCCTGGGATTTCTCGCCGAGACCGAAAGACAGGTCGAAGCACACCTGGACCATCACCTGAGCGAGTTGCCGAGCCAGGACATCCGGTCACGCGCGATCGTGACGCAGATGCGGCTCGACGAGATCGCGCACGCCGAAACCGCCGTGCGCCTTGGCGCACGTGAATTGCCGACGCCGACCATCCTGCTCATGAAACTGGCGTCGCGAACGATGACTCGTACCGCGTACTACATTTAAGCATCGACAATCTCGAAGTCGTGTGTGATCTCGGCGGTTTTGCCGAGCATGATCGAGGCAGAGCAGTACTTGTCCTTCGATAACTCGATGGCACGCGCAACCGCTTCCGGTTTCAGTTGCTTCCCACTCACGCGAAAATGGAAATGGATGCGGGTAAAGACTCTTGGCTCGGCCTCTGCACGCTCAGCCTGCAGGACGACTTCACATCCGGTCACTGCGTGACGCCCCTTCCTCAGAATCAGGACAACGTCGAACGCGCTACATCCCCCCGTTCCGGCAAGCAACAATTCCATCGGTCGCGGCGCCAGGTTCCGCCCACCGGCCTCGGGAGCCCCATCCATCACCACGGTGTGGTTGCTCCCCGTTTCAGCGACAAAAGACATCCCGTCGCCGGTCCACCTTACCTTGCATTCCATGCGTTGCTCCTTTTCCAGACGGGCATGACCAAATGACCAAGCGTCAGACCTCGACAAGCAAATCCGACCCTGTGGTCGTCGGCGACCAATGAACGGGCGCTGAACTTTCGCCGCGGACATCGATTGTAGCTGGAAGTGTTGCCGCAGAGCCCGGCAAAATTGCTGTTGCATCGCAACAATTCTACGGGAGCTGGCGCTTAAATACTGCCATTATCAGTTATGAAATATGGAATCAATGTACTAATCTAACACCAAACTATTGAACATAAATAATTTCAATTTAAAGAGACATCCAGCGAACCCGGCCGGGAAAAAAAATGGCGCAGCGCACAAAAAATACTTGAAGTTCAGCGTAGGATGATCCATAATTTCTTCAACGTAATCACTTTGCAGTTAGGCCAGTCAAGCACTTCCAGCCTGCTTCCCCTGTCTCCTCCACCCTCCTCCTTTGGTGTGGATTTAGCGCGGTTCCAACGAGCCGCGCTTTTTTTGTGGCATTACCAATGCATTGAGGGCCTGGCCAGCAAGCGCCAAGAGCGGGGAAGAGCGTGCTCAGCAAGTACAGTGATACCGGGCGCCGCGCTTTTGCTGAGCACTGGGC
>RRZU010103497.1_pt1 | contig 15356 bp, 16 predicted proteins | sample 2165561 | NCBI WGS metagenome assembly RRZU01 (sample SAMN10456909, study PRJNA506462) | wastewater metagenome | isolation source: wastewater sludge | place: USA: Moscow, Idaho
ATCTTCTGGTGCTGGACGAGCCGACGAACCACCTGGACATCGAAAGCCGCGAGGCCCTGACCGAGGCGCTGAACGAACTTCCCGGCGCGGTGGTTCTCGTAAGCCATGACATGCATCTTTTGTCGCTGGTCGCCGATCGGCTCTGGCTGGTCGATCAGGGCGGTGTCGCCCCCTGGCAGGGCGATCTGGACGATTACCGCAAGATGCTGCTGACGGGCGAGGACAAGGACCCGAAAGATCCCCGGCCGGCCGAGACCGGCACCGAACCCCGCCCCGCCGCCGCCAAGCGCCCCTCGCGCGAGGTGGTGCTGGAACTGCGCGCCGAGGCCCGCCGCGCCGAGGAACGGGTCGAAAAGCTGACCGCCATGCTGGAAAAGCTGGATGCGATCATGGCCGATCCGGCAACCTATGACGATGCGCAAAAGGCCGAAAGCTTTGGCCGCAAGCATGCCGAGGCCAGCGAGGCCATGCTGCGCGCGGAATCGCTGTGGATGCAGGCGCTCGAGCGGCTGGAGGCGGCCGAGCGCGCATGATTGCAACACCCCGGCCCGGATGGTCCCGGCCGGGGACGCGAATCATTGTTCCGGGACGCAATCGGGGGCATCTATAGGACCTTATCCAGGGGATTCGCCGATGCGCATTGCAGCTTTTGCTCTTATCACCGCCGTGGCTCTGCCGATGGCCGCGCAGGCACAATGGCTGAATGCCTTTGACCAACTGTCTTTCGACGCCGGTCTGGGCGCGAGCTATGGTCCCGGCTATCTGGGCGCCGACGAAAGCGATGCCGAGCCCTGGTTCATCCTGCGCAACGTGACGCTGGGCGAAGGCGGCGAGGAAAAGCAGGGCTTTTCGATCATCCCGTCGCTGAACTATCTCGGCAAGCGCGACGCCGCGGATTACGACGATCTGAACGGCATGGACGATATCAGCCGCGCCTATGAGCTGGGCTTCAAGCTCAGCTATGTCAGCGGCCCCTTCACCAGCTATACCCATATCCGCAAGGGTTTTGGCGGCCATCACGGCGTGGTGGGCCAGATCGGGACCCGCTATCGCCATGATTTCGGCGACCGGCTGACCTTCTGGGCGGGCGCGGAATTGCAGGCCGGCGACGACAAGTTCACCGACACCTATTTCGGCGTGTCCGCCGACGAGGCGGTGACCAGCGGTTATGACGAATATTCGCCCGGCGGCGGCTTTTACGAGGCCAACCTGAACCTTGAAGCGCGCTATATGCTGAACGATGACTGGGCCGTTCTGGGCCGCGCCAAATATGGCCGCCTGCTTGAGGATGCGGCGGATTCGCCGCTGGTCAAGGACAAGAACCAGCCCGAAATCAGCATCGGCATCGTGCGGCACCTGAACTTCAGCTTCTGATTGCCGCATCCATGCGCTCTGGACTGGACCCGACCGCATTCGAGTCCTATATAAACGCTAAGTTTTGACAGGACGCGCCGCATGACCATGGAAAATCTGAAGGAAGGCGATCCGCTGATCGCCCCCTCGACCACCGAACATCCGCTTTACGACAGCGTGGTCGAGGCCTGCAAGACCGTCTATGACCCCGAGATTCCGGTCAATATCTATGACCTGGGCCTGATCTATACCATTGATATCAACCCGGAAAACGCCGTGCGCATCGTGATGACGCTGACCGCGCCCGGCTGTCCCGTCGCGGGCGAGATGCCGGGCTGGGTCGCCGATGCGGTCGAGCCTCTGGCCGGCATCAAACAGGTCGATGTCGAGATGACCTTTCAGCCGCAATGGGGCATGGAGATGATGTCCGACGAGGCACGGCTGGAGCTGGGCTTTATCTAGACCCGCATCCGGTGACGGCCGGCGCTGACGATATGCAGCGCGCCCTGCGTCACCGGCAATTCCCCCAAACGCGACATCGGCAGATCCATCGCGATCAGCCGCAGCATATGCAGCGTGATGCCATGCGTCACGATCAGCGCCGGCCCCCGCAAGCCGTCCAGAAAATCGCGGGCCCGCGCCTCGAGCCCGGCAAAAAGCTCGCCCCCCGGCGCGCGGTCATACCAGTCGAGCCAGCCGCCGGCCGTGACCTCGGGATGTTCGATGCACAGATCGCGCCAGAGCCGGCCGGCAAAGGCGCCAATATCGATTTCCTGCAAGCGCGCGTCGCGATGAAAATCCTGTCCGGCAAAGACGATAGCGGCGGTTTCGACGGCGCGGCCGGCGGTGCTGGAAAAACGCGCGGCATCGATATTGCGGATCAGATGCGCCTGGCGCTGCGCCTGCATGCGCCCCAGCTCGGTCAGGGGCGAATCCAGACGCCCCTGCAATCGCCCCTCGGCGTTCCAACGGGTTTCACCGTGCCGCATCAGATAGAGATCCGGCCACCGCCCCGCATTCAGACCCATTTCGCCATCGGCGGCAGGCTCATCAGCACCGCGTCGGGATCGTGGCCGGTGGCCAGCCCGAATTTGGTGCCGCGGTCATAGACGAGGTTATATTCCGCATAAAGCCCGCGATGGATCAGCTGGGCATCCTTGTCGGCGGGGCTCCAGTCCTGTGCCATATGCCGTTCCGCAAGCGGCAGAAAGGCGGGCAGGAACGCCGCGCCCACGGCCTGGGTAAAGGCGAAATCCGCCGCCCAGTCGCCGCTGTTCAGATCGTCGTAAAAGATGCCGCCCACGCCCCGCGCCCGCCCGCGATGGGGGATAAAGAAATATTCGTCCGCCCAGGCCTTGAACCGGTCATAGTAATCGCCGCCATGGGGCGCGCAGGCGCCGCGCAGGGTGTCGTGGAAATGCGCGGTGTCTTCGGCATATTCGATGCAGGGGTTCAGATCGGCGCCGCCCCCGAACCACCACGCGCCCGGCGTCCAGAACATGCGCGTATTCATATGCACCGCCGGCGCATGCGGGTTCTGCATATGCGCGACAAGGCTGATGCCGCTGGCCCAGAACCGCGGATCGGCCTCGATCCCCGGCACGCCGCGCGCGGCCATCGACTGGCGCGCGGCGGGCGAAAGCTCGCCATGCACCGCCGACCAGTTCACGCCGACCTTTTCAAAGACGCGGCCGCCGCGCATGACCGACATCAGCCCGCCACCGCCATCGGTGCCGCCATCCCCGCCGCGCTGCGTTTCGCGCAGCTCGAACCGGCCCGGCGCCGCCTGCCCCGGACCGCGATCCTCAAGCGCCTCGAATGCGGCCACGATGCGGTCGCGCAGGCCGCGAAACCACGCCGCCGCCTGTTGCCGTTCGTCCTGCATCTTCATGGCCTGTCTCCGGATTCGTGAATTGTCCTGCCGCAAAGGCGGCTCTATGCTTGTCGCAAGACAACTAGTGAAGGCGGCCATGACCCGCAACATCCTGCTTGCCCTGATGCCTGTTCTGATCGTCGCAGCCTGCGGCACCCCGCAGGACCGCTGCATCAGCCGCAACACCCGCGAATACCGGACGATTTCCAGCCTTCTGGCCGAGGTCGAGGGCAATCTGGCCCGTGGCTATGCCTGGGAAGAGCGCACCGTTTCCCGTGTCGAATGGGATGACTGCGCCTATGTGGTGCGCGGCAAGGATGGCGAACGCCACATCGCCTATCGCAGCTGCGCGCGCAATGTCAGCGATACCGAGCGTTACCGCGTGCCGATCGACCCCGCCGCCGAAACCCGCAAGCGCGACAACCTGATCGCGCGCAAGGCCGCCCTGACGAAATCCGCCATGGCCGCCGTCAATGCCTGCAAGGCCGCCTATCCCGAAGAAGGCAGCCGATCCTAAAAGACGCTTGGCGCCAGCGGGTCGCCCAGACTGCGCCCGCCATCGATGTTCAGGATCTGGCCGGTGATGAAGCTTGAGGCATCGCTGGCCAGAAACTGCACCGTCGCGGCCAGTTCCTCGGCGGCGGCGATCCGCCCCAGAGGCGTCGCCGCGATCATGCGGTCGCGCAGATCGGGATCCTCGCGCAGCTTTTCCTGCAGGATATTGGACATGATGCTGGCGAAAGCCACGCCATTCACCCGGATCCGCTTGGGCGCCAAAGCCGAGGCCAGCGACCGCGTCGCCTGGGCCTGGGCGGCGCTGGAAATCGAATAGGCCAGCATTTTCGGCGTCGGCCAATTGGCCGCCAGCGACGAGACATTGATGATGGCGCCGTGCTGCAAACGCTCGTCGCCGCTTTCTTCGGCCTGCGCGACCATGCGCTTGGCCACCATCTGCGACAGCCGCAGCCCCGACAGCATATTCTCGCGCAGCATGTCGCCAAGCAGGTCCTCGCCCACCGCCAAAGGATCGCAAGGCTGCACCATGCGATGCGCATTGACCAGAATATCCACCCTGTCAAAGGCGTCGATGGTCGCCGAAACCAGATTAGCGAGGGTCAGCTTTTGCCCCATATCGCCGGCAAAGCCGCGCACCGGGCCATCGCCGGTCATCTGATCGCCCAGCTCGTTTTCCAGCGCCGCCTCGTCGCAATCGGCGAACATGACATTGGCGCCAGCATCCTCGAATTTGCGGGCGATGGCCAGGCCGATGCCCCGGCCGGCGCCGGTCACGATCGCGGTCCGGCCCTGAATGGAAAGGCTCATCTGCGTTTCCCCTTTTGTTGCATGCGGCGCGCGCCGGGCCGTTGTGCCCCCGTCGCCGTCAGAATCTTGAAGCGGGAATCCCCGCCGATTTCGGAAACATCCGCGAAGCATTCGCGCAGGACCTGCTCATAGGGCAGATGGCGGTTGGCGACCATCCAAAGCCGCCCCGCCCCGGTCAAAAGCCCGGCCGCACTGCGGATAAAGCCCGCGCCAAGGCGCGGCTCGGCGCTGCGGCCTTCGTGAAAGGGCGGATTCATGACGACGCCATTGACCGGATCGGACAGGCGGAAGTCCAGCGCATCGGCCCAGTGAAAGCGCGCGCGCGGGTCGGTGACATTGCGCCGCGCGCAATCCAGCGCGACGTGATCGGATTCGACCAGATGCAGCTGTTCGATCCCCGGCCGCTTCAGCAACTCGGCCGAAAGCCAGCCCCAGCCCGCGCCCAGATCGACAACCCGCGTCGGCAGCTTTTCGGGCAGATGCGCGACCAGCGCCTGCGAGGCCGGATCGGGCGCATCGGCCGAAAAGACGCCCGGCCGCGTGACCATGCCCGGCGCCGCCAGATGATCGCGCGCCGCCCAATCGGCCGGCAGCCAGCCCGGTTGCGGCAAGGTCACGCGGAAAATCTTGCCATGCGCGCGGGAATGCGCCTCGTCGATGGGCAAAAGGGCGCGCAATTCCTTCATCACCGCGTCGATGCCATCGGTCTTTTGGCCATCGATCCACAGCGCCGCGCCGGGGGACAGATGCGCCACCGCCTCGGCGATGCGGGCGCGCGCGGCCGACCGCGACCGGGGAAGGAACACGATGGCCGCGTCAAATTGTCCGGCGGCGGCGGTCACGACCTCATATCCGCGCGCCTTCAGCGCCTGATGATCGGCAAAACCGTTCTGGACGATCTGCACATGCCCGGTGTCAAAACTGTCCAGATCGGTCGCCGCATCCGCGCCGATCAACAGCATTTTCTGCCCGGACGGCACTCCGCCAAAGACAAGTTCCAGCCTTGATCCAGCCAATTTTCTACTCTTTTTCCATGGTGCATTGCAGCGGGTGCTGCTGACGGCGCGCAAGCTCCATGACCTGCGCGACCTTGGTTTCGGCGATCTCGTGCGAAAAGACGCCGACGACCGCGATGCCCTTGCGATGCACGGTCAGCATGATTTCGATGGCCTGCGCATGACTCATGTTGAACAGACGTTCAAGAACATGGACGACGAATTCCATCGGCGTGAAATCATCGTTCAAGAGCAACACTTTATACATCGGAGGGCGCTGTGTCCGCGGGCGGGTCTTGACCGCCAGATCGGTTTCCTCGCGATCCTCGGGTTTATTGGTCATCTGCTGGATCGTCACGAAGCTTGCAACCGCGATATGGGGGTTTGAAGCCGCAATATAGGGGCTTTTTCCCCGGATGATAAGCCCCGCAGGCGGAACCGGGCGTCACGCGCCGGCACCGGCCCATTTCCCCCGCGCAACACATCCAAAACGCGAAAACTTACAGTTTCCGCCCGAAGTAATGCGTGCTATTGTCGGTTTATTAATGAAGGACCTGCATAAAGAACGGGTCCTCTGAGGCAGAAGAGACCGGGACCGTGAGCAAGCTAATCCTATATGTCCGTTTGGGACTGATGGCCCTATTTGTATGGGCATTGCCCGTCGCCGTGACCGCCGCCCCCTTCGCGGCCTTCGTCATGGACGCGCGAACGGGCAAACAAATTTATGCGCAGAACGCGGATACGCGCCTGCATCCTGCCTCGTTGACCAAAATGATGACGCTTTACATGGCTTTCAACGCCATTGAGCGCGGACAGGTCCGGCTTGACAGCAAGTTTCTGGTGTCCAGCCATGCCGCCTCGCAGCCGCCGTCGCGTCTGGGGCTGAAACCCGGCCAAAAGATCGAACTGCGCTATCTGATCCGCGCGGCGGCGGTAAAATCGGCCAATGACGCCGCCACCGTGATCGGCGAGGGGCTGGCCGGATCCGAACCGAAATTCGCGGCCCAGATGACCCAAATGGCGCGCGCGCTTGGCATGCAGAACACCCAGTTTCGCAATGCCAACGGCCTGACCACACCGGGCCATTATTCCACCGCGCGCGACATGACCACGCTTGGCCGCCGGCTGTTTTACGATTTTCCCCAGTATTATTCGATCTTTTCGCGCCGTTCGGCGGATGCCGGCGTCGCCAAGGTCTCAAGCACCAACCGTCGCTTCCTCGATGGGTATGAGGGCGCGGACGGGATCAAGACCGGCTATACCCGGGCTGCGGGCTTCAACCTGACCGCTTCGGCCAAGCGCGGCTCAAAGCGCATCGTCGCGACCGTTCTGGGTGGCCAGTCCACGGCCCATCGCAACGCGGTAATGGCCCAGCTGCTGGATGCCGGCTTCGGAAAGGCCCCCACCCGTGTGCGCGAGGTAAAGCCGGAGCCGCCGCAATTCGTGGCGCAGAAAAAGGTGCGGCGCACGGTCCAGGTGGCCCGCACCGCCACGGCGGCACCGGCGCCGATCGTGCAACTTTCCAGCTCTGATCGCCCTGTCGCGCGCGCCTCGACCGTGGCGGTGGTGACGCCGGCCGCGATCTCGGCCGCCGTATCCAAGGCACAGGCCTCTGCGCCCGCCTCGGCCGCGTCCCCGGGCAGCACGCTTGATGCCAGTGCACGTCCGATCCGCAAGCCCGGGACCGGCCGTGTCGCCCGCGTCGATGTGACGGCCCCCGCGCTTGAATCGGCCCCCCGTCCCGAGGCTCGCCCCGAAGAGGGTGATCGCTCGGACGCGGAACTGGCACCGGCGGGTGCGCGGCCGGTTCCGGCACCGCGCGATGACAAGTCGGCCGGCCTTGAGCCTACGGAACCAGCGGGGTCCCCCTCGCTTTTCGTGGCATCCGTCGAGCCGCAGGCCGAGAGCATGACCCTTTTGGCCTCGGCCGCCCCGCCCCAGCGGTCCGAGACGATCATCCTGACCTCGCTCAAACCCGAAGAGGGCGATGAGCGTCTTGCAACCGAAATCGTGACGCGGGACGGCTCGACGGGACGGAACTGGGGGGTTTCTCTGGGTCTTTACCGTTCGCAGCGCGAGGCCGAACAGCTTTTGCTGCGCACCGCGCTTCAGGAAAGCGGCTCGCTTGACAGCGCGCTGAGCCGCGTCGCGACGACCCGGCGCGGATATGAGGCAAATTTCGTCGGCATGAGCCGGGAAACCGCCGAACTCACCTGTAACCGGCTGGCGGTTCGCCAGCAAAGCTGCAAGGTGATCGGCCCCTGATCAGGTCGGGCGCCCCCAAGGCGGATTGTGATTTTCGGAAAGGGCGGCATGAAAGATGCCGCCTTTTTGCTTGACCGGGCTTAGCCCATCCAGGCCAAGCGCCTCTTCCCTTGACCTTATTCTCGGCAGCCTTTCCCTCGGGCACTGAAAACACTGCCCAAGGGAAAGGTGAACCGGGATTCCTTGCGACATGAACCGATTGCCCTGCGGCATGAACCGATATCGTCAAATCGCTAAGCTATGACCGCGCCGGATCCTGCCAAGACATCGGATCACGCCGCGACATGACCGGCGGCACCACCCTGTCCCTGCTTCCGGTCACATTTGTCACAGCGCAATCGATAGGCAGCTAAGGTTTGGGGTGATCGTCCCATTCCTTGCTAAGGATGCGTTCGGCATCGCCTTTGGGGTCTTCGTATTGCCGCCCGCGCAGCGCCCAGATGAACGCAATCAACCCCACCCCGCCCAAGGCCAGCGATACCGGGATCAGAATGCCAAGAATTTCCATCCGTGCCTCTCTTATCTCAACCGCAATGCGTTCAGTGTCACACTGACCGAACTGGCGGACATGGCCAGCGCCGCCATCAGCGGCGTGGCAAAGCCCGCAATGGCGAAAGGCACCGCGACGATGTTGTAAAGCACCGAAATCGCGAAGTTTTCCTTGATCCGTCTGCGGGCGCGGCGGGCCACGGACAGGGCATCGGCCACCGGGGAAAGGTCATTGCCCATCAGCACGATATCCGAGGCGGTCCGTGCCGCATCCAGCGCCGATGCCGGCGAAATCGAGACATGCGCCTGGGCGAGGGCGCCGGTATCGTTCAACCCGTCCCCGACCATCAGCACATGCGCGCCCCCGGCGCCCAGTTCTTGCACAGCCGCCAGCTTTTCGGTCGGGCTGACGCCCGCGCGCCATTCCGCAAGTCCCAAGCGATTGGCCAGATCCTGCACCACGGGCGCGGCATCGCCGGAAAGCAGGATCACACGATACCCCGCCCCGACAAGCGATGTCACACAGGCCTCGGCCCCCGGCCGCAAACGGTCGGTGAATTCCAGCCGGATCGGCGCGCCCTGCCCCAGCGACAGCCAGCTGGCCGAGATCCGCCCCGCACCATGTTCGGCCCCAAGCCACCCCGCCCGGCCCAGCCGGATTTCACGCCCCTGCCAGGTCGCGCGGACACCCTGACCCGCGATCTCCCGCATCTCGGCAAGCGGCGCCGGGCTGTGGCCCGCATCCCGCAACGCCTGGGCAAGCGCCATGGCCAGCGGATGGGACGACCCGTCTGCCAGCGCCAGCGCGGCATCGCGATCGGCGGGCGGGATCGCCTCAATGGAAACGATCTGCGGGATGCCCATGGTCAATGTCCCGGTCTTGTCGAAGACGACGCAATCCACCTCGGCCAGCCGTTCCAGCGCGGTGCCATTCTTGATCAGCATGCCGCGGCGGAACAGCCGCCCCGAGGCCGCCGTGACCACCGCCGGCACCGCCAGCCCAAGCGCGCAGGGACAGGTGATGATCAAGACCGCCGCCGCGACATTGACCGAATGCCGCAGATCCCCCGTCGTCCAGTACCAGCCCAGAAAGCTGGCAAAAGCCAGAAGATGCACCAGCGGCGAATAAAGCCGCGAGGCACGTTCGGCCAGCGAAGTATAGCGCCCGCGCGCCGATTCGGCCGCCGCGACCAGCGCCGTCAAACGCGCCAGCGAACTGTCGCGCCCGGCCGCCGTGACCCGCAGGATCAGCGGGCCGGTCAGGTTCACCTCACCGGCGGACAGCGCGGTTCCGGGGGCCGCCGGCACGGGAATGCTTTCACCGGTCAGCAGCGAACGGTCGATTTCGCTTGCGCCTTCGGCCACCTCACCATCGGCGGGCACGCGCGCGCCAGGGCGGATGCGGATCAGGTCGCCGGGCACCAGCTCGGCCACCGGCACCGGCCTTTCGCCTGTCGCGGTCACGCGAAAGGCGCGCGGCACCTCGAGCGCGGTCAATTCCTCGGCCGCCGACCGCGCCACGGCACGGGTCCGGTAATCCAGATAGCGCCCGACCAGCAGAAAGAAACACAGCATCACCGCCGCGTCGAAATAGGCGTGATCGCCGGAATTCATGGTCTCATAGACCGAAATCGCGCTGGCCAGGATCAGCGCCAGCGAGATCGGCACATCCATGCCCAGCCGCCCGGCCTTTAGCGCGCGCCAGGCGCTGGAAAAGAACGGCTGCCCGGCAAAGGCCACGGTCGGCAATGCGATGGCCCCGGAAATCCAGTGGAACATATCGCGGGTCGCGGCCTCTGCCCCCGACCAGACGGCCACGGACAGGATCATGATGTTCATCATCGCAAAACCCGACACGCCGATGCGCATCAGGATGTCGCGCCCCTGTCGGTCGGCGGCGCTTGCGGCAAGCGCGGCGGGGTCCAGCTCATGCGCCTCATAGCCGATGCGCTCGACCACGGGGATCAGGTCGGCGGCGCTCAGCCCCGGTGCGTCGATGGTCACCCGGCGCAGGGTAAGGTTTACGCGCGCCTCGCGCACGCCGGGATGACGGCGCAGCACCGCTTCGACATCGGTGATGCAGGCCGCGCAATGGATCGTCGGCAGCGACAGGATCACATCCTCGCCGCCCGCGCCGCCCCGCGCCGCCACGCGCTGCGCCAAAGGCACGGCATCGCAGGCCGGACAGGCCGAAATCCGGGCGTCGTGATCGTGCAGCGCGGCGTCGGACATGTTATTTCACCCGGTTTCCGTTATAGTGGTCTATCCGCTGGCGAAAGACGGTGCCATCGCGCGCGGTCGCGGTCAGGTGGATGTTCCAAAGCCCCGGCGCCAGCACCAGAGGCGCGCGATAAAGCCCGCCGGAATAGGTGAATTCGGGGCTTTGATCGTCGCGTTGATGGGTCGGGCGGCCGACCGTGACGCTCAGATCGCGCAGGGGCGCGGGGTTGCCGTTCTCGTCAAGGATGGCCAGCACCATCTCGCGCCCGTCATATTCGGGCGTCACCCGCCAGTTCAGCGCCTGTTGCGCGGCCCGTTCGCGATCGAAATTCTGCGACGCGACATAGCTGTTCTTGACCTCGAGCCCCGGAAACGTGCCGACCGCCATCACCGCCATCACCAGATTGACCAGAATGATGACGCCAAAGGCGCAGAGCGTGATCAGCAGGACATGACGTCCGGTCAGTTCCCGGGCCATCACTCGCTCCTTCCATGAAAGACGGTTCCGATATGCGCGCGGTCGCCGGCCGCATCCGCAACCCAAAGCGTCAGCTCGACCTGCCCGCCCTCGGCCAGGGGCGAGCCCTTTTCGGCGGTCAGGTAAAGGCGCTGGGTAAAGGTGCTGTCGGCCGGGACCGCGACGCTGGCCCCGGACTGACCCTCCAGCGTCAGGCCGACCCCCTGGGGCGGATTGCCATCGGCATCCATGACCGAGACGGTGAAGTCGCGGGCATCGCCCTGTTTGTTGCGAAGGCGCAGCGCATAGGTGTTGCGGATCGCGCCATCGGCCATGGTGACGTAAAGCGGGTTTCTGACCGGCGTCACGTTAAGGTCAAAGGGCGAGCGCATGAACAGCGCCACGACAAGCGCCACCCCGATCCCCGCCCAAAGCGTGAAATAAAGCAGCGTCCGCGGCCGCAGCACATGCTGGCGCAGCGGTTTGGGCGGCTGTCCCGCGCGTTCGGCGGCCTCGTCGCGCAGCGCCATATAGTCGATCAGCCCGCGCGGCTTGCCGATCTTGTCCATCACCTCGTCACAGGCGTCGATGCACAGCGCACAGGTGATGCATTCCAGCTGTTGGCCGTCGCGGATGTCGATGCCCATCGGGCAGACATTGACGCAGGCCATGCAGTCGATGCAGTCCCCCTTGGCGCCGCCGTCGGATTTCGTCGCCTCGCCCTTTTGCAGCTTGCCGCGCGGCTCGCCCCGCCATTCGCGATAGGCGACGGTCAGGGTGTCCTCATCCATCATCGCGGCCTGAATGCGCGGCCAAGGACAGGCATAGATACAGATCTGTTCGCGCGCGAAGCCGCCAAAGATGAAAGTGGTCGCGGTCAGAATCGCCATGGTCATATAGGCGACCGGATGGGCCTGCCCGGTCAGCAGGTCGCGCAGCAGCGTCGGCGCATCGGTGAAATAAAAGATCCAGGCCCCGCCCGTCGCCAATGAAATCAGCAGCCAGATCACCCATTTCGTCAGCCGCAGCCGCGCCTTGCGGGCATCCCAGGACGCATTCCAAAGCCGGACACGGGCGTTGCGGTCCCCCTCGACCCAGCGTTCGGTCAGGATGAAAAGATCGGTCCAGACCGTCTGAGGACAGGCATATCCGCACCAGACCCGCCCAAGGGCCGAGGTGAGCAGGAACAGCCCCAGCCCCGCCATGACCAGAAGGCCGGCCACGAAATAGAATTCATGCGGCCAGATCTCGATCCAGAAAAAGAAAAAGCGCCGGTTCGCCAGATCGACCAGCACCGCCTGATCGGGCAGGTTCGGCCCACGATCCCAGCGAATCCATGGCGTTACATAGTAAATCGCCAGGGTCACCGCCATGATGACCCATTTCAGATTGCGAAACCAGCCATGGACCCGGCGCGGAAAGATCGGTTCTCGGGCGGCATATAGTTGTGGCGGGTCGATGTCGGGTTGCGACATGATTGGCTCCTGTTGCGCGTCATCATAGCCTAGGTGGGCAGCCGCGAAAGTGCTTTGATCTGCGTCAACCACGCCCGCCGCGCCCGGATGCGGATATACAACCGCCGCCTGACCGGCAGCATGAGCCGGATTGTCGCATTCCCGATCTGAAACGAAACGCACCCCGCAGATGGGCTTGCCATCACGGGGGCGGATCGTTCATCAATTAGAGCACCGGCCCCCCCTGGAAACGCGCGAACAGGACGGGGGGACCGGGCCTTTCGCACCCGGTTGCCCGGGTACGAAACTGGATAGGTTCGTCTGCCGGCGGCTTATTCGCCGCCGCCCAGACTGTGGACATAGGACGCGACGGCGCGGATATCGGCCTCGGACAGGCGCCCGGCCCAGGCCGGCATCACGCCGAAAGGTCCGTCATGGACGATGCGGGTGATCGTCGCCGGGTCCGAACCGTAAAGCCAGACAGCATCGGTCAGGTTCGGCGCGCCCTGCGCACGGTCGCCGGCGCCGTTCTCGCCATGGCAAGAGGTGCAGTTCTCGGCAAAGACCGTCGCCCCCTCGGCCGCGAGCGCCGCGTCATGCGGTTGGCCACCCAGTTGCAGAACATGGTTCACAACCTGCGCGATCTGGGTCTTGTCCAGCAGCTCGTCGGTGCCAAAGCGCGGCATTTCCGAATAGCGCGTCTCGCCATCCTTGGGATCGCGGATGCCGTGCTGGACGGTGGTATAGACATCGTCCAGCGTGCCGCCCCACAGCCAGTCATTGTCCAGAAGCGAGGGATAGCCCTTGGCCCCGCCGGCGCCGGAACCGTGGCACTGCGCGCACCAGGTGCGGAACACCGCCGCCCCCGCATTCGAGGTGTAATTGGCCAGTTCCGGGTCGGCCGCGACCTGATCCAGCGGCGTTTCGACCAGCTTGGCCTGGATCGGCGCATTCGCATCCTTGAAGCGCTGGATCTCGACGGCGACGTCGCTGCGCATCGTCTCGCCCAAAAGGCCCTGGGTAGCGCCACGGATCAGCGGGATCGCCGGATAGGCGATGACATAGCCGATGGCCCAGATGATGGTGATATAGAACGTCCACAGCCACCAGCGCGGCAGCGGGTTGTCATATTCCTCGATCCCGTCCCAGCTGTGGCCGGTCGAGGGCACTTCGATCACCTTGCGCACGCCCTTGCGGTCGCGCACCACGCGGGTGCCGCCGGGGCGTTTGTGCAGCGGCTCGCCATCCGTGCCCGAAGACGGGTTCGCGGCGGTCTGCGCCGCATGGACGCTCTCGTGGGCCTTGTCGGCGGCCTGGCGGTCCAGCGGGGTCCCGTTCTCGCGGGCTCCGGGGCTGGTGTGCTCGTCGTCGGTACCGGCCATCACTCGACCTCCTTCTCACCCGTCATCTGCGGGCCTTTCTCGTGGCGGAAGATGCTTTCCGCAGCATCCCGATGCAGTGGCCCCGACCCGGGACGGAAGGCAAAGACCACCGTCCCGAGGAAAAACAGAACCAGCGACAAGAGGACCCAGCTGTCGGCCAGTTCGCGCAGGAATGAATAGATATCCATGGTGGTCCTCAGCGCTTGGGATCGGGCTCGAAGGTCGAGAAATCGACCATCGTGCCCAGCACTTGCAGATAGGCGATCAGCGCATCCATTTCGGTCACGCCGGGCTGGCGGTCGAAATTGCGTTGCTGCGCGCCGGGATAGCGTTCCTCAAGCCCCGAGGCATCGGCATCGGGATCGGCCTGGGCCATGAAATCCGCCCGCGCCTCGGTCACCATCGCCTCGTCATAGGGCACGCCGACCAGCGCGTCGGTCCTGACCCGGTCCTGAATGTTCGAGGGGTCGATCTTGCGGTCCAGCAGGAAGGCATAGCTGGGCATGATCGATTCCGGCACCACCGCCTGCGGATGCACCAGATGGTCGATATGCCATTCGTCCGAATAGCGCCCGCCCACCCGGGCCAGATCCGGCCCGGTGCGTTTGGACCCCCATTGGAACGGGTGGTCATACATCGACTCGGCCGCAAGGCTGTAATGGCCATAGCGTTCGACCTCGTCGCGCATCGGGCGGATCATCTGGCTGTGACAGGTGTAACAGCCCTCGCGGATATAGATGTCGCGGCCCTTCAGCTCGAGGGGCGTATAGGGGCGCATCCCCTCGACCTTTTCGATGGTGTTTTGCAGATAGAACAGCGGCGCGATTTCGACGATGCCGCCGATGGTGACGACCAGGAAGGAAAAGACCAGCAACAGCGTCGCGTTCTTTTCGATGACCTTGTGCTTTTCAAGAATTGCCATGACCGGTCCTCACTCTGCCGGAACCGCGATGGCGGTCGTCTGCGTCTTGGGCTGGCGTGCGACCGTGGCCCAGAGGTTGTAGCACATGATAATCCCGCCGGTCAGATACAGCACGCCGCCAAGCGCCCGCACCACGTTCATCGGGAATTTCGCGGCCACCGTGTCGGCGAAGGCATTGACCAGGAAGCCCTGGGCATCGACCTCGCGCCACATCAGGCCCTCCATGATCCCCGAGACCCACATCGAGGCCGCGTAAAGCACCAGCCCGATGGTCGCGAGCCAGAAATGCCAGCTGACCAGCGTGGTGGAATAAAGCCGCTCGCGGCCCCACAGACGCGGGGTCAGATAGTAGAGCGCGCCAAAGGTGATCATGCCGTTCCAGCCAAGCGCGCCGGAATGGACGTGACCGATGGTCCAGTCGGTGTAATGCGACAGGCTGTTGACGGCCTTGATCGACATCATCGGGCCTTCGAACGTGGCCATGCCGTAAAAGCCCACGGCCACCACCATCATGCGGATGATCGGATCGGTGCGCAGCTTGTCCCATGCGCCCGAAAGCGTCATCAGACCGTTGATCATGCCACCCCAGCTGGGCATCCACAGGATGATCGAGAAGACCATGC
>RRZU012419911.1_pt1 | contig 15353 bp, 11 predicted proteins | sample 2165561 | NCBI WGS metagenome assembly RRZU01 (sample SAMN10456909, study PRJNA506462) | wastewater metagenome | isolation source: wastewater sludge | place: USA: Moscow, Idaho
CTGGGGCCTCGACCTCGAGGAGGACCTCGCGCTCACGAAGAGCTACGTGGACATCTTCGGCGGCGACGTCGCGTTCGTGGAGCTGCGCTCCGACCTCGGCACGCGCCTGGCCCGCAACCACACGGCCGAGCGTCTGGCCGATAAGCGCTCCAAGCGCGACCTGGCCTGGTCCGATGACAACGTCCGCGCCATGGACACGCACCTGATGGCCTCCGAGCGCCCCAGCATCGCCGACGAGATCCTCGCCCTCCACCCGCACCTGGTCCTGGACAACACCCACCTCACTCCCGAGCAGGCGGCCGACCGGATCGTGAAGTGGCTCGAGCGCTCCTGAGAACCGGCGTGTCAACCGAGGGTTTTCCCTCTATGGCTCGGCACTCCGGCCGTACCTAGTGTTGTGACGTCCCTTGCGCCGCCCCTCACCTCCGAGCGGCAGCATCCCGGTTCGAAGGAGCGCGATGACGAAGGCTGACCCGAACTGGTACACCGTGGCCGCGGACGAGGCGACGGCGCGGCTCGACGTCGACCCCGCCTCAGGCCTGACGAGCGAGGACGTCGAGCGGCGACAGGCGACCTACGGCGCCAACGAGCTGACCGCGGAGCCCCAGCCGTCGGTCTGGGCGGTCTACCTGCTCCAGCTCAAGGACCCGATGAACATCATGCTGCTCGTCGTCGGCGTGGCGAGCTTCTTCATCGACCAGGTCCCCGTCGGCATCATGGTGAGCGCCCTCGTGGTGCTGAACACGGTCCTGGGCGGCAAGCAGGAACTGCAGGCACGGGCCAGCGTCGACGCCCTCGCGAAGATGCAGGTGCCGCAGGCGAAGGTGCTGCGCGACGGGCGCTCGGCCCAGGTCGCGGCGACCGAGCTCGTTCCGGGCGACATCGTCAGCGTCGAGGCGGGCGACCTCGTCCCCGCCGACGGCCGGCTCCTCCGGGTGGCGACGTTGGAGACCCAGGAGGCGGCCCTCACCGGCGAGAGCGCGCCCGTCTCGAAGGAGGCAGCGGCGCTCGAGGCCGACGAGGTCCCGCTCGGCGACCAGGCCAACATCGTCTTCCAGAACACGACGGTGACCCGAGGGACGGGCACGTTCGTGGTCACCGAGACCGGCATGAACACCCAGATGGGTCGCATCGCGTCGATGCTGTCGGCCGTCGCCCCCGGGCGCTCGCCGCTGCAGCGCGAGCTCGACCAGCTGACCAAGGTCCTCGGATGGATCGCGTGGTCGGCGGTCGCGGTGATCGTCGTGATCGGGCTGCTGCGCGGCGAGGAGGGAAGCGCGGTGCTGCTGCTCGGCATCTCGATGGCCGTCTCCGCGATCCCGACGGGCCTGCCGACCTTCGTCCAGGCGCTCCTCGCGCACGGGGCGAAGCTGCTCGCCAACGCGAAGGCCATCGTGAAGTCCCTCACCGACGTCGAGACCCTCGGCGCGATCAGCGTGATCAACTCCGACAAGACGGGCACGCTGACGCGCAACGAGATGATGGTCCGGCAGCTGTATGCCGCGGGCGACATGTATCGGGTGACCGGCGACGGCTACGCCAAGACCGGGCAGGTCCTCGGTGTGGCGGGCTCGCCGGTCCCCTCGTTCGCGAACCTCGCGCTGGGCCTCTGCCTCGACAGCGACGCCACCGTCGGCGACGACGGCGCGGTCGTCGGCGACCCCACGGAGGCCGCGCTCGTGGTGCTCGCCGCGAAGCTGGGCGTCGACGCCGAGGAGACCCGGCGCGCCTACCCCCGCGTCGCCGAGGTGCCCTTCGACTCCGCCTACAAGTACATGGCGACGTTCCACCACCTGCCGGTCGACGGCGGGCTCGCGTTCGTCGAACTGGTCAAGGGCGGGCCGGACGTGATCCTCGACCGCTGCACGCGGACCGTCACACGCGACGGCGGCCTCGCCCCGATCGACGGCGTGCGCGAGGAGATCCTCGCCGCGAACCGGCACCTCTCCGAGCAGGGCCTGCGCGTGCTGGCGTTCGCCGTCCGGCGGCTCGACGGCGAGGAGGACGCCGTCGGCGCCGATCCGCAGAGCTTCGTCGACGACCTCGCGTTCGCGGGCATGGTCGGCATCATCGATCCGCTGCGGCCCGAGGCCGTCGACGCCGTCGCGACGGCGCACCGCGCGGGGATCGACGTGCGCATGATCACCGGCGACCACGCCGTCACCGGCGCCGCGATCGGCGCGGAGCTGGGCCTCGGGCCGGGCGCGATCAGCGGCCCCGAACTGGCCAAGCTCAGCGACGACGAGCTCCGGGCGCGCCTGCCCGAGCTGCACGTCTTCGGCCGCGTCACCCCCGAGGACAAGCTGCGCCTGGCCCGCCTGATGCAGGCCGACGGCGCGGTCGTCGCCATGACCGGCGACGCCGTCAACGACGCGGCGGCGCTGAAGCAGGCCGACATCGGCGTCGCCATGGGATCAGGCAGCGAGGTGACGAAGCAGGCCGCGAAGATGATCCTGACCGACGACAACTTCGGGACGCTCGTGACCGCGATCCGGCTGGGCCGCAGCATCTACGACAAGATCGTCAGCTACGTCCACTACCAGATGACGCAGCTGCTGTCGCTGGTGCTGCTGTTCCTCGTCGCCTCCGTGGCCGGCATCGCGGGCGGGGCGCCGCTGACCCCGATGATGGTGCTGTTCCTCAACTTCTTCGTCAGCATCTTCCCCGTCATCGTCATCATGCGCGAGACGGCCCCCGACAACCTGATGGACCGCCCGCCGCGCGACCCCTCCGTCACGATCTCCAACCCGCGCGCGGTGCGGCACTGGCTCCTGCACGGGCTCATCCTGTTCGCCGCCACGCTGCTGCCGTTCCTGCTGCCCGTCGCCTCCAGGCCGGAGGTCGCGGCCACGATGGCGTTCGTCGTCATGTCGCTGGGCACCATCGGCTCCGGTCTGGTCCTGCGACGCGCGACGACGTCGGGGCTCTCCGGGCCGGTGCTCGACGCCGTCGGCGTGCTGACCATCCCCGTCGTGCTGACCGTGTTCGCCGTCGAGCTGCCCTTCCTGCAGCGCCTGCTCGACACCGTCTCGCTCACGCAGGGCCAGTGGCTCGTCTCGATCGCGCTGGCGCTCGTCCTGCCCGTCGTCGTCGAACTCGGCAAGCTGTCGAAGACGGCGTCATAGGATCGAGCCACCCACCCGCGAGCACCTGTGAGGAGGCGGAAACGATGCTCCCCCACCCTCTCGCTTCGTTCGTGGGGCGCGAGGCCGAGCGGAAGCGGCTCGGCTCGTCGATCCGGCAGCACCTCCTCACGACGCTGGTCGGGCCCCCGGGAGTGGGCAAGACCCGGCTCGCCGTGGAGACGGCGCGCGGCCTCGGGGGCGAGTACGGAGAGCGCCGCTGGTTCGTGGACCTCGCGTCCGTGACGGTGCCGGACCTCGTCGCCTCCTCGGTGCTCTCCTCGATCGACGCCCCTACCCGCGCTGAGGACGCGATCGGCGACGTCGTCCGCTACCTTGAGTCGGAGCCCGCGCTCCTCGTGCTGGACAACTGCGAGCACCTCCAGGACGGCGTGGCGGGCGTCGCCGTCGCCCTGCTCGGCCGCTGCGAGGGCCTGCGGATCCTCGCCACGTCCCGCTCAGAGCTGGGTGTCGACGGCGAACAGGTGGTGGGCGTGGCGCCGCTCGACACGACGATGACCCCAGGCCGCGAGCCGGACGCCGTTCGGCTGTTCTACGACCGGGCGAGCGCCCGCGGCGCCGCGCTGCGCCGCGACGCCACGGAGGCCGGCCAGGTGGCGGGCATCTGCGAGCGCCTCGACGGGCTCCCTCTGGCGATCGAGCTCGCGGCCTCCCGGGCGCGCGTCGTGTCCCTCGCCGACCTGGACGAGCTGCTCGCAGCGCCGCTGACGGCGCTCGCCGCCGAGCCCCGGCTCGCGGTCCCCGCCCACCGCTCGCTCTCGGAGTCCATCGAGTGGAGCTTCCGCCTGTGCGGCGACGAGGAGCGCCGCGCGCTCGAGGCCCTCTCCGTCTTCGCCGGACCGTTCACGCTCGCGGCGGCGGGGCACGTGCTCGCCGCCGCGGACATCCTCACGGCTCCCGTGGATCTCATCGACGCGCTCGTCACCCAGTCGCTCCTGCACACCGCACCGGACGGGCCCGGGCGGGTGCGGTACCGGCTGCTGGCCGTCGTCCGCGCGTTCGCCCAGGACGGCCTGCTCCGCTCCGACGACGCGGGCGCGGCGGTCCGGGAGGCGCACGCCGCATGGTACGCGGAGGTCGGCGCGGCACTCGAGACCACCTGGATCGGCGCCGGGCAGGCGGAGAAGCTCCAGGCCGCCGAGCACGACCTCTCGAACATCCAGGCGGCCGCCTCCTACGCGCTCTCGCACGACAGGCCCGAGCATCTCCGCGGCCTGATGCTGCTCCCCGCCGCCGAGCTGTGGTGGGCCACCGGGCGCCTCCGGGAGGGGGTGTACTGGCTCCGGCGGATCCAGGCGCATCCCGGCCTCTCCCCAGACCTGCGATTCCGCACCCTCATGCTCGGCGCGACCTTCGCCTACGGCCTCCGCCTTCTCGACGAGGGAGACCGCTACCTCGACGAGATCGCCCGCCTCTTCGGACACGTCGAAGATCCCTACCTCCAGGGCGCAACGGCCTACGCGGCCGGCTTCGGCGAGATCCACCACGGGGACGCCGAGCGGGCGGTCCGGACGCTGTCTCGATGCCGGCTCATCGCCGACGCCGATCCGCGCCTCCTCCGGATGTCGTTCCGCTCGCGCCAGCTGCTCGTCTACGCGCACAACCTGCGCAGCGACGACGACCACGCGTCGCGGGTCTGCGGCGAGATCGTCGACCTCTCGCAACAGGCCGACGACGCCTACTTCCGCTCGTTCGCCCACCAGATGCTCGCCTTCTACGCGTGGCGCCGCGCCGACGGCGAGGCCGCGCGTCGCCACAGTCGGCTCGCGCTCGCCGACTGCCAGGGCTTCCCGAACCGGCCGGAGCACATCGACCTGCTCATCGTGTGCGCACTCCTGGAGGACCGCTGGGGCGATCCGAGGCGCGCGGAGGTGCTGCTCGCCGCCGCGGGACGGGCGGATCACACGGACCTGAGGCCCGCGACGACGACCGCGCGGGACGTTGCGGAGGTCGTCGCGGCCATCGCCTCCCGCACCGCCGGCGCGACGCGCGCCGCGGGTGCATCGCTGACCGCCCGCGAGGCCATCCTCTTCGCGCAGGGCGAGGCCGCCCCGTCGGCCGTCCCGGACGGGGTCGCCCTCACCCCGAGGGAGACCGAGGTCATGGGGCTGATCCGCGACGGCATGGCGAACAAACAGATCGCGCGGTCGCTGGGGATCTCTCCGAAGACCGTGGAGGGCCACATCACGCGGCTGATGGCGAAGCTCGGCGCGACCTCACGCGTCCAGATCGCCACCTGGGCGCCGTGAACCCCGTCGGGGTCCGGCCGATCACAGCCCAGGTGCTTAGGAGTGCGATGTTTGTTGGTAGTCCAACAAACATTGCACTCTTAAGCCACGCTCAGGGCGTGCCCCGGGTCATTCGAAGGTGAGGCCCCCGTTGACGGTCAGGCACTGGCCGGTGATGAAGCTCGCGCCGTCGCCGGCGAGGAACGCGACGGCGTCGGCGATCTCCTCCGGCGTCCCCGTGCGGCCGAGCGGCACCTGCGCCGCGTAGCCTCCGGTGTCCACGCCGTCGTGTCGCTCGACGGGGATCCAGCCGGGCGCGACGAGGTTCACCCGCACGCCATCTCTGCCTAGCTCGGTGGCCCAGGACCTGGTCAGCCCGATCACGGCGGCCTTCGCCGCCACGTAGGTCGCGAACGGCGCGGCGCCCCGGTACACGACCTCGCTGCCGATGTTGACGACCGCGCCCCCGCCGAGCCGACGCATCCCCGGCAGCGCCGCTTGGAGGAGCAGGAAAGGCGCCTTGACGAAGAAGTCGAGTTGGTCCTGGTAGTCGCGCCACGAACTCTGCTCGATGGTCAGCTCCGGCTGCGGCCCCGTCGCGTTTGTTGACGATGACCGCGACATCCGCCCCGAAGTGCGCGGCCGCGCCCTCGACCAGCCCCCGCGCCTGGGCCTCGTCCGTGACGTCGGCCCGCAGCGCGACGGCGTCGCCGCCCTGCTCCCGGATCAGGCCCACGACGTCCTCCGCGCCGGCCGCAGACCGCGCGTAGTTCACCGCAACCCTGGCGCCGTCGGCGGCCAGCCTCAGCGCGATCGCGCGCCCGAGCCCCCGCGACGCCCCGGTCACCAGCGCGACGCGCCCCTCCAGCCGACGTTCCATCGCCACTCCTTCACTCACGAGTGCCCACCGTACCGCCGCGCTGCAGACCCAGCCACGGAAGTGAGGCGTCGACGCGGCGAGCACATTGCGGCTGCTTACGTCGGTTCGACGGCCTGATCGGACTACTGCGGCTGCCAACGTCCGCATACGGACACACGCAACCGCACTATCGCCGGAGACGCCCGGAATCCGACGTTGGCAGCCGCGTCAGCGAGTCGTCGTCACTCGTCGCCGCGGACATCGGCTCCTTGAACGAGTCGGGCGCACACACGAATCGTATGGGGCTACCCTGCCGCGATGCCGCTAGAGGAGTTCGACATCCGCGCCCAGCGCCCGATAGGTCGGCAACGCCCTCCGATCGAGGCTCAGCAACCTGGCCCCGGCATCGAGCGCAGCGAGGGCCACCAGGCCGTCCCAGACCGCGCCGCCGGCAATCCCCGCATCGACAAGCGTGGCCAACGGATCCGTCTGGCTCTGCTCACTCAACGTCACCGACGCGGGAAACGTCGTCCGGATGAGAAGCGCCGCCGACGTCGGGGAGAGCCTGTAGGCGACCGGCATCCGCGTGAGCACGGAGTAGGTCTCGAACCGGGCATGCCCTGCAAGCCCGAGTTCGTGTCCACGCACCCGCTCCCGGACGCGGGAGTGCGACTCGTTGTCCTTCAGAACCAAGGCCAACGCCGCGCTGGTGTCGAGCAGAAGGCGCATCATCACACCTGATCGGCAAAGCGTAGGTTGCGAAGGCTCTCATCTGAGATCGTCTCCCCCGCCGACTCGATCAGCAGCAGGCCGTCCTCCTCGACGAGCACCCCGTCTGTCGGAAACTCGATCCGCAAGCCCGACCCCGACACAACGATGTCCACCACTCCGGGCCGCAGTCCGATCTGCTCCCGCAGCTCCGCAGGAACAACCAGACGCCCTGCCTTATCAATGGTTGCCTTCATGCCACTACCATACCAACCTCCAACCACATCCGAGTCATCTCTTAGGCGTGCAAACGTTGGCTGGCAGGCCAACGAGCATCTTCCTCTTTAAGGGGCACACCACCGGCTCCGCTGAAAGCAGTTGTCCACAGGTTGACGAGACCCTGGCGCAATACGCTTCCCGCGGCTACCTTTCAAGAAACCAACTCTCGACGGTAGGGGCACCGATCGCGGTGAGCCGCTGCCCGGCTGGACACCCGAGACTTTGGCCGCCGTGGCTACGGCTACCGGAGACGTCATGATCGTCGCAGAGAGCAACGCGATCGTCGCATACCAACTCTCATAGGAAGTCCGGGAGCTACCCCTCCGCGATCTCGCCGACGAGGTGCGGCTTGCCCTCTTTGCCGACGACAGCGAAGGCCCACCCCGGGTCTTGGCGCGCGGCGGCGAAGCCGACGCTGCTGGGCAGCGCGATCGGCTTGGCGAACTGGACCCGGGCGCGGTAGGCGTCGGGGAGGCGACCGAGGCCGGCGAGGGCCCGCGCGTGCGTCCACATGCCGTGGATGATCGGTCGCCGGAAGCCGAACAACCGCGAGGTGGCGGGGCTCAGATGGATGGGGTTGAAGTCGCCGGAGACCTCCGCGTAGCGGCGGCCGAGATCAGCCGCGAGCCGCCACCGCTGGGAGGGAACGACGGGGGGTGCGGGCAGCCGCTCGGCCGTGGCCGGCGTGCCCCCCACCCGCACCCCCGTCGCCAGGTACAGCGAGGTTCCGCGCCAGACCGGCTCGTCGCTCGCATGCACCTCCCCCACCATGTCGAAGACCGCGCCCTTCGCGTGCAGGCGGAGATTCTCGGCGCGCACCAGCAGCCGCAGCCGCTCGCTCACCGACACCGGCCGCGACAGCGTCATGTCGTTGCTCACGTGCACCAGGCCGGGCAGCGCGAAGGGGAACGCGTCGTCGGCCATGAGTGCCGCCTGCAGCGGGAAGGTGAGCACGTGGAGCCAGGTCGCGGGCACGCGATCGGTCAGGCCGAAGCCGGTGACGCGGCAGTAGTCGGCGAGCCGCGCGACGTCCTGGGGCTGGTCGTCCAGCAGCAGGCTGAGCCGCGGGAGCTCGTCGACGGGGACGCCTCGCTTCCGCGCGGAGCCGACGAGGCCCTTGACCAGCAGCGGGCCGACCTCCGGCACGTCCGTCAGCTCGCGCACCTCGCGGGACATCTCACGCCCCCACGAGATTCTGGCCGCAGACCCGGACGACCTGCCCGTCGACCCCGCCCGACGCCGGCCCGCACAGGTACGCGAGGGTCTCCGCGACGTCGACCGGGTTGCCGCCCTGCGTCAGCGAGTTCGTCCGGCGGAAGATCTCGCGAGACACGAACGGGATCGCGGCGGTCATCTCCGTCTCGATGAACCCTGGCGCGACGGCGTTGACGGTGATCGGCCGCCCGGCCAGCTCCTCGCTCATCGCCCAGACAAGGCCCATCACGCCCGCCTTGGAGGCCGCGTAGTTGGTCTGGCCCTTGTTGCCGGCGACGCCGGAGGTCGAGGCGATCCCGACGATGCGGGCCTCCTCCCCCAGTCCCCCCGGGACGTCGTTGTTCAGCAGGAAGTCGTTGATCCGCATCTCGGCCGCGAGGTTCACGTCGAGCACCGACGCCCACCGCTTCTCGTCGAGGTTGGCCAGCAGCTTGTCGCGCGTGATGCCCGCGTTGTGCACGAGGGCCCAGATCCGCGTGTCGGCGCCGTGTCGCGAGGCGACGTGCTCCGCGATCCGGCGCCCGGCGTCGTCGGCGGTGATGTCGAGTTGCAGCGCGGATCCGCCGATCTCGTTGGCCACCGCGGCCAGCGCATCACCGGCCGGCGGGATGTCGACGGCGACCACCGTCGCGCCGTCGCGCGCGAAGGTCCGCGCGATGGCCGCGCCGATGCCCCGAGCCGCGCCGGTCACGACGACCACCCGACCGTCGAACGGACGATCCGTCAGCGCGTGCTGCGCCTTGGCGGGCCCGACCCGCCACGCCTGGCCGTCCACGAAGGCCGAGCGGCCCTCCAGCAGGAAGGACAGCGTCGAGGCGAGGTCCTCGGCCGCCGTGCCCCCGCGCACGAACACCAGGTTGGAGGTGGAACCGCCGCGCAGCTCCTTCGCGACCGTGCGGTTGATGCCGTCGATGCCCTGCGCGGCGGCCTTGGCCTCCAGCCCCTCGACGGCGGACGCGTCCGTCGCGACGATGATCACGCGGCCGGAGCCCTCGAGCTGCCGCATGACCGGGCGGAGCACCTGCCGGATCCCCTCCAGTTCGACGATATGCCGGACGCCGGTGGCGTCGACGACGATCGCGCCGGGCCTCGACGGGTAGGACGGCGGCACGTCGCGGCCCCTCTCGTCCTTCGTCCGCGCGTCCGGCACGTCGATCAGCGCCGCGGCGGGATCGATCCCCAGCAGCGCGAGCGTCTCCCGGGCAAGGCCCCCGCCGTCGAGTTCGCCCAGCACGATCGGTCCGCTCGGACCCACGCGCCCCCTCCGCAGCCGCGGCGGGTCGGCGAGCCCGGCCTTCCTGGCGACGAACTTGCCCGCGGGGGTGCCGTAGATGGTCTCGAGGATGCTCATGTCACACCGCCTCCAGGATGGCGACGACGCCCTGGCCGCCCGCCGCGCAGATGGAGATCAGCCCGCGCGACCCCGGCCCGCGCGCCGCCAGCGCCTTCGCCAACGAGGCGACGATCCGGCCGCCGGTCGCCGCGAACGGATGCCCCGCGGCGAGCGAAGACCCGCCGACGTTGAGCCGCGAACGGTCGACGGCGCCTGTCCCGTTCGCCTCCAGCGCCTTGAGGGTGGCGATCACCGTCGCGGCGAACGCCTCGTGGATCTCGATGAGGTCGAAGTCGTCGAGGGTGAGGCCGTTGCGGGCGAGCAGCTCGGGGATGGCGCGGGTCGGGGCGAGCAGCAGGTCCTCGGCGCCCGTGACGTAGTCGGAGGCCGCCACCTGCGCGTCGACCACCTTCGCCAGCACGGGCCACCCGCGGCCGCGCGCGTGCTCCTCCTCCGCCAGCAGCACGACGGCGGCGCCGTCGGTCAGCGCGGTGGAGTTGCCGGCCGTCATGCTCGCGTCGTCCCCCGTGCCGAAGACGGGACGGAGCTTGGCCAGCGCCTCAAGGGACGTGTCCGCGCGGAGGATGCCGTCGCGGGCGACGCCGAGATACGGGGTGACCAGGTCGTCGTAGAACCCCTCGCCCCAGGCCGTGGCCAGGTTCTGGTGGGAGGCCAGCGCCAGCTCGTCCTGCTCCGCGCGGGTGACCCCCCACTTCGCGGTGGTCAGCGCCTGCGCCTCGCCCATGCTGAGCCCGGTGCGGGGCTCGATCACGGCGGGGGGAACGGGGGCGAGGTCGGCGGGGCGGATCCGCGAGAGCGCCTTCAGCTTGTCCGGCACCGTCCGCGCCCGCGCCAACGCGAGCATCGCCTTACGGAGCGGCTCCGTGACGACGACGGGCGCATCGGATGCCGAGTCGACGCCTCCTGCGATGGCCACGTCGGCCTGGCCGAGGCGGATCTTGTTCGACGCGTAGATCACGGCCTCGAGCCCCGTGCCGCAGGCCTGCTGCAGGTCGCACGCCGGGCTGTGCGGGGAGAGCGCGGAGCCGAGGACGGCCTCGCGGGTGAGGTTGAAGTCGCGCGTGTGCTTCAGCACCGCGCCGCCGACGACCTCGTCGATCTTCTGCCCCGCGAGCCCGAACCGGGCCACGAGCCCGTCGAGCGCGGCGGTCAGCAGGTCCTGGGCAGACGCCGATGCGTACTTCCCGCCTGCCTTCACGAACGGGGTGCGGTTGCCGCCAACCACGACAGCGGTGCGTGTCATATCGAGTCCTCTCACCCTGCGACGTATCCGATACCGACAGTAGCAGGTACGCGGAGTTTCGGGTACTGTCGATTCATGCACACCGACACCGTTCGTCAGGCCGATGGGCGCACCACCCGATGGGAGCGGCACAACACCACGCGCCGCCAGAAGCTGGTGCAGGACGCGGTTCGCGCCATCCGCGTCCACGGGCCCGGCGTCGGGATGGACGAGATCGCCGCCCAGGCCGGGACGTCGAAGACCGTCCTCTACCGTCACTTCGGCGACAAGGCCGGGCTATACGCCGCCGTCGTCGAGTCGGTGCACGACTTCATCCTGCACAAGCTCCCGCTCGACGAGGCCAGCGAGCTCGACCCGCGCGAGCTCGTCACCACCCTCGCGGAGGCCTACCTCGCCGTCGTCGAGCGCGACCGCAACCTCTACCTCTTCACCACGTCGCGCCCCACCGGCGAGACCCCCACCGAGGACCCGGTCCTCGGCATCACCACCCGGATCGGCAACGCCGTCGCCGAGGCCATGCGCTCCTGGCTCTGGCGCGAGGGCCTGAGCGAGGAGCCCGCCAACATCTGGGCCCACGGCGCCGTCGGATTCATCTGGGCGGTCGCCGACCGGTGGATCGTCACCAACCTGCGACGCCCCCGCGCGGAGGTCGTCGCCTACATCGACCAACTGTTCGGACCCGCGTTCGACGCACAACGAAGGAACTGACAATGACCATCACCCCGACCGGCTCCGCCCTGCAGCGCGTACTGGACGGCGAGTTCCACGAGATCAAGCAGCGCTGGCGGGATGAAGTCACCACCGACGACGTCGTCCGCGACCCCACCCAGAGCATCGACGAGGCGCGCGACTGGGCACTCGACCGCGTGAAGCGGCTCGCGCACCGCCACTTCGTCACCGCGGGATTCCCGACGGCGCAAGGCGGCACCGGCGACGCGGCGGCCTCCGTCGCCAACTTCGAGATGGTGGCCATGGGCGACCTGTCGCTCACCATCAAGTCCGGGGTCCAGCACGGGCTGTTCGGGGGCGCGATCGTGAATCTCGGCACGCGATGGCATCACGAGACGTTCCTGCCGGGAGCCATCGACGTCAGCCTGCCCGGCTGTTTCGCCATGACGGAGATCGGCCACGGGTCCGACGCGCAGTCGCTGGAGACGTCGATCACCTGGGACGCGGAGACGGCCGAGTTCGTCGTCCACTCCCCCAGCCCGACGGCGGCGAAGGCGTACATCGGCAACGCCGGCCGCGACGGCAGGATGGCCGCGGTGTTCGGGCAGCTGTGGGTCGGCGACGAGCACCAGGGCGTCCACGTGGTGCTGGTCCCGATCCGCGACGAGCACGGCAACGACCTGCCGGGTGTTACCACCGGGGACCAGGGCCACAAGGGCGGGCTGCTGGGCGTCGACAACGGCACCCTCTCCTTCGAGCACGTGCGGGTGCCGCGCGAGATGCTGCTCGACCGCTACGGCGGGGTCGGCGCGGACGGGGTGTACGCGTCCCCCATCGCGTCGAAGAGCGCGCGCTTCTTCACCATGCTCGGCACGCTGGTGCGCGGCCGGATCTGCGTCGGCGGCGGCGCGGCGTCGGCGGCCCGCAAGGCGCTCAGCGTCGCGGTGCAGTACGGCAATCGACGGCGCCAGTTCCGGCTCCCCGGGCTCGGCGAGGAGATCCCCCTCCTCGACTACCTCACCCATCAGCGGCGACTCCTCCCCGACGTCGCGCGCGCCTACGCCTACGGGTTCGCGCAGAACGAGTTGGCGGCGCAACTCCAGCGCGTGCAGGACGCGGAGACGCCGGATCCGCAGGCGTCGCGCGAACTCGAGACGCGCGCGGCCGGCATGAAGGCGGTGCTGACCCGCTGGGCCAACGACACCCTGCAGAGCTGCCGCGAGGCCTGCGGCGGCGCGGGCTACCTGTCCGACAACGGCATCACCCTCGCCCGGCAGGACGTCGACGTCTTCGCCACCTTCGAGGGCGACAACACCGTCCTGCTGCAGCTCGTCGCCAAGGCGCTGCTGCTCGACTACAAGACCAGCTGGGGCGAGATGGACCTCCGCGGCACCGCGCAGCAGACCGCGAAGCTGCTCGGCGGCACATTCATGGAGCGGACGACGGCGCGTTCGGTCATCGAGCGCCTGGTCGCCGCGGCGGACCGCCGCCCCGAGTCCGACCGGCTCCGCTCCCGCGGCTGGCACGTGACCCTCTTCGAGTTCCGGGAGCGCCACACCGTCGAGGGCCTCGCCAAGCGCATGCGCGCCGCCGCGAAGGCCGACGACTCGTTCGCGGCCATCAACCAGTGCCAGCCCCACATGCTGGAGGCGGCGAAGGCGCACGTGGACCGCGTCGTGCTCGAGGCATTCATCGGCGCCATCGAGGACTGCGACGACGACTACATCACCGCGCTGCTCGGCCGCGTCTGCGACCTGTACGCGCTGGCGACGATCGAGGCCAATCGCGCCTGGTTCCTGGAGCACGAAGTCTTCGACTCCTCGCGCTCGAAGGCCGTCACAGCCGAGGTCGACGCCCTGTGCGGCGAACTGCGCGGCAAGTCCCGCGAACTCGCCGAAGGCCTCGGCGTCCCCGACGCCTGGCTCACGCTCCCCCGCGCGGCCATCCCGCCGCTGATCCCCCGCTGACCGCAGGCGCCTGCATGAATCGGCCAGCTTCGGCCCCCAACTGGCATGGCCGTGCCAGTTGGGGCCTGATCTTGGCTGATTCTTGCATCGCCTAGGAGATCCGCAGATCCGCGCTCGGCGACGGCATCTCGACCCAGGTGCGGCCGGGCGCCATGAGGAGCGGCGAGCCGTCGGCGAGGGTGAATGAGAACCTCTCGTCGACGGCGCCCTTCTTCCAGGTGCCCTTCACGACCCTGCCGCCCTGCAGGTAGTGGAACGTGCCCTCGGCGTCGACGATGTCGACGATCGGGTCCGGGGCGTGGCTACCGCTGCCGATCTTGCCCATCTCCCACGCCGCGGCGATCACCAGCACCGCGTCGGCGGTCACCCGATCGCCGTCGGCGAGGATGTGCTCGCCCCACGGCTGGCTGCGCAGGTAGGCGCCGCTCTGCTCGTCGTACTCGTAGCTCATGTCGTAGGTGTGGCCGGACCCGTAAGGCACCTCGATCGTCGTCGCCGCGTCTCCCGAAGACGTCGACGCCTCGGTCCCCGCGGGAGCGAACGGGAAGTACGGCTTCGGGGCCTCGGTGTTGCGCTCGGCCAACTCGGCCATCTTCGCGGGGTGCGCCTGGATGGCGCGGTCGTACTGGACCCGGCCGCCCGCCCGGTACAGCCGATCCTGGTCCACGCTGAACGCGCCGGTGCCGCGCCAGTCGAGGTAGGTCATGCGCTCGATGTATTCGGCATGGTCGTCGACGTAGGCCAGCACCCAATCGGCCGCACCGGTGTTGGCGAGCACCGGCTTGAGGGGCGCCAGCAGCGGGACGTCGGCCGGACGGATGGATCGAACCGGGCCGACGGCCTCGGGGAAGGTGCTGTGGTAGATCGGGCAGAGCCGCGTGTACGCGAAGCCGTTGACCTGGCAGATCACGATGTCGGCCTCGAGGAGGCCGAGTTGCGGTTGCTCGACCTCGAGGTTCGGCACCTTCACCGCGATGGCCGGTCGCTTCATGATGGCCGCGTCGGTGAGCGGGCGGCCGGTGAGCGGCTCGATCGGTTCCGGGGCGGGCGAGGGGCTGGGACTCGGCGACGGCATCGGGGTTGGCGACGGCGACGGCGCGAGAGTCACCACCGGCTCCGGCGCACCGGCGCATCCGGCGAGCGCGGCGCCCGCCGTCGCCACGCCTGTCAGGAGGACTACGCGCCTGGACGTCTCCACGTCGCCTCCTTGCTGCTCCGGCCCCGCGGCGAAAGCATAAAGCCTAGTGGGGCACCCCGATGTCGGTCCGGTGGAAACCACCTTCCATTGTGACGCGGCCCAGAAGCGCGTAGGCCCGCACGCGTGCCTCGTCGACGGTGGCGCCGCGGCCGACGATGCCCAGCACGCGCCCCCCGGCGGAGACCAGCCGGTCGCCGTCGAGGCGGGTTCCGGCCTGCAGCGTGTAGGCCTCGTCCTCGTCCGCGGGCAGTCCGATCGGGGTGCCGGTGACCGGCGTGCCGGGATAGCCCGCCGCGGCCTCGACCACGACGACGGCCGCGCCGTCGTGCCAGTCGAGGGCGCCGACGGTGTCGAGCTCGCCGCGGGCGGCGGCGCGGAGCACGCCGGCCGAGGGCGTCTTGAGCAGCGAGAGCACCTCCTGGGTCTCCGGGTCGCCGCAGCGGACGTCGCACTCGCCGACGCGCACGCCCTTCGAGGTCAGCGCCAGCCC
>RRZU010613963.1_pt1 | contig 15347 bp, 13 predicted proteins | sample 2165561 | NCBI WGS metagenome assembly RRZU01 (sample SAMN10456909, study PRJNA506462) | wastewater metagenome | isolation source: wastewater sludge | place: USA: Moscow, Idaho
AAGTTTAGGCAGCGCATTGCGTACCGAGTTTCAGGGCTGGCGCGTGACAATTTTATCCGCATCACCGGAACTATTGAGCTGTCTGCGTCTGCGCGCAGAAAAACAATACCGTCTATTTAATGGCGCGTTGGAATGTCAGCTACGTAATTATCAAATTGCTGATAACTCTGTCGCATCACAGAAAACGGTGGCGGAAGATTTTGCTAACCGTCTGCGCAAAAATATCAAAACGTTGGATAAATGGGCTCAGCAGGAAGGTCTTGATGCTTATCGTATCTACGATGCTGATTTGCCCGATTATAATGTGGCGATCGATCGTTACACCAACCATCTGATTATTCAGGAATATGCACCGCCGAAAACTATTCCGGAGCATGTTGCGCGTCAGCGTATTCTCGATTTGATGCAGGCGGCTATCGAAGTCACCGGCGTGCCGGGTAAAAATGTGATCTTGAAAGTCCGTGAACGCCAGAAAGGTGAATCGCAATATCAGAAACTGAATGCCGAAGGGCAGTTGCTTGAAGTGAAAGAGTACAATGCGAAGTTTTTGGTAAACCTGCGTGATTATCTGGATACCGGTCTGTTTCTGGATCACCGCTATACCCGCCGTATGTTAGGGCAACTGGCCAAAGGAAAGGATTTCCTCAATCTGTTCTCTTATACCGGAACTGCCACAGTGCATGCAGCACTCGGCGGCGCACGTACCACCACGACCGTGGATATGTCTCGTACCTATCTGAACTGGGCGCGCGATAACATGCGGCACAATGGCTTAACGAGTTGGCAGCATAAGTTTGAACAGGCAGACTGCTTAGATTGGTTACGCCATTGCGAGCAGACGTTTGACCTGATCTTCATCGATCCGCCAACCTTCTCGAACTCCAAGCGTATGGACGATACGTTTGATGTGCAGCGCGATCATATTGATGTCATGGCGATGCTGAAAAAAATTCTGAACCCAGACGGCTTGATTGTTTTCTCGAACAACAAACGTCAGTTCAAAATGGATTTTAATGGTCTCGCTGAGTTGGGTTTAGTCGCTGAAAATATCAGTGCGAAAACCTTGCCGAAAGATTTTGCGCGGAATCCGCATATTCATAACAGCTGGCTGATCCGTCATGCACCAAAGACTGACGTATCGCAGGAGCAGGCATAACCGTTATGGCTATTTTTTCTATTCAACAGGGTTATCTCTCATACAGCGCAGCGCCGTTACTCGATCATGTAGAGCTACACATTGAGTCTGGCGAGCGTCTGTGTCTGGTTGGCCGTAATGGCGCGGGTAAATCCACACTGATGAAAGTGATCAGTGGTGAGGTTTTGCTGGATGACGGCTCGATAACTCATTTGCAGGATCTGAAAATTGCCCGTTTAGAGCAGGACCCGCCACAAACAGAATCTGCCACCGTCTATGACTATGTGGCTGATGGTGTGGCTGAACTGGGCAAGATCCTGGCCGATTATCACCACCAACTCACGCTATTGGCTGATCACCATGATGACGATCGCGTCATGCGCCGTCTGAGCGAATTGCAAGAGCAGCTCGATCAGCAACAAGGCTGGCAATTCGATACCCGCATCAGTCAGATCCTCAGCCTGTTATCACTGACGGCCGATACATCTCTGGCTGATTTATCTGGTGGCTGGTTGCGTAAGGTCGCATTAGCCCGTGCGCTGGTTAATGAGCCTGATCTACTGCTGCTTGATGAACCAACCAACCATCTGGATATCGACTCGATCGCCTGGCTGGAAGATTTTTTACGTCAATACAAAGGCGCGATTGTTTTTATCAGTCATGACCGTGAATTTATCCAACGCATGGCAACCCGTATTGTCGATCTGGATCGGGGCGTATTAACCTCCTGGCCGGGAAACTACGATGCCTATCTGGCAGGCAAAGAAGAGTGGTTGCGGGTTGAAGAGCTGAAAAATGCCCAGTTTGATAAAAAACTGGCGCAGGAAGAAGTCTGGATCCGACAAGGTGTTAAAGCGCGTCGTACCCGTAATGAAGGCCGTGTCCGGGCACTGAAAGCATTGCGTATGGAACGTGGCGATCGACGCGAAAAAGTCGGTACCTCTAAAATTCAGCTGGATGAAGCGGTTCGTTCCGGGAAAATTATCTTTGAAGGCGAGGGCGTCAATTACAGTATCGAAGGGAAATCTCTGATCCGTAATTTTGACTTCCGCGTGATGCGTGGCGATAAGATTGCACTGATTGGTCCTAATGGCTGCGGTAAAACAACGCTCATTAAATTATTGCTGGGCGATCTTCAGCCGGATAGTGGCACTTTGTATTGTGGCACCAAGCTGGAAGTTGCTTATTTTGACCAGTATCGGCAGCAGCTTGATCCGGAAAAGACAGTCATGGATAACGTGGCAGATGGCCGTCAGGAAGTCGATTTCGCGGGTCGTCGCCGACATATACTAGGTTATCTGCAGGATTTCCTGTTCGAACCGAAACGGGCGATGACACCTGTCAAAGCACTTTCCGGCGGTGAAAAGAATCGTTTATTGCTGGCTAAGCTTTTTCTGAAGCCATGTAACCTGCTGATTCTCGACGAACCAACCAACGATCTGGATATTGAAACACTGGAATTACTGGAAGAGTTACTGGCGGAATATCAGGGCACACTGTTGCTGGTCAGTCATGATCGACGCTTCATTGATAATACCGTGACACACAGCTGGTTGTTTGAAGGCGATGGCCGGATCACGCCTTATGTCGGTGGTTTTGCCGATGTTATGGCTACTCGTCAGCAACAGTCAGCAAAAATAGTTGCATCGGCGCCAGTAACAAAAAGTACGCCTGATGCGCGTGATAAAGAAGAAAAACCAGCAATACCGAAAAAAACTCGTAAACTTTCGTATAAGTTGCAGTCAGAACTGGACGGACTACCGGCTCAACTGGAACAATTAGAAGCGAAGATCGACTCGATACAATCTCAGATCAATCAACCTGACTTTTTCAGTTTGCCGGTAGAGCGCACCAAAGAAATTTTAGATGCCTTGCAACAAGCTGAATTGAATTTGGAACAGGCTTTCGCCCGCTGGGAAGAGCTGGAAGCGATGAAGAACGAGGAATAGTGTCTAATGAAAATGAACCGAATTGCAGCTTTGCTGCCTCTGTTGCTGGCTGGCGCGGTTTCAGCTGCACAGAATCCTTTTTATACGATTACAGAAGTCGCGACTTCTGCTGACAGAGGCGATGCTAATTTTGGTCCCTGGGCATTAAGTATCTCCGGTGATGGTTCAACTGTTGCGACGTTAGCGGTTACCAGTAACTGGTATTCCTATTTCCGTATGGTACCAACAGGTATGGATCTGGCACACCGCTTCAGATATGAAAGTGGATGTGATGGTATTTTATCTTCTGCAACGTGTGATGCGTATTTAGATAACAGTAACACTGCATCCCAATGGTTTGCTGATTTAAACAGTAATGCTGATCAAACTTATAATGTGATCGCTAGTGGTGTCTCATCAGGAACTATCACAACTGATACCATCGCTGAATCAGATGGCATTGTTACCCGTTATGGCCGTGATGCCAGTGAAGTGACCTCTGTTGGCTATGTCTCACTCTCCGAACATAGAAGAAAAGCGGTCGCTACTGTTGCCGATACATCAGTGGATGTAACGAATGGCACGGATTACGCTTTTGCTTCCGCGTATGACATTATTCCGGTCGGTACTAATTATCTGGTGCTGGGTTCTGCCGGAAACATAAAGAGTACGGCATATAACTATTGCTACAGTAACGCAAGTATTGAAAGTTACAGCCAATATTGCCCTGGTTATGAAACGCAGGCGGCATTCTGGCTGGTGAACTCTGCCGGTGTTACGGCTACACAACGTGCAGCGTCCTACAATACATCAGAATCAACAGATTATCCTTACACCGCCAGCGCGATGAAGGTGGCGTATGTTGATGGAAGTTATGTTGCGGTAGGTTATTCAGCGACAGAAGGCTACAACTCTCAACCGAAGAATCTGGCCACTTTCTGGAATTTAGGGGCGCTGAGTTCAACCGGAACATTGCCTTCAGGGTTAACTTCTACAGCAATCTTCGCTGATTCGGGCGATAACCCGGGTACTGATGACGATGACACGATTGATAACAGCTGGGCTGTTGACATCAACGAAGATGGTTACATCGTTGGTAACCGTGTGTACCGCAGACTGGTCAGCCGTAATTACCCAACGCAGATGTTTGTTGCCAGATACAGCGCCGGCGCTATTACATCTACATCGATCCCTGTTTCGACCGATGGCGTTAACTCCGAAGCAGCAGCCCTGAACAATAGCAACCAGGTTGTTGGCTGGACGGATGAACGCAGTGTCACGACTCAGCCGGTTTATGGCTCGGTACCGCGTCTGCAGGAAGCGTTCCTGTATAACATCACTTCAGGTAGTCGTTATGCAATTAACGATCTGATTTGTGGTCTTGATGATGCGGGAGCAAAAACCTGTACCCAGAACGGCAAATACTATTACATCGAATATGCGAATGACATTCTGGATGACGGCACCATTCTGGCGTCTGCGCGTCGCTATGACAGTTATGACGACTGGTCAGCCTTGAGCAACGGTACCAATGTTGTAATTAAGCTGGCTGCGAACTATTCATTCAGTAATGGTGATGTTCCATCTGGTTATGTAGTGGATAATCAGTTGCCAGTATTTGACTACGGTGCAAGCAGCGGTAGCAGTGGTGGTGGTAGTTTCGGCTTCTTTGGTTTGATCGCTATGGCAGGTGCTGCGCTGGCTGGTCAATATCGCCGTTTCGTAAAGAAAGAGTCATGATTCCGTCACAGTATCATGATGAAATTGGGTTTCAGCACAAAAAACTAACGATTTTCTATTGATCTTAGTGCCCTGATCCGATATCAATTAAGACGACAGAGATACAGAGGCTGTCGTCTTTTTTCATTGTGGAAAAGAGGGTTAATAAGTATGAAGAGACAGAAAAGAGATCGTTTAGAAAGAGCGCGTACTAAAGGGTACCAGGCTGGCTTGGCTGGGCGTTCTAAAGAGCTCTGTCCTTATCAATGCATAGATGCAAGAGGCTATTGGCTGGGTGGCTGGCGAGATGCGGTAGATGAACGCTCTCAGGGATATATGGTTAATTAATCACAAATTCATGTAAAAAGGCTCACACTGTGAGCCTTTTTACTTTGGGTCATATCTGAAAAAATCAGAACGATGACGTGTCCTGGAACAGACCCACTTTCAGATCAGTTGCCGAGTAAATCGGACGGCCGTCAACTTCAACCACACCATCAGCAATACCCATGATCAGTTTACGCATGATGACGCGTTTCATCTGGATTTTATAAGTTACTTTCTTCGCTGTTGGCAGGATCTGGCCAGTGAATTTCACTTCACCAACGCCTAATGCACGGCCTTTACCCGGGCCACCTTTCCAGCCAAGGAAGAAACCAACCAGCTGCCACATTGCATCCAGACCCAGACAGCCAGGCATAACCGGATCACCTGGGAAATGGCAATCAAAGAACCATAAATTGGATGCGATATCCAGCTCGGCAATAATCTCGCCTTTTCCGAATGCACCGTCAGTGTCAGTGATTTTAGCAATGCGATCCATCATCAGCATATTAGGTGCTGGTAATTGGCTGTTGCCTTCACCAAACAACTCACCACGGCTACAAGCCAGCAGGTCTTCTTTAGTGAAACTGTTACGACCCTGATCGCACAGGGATACTTTAGGAGTATTGGTCATTTCTGCTGACACGCTTATCAAATCCTTATAGTCAATTTTGAACTGGAGAATCTACCCAACATACCGCTACTAAGCAAGTCCAACCAGTGTATGAAATCTACGGAAAAATGTGCTGAACAGCCCATTTCTGCTTGCGGAACCATTTAAGTCATCTAATCTGCGTCTGATCCGGCCAAACAGCGTTCGCTCATCATCTATTGAGCCGGCAGGACATCCCATCAATAATTCGACAGCTTCTTCAACATGACCGACAGGATAAATATGGAATTGCCCGTTTTTGACGGCATCGACCACTTCATCTGACAGGATCAGTTGCAGGTAGTTTGATTCAGGTATTACAACACCCTGTTTTCCGTTCAGGCCCTGAATAGAGCAAACGCGGAAGAAACCTTCGATTTTCTCATTCAGTCCGCCTACGGGCTGAACATTACCAAACTGATCGACCGCACCGGTTACCGCCAGATGCTGATAAATAGGTTGCTGTGCCAGTGCGGAAAGCAAAGCACAGAGACCCGTCAGTGCGGCGCTGTCACCATCGATTTCGCTGTACGATTGCTCGAACACCAGATTGGCAGAAAGCGGCGAGGGGTTCTCGGCACCGAATAATGTAGAAAGATAGCCGTGAATGATCATCATTGCTTTTGCATGGATATGACCGGCTAATTCTGCTTTACGTTCAATATCTGATACATCGCCGTCACCCATATGCACGGTGGCTGTCAGGCGAACCGGCTCACCAAAGTCATAGGGATGTCCCATGATCTGAATAACAGACAGCCCGTTAATCTGACCAACAACTTCGCCCTCTGTTTGCAACAACATCTGTTCATCAACAATACTTTGATCGGATTGTTCAACGATGTAATTCAGACGGTATTCCTGCTCAGCCAATGCTGCCTTGATATGCAGGACACTGATCAGTTCTGCACCTTGTTCTTTGGCGATGCTGTTTGCCAGTTGCATCAGGGCAACAAGCTGGTTTTCGGCAAAAGAAAGAATGCGTTGATGCTCACACAAGCGACAGGAGAAACGCATCAGCTCTTTAACCGCCGGAGCGTCAAAATCCAGCAGTTCCCAGTTATTACGGATATGACTCAGTAAACCAATGAACAGGTTTTGCGTATCATCGTCGTAAGGGAATTCAGCAACCAGGTCGGTGCGTAAAAAAGTTTTCTCTGCAAACTCATTATCCAGCAGGTTGAATTCGGCAATAGAAATGCGATCGCCAACCAGAATCAGCTTGATATCAAGCGGAGTGGCTTCTGGCTGGAAGAATGGGGTTTGCGGAGGTGTATCTTCCGGTGCTGACCAGTCAAGATAACCGGTTGTCAGTGCATTGTGCAGCTTGAACCAGAGTTGCGGTTTCATCAGCAATTCATCGACCGGGATGATCAGATAGCCGCCATTGGCTTCACGCAGTAATCCGGCTTCCAGTAAATGATGGTTACTGTAAACACTTCCCTGTTCAGTGACATAGTTAATGGCACCGAACAACGAACGCCAGGTTAAATCGCGGGCATAAATAACAGGAGGCTGCGGTTGAAGCTGATGGATCATCAGATTCATTAATACCGGATGGGTAAACACGCCATCTTGTGCCACATGCGCGGAGAGTTCAGTAAGATATTCAGCAAGTTTTTCATTATTATCCTGTTTCTTCAGGATCTTCTTTACCAGCTCTTCGGCATCTAAGCGTAAGCGTAACAGCTTAAACAGATCATCCAGTAAGTCGCAGAATTCCGGACCCGTGCCAGATTTCAGTTGCAGCCAGATTGGACGGAACGGATTTTTCAGATTCTCAGTATAACAAAGGTCAAAACTGCGATTGAAAGGGGTCGGACAGTCATCAATCAGATCCATGATAACCCGTTCGTAGTTGACGGCAGGATAACCACTCAATAGCAGTGCCGGGCAACTCTGACTCGCAGTGTTGAGACGCAAGATAGCTGATGCAGCACGTTCCTGCGTTTCTGCAAAACTAATTGGTTGTACAGACGATAATTTTTCAAACGACAAGTCTGAAAATCTGGGAAGAAGGGCTTCTGCAGCTAGTTCTGTCACTTAGATTTAATTCCTTTGTAATAGACATGAATGATTATACCTGACCGCGCTGACAAACCCATCTCTTCTCTCAGCGCTGAAAACATTAAGTTTTGTAATTTGGTTACATAAATGAAATTAAAATAATATAAAATCAGCAAGAATAATGATCTGGAACAACAAATGTCAGGCATGAGTCTATTCCTTAATCGATATCCATTCTGAATCCGTAAAAAAATTACAAAACATGCTGGACATTTGTTCTATCTGGATCAAAAATACACTCATTGACTAAGCATCTGCTTCGTCGCCAAGTTTCCTTTGTTGTTGTGTGTTGTTGCCCCTCAAGTGGTTGCCGGTGATTCACCCCCACTAAAATCAGTTGAAAGGGCTTTATTTTTGCTGATATTGTCAGTGCCTCGTTTTTGGGGGTAACCGAAAGGTTACCCCTTTTATTTTTGGTTTTTTTTCTGATGAATGCATTCCAACTTCTCCGACAGCAACGTTTAGCCAGAGCGACAAAACCATTCAATGCCCGCGGCGGCTCTATCGTCCGCTGTGAGGGATGTGGGTTACCAGTACACTTGTGTGCTTGTGAATTAAAGCCTCAGGGTGTCCCGAATGCTGCTTTCTGCCTGCTGATGTATGACGCAGAACCATTGAAACCATCTAATACGGGTCGTCTGATCGCGGATGTCTTTCCGCATGATACGCACGCATTTTTGTGGTCACGGATGGAAGTGGATGAAAAGTTACTGGCATTACTGAACGATCCGGCTTATTCGCCGGTTGTGGTGTTTCCTGATAGCTATGTAACAGACGAAGAGCGTGTTGTTCTGTCTTCTACAGAAACACTGAAAACACGTCCTTTATATATTCTGTTAGACGGAACCTGGCGCGAAGCAAGTAAAATGTTTCGCAAGAGTCCGTATCTGAATCAGTTCCCGGTTATATCTGTACAACCTGAAACGCTGTCAACTTACCGGTTGCGTGTTGCCGCGCATGATAATCAGCTTTGCACCGCTGAAGTAGCATGCTGTCTGCTCCAGCAACAGGGTGATACAACATCTTCTGTATTACTGCACCAGTGGTTCTCTTTATTCCGCGAACGTTACCTGAAAATCAAACCTCATCACACAGCCGAAGCATAATATTTAATTGTTAGTAACTGAGCAGACAATTAAAAAATAAACATCACAAATGGGAATGAAAATCATTTTTCATACTATACTCTAAATGCATCTTTTCCCTGATTAAACTAATCTGAGGATTTTGCTATGAAAGTTAACAAAAGCTACATGCCTGTGTGGCTGGTATTAATGACTGTTTTTGGCGTCAACGCCGCAAATCATGAACAACTTCTGAAGGATGCACTAAGCGCAGCGCCTCCTTCTTTGCGTGATAAAGTAACCGTTATGGACTGGAATCACAATGTACTCCAGAAGGGAACGGATGGTACATATACCTGTTTTCCAACACCTGCTCAGCTGCAAGGAACTGCGCCTATGTGTATGGATGCAGCCTGGATGGAATGGGCCGATGCATGGATGAACAAGAAACCATTTGAGGCTAAAACCATTGGTATTTCATACATGTTAGCGGGTGATGAGGGGGCAAGTAATATCGATCCATATGCGAAAGGCGAAACGGCAGATAATCAGTGGGTTAAAGAAGGCCCGCATTTAATGATTATTACCCCGGATAAGAATCATTTAAATTCTTTGCCAACTGATCCTCATAACGGTGGTCCTTACGTTATGTGGAAAGACACACCTTATGCTCATATTATGGTGCCTGTTGGAGAGAAAAAATAATTGATGGCAGGGCATCAGCTTTATCTGTGGTGCCCTGGATCAAGCCTCTTCACTGCAGCTGATCGGATAAGAAAAAACCAGTTCCACATCTGATTTGGGGATGGTGCGGCAGGTCAGGATTTCATTTTTACCGGTTAAGGCCAGAGCATCAAGTTGGGCGACTTCACCTTTCAGCAGATGGCAACGGCAAACGCCGCATAAACCGCTGCGGCACTGGTATTCAGGATGAAAACCCGCCTGTTCCAGTTGATCAAGTAACAGTTCACGGGTGTTTCCGTGAACTGTCTGATTATTAATGGTAATTTTCACTGAACTCACAGTTCAAATCCATCAAGATCCCCGGTATTGATTTCAGCATCAATCTGGCCTACCAGATAGGAGCTGATTTCTACTTCCTGCGGCGCTACCTGTACGTTATCAGAATTCAGCCAGGTATTGATCCACGGCAGCGGATTCTGACGGTCTGCATCGAAAGCCAGCGGCAAACCCACACCTTGCATACGCACGTTGGTAATAAATTCAACATACTGGCAAAGAATGTCTTTGTTCAGGCCCAGCATAGAACCATCTTTAAACAGATAAGATGCCCATTCCTTTTCCTGTTCGGCTGCTTTTTTGAACAGAGCGAAGCACTCATCATGCAGTTCGCGGGCAATTTCCGCCATTTCCGGATCATCATTGCCTTCGCGAAGAATGTTCAGCATATGCTGCGTCCCGGTCAGGTGCAGTGCTTCATCACGGGCAATCATTTTGATGATCTTGGCATTGCCTTCCATCAGTTCCCGTTCGGCAAAGGCAAATGAACAGGCAAAACTGACATAGAAACGGATCGCTTCCAGTGCGTTAACGCTCATCAGACACAGATAGAGTTTCTTTTTCAGCTCGCGGCGTGAAACGACAACTGTTTTACCATTCACCTGATGTGTGCCTTCACCCAGCAACTGCCAGTATTGCGTCAGCTCAATCAGTTCGTCGTAATAACCGGCAATATCTTCCGCACGTTTGATGATTTGTTCATTAACGACGATGTCATCAAACACAACAGCCGGATCATTCACGATATTACGGATGATATGGGTGTAGGAACGCGAATGAATGGTTTCAGAGAAGGCCCAGGTTTCAATCCAGGTTTCCAGTTCCGGTAAAGAAACCAGTGGCAGTAACGCCACGTTCGGACTACGACCCTGAATAGAATCCAGCAGGGTCTGATATTTCAGATTCGAGATGAAAATATGCTGTTCATGTGGCGGTAACGTCTGATAGTCGATGCGATCCTGGGATACATCGACTTCTTCCGGACGCCAGAAGAAAGAGAGCTGTTTCTCGATAAGGCGTTCGAAAACTTCATATTTTTGTTGGTCATAACGTGCCACGTTGACGGTCTGACCAAAGAACATCGGTTCTTTGCGGGCATCATTTGGTTGTTTGGAGAAAGTGCTATACGCCATTATTCTATTCCTGCTTATACCCTTCGTACTTGAAGTTGCAGCGTCGTTGACGGCACTCACTCACCCCAATCACATAGCTTATCTATGTTCATGGGGATTCGTTCACTTGTCGCCTTGCCGCAACTCCAATTACTTTGGGTATACTAGTATTAAGGCCTCTCAGTGAGAGGCCATACCTGCTTAAATCTTACATGCCCCGCCAGAACAATCATCGCTCTGGGCTACCTGCAACTGTGCATCGTCAGCACCATCCCGGGTGTTATGGTAATACAGCGTTTTCAGACCGTATTTGTAGGCGGTTAACAGATCTTTCAGCAGTTGTTTCATCGGCACTTTGTGGCCTTCAAACCGGCTCGGATCATAGCTGGTATTTGCGGAAATCGCCTGATCGACAAACTTCTGCATTACGCCGACTAATTGCAGATAACCATCGTTATTTGGCTGGCTCCACAGTAACTCGTAGTTATCTTTCAGTTCCGTGTAATCAGGCACAACCTGACGCAGGATGCCATCTTTCGACGCTTTCACGCTGATCAGACCGCGCGGTGGTTCGATACCATTAGTGGCATTCGCGATCTGACTGGATGTTTCAGATGGCATCAGTGCCGTCAGTGTCGAGTTACGCAGACCATGCTGCCGGATCTCGTGACGCAAACTGTCCCAATCTAACAGCAACGGTTCCTGGCACAGATCGTCCAGATCACGTTTGTAAGTATCGATCGGCAGAATACCCTGAGCATACGTGGTTTCATTGAAACGTGGGCATGCACCGAATTCCTTCGCCAGTTTTACAGACGCTTTCAGCAGATAATACTGGATTGCTTCAAAAGTACGGTGCGTCAGGCCAAGCGCTGAGCCATCAGAGTAACGCACACCATTTTTCGCCAGATAATAAGCATAGTTGATAACACCAATGCCCAGCGGACGACGCCACATTGCGCCATTTTTAGCAGCAGGAATCGGATAATCCTGATAATCCAGCAGTGCATCCAGAGCACGAACGGCCAGCTCGGCCAGCGGTTCCAGCTCATCCAGTGATTCAATGGCACCCAGGTTAAAGGCAGACAGTGTACACAGGGCGATCTCGCCATTCTCATCCAGATAATGATCCAGCGGTTTGGTTGGCAGAGCGATTTCCAGACAGAGGTTGCTCTGACGAACCGGTGCTACTGCAGGGTCAAACGGGCTGTGCGTATTGCAATGATCTACGTTCTGAATATAGATACGACCGGTACCGGCACGTTCCTGCATTAACAGCGAGAACAGCTCTACTGCTTTCATCTGACGTTTGCGAATAGCCGGATCTTTCTCATATTGCAGATACAGACGCTCAAACTCAGCCTGATCAGCAAAGAAAGCATCGTATAAACCGGGTGCATCAGAAGGCGAGAACAGGGTGATATTACCGCCCTGGATCAGACGCTGATACATCAGACGGTTGATCTGAACGCCGTAGTCCATATGACGTACACGGTTCTCTTCCACACCACGGTTATTTTTCAGAACCAGCAGTGATTCAACTTCCAGATGCCATAACGGATAGAACACAGTTGCCGCGCCACCACGAACACCACCCTGAGAGCAGCATTTCACTGCAGTCTGGAAATATTTATAAAATGGGATACAGCCGGTATGGAAAGCTTCGCCGCCACGGATTTCACTACCCAGAGCACGGATCCGGCCTGCGTTGATACCGATACCGGCACGCTGGGAAACATAACGCACGATAGAAGAGGCTGTCGCGTTGATAGAATCCAGACTGTCACCACACTCAATCAGTACACAGGAGCTGAATTGACGGGTAGGGGTACGCACGCCAGACATGATCGGTGTTGGCAGAGAAATCTTGAAGGTAGAAACTGCATCGTAAAAACGTTTGATGTAATCCAGACGCGTGGTTCTTGGATAATTAGCAAACAGACATGCTGCCACTAGCATATACAGGAACTGCGGGCTCTCGTAAATCTCACCGGTAACGCGGTTTTGCAGCAGATATTTGCCTTCCAGCTGTTTCACTGCGGCGTAAGCGAAATGCATATCGCGCTCGTGAGCCAGATAACCGTCCAGCAGATCGAATTCTTCTTTGCTGTAATCGGTCAGCAGTTGCTGGTCGTAACGACCGGCTTCAACCTGTGTTTTGACTTGTTCAAAAAGAGAAGGCGGTGTGAAGCCACCATAAGCTTTTTTGCGCAGATGGAACATCGCCAGACGTGCTGCCATATACTGGTAATCTGGCGCTTGTTCGGAAATCAGATCGGCGGCAGATTTGATCAACGTCTCATGGATGTCAGAAGTGCGGATACCGTCATAAAACTGGATGTGAGCGCTGAGTTCGACTTGTGAAACCGATACACCTTGCAGGCCTTCTGCCGCCCAGGTTACAACGCGGTGAATTTTATCCAGATCCAGTGCTTCGGTATGATTATCCCGTTTCGTGACCATCAGGCTAGCTGTCATGGTGACTCCCGTAGTTGTTTATGAAAAACACAATATGTAGTGCTTATGATGTATATAAAATACAACATAAAGAATAAAAGCGATAGCTTGACAAAAACTGGTTGATGAAAAATTTAGCAGTAAATCACAGGAAGGTACAAAATAAACAGCACCGGAGAAGTGCTGTTTAGTGTAAAAGGAAGCTGATTTTCAGCGGGATAACCACTTCAGTAAACTGTGTGGATCAGACATTTCCACATCGGCTTGCCATTCTGAGAGTAACTCAGTTTCTGCGATATAGCCCCAGGCTGCTATCGCTGTTTTCATGCCGGCATTCCGGCCCGCTTCTATATCCCGGATATGATCGCCGACATATAAACAGTCTTTTGCCTGTACACCGATCTGAGCGCAGGCATACCATAATGGCTCCGGATGTGGCTTGCGCACCGGTAAAGTATCTGCACTCACTGTGGTTGCACAGCCCGGTAATTCCTTAACCAGAGCCAGTAACGGTTCAGTGAGAAACGCAGGTTTATTGGTGACAACCCCCCACGGGATCAGGCTTTGGTTTAACCAGTTGATCAGCTCGATCATGCCATCATAGGGGCGGGTACCCACATACAAATGCTGAGCATAAAAATCCAGCAATTGCTGGCGTAAAACCGCCAGATCATGCTCGGTTTGCTCGATGTCAGTTAACCCGGCCTTAATCAATGCCAATGCACCATCCGAAGCGGTTTGTCTGATCACTGAATCGGATAAGGGTGCTTTACCGATTTGTCCTAAAACAAAATTAGCGGCTGCTCCCAGATCAGGCGCTGTATCGAGCAGCGTGCCATCCAGATCGAATAATACGGCAGAGAAACGGGAATGGCTCATAGTGGTTTTTCACAGAAAATCTGGTAGTTAACAGAAACATCATCTGACAATTTAAAATGTTCAGTCAGCGGATTATAGCGCACACCCGCTACCTTTCTGGTCAGCAAGTCAGCGCTGTCACAGCAGCGGATAAGTTCTGCCGGGCGGATAAATTTCGCGTGATCATGTGTGCCTTTAGGAACGATCTTCAATACTTGTTCTGCCGCCAGAATCATCAGTAACCAGGATTGTCTTGTGCGGTTAATGGTCGAGAAAAAAAGTTTTCCGCCCGGTTTGGCTAATTTGGCGCAAGCGCGAACAATTGATGCCGGATCAGGCACATGTTCCAGCATTTCCATACAGGTGACCACATCAAATGAAGCAGGGCGCTGTTCCGCCAGCTCTTCCACGGTGATGCGCTGGTAATCGAGTTTCACGTTTTGTTCTAACGCATGCAGACGAGCAACCTGCAATGGTTCATGGCCCATATCAATGCCTAAAACCTGAGCACCTTGTTTTGCCATGCTTTCACTTAAAATACCGCCGCCGCAGCCGACATCAAGCACTTGTTTGCCAAATAAACCTTCGCAATGATCGGAAATCCACTCCAGACGCAGCGGATTCATCAGGTGTAATGGTTTGAAATCACCGTGAGGATCCCACCAGTTACTGGCAATGGCTTCAAATTTAGCTATTTCCTGAGAATCAACATTCATTTAGCGCTGTCCTTCATGACAGTTTGGGGTTGGTATCTGTGCATTATATCCAACGAGTTAGCTTAAAACAGGTGATCTGTCAGCGATTGGGGAAATCCATCATTTGTGATAGAATTCGCCACTATTGCTTTCAAGTAGCTTGAAGTAGGAATACATAATTATATGAGCGATCTAGCCAAAGAGATCATCCCGATAAATATCGAAGACGAGTTACGTAACTCTTATCTCGATTATGCAATGAGTGTCATCGTCGGGCGTGCACTGCCAGACGTGCGGGATGGTTTAAAACCAGTGC
>RRZU013027605.1_pt1 | contig 15347 bp, 14 predicted proteins | sample 2165561 | NCBI WGS metagenome assembly RRZU01 (sample SAMN10456909, study PRJNA506462) | wastewater metagenome | isolation source: wastewater sludge | place: USA: Moscow, Idaho
AATCAATAACAGATTTATGATTCTTGGTTGCTTTAAGTGTCCAAGCAAATAAATCTACTTGATTTGAATTAGCAATACTTTGAACAATATCTTTAATTGATAAAGATGGTTCTTTTAGTTTTTGGATTAATGCAACAAATTACCTGGACCAACTGAAGACAATTGGAATTCATCTCCAATAAAGACTAATCTATAATCTTTATTATGTTTCAGACCATCAAATACTTGTGCCATTAAAACAGAATCTGTCATTGAAAACTCATCAATAAGAACAAGTTTTTTTCCTACAACTAAATTAGATGGAGCTTTTCCTTTTTTAATTCCAAGTGCAGAATGAAGTGTTTTTGATAAAAAATTCCCTATTTTGGAAAACGGTGGCTCAACCGTGGGATTTGTCATACAACCCTACGGTTATCACGTTTGTGGGTGTTATTATTTTTTGAATATTCGGAATTGTTAGAATAATAAGAATATTATAAGATTAAATTAACAGAATATTAAGTTTGCGAAATAATTCACAATAAGTCCTTGCAAAGACAAACAGAACCTAAACAAAGACAGGCTCGCAAATCCTACTAAGACGTTGTAATGCCCTTGTGCGTGTCTGGGATAGATACACTACTCTAGGGCTAAAAAATTCCCTACTTTTTTTGAGAATGGCTCAACCATAGGCTTTGTCACACAACCCTATGGTTATCACGTTTGTGGGCACTCATATTTACGCAATATTCAGCAATTGCAATTGCAGGAAATAATAAAAATAATTATCTTTCTGATATGTTATTAGAGCATAAGATAAGTTGGTCAGAGTTACCTGCAAGAGATTTAGTTGACGTAATAACAAATAGTTTTGAAGATGATAAAAACATAAAATATTATATTACTCCTGAAATTAAAAAAGAAATGATTAGAATTGGTAGATATGGTAGGTATCCTGAAAATATTGAAGAAGTTAAACTTGAAATACTTTCTTTAAAGATTAAAAGAAAAAACACTAAGACAAATTTAAATTATCTTAGTGTTTAATCACATTATTTTTTCTTAACTTTAAAAAGACCAATAATTGATGCTAATAATAAACTAGTTAAAACAACTAGTAAAGTTGGATTTTTCTTGATATTTTGAATACCTGTTTTAATATCAGGTTTTCTTTTTACATCTGGAGTCTTGTCTTGAACTTCTTTATTTGGCTCAGTTGGTTTGTCTGGTTTAACTACAGTTTCTTTTGGTTTTTCTTTATAAGTAACAATAATTGTTGAATCGTCATCATTTCGAGTGATTGTGTTTGACTCTACTTTTTCTTTATCAACTGTGTATCCTTGAATTTTAGGAGAGATAACCTCATCTGTTTTAAATTCAGAATCATCATCTTCAACAGAAACAACTTCACCAGTTACTAAATCATATTCAACATTATCTGCAAATGTAAATGATTGTGTATCATTTGGTATATTGTCAACACCTTTGTATTCAATAGTTTTTGTTACTTCTTTATTATATTTAGTGTCTTTTTTACCATCAATTAATTTACCACCTTTAACAAATTCAGTATCGTGTTTCAAGTAAATATTAAGATTAGTGTCTTCTGTACCAAATATTCCTTGAGAAATGCCATCATCTTGTTTTACAATAAGATATCCCTTTGATTTAAGGTTTTCAATTTCTTTATCAATTTCAGACGTTGCATCCCAATTTTCATTATATTTACCAGAAATATTTATTTCTGATTCGTTAATCTCTTGTCCCTTATTGAAATTATCTTCATTAAGGTCATTTACATCAATGAAATGAATGTTTAGTTGAGATGGATTTGCTGAATAAATAACAGTTATATGATTATCTTCAGAATTAGATGATACATCATTTCCTTTTATTAATTCAGGAGTTGAGTTTTCATTAACATCGCCCTCAACTTTATAAGGGGTGTAACCAGTAATGTCAGGAGATTTAACATCTTCTTCTTTTTGTAACTCTCCCCAATTATCTTGTACATTTTCATCAGTTACCATATCTACAGTTGTTGTATTTGAAAAGTGGAAAACTTGGATATTGTCTGGAGACATTTGTTCACCCTTATCATTTTTGTAACTAATTGTTTTTGTTATATCTTTAGTTTCGGAATTTGGAACTTCTTTTAATCTGTGCTTGAATGTTATATAGTAAGTCTTTTCTTCATCTGAATATGTTCCAGTTACATCATCCTTATTTAATAATTGATAGCCCTTGTCTTCAAAATCTTTTATGGCACGTTTAGATTCATCAGAGTAATCCCAATTTTCATCCCAATGTCCATCAAGTTCATCTTCTTTTAAAATAGAAGACAATTCACTACTAGAATTATCAACATCTCTGTAAACAAACTTAACTTTCGCTGGATTTGCTTTATAAGTTACAGTAATATTACTATTTTCTGTATTAGAATTGATATTTTTAGATTTAACTTGTTTAATATCAGGAGTATATCCTTTAAATAACGGTGTATCAACAGCTATACTGTCAATATTATCTATAGTTTTACCTTTTAAATTCCAATCTGCATCAGTTTCAGCAATTACTTTTCCAGTAACATTATCAATTGTTTGTTCAACTGTAGCACTAAAAATGAATTTTTGGATATTATTAGTTGGAGTTTTTGCTTCTGGCAAACCTTTATATTGGATAGTTTGTGTAACTGATTTATCTTGAACTTCTGTTACAGCTTGTGTTCCTGGTACATTTTTAGTAAATGTATTATGTTTTAAGTGAATTGTTACATTATATCCATTTTGGTCTGTTGGGTCAGGTAAATCTCCATTTTCAACAGATGTTACAACATAACCTTTAGATGTCCATTCAGATTGGATATCCTTTATTTTATTTAGTCTATCATCAGTTTTAAAAGTTGTTCCAAGAGTTGCTGTATCAAAATCAGTTGCATTTACAATTGTTTCGTTATCAGTATCATCAACAACTGAATAAGTTACAGGAACTGTACCACCCTTGGTATAAGAATATAATATATAACTTTGTTTTCCGACCATATCTGTTGTTACTTTACCAATTTCATCTACTACATCTGTAACGCCTAATTTAGATATAAGTTCTGAATCATTTTTAGAAACATATTTATATCCAGGAATTCCTGGAGCTTCAAATGTATATCCCGTTGCTGGGTCAAAGAATTTAGTCTCAGACAAATTACCAATTGGCTCGCCAGTTTTTTCATCAACATAAAGAGCAGTAATTCCAGCTTGTGTTGCAAGAGCATTTCCAGCACTGACTGGATTAACTGTAAGATGTTGAGTCACAGATTTGTTTGTTTTTGAATTTTTAACAATCAAATCTGTTTTTAAGGGTAAATTGTAATTAATTGGACTATATGCTTCTGGTGAAACTTCATATAAGTTAAAATATAATGTATTATGATTTGGGTTAGAGCCAGACATTGATTCTAAATATGATGTAATCCAATCAGTTTTTAAATAGTTTGCATATTCTGGAGCAACAAGCATTTGGTCAGCCATTTTACCCCAATCAGAAGCATTTCTGCTCAAATCAAATTCCAAGATTCCAGTTTCTTTGTTATATTTAGCATTTTTAAATACATTTTTTAATGGGGGTAAGTTATTAACTGTATATGCACCAGCAATTACTCTAATATTGTTTGTAGTACTATTACTACCAATTGGAATATAAAACTCTGTTCTTATTAAAGAATAGGGGTCAGTTTCACCAGTTTCATTGGCTTTAGAGTTAGATATTGGTTTGATAGTGTAGTGGTCCATACTTCCATCTAATAAATCAATTGTTCTACCTCCATTTGATTGAGCAATTATTTCACTTGTACTACCAAGAAAATTGTTGGATGTTCTTGCTGTACTATTACTAATAATATCATTTACACCACGTTCAATAATTGAATTATTGAATTTAACAATTGTATCTGTAAAAGCTATATCTTCTGTATTTGTTACAGTCTCAGAAGTTGAATTATTACCAACAGAAATAGTAATTGTTCCACCAGAGCCCTTAGCACCATAATTTCCCTTAACACCGCCTGATAGTGGATATGGTGACTCTCTTAATGGTACAGGAACCCACTCATTATCTAAAAAGTAAGTCATATTTTGAAATTCTGTGAAACTTGCATCTGTTAATGCGGTTATTGTTACTTCTTGCTTATTTTTGTCATAGTTATATGAATAATTTTTATCTTTTGATACATAATAGTTTCCACTGTTTTGGCTTGCTCCCCTAACTGATGATTGACTAGACGCATTGAAAATTTGCCCATTTATTTTTAATGGAACTATTACTGATTCATTTTTAGCCAAAGGCTTATTTAATTCAACATCAAATGAAAATGGTGTACTAATGTAAAAAGCATTGTTAACGTTAACTTTGATTTTTGTATTATCAGTTGACCAAGCAACCTTAACACTTTTCACATCTTCTGAAACATTTGTAGCTGTAAAACCTGCACTTGTTCTAGAAACAGATGTCTTATTTTGTGCAACTGTACCATTTGCTTGTGCCACAAAAATACTTGGTTGACTCATTCCTAAACCAAGCGTCAAAATAACACCACCTGCAAATAACCAATGTTTTCCAGATTTCCACATTCTGAATCCTTTATTCATAAAATATCATCCTCCTAGGTTTATTTTAAACTTAACCTCTTAATATATTATAGCACACTATTTTTAAAAAAAACAACTATTAAATTAAATTTATTAAAAAAAACACACTATTTTTTAGTGTATTTTTCATTTTCTTAATTTTTTTTTATAAAGTCTACCAATAGCATATCATCACGTTTTAGCTCAACATTCTTCCACTTTTTTATAATATTTCTAGTATCAAAACCGTGTTTAACAATAACAGCAAATCCAGGCGACACATTTTTCTTATATTCTCGGCTTAATCCTGAAACACCTGAAAAACAAGTAATGAAAAGATATTTTCAAAATAAAATCACTGGAGAAAGTTATATTAGCTATTCAGATTTTTTTTCTGGTGATGCATTATATTCTATGCTTGATAGTGGCGGACCAGAATCATCAAGATATTATAATTTAAAGTTTAACGTTGAAGATTATGCACTACTCTAGGGCTAAAAAATTCCCTACTTTTTTTGAGAATCGCTCAACCATAGGCTTTATTTCTTCTGTAATATTTAGTAATATTTCCGTAATGTTTATGTAATATTTATGTAATATAGCTGTAATATTAAAAAGTGTTATGAATTCGCAATCTATTAAAAAACAGCGAAAATTCGCCGTTTATTTTTTGTGTTGTAATAGACCTGATAAAACTTTGTTATATTCAGAGAATGTGTTCTTTGAAAACATATTAGCAGTAAGAAGTCTTAAATAACATTCAAGATATTCTGTCCATTCATCAATATTGGGATTAGACTTAATGTAGTCATAATCATCATATTGTGGAATTCTGCTATATTTAATTGAGTTGAAATTATTAGCCAAGAATTGGTTTATAATTACAGCTGATTTATCTCCAACAAAGTCAGAATTACCTTCTAATTCTGTAATTAGTCCTTCTAAGTTATCTGTTAATTTGTCCAGATTTAATAGAATGTCTAACCGTTTATTTAGTTTACGTTCATCAGGAGACTTATTTTCTTTTAGTTCATCAATGAATAGATTTACGTTTGCGTTCAAAATTACAAATTTAATTCCTCTTGATATATCATAGAGATTTGACGGTAATAAGTCAACCCCAGGACGACTCATCAAATTCATTAGTAAATTAGAATTACAAACAGAATCAATTACTTCATTATCTTCAGCAAAAAATAATTCATCAATTAGCCTATCACGTTGATGATTAGTTTCATCTTTATTAGTCATAGATTGCCTCTTTCTTTTATATATATTACATATTAATTATATTAATTTAATTAATTAAAAGCGTTCCATTGATTGGATAAATTAAAGAGCCTGAACCAGCTCTACCAGTTGAAGACGTCACGAAAATAACACTTTGACCAATATATTTTTGTCCTGGCACTAAATTAATTTCAGCCGTAACGTATCCTGAACTTGTTACAGAACCAGAAATATATTTTCCTTGGTTATCAAATAGCAGTTGGTAAGACAATGTAATAGAACCTTTTTCAAGACCAATGTTTCCTCTTGAAATATTTCCAGAAACAGTTATTGTATTATCGGAATTTTGTACTGTAGATGGAATAGATGAATTAATTGTATAAACTTGACCCTCATAATGTCCCATTTCAGTGTGAGAATATTGAGTGGTTGCACTTACAGAAGATGAAGTAAACTCTGGAGTTGTTTCAACAGATTTTACATTTTGTGCTTGTACATTGAGAGGTGGTGTTTGTGCATTTACATCAGTGTCTTTTTCATTAGCTTTTTCTTGACTAACAACTGGTGTTTCTGATTTATTTTCAGTTTTCTGTTCAACCTTTTTACGATTAATATCATTCTGTGGTGAGAGTTCTTTGTTGACTTGTTTATGTTGATTATCTTTATTGGGGGTTGTTTTCTCTGTTTTATTAGATGGAACATTTTCTACTTTTTTATAAGTAATGTGTTTTTCTGGAGTTGATTTTGTTGTTGTATTTTTAGTTTCTTGATTTGTCAAAGCAAATGCTGTGATACACGAAATGGTAGCTAGACTAATAATTGATGTTGTAATGATTGTTTTCTTTTTCATTTATCTTTACTTCCTTAAAGTTTTTCATATTATATTATAACAAAAAATAAGTAAATCTTCAAATTTTAATTAATATAATTAAATAGAATTATTATCTAAATATAATAAAAAACTAATAAGAGGTTATTTTAAAATGATTAAAACTGCAACAAAAAAAGAAATAATTGTAAAATGTTTACAATATGTAAAAGAAAATAAAGATTATATATTAGACTTTTTAGAAAGTCATAAAATGTATACTGAAAAAATTAGAGTTGATAGGGATGATATTTATTTACAAAAAGAACGTGGTGAAATAAAATTAGAACTAAATAATTGGATTTTATATGAGATAAACACTGATAAAGAAATCTGGTTTATTGAGAATGATATTTTTCAAAAAACATATGAATATGTAAAGAAAGACTTATATAAAAAGGTTTCTTTTAAAGTTAGATATTTAAAATTTGATAAATCAAATGATTTTCCTAAACTATTAATTAGTTTTACAGGATTTGACAATTTAGTTATAAAAAATAATAGTGATTTGGCTAAATTTATTAAAGAAAATAATTATGTAGAAATTAAAACTCTTGAGGGAATAGAAAAGTTTTGCCTTGGTGAAATATTAATTGAAGGTATAAATAGTGAATTTTATCCAACTAAAGAAGAAAATTTTAATAAAGTTTACAAAATTTAAAGAGAACTATAATGGTTCTTTTTTTTAATTAATAAATAAAAAACGCAAAAGGCATTACCATATAACAATTTCCTAATTATTTTTCTGTCCTAGTAAGGTACACTACTTAATGACTTAATTTTTGTCACAAAAACTGAATATTCTGACAATTTAATATTAAAAGAGTTAAGCAGTGTATTTTATAAAAAATTTTATTATATAATTAATTTAAAAACAAAAACAAAATTATTATTTATAATCTCTTTATTTACTTTAGGACTTGTTGTTCTAAGTGGATGTGTATCAGGAGACAGTGGTGCTACATTAGAAAATTCTACTGTAACAAAACTAGAAGATGGAAAAAATATCAATCTAGAAGATACTGTTAAACAAAAAGAAGTAAAACTCTCTAGAACTATTAAAGTGAACAATGTTGCCATTCCTATTGAGACAACTTATGGAATTGATGAAAAATATTACAACAACTGGAAATTTACACAACAATCAACAATAACTTTATCAATTAAAAGCAATCAGAAAAGTGATTTTGAATTAGGTGTTAATAACCTATACTCTGATGTTTCAATTATTGGAAGCAAAACACGAACTCATAGTCTAAGGCAAGATAGTATTAATATGTCTTGGAACTCAATGCCACAAGGTTCTATTAGTTTTGACAATGTTAATGATTTTTCCATTCCATTTCAAGTTGAAGGATTAAATCAAAATGAGACATCATTTTATGTATACAATGGTTACGGAAGCTCATCTACTTCAAGAATTACAGAAAGTGACTTAATTGATAATGGAGCTCTTGGTGGTAAATTAACTGTTGTATGGTCTGTTTTAATTACAGACAAGGCAACAAATAAAAATTACATTAAGACGTTTACAGATTCAATTGCACTTCCTATCCAAATTAGTAAAGATTCTGAATAATTAAAAAACAAAAATACCATAAAATAATTATGGTATTTTTTATTTATTTAATATTTTTGTTCAATTTCAATATTTCTTCTATAACACAAACAAGAACTGAGTTGCCACAGATTTTATAAATTTGATTATCTAAAATTTCAGGTTTAACAAGTTGATATTTGTTTTTAGGAAATGACATTAAATCCCAATATTCTTGTGATTTAAGAAGACTTTCTTTTTTAGTTATAGAGCTATATTTAGCAAAACGTTTGGATGTCAACAAGGTTGGTGCTTTACCAACAACAGCCTTTGCTGGTCGAGAAGGTGATAGCATAGCATCAAATAGGTAATTGTCTTTATTCAGATTAAATCCTCTTGAAATGAAATTTTCTTTTGCAAGTTTAGAATTACGCCTTGTTACTGAACTTGTTGCAAATTTCATATCAAGACTATCTTTAGTAAAGTCAATAACATTATTTAAGTTAGTTTTTTTATATGTTTTACTTAAAATGCTTGATAAATCAACTTTATCTTTTTTGTCTAAATAAGAATATATAAAAACACGTGGGCGTGATTGTACCCATCCTACATCTAGTCCAGTTAAAACTTCTAAAGAATGTGAATATCCCAATTTTGTTAATTCATCTTTATATTTTTCAACATTATGAATATGTTTATCTGATAGTGCCCCTTTTACATTTTCCCAAATTACAATTTGAGGTTTATTTTCAATAATAAGTCGAATTGATTCATAGAGTAAAGAAGAAGATGTTCCACTTCCTTTGTCTCCACCTTTATTATTTCCAGCCATAGAAAAGTTTTGACAAGGACTTGAATGCCAAAATAAATCATATTTTTCTTTGTCAGCAATAGATGTTTTTGAAATATCAACAAAGTTATTCACTGTTTGTAATGCAGAAACTAAATTTCTTGCTACATCTTCTTTTAGATTATATTTTTTAATTGGAACTTTGCCATCTAAAGAAAATAAAGGCTTTGGCTCAGAACTATTATCTGAATAATTTTCTTCTAAATATTTATTAAGTTCCTTTTTTGTTAATGTTGTATTTTTACTTTTATTTTTTAAGTATTCAGCGTTATGATGACTTGCAGCATAAGCAATTGTTGAGTAAATATTCCATTCAATAATATCTGATTTATAAGAAATGCCTAGGTTTTCTAAAGCCCAAGATACTGCACCAATTCCAGCAAATCCTTCTAAAATTTTAATAGTCATTTTCAAATTACCTCATTTATTTATTTTATATTCAAATTATATAGAATCTTGCTGAAGAACAAGGTCTTTTTCAAATTTTTTCTTTAATAATTCAAAGACACTTTTTTGAACAGATTCAGGAGATTTTAAGATTAATTCTGGTTTATTTAAAGCTGAAACAAGCCCTTTATTATTAAAAATCCATTTATTTCCGACAGTTTTATTGCAAATACTACATTGTGGAATAGTATTTCCATCTTCTAATAGTTCATTGGGGTTCATATGCCCTTTCTCTAGTTTAACTTTAATAGTTTTATCTTTTGGGTGTTGCTCTCCCTCTTTGGCACCACAAGTGGCACATTTGTTATTGTATGTCTTTTTAAGTTCACTCCAATTAGTGATTTTATCTAAGTGTTGGTTTTTAATCCAAGAAGGAGATATTGTTTTTATAGAAACAAGCTTAACTCCATTATGTCCAGTACCATAATGTAAATTCCAACCATATTGTTTCTTCAATCCCCTGTGAGCCTCAGCAGAACCATTCATACCTAATTTTCTTAAAAAATCACCAAAATCAGTTATTGAAGAATATTTATTTTTGTTACTTTTTTTATAATAAAAAACCAATGCAAGTGCTGCTTTACAATAATTTTCTTTATTAAATAAAGAAGGCATTTTTATTTTGGGGTTTCTGTTATTTTTAATATATTTATAAGTTTCTTCAATATTAATTCCATCTATAATCATCATTCTATCTCTCTTTATTCTATTAATAAGTATAGTATAACATAAAATGATTTCTTTTTCAATAGCAATATCTATTCAATAATAGAATTGAACTATAATAATTTATTTTTAATAAAAAAATATTTTGAGAAGTTCTAAATTATAAAAAAACACAAAAGACATTACTATGCAACAATTTCCTAAAGGATATCCTGTCCTAATATGGTACACTACTTAAGGACTTAAATTTTGTCACAAAAAAGAATATTAAATTATAAAAAAAAGAAACAGCTTTTTAACTGTTTCTTTAATATTTATAGTGAAAAGAATTCACTTTCTAGGTAATCAAACATATTTTGACTTCTTAATTTAACAAAGTCATCATATTTATCATTAATATAGATTTCATCAGGAATATTATCAAGGAAGTGAGATTTTTTGATTTCATCATTAAAATCATAACCCTCTTCATATCCTTTTTGATTTGGAAATGAAAACACAGTAGATGGTGCTTTAACTGATTTATCCCTGTTTGTATCAAAGTCTAAGATTGCAATATTGAAAATATTGTTTGCTTTTTTTCCTTTATTTGCTTTAGGGAAAATATGGTCAAGATTTAATTTCTCTTTAGATTCCAAAGAGTCATCTTTGATGATATTTCCACTTACAAGACTTAATGGATTACGTTCAAACATAAGTGATTTATACGCTTGAAGAACTTTACTTTTCAAAGATGAGTTATCTTTAAAAAGAACAGTATTATAATCTGTAAAATTCTCAAATGTTGGATATTCAATATAATTACTGAATGATTCAAAGTTTCCTTTGGCAATATTATTCATCCATTTGCTGTAAAATTCAAGGTCTTTCATTCTTGTTGAAGTATCTTTATCATTTCTAAACATTAGTGTGTAATAGAATGATTTTAGGTACTTAATTTGTTTCAAAGATAAATCCTTCTCAGTATTTTTTTCATAAAAGAACTTACTAAATGCAATAATCATATTTCCAAGACCACTAGAATTTTCAATATGAAAATATTTTTTCATAAAATCAACAGATTCTATAATAGATTGACAAATTAAATCCCACTGTTCAATAACCTCTTTTAATGACAGTGAAAGTATTGTATTTGTGAAAATATTTCCACTAAGACAATATGCTGTTGAATTTAAAATAAATACTGGCTTCAAGATAATTCCATATTTTTGAAAAATTTGATTGGATAAGTCAATTGATTTATGTTTGAAACTGAATCCATCACTTTCTAAGTCTTTCATCTTGAAAAGTTGCGACCAAGCATTTTCTTCAGTATTTAAAGTCTTCCCACCTGTGTTAATTTTTTTATATACATTTTGTATATATGGAAGATTATCAGTAATGTAAATTTCTTGAGAAATTGATTCTTCTGCAAAGTCATAATATAAAACTCCAATATACTTTTTAGCAATTGTCAGGTCAAGCTCACTTGATGGACTCAATTCAGAATAAATATTTTTCAAATAACTATTTACTATTTCAAAATCCTTTTTCTTAATTGCTGTATTTACAACAGAAACAAAAATTTCGTCTTTGATAAGTAATGAATAATAATAGTTTAATACTTTTCTAACTTGAGACCAATGTTCTGAATTATTTTTAGAATGTAAACTTTTAATCATTTCTTCTGCTCTTTCTTTTGGAGCATTTTTAATTTCTTCTATCAAAATAGATTCCCTCTTTCTTTTTTTAGCAAGACATCCATTATAAAGCGGACGATTATCCATTTAACCATCAAATCAAATATTTGGGTTCAAATGGCTCTTTAATATTATATTTACAAATTAATTATTATATAATTAATTTTATAAACTATAATTAATATGTAAAAAAAAATTTAAAAACAGAAAGAAGAGAAATATTATGAACATTAAAAAACTTAATGAAAACGTTGTAGTATTTTTGGGATTTACAGAAGTTCAAGAACCCTGGTATTGCGCTTATTCAGGAAATGTTGAATATATTAAATATGAAACACTTCAAAACTTAATTAATGAGTACAAGGGTTTAATTCCAGCTGATAAATTAGCACTTAAAACCCTAACCATTGATGTTAATGGAAAAACATCTTTACCATTTAAAGAACTTACAGAAAAAGAGTTGACAAAATACCCACCTGTTCAACTTACGCCTAAGTCTTATCTAGAAGTAAAAGTAGCTAAACCTAAAAATGTAATAGAATTTGATTTTGACTAAATTAAAAGAAGTGTTAACTTTAGCACTTCTTTTTTCTATTATATAATTAATTAGTAATATAATAAGAAAATAAAACAGGATATTCCTGTTTTGTAAAGAAAGAGCCATTCAGACCAGTTATCTTTGATAACTAGGGCTGATGGACAATCGTCCCAAATATGGATTGATTTTCTTAAAGATAAAGAAAGAAGGAAAAACAAATGAAATTTAAGGCTAAAACAATTACAGAAGAAGAACTTAACTTTGTTAAAATGAACAATTTATTTACTTTATATAATGTAGACAAAGAAGAATTAAACTTAATTTTCAGAAAATACCCAGAAATTTCTGATTATTTATATCTTACATTTGATATTTTGCCTTTGGTATTAGAGGACAAAGAACTTAATATAATTATCCCAGTTAACTCAATAAGTTTTCTTAGACAAGATATTGAAAGATTTAATATGATTCGAGAATCTGTTAAAGATGGTAAAAATAATAAAGAAGATGTTTTCTTTTCTTTAATAAAAGAAGAAAAAGATTTATTTAAAGTAAGAGAGTGGCAATTTTAGTATATTGTGAACTTGAATATATTAATAGATATGATGAATTCAAAGATATTTTCGAAAAAACAAAGGGATTTATTACTGAAAATGATATAGAAATTGATGAAGATGTTGTAACTATTTATAGAGGTGTAACAGAAAAATCATCTGAAATATCAACAGCTTTATCCTGGACTTTAAGCAAAGAGGTTGCTAAATTTTTCTCTACTAGATTTGATTCAGACGGTGAAATATATTGTGCTAAAATTAATAAAGAAGATATTTTAGTCTCAACTAACTTAAGAAAAGAATTTGAAGTAATTGTAAACCCAGAAAAACTAATGAATATTTCTGAAACATTCTAAGAAAAAACAATTAAATCACTTAAGATTTAATTGTTTTTATTTTTAGCAATTTTAATAACAAGTTTTTTCTGTCAATTGATAGACAAGTCTTGATGAACCTTCACCAATTTTTTTTCAATTTTCCATAGTAACCTAAAATATAGACATTTATAAGACACAGGGTGTATAAAAGGATATAAAATTAGGCAACAATAAGTAAATCCACTTGAGGATTAAATCTTATTCCAATAGTCCTATATTTCTACTGGTCGAAAGCAATGCACATTTTAAACACTTATCTTTATGTTTTTGATGCAACATTACTTTGAGCTTTGAATGCTTAATAAATAAACTGATGTTCATAGAACGTCTATGAAGAATATTTATTGCTGCATTGACATCTGCATTGATGGTTCTCCTATAACCGCCTTTAGATAGGTTTTGCCCACCATAGGGTTAGGAGCGGTTCTTCTGAAAAGGATTCACAAGTTTGCTAACTGATAGACCTAGGGTAAGCATTCTGTTTAAATGCGTTGTGTTCGTAAGACCCAATCTGTGCCTTTATCATATGTTGCACAGGTAATGAAAACGAGTTCACCTGGTTGTGCGCCATAAACGGCGTCATATTCTTCATTAGACAAATAATTCACAATATACTTATTTGTAATTCTATACTGAGTACCTGAGACTGTTACAATTTCACCAACAGACGCACCAGAAACCCACGCACCTGCACTAGGGCGTCCTGTAAAGTCAGTATGTCCAAATACGGCGACACCACCTGCCGTAGGTATATCCGAAATAGAGACCCAAGCTGTCAAATTGCTGTCAATGATGCCTTGTATAGCATCACTTGATGCTGAACTATAACCTGACACCGTGTAGCCTACGGTTGCTGGTTGCGGAGCGGCTGGTTGTTCAGCTTGTTGTTGAGCTGCTTGTTGTTGAGCTTGTTGTTCAGCTTGTTGCTGAGCAGCTTGTTCATCGGCTTGTTTCTTTCTATCTTGTTCAGCTTCATCCTGTTTCCTTTTCGCTTCCTCCGCTTTTGCCTTTTGCTCTAAGTCATACTTTTCTTTATTTGCTTTTTTCTCACTAGTAATTTTTCGTGAAATAGCGTTTAAAGTTTCATCGAATTTATTACGTTGGTCTGGGTTAGTTTTTGACAATTGGTCAACATTCCTGTCAACTTTTGTTTGTGCAGCCCCACTTACGCCTACAACTAAGCCTATAGTTGCAACAGTAATTACTGACCCAGCAACGATTGTTGCAATCACCTTTGACTTCTTATTTTTTTCCTCTTTGGTAAGGATTTCCGTGTCGATTGAACTCATTGTTTGTGTTTCTCCTCTATATGTTGGTGTCCGCAAACCCCAAATGGTTATTTTTATATATAGATTATAGCACAAATTTAATTTTCTTTCTATATTTAAAAAAATAAAAGGCTCTGAGTGAGCCTTTTAAAATTCAAGTTAATTTCTTTTTGTCAAAACACCCTAACGCCTTCATCCGCCCAATCTTGGACAAACTCTTGTTGGGCTTTGCCATTATAACCGCAGGCATAGAACGCTATGCCATAGTTATTTTCATCATCATTAAAGTATGAATCCAATAACTCTTTATTGTTATCGAGGAATAACTGCAAAGCATCGCGGTCATACGATGAGGGACTGCTCCACACATTTCTGTTGCTAGGTAGTAGGTACCCCTCAGCAGCGACTAAGCCCTGAACAAGCGATGTCTCACGCTCACGACAATCAGGCGAAAGCCAAATTGCGTGCCTCTTTAGAAGCAATCATTACTGAACACTGGTTTCAGTACTGATTGCAACGAAAGTTGCAACTAAACTTAACTTATGCATTTATATGAACTTCTTATATTTCATATAAATGCATAAGATAGTACCGCATTCCCTTTAAGGTGAAATACCCGTCACCCTCCCGGTCGGTATATAGTTTTCTATGAACTACTTTTCCGTCTACACCTACTGACAACGTTACGACGTCACCAGTAATGTCCGTTAATAAAAAGGTTCTGTTGGTGGGGTG
>RRZU011980249.1_pt1 | contig 15342 bp, 12 predicted proteins | sample 2165561 | NCBI WGS metagenome assembly RRZU01 (sample SAMN10456909, study PRJNA506462) | wastewater metagenome | isolation source: wastewater sludge | place: USA: Moscow, Idaho
GTGAACAACAGATTCGGCTGCATGATCATTTCATACCAGGTGGAGGAGTAGCCCATTTCAATTTTTCTGATGAAGCTCATCTCACTGTATCCTGGCCACATCGAATAGACCGTCTCCTGTCTCATCTTATTTCCAGGATTTTTGTGGCGATGCTTCAATGGCTGTTTATTTCGTTATGTAAGCATTAGCTGTGTTGCCGGGTGCTGCCAGACCTTTTGGCACCAGTTTGATTTGAATCGATTCCAGGCGCTTGGCTAACCCGGCCGTACCGGCTGAACTCCCATTTTTGGTCCATCCCAGCCAGCCAAAGTCCTGAGCGTGGACACGGTAATACACATCATAATGTTCGGCGATTTCGCCGCTCAGTTTTATTTCAATCGCTTCTAAACGTTTGGATTCACCCATTGTGCCACTGATGCCGTTACCGATGACGTAGTCTTGCCAGCCATAAGTTTCTACATGAGTACGGTAACTAATTGAGCCGCTATAAGCACTATTATGCAAGTTGATTTTTATGCCTTCTAAACGATAGGATAACCCGGTTGTGCCACTCAATACTCCATCCGCTACCGCCCCTTGCCAGCCAATATTTTGTACATGGGTTTGATAAAGCGCACTGGCATATTTGTTCTTGTCGATATATGGTGTGGTGGTCGTCCCAGGAGCCGCACTGCCTTTTTGAAGTATTTTGATTTCAATCGCTTTGATTGGGTCAGCTAGCCCGGCGGTACCAGCTGATGCGCCATTCTTAGCCCAGTTTAACCACCCAAATTTGTTGGTGTAGACGCGATAATAAACATCATATTTGGTGGCCAGTTCTTCGGTCAGCTTGATTTCGATAGCTTCGATGCGTTTCCCTTTGTCAGTGAAACCTGCTGTTTCGCCACTGGAAGACCAATCTAGCCAACCGTTGTCCTGGACATGTGCACGATATTGGATTGTTCCGCTTAGATTTAGGTTTGGCACTTTAATTTGCAGGGCCTCCACTTGGTTGGAATCGACGGTCGCCCCGCTGGTAGCTCCATGACTCACCGTTGCTTGCCAACCTTTTGCTTGGATGAAGGCCGTATAGGAAATCGGTGGAACTTTAATATAAGGCTGACTTGTCGTTCCCGGGCTGACGTTGCCTTTGTCCACCAACGAAACTTGTATCGCCTCAATGCGAGAGGCCATCCCACTGGTTCCGGATGCTTGACCATTTTTGGCCCAATCAAGCCAGCCTAGACCACCTACATACACGCGGTAATAAACATCGAAATGCTGCGCCATCAAACCATTAAGCTGGATTTTGATAGCTTCAATGCGCTTAACTTGATTGGTTGTTCCACTTGTTGAACCACTCATTTGCCATGCTTGCCAACCGCTTTCCTCTATAAACGCTTGATATTGGAGCATTCCTGCATATTTGCTGTTGCTCATATTGATTTCAAAAGCCTCAAGCCTCAAATTCGCCTGGCCTGCTGTCTGTTTTTCTGAGACAGTTGCTTGCCATCCGAGATTCTGGCTGTAAGCTGCATAACTCAGTTGAATTGCTTTCATTTCGCTTAACGATTGAAAGGCAACCTCAGATGAAGATGGCACCGTTGCTGAATGAGGCAACAACAAAACTTCGATTGCTTCTATACCATATTCAAACCCTTCCGTGCCTGATGGTTCGCCATTTTTTGCCCAGCCAGTCCACCCTAGATTTGCGGTTTGAACTCGGTAATAAACTGTGTAGTTAAGATTGGTATTTCCGGTCAACCTTATTTTAATGGCTTCCATACGTTTATTTTGGCTGGCATTTCCCAAAGTCGTTCCTTCGGAAACATAGTTGGTCCATCCCAAGTCTTGGATGTGGGCGGCATATTCGATACCTAAACCTTTTTCATCAGCAGCAGTGTAGTTATCGATGGAGAGTTTAAAACTGTATATTTTTTTACTCTCTCCTATTGTTCCGCTGACTTTCCCGCTATAATCGGCACCCATTCTCAACCCAGACCAGCCGTCTTTTTCAACATAAGTGCTCATCGTAATATTGGGTACCGGATCGAAGCGAGATAAATTATAGTTTTCAATAATGCTGATTAGCTTCGATGCGTATGCTGGATCTGTTGCGTATCCGGCTGCACTTAAAGCGTGCGCAGCCCTTTTGTAGTCGGTCTCACTCACGACATTTTTGTAGTTTTCTTTTCTCCAAGCTGTACTGGTAAAAAACGCTGCGTGATCACTGGTGCTGTCCAACCAAGAAGCATACTTCCGGAAATTGGCAGTGACAATGTGCCATCCCTCATCACCATATTCGGAAGTGTTGATGGCGTAGACTTCACCTGTCCAATCATCAGAGGCTTTAATGCCATAAAGATTGTTGGCTTCCACAGCTAGTTTGCTTGTCCCCCAGGCGGATTCTAAAATTGCTTGGGCAATTGTTATGGACGGTAACACTTGATGCGTTGACCAAGTTGTCATTGCAGAGGCAGCAATATTATTGATGAAAGTCGTAGTTGGCGACAAAGTCAGACTTCTGGAAAGTGCCTGAAAATCTCCATTTTGAGCAAAATCATCTGCCATCATTTGCATGGCTTGTTCCGCCAATGCTTCGCGATCATATACTTCTCCGGAGCTTGCTGCCTCTACCTCAGCAACATCACTATCCTCTGAAGTCACGGTGGCTGAAGGTACTGCATCCGAAACTGCAGGTTCAGCTGCTTCTGGGACAATATCCGTTTCTATATTTGAATCAGCCGGTTGCTGTTCAATTATTGCTTCCGTCGTTTCTGTTGTTTCTGTTGTATCTATTGATTCTTCGCTCTCCATACTACTGTCTATTTCGATCGAATCGGATGAATCGGCCATTGCCGAGACGCTTTCCGTTTGTTGAACTGGTATACTCGAATCCGCTTCGTTCGTCGCCGCATACACCGTGGTAAGTCCTGTGTTCAAGGTCATCGTAGTCAACAACAACAGAGTCAGACCCTTTGACAATATTTTCTGAGTATCCATTTTCATTTTTCTCCCATAATGAACTTATTTTTTACAGTTCTATTTTCCATGTTCCCTAACGAATAATTTCAAATTATTAATCGATTCGAACTGACCAAACACAAAAAAGAGTTCCATTCAGTGCCGCCAAATAGGCGGCACTGACCAGAATACTCATCTATCTTTGTGGCTAAATATTTTTCACAAAGCTTGCTAAAGCCTCTTGCCATGTTGGAATCGCAAAACCGGTTGCCTTGGCATTACTCAGATCCATCACGGAATGTTTCGGACGATAAGCTTTTTGTGGATACTCTTCTGACGTGAGCGGCTTCACTTCTACATCAAAATCCTTCAGAATTTCACAAGCAAATTCGTACCAAGAACAGCTGTTGTCATTCGATAGATGATAGATACCTGTTGCTGGTTTGGTTTCCATCACATGTACCATGAACTCAGCTAAAGTGCGGGTCCAAGTAGGACGGCCGACTTGATCGCTTACAACTGTTAAAATTGGGTATGTTTCTGCTAAACGGCGCATCGTATAGACAAAGTTGTGGCCAAATTGGCCGAACACCCAAGACGTACGGATGATATAGTAATCAGAGCAAATCGATTGCACCAGTTGTTCGCCAGCCAATTTCGTCCGTCCGTATTCATTTTTAGGATTCGTTTCCGCATCAGTAGCATATTCTCCTGTATTCGTACCATCAAATACATAGTCTGTGCTGATGTAGACTAGAGTTGCCCCTGCTGCTTCGGCTGCTTCGGCAATATTTTTTGTTCCTGATACATTGATTTTTTCATCTAATTCTTTGCCTTCTTCTTCGGCTTTGTCCACCGCAGTATAAGCTGCACAGTGGAAAACGAAGGTCGGTTTCACTTCTTGAAAAACCTCATCCACGGCAGCTTTATGGGTAATATCCATTTCAGCTGCATCCGTTGCAGTATAGGTAATATTTCTTTCATCCAATAAGTGGCACAATTCTGTGCCCAATTGACCATTCGAACCCGTAATTAAAATCATTAAAAAGTTCCTCCTCTATAAAAAGAGGCAGGATTATCCTACCTCTTCTCTATTTCTATCATCTATTGACCATTTTTCGCGTAGTTCGCCTCAACAGTCTCTTTTTCAGCTGCCCACCAGCCCTTATTATCTGTATACCATTTTATAGTATCCGCTAAACCGTCTTTGAAATTGGTGAATTGTGGCGTCCACCCTAATTCTTCACGAAGTTTTGTCGAATCGATCGCATAACGCAAGTCGTGGCCAGCACGATCTTTAACGTGGTCATAAGCATCTTTGGGTTGATCCATAAGTTCAAGGATCAGCTCCAATACTTGTTTGTTGTTTTCTTCTCCATCCGCACCGATCAGATACGTTTCTCCAATACGGCCTTTTGTCAAGATCGCCCATACGGCTGAAGAGTGATCATTCGTATGAATCCAATCGCGTACATTCTTACCTTCTCCGTAGAGTTTCGGACGAATGCCGGATAAGATATTGGTGATTTGGCGCGGAATGAATTTCTCGATATGTTGATAAGGTCCGTAGTTATTGGAACAGTTTGAGATAGTGGCTTGCAAGCCGAAAGAACGGACCCAAGCCTTCACCAACAAATCAGAACCCGCTTTTGTGGAAGAATACGGACTAGATGGGTTATAAGGTGTCTCCGCAGTGAACTTTTCACCCGGCCCTTCGCCATGTCCAGGAAGATCTTCCCGTAATGGCAAGTCGCCATAAACTTCATCAGTTGAAACATGGTGATAACGGACATCGTATTTCCGGCAAGCCTCGATCAAAGTGTACGTTCCGATGATGTTCGTTTGAACAAAAGGAAACGGATCTTTCAATGAATTGTCATTATGGGATTCCGCAGCATAATGCACGACTGCATCGGTTTCTTTCACAAGTCGGTCCACCAACTCAGCATCGGCAATGTCTCCCACAACCAATTCCACTCTGTCAGCTGGCAGGCCAGCTAAGTTTTCTTTATTTCCAGCGTAAGTCAATTTATCCAATACTGTAATATGAATATCGGGATGGTTATTCACTACGTAATGAACAAAATTCGATCCGATGAATCCGGCTCCGCCAGTAACAATAATATTTTTCATTTTATGTGTCCCCTAGTTCTTAAATTTGGCCGTAAACAAACGGGTTATCGAACTCCGCTAAAGTCGGATGTTGCGTATCTTTTTCAGACAAGACTAGCTTTTCGATCGGCATTGGCCAGATGATGCCCACCGCCGGGTCATCAAAGGCGATTCCACCGTCATTTTCTTTTGAATAGTATTCATCAACTTTGTATTGGACATTACAATTCGGTGTCAACGTCACAAATCCGTGAGCAAAACCTTTTGGCACCAATAATTGTCGATGGTTGTATTCGCTCAAAATATAACCTTCCCATTTACCGTAAGTAGGAGACCCAACACGCATATCTACCAAAACATCGTAGATGACGCCAGTCGTTGCACGCACCAATTTGGTTTGGGCTTTGCCTGGCGTTTGAAAATGCATGCCACGCAGTACACCAGGTTCTACCGATAAGGAATGGTTATCTTGGATGAAATCAATCGCAATCCCTGCAGCCATAAATTTTTCTTTGGCGTAGCTTTCCGTAAAGAAGCCACGGTGGTCACCGAAGACTGGCATTTCAATAATCTTTACGTCTTGCAAATTTGTGTCTAAAACATTCATATTCGATTACCCCTTTTTTTACTGATCGAACCTCGCTGACCATCCTTGCGGAAAAATCCTGTTTCCCTGTCAAGGTTGAACGGTTCGTTGTGTTTTTCTTAAGCTTTTGCCAAGCGCAACAGGTACTGGCCATAGGCATTTTTCTTCAAAGGTTGTGCCAATTCGATCAACTGCTCACGGGTAATGTAGCCCATGCGGTAAGAAATTTCTTCCAAGCAAGCCACTTTCAAGTTTTGACGTTTTTCGATGGTTTCGATGAAAGTCGCAGCTTCCAATAAGGATTCATGCGTGCCCGTATCCAACCAAGCGAAGCCACGGCCCATGATTTCCACATCCAACAAGCCTTTTTCCAGGTATACGCGGTTGACATCCGTGATTTCCAATTCGCCGCGTGGGGATGGTTTGATGTTCTTCGCGATTTCCACCACATCATTGTCATAGAAATACAGCCCGGTTACAGCGTAACTGCTCTTCGGATTTTCCGGTTTTTCTTCAATCGAAAGAGCCCGCATATTTTCATCAAATTCCACCACACCAAAGCGTTCCGGATCCTGAACATGGTAGCCAAAGACCGTTGCGCCTTTTTCTTTGACGGCCGCGCGTTGCAGCATTTTGGCCAAGCCACTGCCGTAGTAAATGTTGTCGCCCAGAATCAGGCAGACGGAATCATCGCCGATGAACTTTTCACCGATGATGAAGGCTTGTGCCAAGCCATCAGGACTCTCCTGCACAGCGTATTCGATATTCAAGCCCAATTCAGCCCCATCACCGAATAATTGTTCAAAACGGGGAGTATCGGTCGGCGTGGAAATAATCAAAATGTCTTTGATACCCGCCAACATTAATGTGGACATCGGATAATAGATCATCGGTTTGTCATAGATGGGCATCAATTGTTTCGAGACTGCTTTCGTCAGCGGATATAGTCGTGTCCCACTACCTCCAGCTAAGATAATTCCTTTCATTTCTTCAGCTCCTATTCTATCCTGATAATTTTTAGTGTATTTTCTTTCATTAATAATGGCGTTCTCGCTCTATCGAACGGCTTAATAACCGCTAGCGTTTCAGGAATTTCAGGAATCGCTCACCCAGTTTGTTGCCGGCTATCCCCAAAAATAATTCGACCAGAAACAATTGATGATCCCCTTGCAAAGCCTTGAACAATTTGCCGATACCGGACAGGCTAGGCGACTGGATGAAGGCTTTCCTGTCCTCGACGGCAGCAATTTTACCTTGAATAAGCGCTTTTTGCTCGGCCGTAAACAGGTCTCCCGCCAGCAAGGAGTTGAAGCGCACGATATCTTGGGCTAATTTTTTCTCCACATAATCAGTTTTGTTGTTGATGCCCGGAAGCATCGAAGCACCGATTTGATTATTGTCATGCAAGCGGTATTGGATCAGCGGTTTTGCCGAGTAGGCCAGTTCTCCAACACTGGAGGCAACCAAGGTCAGCCAATGGTCGTGGACAAAGTACTGACTGAAAGGCAGAGCCCGTTTGGCCACATCCGTGTCGATCAGCATCGAGCAACCGGTGACGCTGTTGCGCATCAATAAGGTTCCGAACAGATCAGCTCCATAAATATGGATCACCCGTTTTTGGAATTCCCTGAAACTGTCCGCTTTTTTATTGCCATCCTGATCGATGACGGATAAATCAGAATACGCCAAGGTGACACCGGGTCCCTCAATCAGCGCAGCGAGCGTGCTGAGTTTCACCGGTTCCCATACATCGTCCTGATCGCAATAGGCCAGATAGCCTCCATTCGCCACTTCCTCCGTCAGCAGTTCAAAAGTTCTGTTACTGCCCATATTCCGCTCATTGATGGTAAAGACGTACGGCATCGCTGTGACAAATTCGCGCAGGTATTCCTGAATCTTTTCGCTGGTTTCGATTTGGTCGCTGTCATCGCGGACCAACAATTCCAAATGCGGATAATCTTGATCATTTAAACTGATCAACAATAATTTGAAGAATTCCCAGTTAGGTCTGTAAGTAGCCAGTAGTATCGAAATTTTCTGATTTTGAATAACAACCGTTCCCTTCATAACTAGCAATCACGGCGGTGATGACCAGCTCTATTTTTGGATTACTGCATCTGGCAATCGTGCCTGTCAAATATCTATTTTACGCAATAAAACTTGCAGCTGTTCATAAAAAGCTGCCCTGGAAAAATACTGCTCGAATATTTCTTTGACCTTTGTTCTTCGTTGTTCATTTAAGGCGATCGACTCGTTCATTATTTCCGGGACATTGTCCAAATCCCTAGTGATATTAATGCCGATACCGTACTGGTCAACCAATTTAACGGTATCGTGTTTGATGTTATTGATGATCGGCAAACCGGCATTGAAATAATCGATTGATTTCGTGGTTAGGCCGATTGAAACCGTTTCTTTCATGATATTCAGACCAAAATAGCACTGATCAAAAATGGCTTGTTTTTCCCGGGTATCATAGATTTTGCCGTGATAAAGGACTTCAGCGCCGGCTCGTTCGGAGCTTTGGATAAATTCTTCCCTGGATTCGCCATCGCCAATGATGTGCAGACGCACTTTTTTTACGGCCGACATCTTTTTGATCAACTCGGAAATGAACTCGATATCAATGATGTTGTTGATGGAACCCAAATAGCAAATATCGAAGTTCTCTCGGGAAAGCTGAACAGGCTTTTCCCCTTCATAGGGTATTGAATCTTGCGCCAAATATAATGTCCCGGTTTCTGTTTGACCAATGTATTTTTTCAACACATCATAATAGTAATGACATTCAGTCAAAACCAAATCAGCTTTCGCCAAATGTTTGTTCCGGATATTGGCCCACATCTTGAAGACAAACAGCTTCTTCAGGCTTCCCGGCACCGGCATGCTTTCCGGCCAAAGATCGATGATGTCCGCTATCAATTTCACCTGCGGATTTTTAGCTTTATACGCACTGGCATATTTCATTAAAGAATTTGGAGGGAACATCACGTAAAGGATATCCGGGTGCAGATCCGCCGCAAGTTGTATAGCTTTTTTGGAAAAATCATCGTGCGATTTCAATCTGCCTACCGATAGGTTACGCTCATATGGTAAAGTATCGACGAACAGGAAATCATCACGGGTGATGTCCTTCTTCTCTTTTCTGCCATGATGAAAATCGGATTCAATGACGGTGACTTCATAACTCTTCTCTTTAAAGTAATCATAAATCAAATCCACTCTATCACGGTTTGTATCAAAACAATTTACAATTGTGACTTTCATGCCTGTTCTCCAATCTTTCACTTCATAAATTTCAAACATGGAAGTACTCAACCAAAAACATGTTGCAATTCCATCCTACTCTTTGCATCCGCGATGCAATATACGCATCTTATAATACCATAAATTCATAAAAATTGGAAAACAAGAATTATGACAAACGCTCAGCCACAAGGTCTTTCCACTGTAAACTAAAAAAAGGCAACCCCGAAACGTTATCGGGATTGCCTTTTGGAGTGGAAAGATTCAGTCTTTAATGGATCGGACTGTTCATTTCCGGAACTTTATTTTTTGTCTTCGTATTCCAGAAAGCCAATAGCACCAAGAATACAACAGTATATTGCATTGTACTGTTGCTTAACCATGGGATGAAGAATGAGAACAGACAGGCGTAGACGAACAGGCCGGACAGCATAATGATGAACGGATTTTGACTGACAAGCGATTTATGCTTCAGCCATGCCAAAACATAGCCATACAATGCCATGCCAGCGATGACCCCAATCATGCCGAAATCGAAATAGAAATCAGACACAAAGCCAAACGTGTTGAGGAAAGGACTGATTTGCAGCCTTGCTTTATCGTGCTTATAGGCGTCCATCAGTTCTACGTCTTCCCCTGTGATCTTCGACCAGGCCTTTACCGGAAGTTCCAACAAGGAAATGCCGTAATAGTGCTTTTTCTGATGATTGACCTGATTATTGAAGCTTTGAAGGCTGTTCGAAAAATAGACATACGGTGTCACCAACACTGATGGCAAGTCAAAGGCAACTTCATGTTTAGTCGGCTTTATCGTGTCTGTATCATCTGAAGGCTCTTTGCTACTGTCCTCTTCTTGTACATTGCTTTGTGTGTAAGCATTTGTTAAATATTCCTCACTTTGGTTTCTCGCCCCCGATAAAAAGACAAAAGCCCAGCCAAAGAAAAGCACCATGGCAATAAAAAGGTGGAATGTCTTTTTGCGATGATAGAAAGCCAGTGTGAAGAACATGAGAAACAACTGCTGCAATAACAACTGGCGGGAAACAATCAGTATCGGGATAGCATAACTGATGATGCTCAAGGCTATCAAAAGCAATGCTTTAGGCGAATGCCACTTCTCACCATACTGATGGATATAGATGATCGCCAAGCATGGAATGAAATAAGATAATACGACAAATTGATGCAATCCGCTGACATAAAAGGTAACATAGGCATTCATGTCACTGCTGAAGTAAGGCAACTCTCCAATAATGATACTTTCCGCTGCAAAACAGCCTAAGATAAATAAGGAAATAAGCAGCGAAACAGTGAAGAACATTTTGCCGTCCATTAGCTTTTTTGGCTTTACTTTTTCCTCGGTCTGGTTATTATGCATTATTTCATAAAGGAATGATCCCACCAACAGCATAACCGGGGTAATGATCAGAACAATCGAGGTCTTTAAGCTCAGTTCATTATAGATAGGGTTCAACCTGATCAAATTCAAAGCGAACGATACCAACCAAGCAGCTAAAAATATCGCCCTGAAATCGAAGAAATCATTATTCTTTATCGAGATGTAAAAATAACTGAATACCGCCAAAGCAAACATGATGGAAAAAGAGATTATCTGGTTTTCAAAGCCGATCAATCTCATCAAGAGAAACACGAGTACGATTAAGATAGCATTCTTAATCAAGTAGGCATGCTTAAAATTGAAAGAAAAAAAATCTTTCCAGCTTATTTTTAGTTGATTTTCTTGCATTAAACTGTACCTTTCTTCCTTGTTATTTAAAATTCATTTAAAATAGCAAACATAATATAGCATATTAAATTATAGAATACTATTTCTTTTTAATACTTGAATTCCTCAGGTCTATGATCCGTGCAGCCAAATTCATAAGCGATACAGTCCAAAATCCGTTGGGATGCTTTACCGTCCCCATAAGGGTTTGCTGCTTCAGACATTTTTTTGTGTGAAGCCGCATTATCAAGAAGTTCCGTCATGGCCTCGATCACATCTTTTGTTTCAGTCCCAACTAGCTTAAGGGTTCCGGCCTCGACACCTTCTGGTCTTTCCGTAGTGTCGCGCAAAACCAGTACAGGTATGCCCATGGATGGCGCTTCTTCTTGTACGCCGCCTGAATCACTCATAATCATATAACTTCTGGCTGCGACATTATGGAAATCGATAACATCCAACGGTGCTATAAGATGGATGCGCTCATGATCCCCAAGGTGTGCTTTGGCAAGTTCTTGAACCACCGGATTCAAATGGACCGGATAGATCATTTCGATATCGGGGTACTCATCGACTACTTGTCTGATAGCACGGAATACTTGTTCCATAGGCTTTCCTTGGTTCTCACGGCGATGCATAGTCATCAAGATAATTTTGTGATCTTCAGGAATACTATTCAGGATTTCATTCTCATAATTTTCCCGAACTGTGTGCTGCAAAGCATCGATTGCCGTATTTCCAGTTATAAAAATAGCATTTTTATCGTGATTTTCCTTCAGCAGATTGCCTTCACTTTGCATCGTTGGCGCAAAATACAAATCCGAAATAACATCCGTTACTTGTCTGTTAATCTCTTCCGGAAATGGTGAGTGTTTGTTCCAAGTGCGCAAGCCCGCTTCTACGTGGCCCACCTTGATATTGTGATAGAATGCTGAGATTGCAGCCGCAAAAGTGGTCGTGGTATCACCGTGAACCAAAACGATGTCCGGTTTTGCTTCTAACATAACCGCCTCCAGCCCCATCAAGACATTGGCAGTGATTTGGGATAACGTTTGACGATCTTTCATAACGTTCAGATCATAATCCGGTTTAATGTTAAAAATAGTCAAAACCTGATCAAGCATTTGGCGGTGTTGCGCCGTTACAGTCACAATCGACTCAAACCGATCGGATTGCTTTTCCAGTTCTTTCACGAGAGGAGCCATCTTTATAGCTTCAGGTCTTGTTCCAAAAATGGTCATTACTTTTATCTTCTTCATAATTGCACATCCTCATTTTTTTCTGTCAATATCTCAACAATATCTGACACTCGTTTGTCCCAAGTATTATTCACCAAAAAATCACTCTGTTGTTTTTGCGAATACTTCGGCTTGAAATTGGTTTCGATCAATTTATGAACTAATGCGTTGTATTCTTCGCCAGTACTGTAGAAATGCACGAAATCACCGAATCTTTCTATTTCCGGATAATAGATCGATATGATGCATTTGCCGTAACTGATATATTCATATAACTTAACCGGATCCACCGCCAGAACTGTGTCATTCAAAATGAACGGCATCACCAGGCAGTCAACATCCTTGATGTTCGCATACAATTCGTCATGTGGAACGATACCACGATAATGGACTCTCTCAATCGCTTTCTTTACAACGGTCGGTCCGATGATATCGTAGGTCACATTCTTGAACTGAGCAACATTACTCGTAATCGTGTCAAAGTCAAACCAAGTATCGACCGTTCCGATATAAGCAATTTTATAGATCGCCTTTTCACCAGCAGCAGCCCGCTCATCATAAAATAATTTACTTTGCACATAACCATTGCGGATGACCACTACCTTTTTGTCCGGATTCACGCTTTTGATGTCCTCATACAGGCTTTGGCTTGAAACAAAAATTTGACTGGCTTTTGCGATCAAAGCTGACTCCATCTTTTCTACTTGCTGTTTCCTTTCACTTTTCGCCATGTGAACATGGCGATCCATACAATCATAGATGATTTTACCTTGATAACCTTCGGGTATGACATCGAACAGCTCAGGGGAGCATACCCAAAGATAGTCGTAGTCTCCCTTGATGATTTTTCTTTTGTAGATACTGCGGATCAGCGTATTTATTTGTTTGATGATCGGTAAATTGTTTTTCGGCAGTTGGAAATAGACAGCTTGCTTCTGTGGGCGAATTTTATTTTTCCTGACGGTTTTGCGGTTGTTGGCGAAACGATATTGGACAGTTACATCAAAATATTTACTTAACTCCATAGCCAAAATTTGTGGTCTTTGGAAAATCCAATCCCAATCGATATGCATCATATATAGCATCTTTTTCATATTCTTCTCCTATTTTCAAGCGTTTTTCAGCGCTTCTTAGACTTTTTTGCACCTGCATATCTGCTGCATGGTGCACTTGACCGGTTATTCCCGCTTCAACTGTTCGCTTAATTCCTTTAGATATTCAGTCAGTGGCTTGGCTGTTTCCTTGTGCTTCAAACCTAATTCAATATTGGCAAGCAGCAGCCCATATTTATCTCCCGCATCGTATCTTTTCCCTAGATACTCGTAGGCCAGCACTTCTTGTTCGCTATTCAGCGCTTCAATAGCATCAGTCAGCTGGAGCTCCAGGTTTCCCTCCGAGGACAAAGCATGCAGTTTGGAGAATACGTCAGGAGTCATAATATATCTGCCGATAATACCCAAATCATTGGCCATAACTGCAGACTCAACCTTTTCAAATACATGATTGATTTCAAATAGGTTTTCTCCTCTTGCTTCCTTCACTTCCACAATACCTGAATGGGCCAACTTCTCTATCCCCGTCTTCATAGTGGCGACAATGGGTGTTTGATGTTCAGCATATAGGTCCATCAAGATTTTGGTTAATGGTGTCTCATTCGGCATGATATCATCCCCCAATAAAATGACGAACGGCTCATCGCCAACAAAAGACTCCGCATGCAAAATCGCATCGCCCAAGCCTTTGGGGTAAGCCTGTCTGATGTAGTGGATATTCGGAACATCCGATTTAGCAAGGACAACTAACTTATCGCTCTCATTCTTATCCGATAGCATTGTTTCCAAATGAATATTCCGGTCAAAATGATTTCCAATTGTGGATTTGTTCTTCCCACTTATGATCAATATTTCTTCTATCCCAGAAGCAATAGCTTCCTCAACAACGAATTGAATTACCGGAGTATCAACAATCGGTAACATTTCCTTTGGCATGGCTTTGGTAGCTGGAAGGAAATCTGCCCCTATATCAGCCGCTGTTATGATTGCTTTCTTAATGTTTCCCATTCCTAACCTTCTCTCTGATTTTCTCTGTATCATTATAACAAACAACACTGTTAAAAAAAAACAAGGTCGGGACTTTAGCCCACCCTTGTCTGAATACGAAAAATATTTTTAATAGCTGTACGCCTCTGAGTAAGTTCCCTCGTCGGTGTAATCACTATCAGAGTAGTCGCTGTCTATGTAAGTATCCTCTATGTAGCTTTCTTCTGTGTAGACATCTTCCCCATAGCTGTCCTCGGTGTAACTTTCTTCGTAAGAATAAGCGTCCTCGCTATACGCACCATATTCATCTATATCTGTCCAAGCAATATCTTCTACGACAATCTCGTCCAATTCCAATTGTTTTCGGAAATTATTGGAAATGCGTAAACGTTCTTCCGGCGTCACATATAAGTAATAAATTTCATTGATATATGTTTCCTCACCAATAATGGAATCCTGCACAAAATTCTCTAAGGAGCTCTTATACTTGGATTGAAGATTAACCAGCTCATCAAAGCTCAAATTGGTTTTAACATTTGCCGACAAAGTATCCAAAATCTCTCGATAATTTTTTAGCGAATCGAGACTGACGATTTTATTAAGAAGAGCTTCAACAACTATTTTTTCCCTATCTTGGCGACCTGCATCGCCTGCTGGATCGTCATGGCGCATTCTGGCAAAGGCCAAAGCTGCTTGACCATCCAACTCCACTGATTCACCTTCAACAAATTCAAAATTATCATATTCAAAAGTTAGTGGACTAACAACTTCAATGCCTCCTACTGCATTGATAATATCCACTATTCCTTGCATATTCGCTGTCACATAATAATCGATTGGAATATTCAAGAACTGCTGGACCGAATTGATTGCCATGCTCGCTTCACCAAAAGCATATGCATGAGTTATTTTATCGTAATAAGGAAAGCCATCTAAGCCATTATAATCAACCATTTCAGCATAAGAATCACGAGGGATACTTGACAAGGTAGTTGTCTTCGTAGTCGGATTTATTGTTCCGATAATGATTGCATCACTTCTTCCGACATCCGTATCTCTTCCCAATGCCCCATTATCAACGCCAAACAAAGCAAAAGAAATCGGCTCGGTTGCATCGGTGGACACTTCTTCTTCTCTTAGATTTTTTGTTTCGACACTCTCATACATAGCTGTTACTGTTTGATCGAGCTCTGAATAGGACTTCCAAAAAACGACCGCTAAAATGATAACCAAACCAGCAAATACAGCTGATATGCCTTTTATCATTCTTTTATTTTTTTTTTGCCGACTTCTACTGTTATTCATTATTTTTTATCCTCTTTCCTTAAATGGGTTTAACGAAAAATAGGCCCTTTCACAAATAGTCATTTTCTAGTATAAAGGATTGGACAGGATTAAAAAAGGCTAAATCAAAAACATATTGAAATTTAAACAAAATTAAACAAAAGAAACAAA
>RRZU010940399.1_pt1 | contig 15340 bp, 18 predicted proteins | sample 2165561 | NCBI WGS metagenome assembly RRZU01 (sample SAMN10456909, study PRJNA506462) | wastewater metagenome | isolation source: wastewater sludge | place: USA: Moscow, Idaho
CGTAGCGGAGCAGTCCGAACGCGCTTTCGAACTGCTCCGCTACGTGGGCATCGAGCGCTTTGCCGACACCGTGTCCAAGAACCTCTCCTATGGCGACCAGCGCCGCCTCGAGATCGCCCGCGCGCTGGCCACCGAGCCGCAGCTGCTGGCCCTCGACGAACCCGCCGCCGGCATGAACGCCACCGAAACCGCCAAGCTCCGTGAACTCGTCCAGACCATCCGCCACGACGGCGTGACCGTGCTGCTGATCGAGCACGATGTGAAGCTGGTGATGGGCCTGTGCGACCGCCTGACCGTGCTCGATTTCGGCAAGAAGATCGCTGAAGACGTGCCGGCCATGGTCCAGCAGAACGACGCCGTGATCGCCGCTTACCTGGGCGGCCACGGCACCGCCAAGGCGGGGGCGGCGGCATGAGTGCTCCTATCCTGCAACTGCGCGACCTGCGCATCGCCTACGGCGCCATCGAGGCGGTCAAAGGCATCGACCTGGAACTCGCCACCGGCGAGCTCGTCTCCCTGATCGGCGCCAACGGCGCGGGCAAGACCACCACCCTCAACGCCATCGCCGGCACCCTGCCCATCGCGGGCGGCGAGCTGCTCTACAACGGCCAGCGCATCGACAAGCTGCCCGCCCACAAGCGGCTGCGCCAGGGCCTCGCGCTGGTGCCCGAAGGGCGCGGCATCTTCACCCGCCTCACGGTCGAGGAAAATCTGCGCATGGGTGCCTACTGCCGGCGCGACGACGATGCCGTCGAGGCTGATCTGGAGCGTGTATTCACCATGCTGCCGCGGGTCAAGGAGCGGCTCCAGCAGGTGGCGGGCACGCTCTCCGGCGGCGAGCAGCAGATGGTCGCCATCGGCCGGGCGCTGCTGTCGCGGCCCAAGCTGCTGCTCCTCGACGAACCGTCCATGGGCCTCGCGCCGCTGGTGGTCGAGAAGATCTTCGAGGTGATCAGCTCCGTGGCCGCCGAGGGCGTGACCATCCTGCTGGTGGAGCAGAACGCCAACCTGGCGCTGGAGTTCTCCCAGCGGGCCTACGTGATGGAATCCGGGCACATCACCCTCACCGGTTCGGGCGATGCGCTGCTGGCCGATCCGAAGGTGCGCGCCGCCTATCTGGGCGAGGTTTAGCGCCGTTCCGCGCCGCCGGTGGGCCTCGCCGATGGCCGTGGATGCTGTCAGGATTTTTTACACCAGCGCCCATTTTGGGTGTTGGTGTAAAACTGTATGCCGCGCTGTGTCAGGTTTTTCACGCTTTGGTGCGCAAATTGCTTGATGTTGATCCGACCCCCGCAACTTTCATGCGGATGTCAGAAAACGACAACAATAGCGGATCAGCGCATGACGCTCCTCAACCTCTTCAGTTCGATCTTCCGCCGGCTCCGTCCAGCGCTGCTGGCCCTTGCCTGCATGATGCCGCTGCCGGCGCTGTCCGTCGTGGCCGGGCCGGCGGTGCACCTGCCGGTGGCCGTTGCCGACGGCAGCTTTCGCTTCGATGTGGCCGTCGTTCCCGGCGAAACCTTCTACATCGACCCCTACGTGGCGGTGGGCTACACCTACGCCACCGGCGCCGGCGACCCCAACTTTCGCTCGGTGCTGCTGCCCGCCGGCATCGGCGACGGCCTGTATGACCTCTTCGGTTTCGATTCCGCTGGCGCGCTGCAGCTACTGGCGGGCAATCTGGCCGGGGGCATGGCCTACGATTTCGGCGCGGCGGGCGTGGATCGTTTCCAGGTGACCGGCATCGAGGTCTCCGTCGGGCTTGATCCGGCCGACCCGACCGCCTTTGTCACCGGCCTTGGCTTTACCGGGGCGGGCCGTTTCTCCGGCACCCAGACGCCAGTGGTCGTTGCCGTCACCGAGCCGGCGATTGGCACGCTGCTGCTGCTGGGCATGGGGCTGCTGGCCCTGTCGCGGCGGCGCATGGGCACGGGTGCCCGGCGAAATATCGCGGGGGCAAAGCTGACGAAGCGCTTTTTTCGGTCTAGGCTTTAAGCGCCAGTAACGCGCATTTCCCTCCCACGCATGTCGGTTTCCGCGCTCGGGGCTACTTCGGCCCCCACCCTGCGTTCCACAGGCGCCGCCGGACAGGCGGCGGGATCGGCCCTGTCCGAGTCCGATCAGCAGGTCGTCAATCGCCTGCAGGCCCGTGACCGGGTCGTCCGCGCCCACGAATCGGCCCACATGGCGGCCGGTTCGGGCCTCATCACCCACGGTGCCAGCTTTACCTACGAGACCGGCCCGGACGGCAAGCGCTACGCCGTCGGTGGCGAGGTGGGCATCGATGTCTCCCAGGGCCGCACGCCGGAAGAAACCCTCGCCCGGGCCGAACACCTCCGCGCCGCCGCCCTCGCGCCGACCGACCCGTCGGCGCAGGATCGGCAGGTCGCCAGCCAGGCCGACCGGATGGCGATGGAGGCTCGGATGGAGATGTCGTCCGCCGAGGCCGATGGGGCCGCCGGCGGCAGCCGCGGTGCGCTGGCCTACCAGGCCGTCGCAGCGGCGGGTGTCGCATCCGGCGGACGGGTGGATGCCTGGGCCTGAGGGCCACCCATCAGCGATCCGAGTCTGCCCCAGCCGGCCGGGCAACCCATTCCACCAGATGCCAGCGTCGCGAGGTGATTGGCCACACCGCGTAGTGCCGTGGCCGGGCGCCGCGCAGGCGGAAGGTGGCGTGGTCGGTCACCGCGAGCTCACCGCCCGTCCAGAACCGAGCGATCACGTCGGCCAGCGTTGCGTCGTCCGTCACCGTGCAGGGTGTATCGCGGGTGGGCGGCGTGGTGGTCGAGATCACGTCGTGGTAGCTCGCCCACGGGTGCGCGGGCAGATGGCGGGCGAGCAGATCGGCCCAGTTCTCCCCGGGGGCGTCGAGCTGGCCGAGGACGTTGGAGAACAGGACCGCCGCGTCCGGGAAGCGCGCCGCCAGCCGCGCCAGGCCGTCGGGCGTCGTCAGGCAGTCGAGGCGGTCGAAGACGAGCTGGCCAGCGTCGGGCCGGCGGGCCAGCAGCCAGCGGGCGATGGGGTCGGGCTCCAGCGCCGTGACGCGGTCAAAGCGGGCGAGAAATCCTTCCGGCAGGGCGTAGCCGGCGTTGGGGCCGACGATCACCAGTTGTTGCCGTCCGGGCTGCCAGCTGCCCAGCCAGCCTGCAACGGTGGCATGAAAGGGCGCCCACAGGCGACGGCGGTGGCGCGCCGCGCGCAGGTGATAGACCAGCCCGCCGGTGGGGTCGAGGAGCTGGTCGCGCAGCGTCGGGAAGGCGGGAGGGAGAGTTGCGGTCACGATGCCGCGATTATGCCGGAGACGGCCCCGGGGGCTGGTCACGATGGCGGACAGGTGCCATCCTTCCACCTTTTGCCATTACCCGGAGCCTCCGGCATGAACGATCCACTGCACGAAGAACAACTCACCTCCGAACCGGTCTTCCAGGGCCGCCTGCTGAACGTCTTTCGCGACGAGGTGCGCCTGCCCGACGGCAAGAGCGGCGTGCGCGAATACATCAAGCATCCGGGCGCGGTGTTGGTGATTCCGGTGTGTGACGACGGCCGGCTGATCTTCGAGCGGCAGTTCCGCTATCCGCTGCACCGGGCCTTTCTCGAGTTGCCGGCCGGCAAGCTCGATCCGGACGAGGACATCCTGGCCTGCGCGCGGCGCGAACTGCAGGAGGAAACCGGCTACGAGGGCGACGACTGGCGTCATCTGGGCGTGATGCACCCGTGCATCGGCTACTCGAACGAGCGCATCGAGATCTTCCTCGCCACCGGCCTCAAGCACGTGGGCCACGCCTGGGATGAGGGGGAGTTTCTGGAGATCGTCTATCTGACGCTGGACGAGGCGCGGGCCGCGGTGTTCGACGGCCGCATCACCGACGGCAAGACGATCACCGCGCTGTTCTGGGCCGAGCGGGAGGTGGGCAAGGCCTGATTCGCTGTGGTGGCTGCTTTGACGGGGCGCTTTCGGGCGCCCTGTTTTCGTTCAGCCGAAGGGGCGGTAGCGGGGCGCGGCGAGCAGCCCGGCCATGCAGCAGTAGAGCATCGCCGCATTCACCAGATGCCAGCCCAGATGCGTGCCCACCGGCCACGCGGCGCACACCAGCTGATCCACCGCCCGGCAGGTGAGGCTCACCACGAAGAGGGCGGAGGCCATCGTGAGCCAGCGGGCGACGGCTGGCGCCCGCGGCCGGGCCCGGGCCGCGCAGGCCAGCAGCAGCACGAAGGGCGGCAGGTAGATGTCGGAGCCGTTCAGGGGCAGGGGTGGCAGCAGCCGGGTGGCGGCGACGAAGCCGCCGGTCAGCATCAGGAAGAGGCCGACGCCGGCCCAGGCGGCGGCGGTGCTGCGGCCAAGCACGCGCACCTGGAAGCGCTGGTAATAGGCCACCACGAAGATCGCGATGAAGCCGATGTCTAGGATGGCGGTGCCGCGGGTCGCCACCGTGTGGAACACCCCGCTGCCCACACCCACGGCGGCGATCAGGCCGATCAGCAGGCGCAGGTCGAAGGGCGCGTTACGCCCGGCCCGCCGCCACAGGATGGCGGCCACGGCGAGGAAAGCGAGGTTGGTGAGGGCGTTTAAGGGCTCCGCCCACAGGCCGGGGCCGGTGCGCTCGCAGTACAGGTCGATGCTCTCGGCCCAGTTCATGCGGGCTGGCCTCCGCGGCGGTGGTACAGGGCCCACCACAACCCGGCACAGCCCAGGCCGACAGCGAGGTTGGCCAGCATGCCGGTGGCGAGGCTGCCCACCGAATCCCACAGGGCGGGGGCCACGAGGCCGGCGGTGATGGAGCTGACCAGCATCTGCAGGAAGCTCTGGCAGCTGGAGGCGAGGCCCCGGTGGGTGGGGAAGTGATCCAGCGCGAGGAGGGTCAGGCTGGGCATGCCGATGGCCATGCCGAAGGTGTACAGCATGATCGGCAGCACCGACTGGGGCAGGCCCGGCGCCATCAGGCTGGTGACGGCGAGGTTGATGGCTGCGGCGAGGATCATGATGCCCAGCGCCAGGGCGATCGTCCGGGCCGGGGACAGCGCGCCGGCCAGCCGGGCCGACAGGGCCGAGCCTGCCATCATGCCGCTCACGGTGGGGATGAAGAACCAGCCGAAGCCGGTTTCCGGCAGCCCCAGGTGCTGGATCAGGAACACCGGGGCCGACAGCACGTACAAGAAGAAACCGTTGAAGTTGTAGCTCACCGCGAAGGTGAGGAGCAGGAAGCCGGGCGAGGTGAACACGCCCCAGTAGCGCCGCGCCAGCGGGCCGGGATGCAGCGGGTGGCGGGCTTCCGGCGGATGGGTCTCGTCGAGCTTCCAGACCGTGAGCGCCGCCAGCACGAGGCCCAGCAGGGCGAGGAAGACGAACACCGCGCGCCAGCCGAAGGCGCTGAAGATCCAGCCGCCCAGAATGGGGGCGATGGCCGGCCCGAGGGCGAAGGCCATGCTCACGTGGCTCATCAGACGCTGGGCGGCGGGGCCGTCGTGCAGGTCGCGCACCACCGCGCGGCCCACCACCATGCCGGCGCCCGCGCTGATGCCCTGCAGCGCCCGGCCCACCAGCAGCATCTCGATGCTGCCGGCGAACACGCACAGCACCGAGGCCAGGGTGAACAGCAGCATCGACACCACGATCACCCGCTTGCGCCCGTAGGCGTCGGAGATGGCGCCATGCCACAGCACCATCAGCGCCATCGGCAGCATGTAGGCGGTGAGGGTCTGCTGGGTCTGGACGGTGGTGGCGCCGAGGTCGGCGCCGATGGCGTGCAGGGCCGGGAGGTAGGTGTCGATCGAGAATGGACCGACGGTGGCGAGCGCTGCAAGCAGCGCCGCCAGCTGGACATAAGGCATGGAGAGGTGTTCCGGGGCGGGGTGCGATTCGACACCCCGTAGGGGGCGGGGTTCCTACTCGACGGCGTGGACCTTGCTCACGTAGTAGCCGGTCTCGCCGAAGCAGGTGGAGGGGATGCCCAGGTGCTGGTCGTAGCTGATGGCGACGCGCTTGCCCATCACGGTGTTGATCTCGGCGGCAACCTTGTCGTCACGCACGGTGAACTTGAAGATCTCGGGCATGCTGCCGGGGATCGCGACGATCGCCAGTTCGCCTTCCCAGGTCTTGCACAGCCAGCCCTTCTGGGAAAACTTCTGCACGTAGCCGGCGCGTTCGCCCGAGGAATAGCTCCAGCTGAGCACCAGCCAGGTGTAGGCGGCGGCCAGGGCGACGAGGGCGACGACGAAGCCGACGAACCACAGAAACCAGTTCTTGGCGCGGGGCGCGCCGGCGGACGGGGTGGATGCCACGGAGAGACTCCTGCTTGATGGATTTGATCAGATGAAAGCGGTGAGGCCGCGGCGGCTCTGGAGGGCTTCGGCCACATGGGCGGCCTGGATGACCTCGGCCTCGCTCATGTCTGCGATTGTACGCGCGACTTTCAGGATTCGATGGTAACCGCGCGCCGAGAGACGCAGGCGTTCGATGGCCGTTCGCAACAGTTTGACACCGTTTTCGTCCGGTTGGCACCACTGGTCGATCTCCGCGCCGGCCAGCAGGGCGTTGGGCTTGCCCTGGCGGGCGTGCTGGATGGCGCGGCTCCTGGCGACCCGGGCGCGCACCGCCGCCGAGCTTTCGCCTGCCGGTGCTCCCTGCAGGTCGGCCACCGGAAGCGTGGGCACCTCGAGGAGCAGGTCGATGCGATCGAGCAGCGGGCCGGAGAGCTTGCCCCGGTAGCGGGCGATCTGGTCCGGCGTGCACCGGCAGCGGCCGTCCGGGTGGCCGTGATAGCCGCAGGGGCATGGATTCATGGAGGCGATCAACTGAAAACGGGCCGGAAAATCGGCCCGCCGGCCGGCCCGGGAGATGGTGATGTGGCCGGTCTCCAGTGGCTCACGCAGGGCTTCGAGGACCCGCCGGTCGAACTCGGGGAGTTCATCGAGGAAGAGCACGCCGTGGTGGGCGAGGCTGATCTCGCCGGGCCGCGGCGTGCTGCCTCCGCCCACCAGCGCCGCCGAGGATGCAGAGTGGTGCGGTGCCCGCATCGGGCGTTGCCGCCAGCGCTCGGGGCGGAAGCTGCCCTCGACCGACTGGACGGCTGCGCTTTCAAGAGCCTCGGCGTCGTCCATGGGCGGGAGCAGGCCTGGCAGGCGCTGGGCGAGCATTGACTTGCCGGTGCCAGGCGGGCCGTAGAACAGCAGCGAATGCTGCCCGCTGGCGGCGACTTCGAGGGCGCGGCGGGCCTGGCTCTGGCCTTTCACGTCGGCGAGATCCGGGTAGTCCGGCGCCCGGACGAGGGGCGCGCCGGCGTAAGGCTCGATGACCGTGTGCCCGCACAGGTGGGCGACCACCGCCAGCAGGCTGGCGGCCGGGAGGATCGTGACGCCATTCACCAGCGCGGCTTCGGGGGCGTTGGCGGCGGGCAGGATCAGGATGCGCCCGCGCTCGGCGGCCTGTCGGGCCAGCGCCAGGGCGCCGCGCACCGGGCGCAGCTCGCCGGTGAGGGAGAGCTCTCCGGCGAATTCGTAGTGGTCGAGCTTGTCGGCGGGGATCTGCCCGGAGGCGGCGAGGATGCCCAGGGCGATGGGGAGATCGAAGCAGCCGCCTTCCTTGGGTAGATCGGCCGGGGCGAGATTGACCGTGATTCGCCTTTGGGGAAACTCGAATTGCCCTGTCTGGAGGGCGGCGCGGACCCGGTCGCGGGCTTCGCGCACTTCCACGTCGGGCAGGCCCACCAGCGTGAAGGCCGGCAGGCCGTTGGCCAGATGCACCTCGACGCACACTTCGGGTGCCTGCAGGCCGACGAGGGCGCGGCTGGCAAGAACAGCCAGGCTCATGATGTCTTCCGCATTAAAAATGCGAAGTGTATCGCCTGGGGCTGTGGATTTCTACAGGTGGGGCCTCAGCGCCCGATCGGCAGCGTGAGCTGCGGGCCGGGGCCGGTCTTGCCGGCGAGTTCGAGGCGCGATAGCTCGACCAGCAGCGAGAAGGTGGATTTGGTGTCCTGGTCGGATTCTTCCACGTAGAACCACTGGCCCTTGTACTGCACGGCCACGTGGGCGCGGGTAGGGCGCTCGGGGCTGGTGCGCACGTGAAAGAGATCGCGCATCACCTCGTTCCAGTCGTATTCGCGGCCGGTGGTGTCGCGGGTGATGGTGGCGAGGCCGCGGGCGCGGTGTTCGGCGGGCACGTCCACGCCGTGGCTCACGTAGTACAGCGCCTGCAGCAGGGAGCGGGTTTCCAGGTCAAGGCTGGCGACGCCGTCTTTCGGCAGGGCGGAGCGGAAGGGGGTCAGGGCTTCCTGGGTGATGCGCAGCTCGGTGATGCCCGGGCGCAGGTGGAAGGCCTCTTCGAAGGCGCGCATCTCGGGCGAGCTGAGCGCGTCGGGGTCAAGGCGCAGCACGGGCACGCTGGTGCGGCGGACCAGTTGCCAGCCACGTCCGCCGTTGGCCGGGCGGTATTCGAGGCCGTTCTTGCTGGCCTCGATGAGATCGGTGGCCGATACCGCGCCGGCGGGCAGGGTGCCGCCCACCTGTTCGATCTGCTCGGTGAGGCCGAAGACGATGGCGCCCCGGTCCTGGAGGGTCTGCAGGGCCGCCACGCCGCGCAGGAAGTCGCTCACCGGCGGGGCGTCCCGCGGGGTGGGGCCGCTGGCGGTCTGGGCGTTGGGCACCCAGTTGAGGTTTTCGAGATAGAGCCGGAAGACCTTGGAGATCGGCCAGGTGGTCTTGGCGAGGTAGATCACCCCGTCGAGGGGCAGCGGGGTGAACAGCTTGCGGGTGAATTCCTGGTCGTCCAGCGGGGTGAGGCTGAAGGTGGGGCGGTCCGCACCCATGATCTGGGCCTGGGGCAGGACCGCGGTGAAGCTGCCCCGGCTGGCATCGCCCCCCACCGCCGTGAAGAAGGGCAGCAGGCCGACGCTCTGGCTGCGCTCGAACTGGGCGGCGATGCCCGACACGCCGAGGCTGCTGGGCGTATCGGTGTAGCGCAGGCGCACGATGTTGAGCAGCAGCTGCTGCTCGGTGGTGCGCTTGACCACCTCGTTGTACTGCAGCCGGGTGTCGTCGAGGGCGGTGGGGCCGACGCTGGCGCAGCCGGAGAGGCCCAGCGCGGCAGCGAGGATCAGGAGGCCGGAGCGGATGCGGTGAACCATGGCGTCGGGGAGCGGTGGTGGGGCGGGCAGGGTAGCTGTGGTGTGTGACAGGGCTTCGCGCTTATTCGCGGAAGGCTTCGACGGCGATCAGCAGACGCACGTCGTCGCCCACCGACGGGATGTACTTGGTCATCCCGAACTCGGAGCGCTTGAGGGTCGCCACCACGTCGGCGCCGCAGGTCTCGCGCTTGTTGAGGGGGTGCGGGGCGCAGCGGAAGCGGTTGATGCTGAGGGTGACGGGGCGGGTGACGCCGAGCATCGTCAGGCTGCCTTCGGCGGAGACCGGGCGCTCGCCGTCGAACACCAGCCGGTCGGCCTTGAAGGTGATGGTCGGGTGCGCGTCGGTGTTGAAGTAGTTCTCGCCGCGCATGTTGTCGTTCCACTTGGCGAAGCCCATGTCGATGGAGGCTGCTTCGATGGTGACGTCCACCGAACCCTGGCGGGCGGCGGTGTCGAGGGTGATCCGGCCGCTCGTCTTGTTGAAACGGCCGCGCTGGGTGGAAAAGCCCAGGTGATCCACCTCGAACACCGGGAAGGTGTGGTTCGGGTCGATGGTGTAGCCGGCCGGGGCGGCCAGGGCAGGCGCGGTGACGGCGGCGAGGGCGAGCAGCAGGGGGGCGGCGAGGGTGGTTTTCATGGCGGCTCCGTGGGGCGGACGAAGAAGAGGGCGCCGTGGCGCCCTCGGGATTGCGGCGGTGGTGGCTCAGTCCTGGGCGGGCGGGCGGCTCGCCAGCTCGGCTTCGAGGCGGGCGACGCGGTGCTCCAGGTCGGCGAGCTTCTCGCGGGTACGGGTGAGCACTTCGCGCTGCACTTCGAATTCCTCGCGGGTCACCAGATCAAGCTTGGAAAAACCGCTGGCGAGCAGGGCGCGGGCGTTCTTCTCGATGTCCTTGGCGGGGCTGTTGGCGAGGAGTTCGGAGACTTTGGCACCGATTTCGTCGAGGATTTTCGGGTTGGTCATGACTGCGTTCCTCACTGGCAATTGAGATCGTCGGGATGGTTTTGAGTTTAGCACCGTCCCGAGGTGGCTGCGCCGAGGCCGGGGCGCACCAAAAGAGCGCCCATTATTGGTGCATGATTCCAAACTGGTGCGTCGGCGGGATTTCATGCGCTGCAACAAAACGCGCTTTTCAGTGCTATGTCCATATTTTTTAGAAGGTTTTGCAAACTGGCACACTGGTTGCTTATGTGTGCTCACCAACTTTGACCACCTGGAGATTCTCATCATGCGCAAGTCCGTCATCGCTTCCGCCCTGATCGCCGCCGGCGTCGCCCTGCCCACCCTGGTGAGCGCCGCGGATGCCGCCCCGGCCCCCGAGCACACCTTCACCAGCAACGTCGGCGTGGTTTCCGAATACCTCTACCGTGGTATCGGCCAGACCAACCGCAAGCCGGCCCTCCAGGGCGGTGTCGATTACGCCCACGCCAGCGGCCTCTACGCCGGCACCTGGGGTTCCAACGTGTCCTGGCTGTCTGACGCCAACAGCACCACCAGCAACAGCCTCGAGTGGGACTTCTACGGCGGCTACAAGAACACCGTCGGCGACTTTGGCTACGACGTGGGTCTGCTGCAGTACTTCTACCCGGGCACCGGCTACGGCAACAACCCGAACACCCTGGAAGGCTACGTCGCCGGCACCTGGACCTTCCTGACCCTGAAGTATTCCCACTCCTTCTCCGACCTGTTCGGCTGGGTGGGCTCGAAGAACTCCGGTTACCTGGACCTGACCGCCACCTATGAACTGGTTCCCACCGTCAACCTGATCGGTCACATCGGTCGCCAGAAGGTCAATGGCTCCAGCGCCAACGGCGCCAGCTACACCGACTACAAGGTCGGCGTGACCAAGGACTTCAGTGGCACCGTGGTGGGCCTCAGCTACATCACCACCAACGCCAGCGAGGCCTGGTACACCAACGGTTACGGCAAGGATCTGGGCAAGGGCCGCGTGCTGTTCTCCCTGACCCGCACCTTCTAATTTCCAACCGCCAGGCGGTCCTCGTGGCCGCCCAGCAGAGGACCCCAAAATGAAACTCGTTACCGCCATCATCAAGCCCTTCAAGCTCGACGAAGTCCGCGAGGCCCTGTCCGCCATCGGCGTGCAAGGCATCACGGTGACCGAGGTCAAGGGCTTCGGCCGTCAGAAGGGCCACACCGAGCTGTACCGTGGTGCGGAATACGTTGTCGATTTCCTGCCCAAGGTGAAGATCGAAGCCGCGGTGAACACCGACATCCTCGATCAGGTCATCGAAGCCATCGAAAAGGCGGCCAGCACCGGCAAGATCGGTGACGGCAAGATCTTCGTCTTCGACCTGGAACAAGCCATCCGCATCCGTACCGGCGAGTCCGGTGCCGACGCGCTGTAAGGGAGCGTGCCATCATGAAAAAACTGTTCGCAGCCCTGCTGGCCACCGTAGCGGTCAGCTTTGCGGGCTCTGCGCTGGCGCAGGACAAGGCGGAGGCTCCGGCCGCCGCTGCGGCCGCGCCTGCAGTGACCGCGCCGGCGCCCGCCGCCGACGCCAAGCCTGCCGAAGCCCCGGTTGCCGCCAAGGCCGCCGAAGCGGCGGCCCCCGCTGCCGAGGCCAAGGCGGCCGAAGCTGCTCCGGCCGAAGCGGCGCCGGCGCCCGTCCCCAACAAGGGTGACAACGCCTGGCTGTTCGTCTCGACCGCCTTCGTGATCCTGATGTCCGTCCCCGGCCTGGCCCTGTTCTACGGTGGCCTGGTGCGTGCCAAGAACATGCTGTCGGTGCTCCTGCAGGTGTTCGCGGTGTTCTCGCTGATCAGCGTGCTGTGGGTCCTCTACGGCTACTCCATCGCCTTCACCGAAGGCAGCGCCTTCTTCGGCAGCCTCGACAAGGTCTTCCTGAAGGGCGTCACGCCGGATTCCGTCGCCGCCACCTTCACCAAGGGCGTGGTCGTCTCGGAACTCATCTACGTGGCCTTCCAGGGCGCCTTCGCGGCGATCACCGTCGGCCTGATCCTCGGCGCCTTCGCCGAGCGCATCAAGTTCTCGGCCGTGCTGCTGTTCTCGGTGCTGTGGTTCACCTTCTCCTACCTGCCGGTCGCGCACATGGTCTGGTACTGGGCGGGCCCGGATGCCTACACCTCCGCTGAAGCGGCCGATGCCGCCACTGCGACGGCTGGCTTCCTGTTCCAGAAGGGCGCCCTCGACTTCGCCGGCGGCACCGTGGTGCACATCAACGCCGCCGTGGCCGGCCTGGTCGGTGCCTTCATGGTTGGCAAGCGGATCGGCTTCGGTCGCGAATCCTTCGCCCCGCACAGCCTGACCCTGACCATCGTCGGCGCCTCGCTGCTGTGGGTGGGCTGGTTTGGCTTCAACGCCGGTTCCGCCCTCGAAGCCAACGGCGTTGCCGCCCTGGCCTTCGTGAATACCTGGGTGGCCACCGCTGCCGCGGCCTTCGCCTGGCTGATGGCTGAATGGATCATCAAGGGCAAGCCGAGCGGCCTTGGCGCTGCGTCCGGTGCCGTTGCCGGTCTCGTGGCGATCACCCCGGCTGCCGGCTTCGTCGGCGTGGTGGGTGCGGTCGTGATCGGCCTGCTGGCTGGCGTGGTCTGCCTGTGGGGCGTGAATGGCCTGAAGCGCATGCTCGGTGCCGATGACTCCCTCGACGTGTTCGGCGTGCATGGCGTCGGCGGCATCCTCGGTGCGATCCTGACCGGCGTGTTTGCCTCCCCGTCCCTCGGCGGCGCTGGCATCTGGGACTACGTCGGCAACAAGGTCGCTGACGGCTACTCGATCGCCGACCAGGTCATCATCCAGGCTACCGCCGTCGGCATCACTGTCGTGTGGTCCGCCGTCGTCGCCTTCATCGCCTACAAGCTGGTGGATATGTTCATCGGTCTGCGGGTGCCGGAAGACGAAGAGCGCGAAGGCCTCGACATCACCTCCCACGGCGAAACCGCGTACCACATGTAAGCGGCTTTCCTCCGGTAGCAAGCAGAGCGGGCGCCTTCGGGCGCCCGTCCTGTTTTTGGGGCAGGCCTGCAGGATGGGCGACAACCTGCTAGTCTCCGCCGGTTTTCTTATCGACGGGCGCGGACGCGGGCCATCCCGGACCTCTACGCACCCGACCACGCATGGACAAGTACGAACAGTTCAAGATCGAGCAGGACGCCCTGCTCAAGGCGCTGGCCGAGAACGGCCCCAGCGAAAATCTCATGCAGCGCATGCAGGCGCTCTACAAGGACGCCTGCCTCGTCATCGCCCTCGGCCCCTGCAACGCCGTCGAACGCCCGCCCGAAGCGGAAGTGCGCGAATACGCCGACGAGCAGGATTTTGCCGCCTACGTCGAAACCTACGTGATCGCCGTGCAGAGCGGCGAGATGGCGCGCATCTTCAACATCGAGCAGTGGGGGCGGGCCGATTTCGAGTACGAAGCGGTCGATGTGGATGGCCGGCTCTGCCCCGGTGTGAAGGTGGGCTGGAGCAACAAGATCGCCTTCCTGGCGGGGGGCAAGGACGGCAGCTTCGACGCCCAGCTCGACGCGATGGCCGGCGCCCTGGCCGAACGGCTGTCCGCCCGGTGGTATCGCTGGCAGGTCCGGCTGGTGTGACGCGGGCCCGGCCGGGGGCGGTGTTTTCCCTTGTCCGGCCGACAGGCGTATATTCCGCCCCTCGCCCCCACCCATATTTCTGATCGGACCGGCCCCGTCGGCCGTTCCGTGCGTGACATGCCCCTGCCCAGTTTCAACCCCGCCGACTACCCCGCCCAGCTTGCCGACAAGGTGGCGCGCTACAAGGCTGATTTTGCCGCCTTCGGGCTGCCCGAGCCGGCGGTCTTCGAATCCGCGCGGGAGGCCTATCGCCTGCGCGCCGAGTTCCGCATGTGGCACGAGGGCCCGCGGGTCGACTACGCCATGTTCGACCCGGCCGACCCCAAGCAGGCCATCGTGCTCGACGCCTTCGCCCCCGCTGCCGGCCCCATCGCCGCCGCAATGCCGGTGCTGCGCGACCGGCTGATGGCCAGCGAGCCGCTCAAGCGCAAGATCTTCCAGGTGGAATTCCTCGCCACGCTGTCGGGCGAGCTGATGATCAGCCTGGTCTATCACCGTCCCCTCGACGACGCCTGGCAGGCCGCCGCCACCGAGCTTGCCGCCGACATGGGCGTGCAGCTCATCGGCCGCAGCCGCAAGCAGAAGATCGTCATCGGCCGCGACTGGCTGCTGGAGGAGTTCGAGCTCGATGGCCGCCAGCTCAAGTACAAGCAGATCGAAGGCAGCTTCACCCAGCCCAACGGCGGCGTGAACCGCCAGATGCTCGGCTGGGCCCGCGCCCAGGTGGCCGGCATCGGCGGCGACCTGCTGGAGCTCTACTGCGGCAACGGCAACTTCACCATCGCCCTGGCGCCGCTGTTCGGCCGCGTGCTGGCCACCGAGATGAGCAAGCCCTCGGTGCAGGCCGCCCACTTCAACCTCGAGGCCAACGGCGTGGCCAACGTGACCATGGTGCGCATGGCCAGCCAGGAGATCAGCGACGCGCTGGCCGGCGGCCGCGAATACCGGCGCATGCAGGGCGTCGATCTGGCCGGCTACCGCTTCTCGACCCTGTTCGTCGATCCGCCCCGGAGCGGCCTCGATGCCGGCACCGTCGCCCTGGCCCGGGGTTTCGACCACATCCTGTACATCTCCTGCAATCCCAACACCTTGCAGGAAAACGTCGCGGCTCTCCACGACACCCACGAGATCGCCGCTGCCGCGGCCTTCGACCAGTTTCCCTACACCCATCACCTCGAGTGCGGCCTGCTGCTGAAGCGCCGCGCCGCCGCCAAGGAACCCGCATGCGCAGCCTGCCCAAGTGCCCCCAGTGTTCGTCCGAATGCACCTATGAAGACGGCGACAACTTCGTCTGCCCCGAATGCGCCCACGAGTGGCCCAAGACCGCGCCGGTCGAGGAGGCCAAGGTGGTGCGCGACGCCAACGGCAACGTGCTGCAGGACGGCGGCAGCGTCACCGTGATCAAGGATCTGAAGGTCAAGGGCTCGTCGTCGGTGGTCAAGGTTGGCACCAAGGTCAAGAACATCCGCCTGGTGGATGGCGACCACGACATTGACTGCAAGATCGAAGGTTTCGGCGCGATGCAGCTGAAGTCGGAGTTCGTGAAGAAGGCCTGAACCCGCGCCAGCCCCGAAATAGAAAAGGCCACGCAATGCGTGGCCTTTTTTGCTTGCGCTGGAAAGGCTCAAGCCTGCTTGCGACGGGC
>RRZU011655617.1_pt1 | contig 15339 bp, 14 predicted proteins | sample 2165561 | NCBI WGS metagenome assembly RRZU01 (sample SAMN10456909, study PRJNA506462) | wastewater metagenome | isolation source: wastewater sludge | place: USA: Moscow, Idaho
GTGGACCAACGATCGCTTCAATCCTCAGCCCCGCGACCTTTCACGTTTCACTTTTTACCTTTCACGTTTATTGGCCCGTGCGTTGCCGATAACGCTCCGCTTGCTTCGGATCGACCTTTCGCATCCGCTTCAGCAGATTGTCCTTATCCGGCGAGCCCGTTTCAGGCCGCCGAGGTCCCCCGCCTTCTTCAGACGGTCCCGACGGTTTCGGCATGGGATCGCCCGGCGCCTCACGACGTTCCGGCATCAACATATATCGCATGGTTATCCGTCCTTTCGTCTCGACCACGCCGCCAGCGCATCGGCTGGAGACGACGCAGCTTCCAACAACGCTGCACAGGCCTGCACCGCATCCGGCTCAAAGAGGTCACCCATCTCTAGCGTCCGCGCACGCAGCCCCCCGGAAAACTGCACCCGCTCCCATTGCATCCCCGTGATCTGCTCCGGGAACCGTCTCACACACAATCCGCGAAGCCCGCCCCTGGTATCGGAGGGGCCGGCCACCAGGGCCTGCGCAATGTCACGCTCGCTCGTCATGCGCCAGGTTTTCCCTTCCGCTTCGAGGCCCAGAAACAGGCCTCGGTCGGGGTTCACATTGTGATATTCCAAGTCCAAACTAGCGAGCCATGGATCTTCCCACGCCAGCCGTTCTTCCCGCATGAATGTCTCAAGCAGCCACTGCTTGGTCACCCAGTCGATCTTCCCGACTAATTGCGTGCGATCCTGACGAAGCGCACAGAGAGTCTCCTGCCATTCCCGCAACACCCAGTCGGCGTCCGGATCACTGCCCGCACAGCATCGACTCACTGCGTGCCAATATTCCTCTTGGATCGCCAGTCCCGATATCGTCCGGCCATCCTTCAATCGCACCGTTGTCTTCAAATCAGGATCTCTGGAGAGCTGCTTGATCGCAGCCACCGGCTGTTCCAATTCCAGGCTTGGGGCCTCTCCACGTTGGAGCAGGTCCAGCACCAGCCTGGTGGTGCCGACCTTGAGCGCCGTCGCGTATTCGCACATGTTCGCGTCGCCGAGGATCAGGTGCAGACGTCGGTACTTAGTCCGGTCGGCATGCGGCTCGTCACGGGTATTGAGGATGGGCCGGTTGTGCATCGTATCGACGCCTAGTTCAGCCTCCATAAAGTCGGCCCGCTGCGAAATCTGGAAGGGACCGGGCACAAAACCAGATTCCTGCGCCTCCATCCCGACCTTCCCGGCTCCGGCCACCAGCTGCCGGCTGACCAAAAACGGCAAGAGGCCGCTGACCAGCTGAGCAAACGGCAGGGAGCGCGACACCAGGTAATTGTCATGGCAGCCGTAACTGTGCCCGTGAAAGTCGGTATTATTCTTATACAGTTGGACGTGCGCACCGCCCAGTTGCTGATTCCGTCGATCCGCGGCCCGCTGCACAATGCGCTCTCCGGCCCGATCATGCGCCAGCAAATCTTTGAGCGTGCGACATTCCGGAGTGGAATATTCGGGATGCGTATGGTCGTTGTAAAAGCGCGCACCGTTCGGCAGGACCAGATCGCTCTTCATCTCGTGAAACGAAAATGGTCGATGCGCATCAACCTTGACGAAGTCGTCCTCTTCCTTGTCCTGTTGCAGACCGGAGACTCGGAAACCGCGCGCGTCCTCATGCGGGTCCTCACCTCGATAGTCCCAGCGCCGTTCAAACTTGCCGGGCAAGTGGGCACGGACCAGTTCCATCGATTCCTCGACGGGGTCGACGGCATCCAGATCCTCGCGGGTGATGCCATACTCCGTTTCAATGCCGAAGAGATGCATAGGCCCTGTCAGATAATCTGGTTGACCAATCGCTCTTCCGTCGGCCGCCCGCGGCGGAAGGACGACACACCGACAACCTGTTCAGGATGGTGATCCAGCAGTTTGAGCCATTCTTCGGCGGCATCGTCCGGCGGCAACATCTCACCTTCGCGATATTCCTCATGCACCGCATCGAGCAGATCTTGCGCGCGGATCCCGTCGCCGGCAGGCGCCCCGGCCTCTGCCACCGCCCGCTCAATCGCCTTCTCCTTCGCCCGCTGGACGATCGAAGAGAGAATCGCGCCGCTGACAAGATCGCCGCGATACAGCACCTTATTCTGACCGTTCCGAAGGCGAATGGATAACACGCGATTCTGATCGGTTCGTGTAAACAGACTGTCGACGACCTGCTCAATCACGGCGCGACGGGCAGCTTCATGGTCCTGCCCGTTCTGCTCCAGCAACTCACGATCGAGCGGCAACGACGGCGTGAGATACACCGCAAGAATCTCCACGGCCGCCTCCCGACTCGGCCGCGCGACCTTGATCTTCCGATCGATTCGACCGGGTCTGAGGACCGCCGGATCGATCAAATCCGGCCGGTTGGAGGCCAGAATGATCACCACATCATGCAGCGACTCGATGCCATCCATCTCAGCGCAGAACATCGGCACCAGCGTATTGTTGATGTTGAACGACCGCATCGACCGCCTTGTGCCCAACACGGACTCGGCTTCATCGATGAAAATAAACGGCAGCGCCCCCTCCTTCCGTCTGGCGCGCGCCTTGGCAAAAAGGTCCCGGACAATCCGCTCGGATTCGCCCAGCCACATGTTCAGAATCTCCGGCCCCTTGATGTGCAGGAAGGCGCCGCTTGTCACCGGCGGGTTCTTCGACGTGCCATCCGCGGCAGCCTGCCCCTGCGATTCACGGACGAGCTGAGCCAGACTGGCCGCTGCGGCCTGTCCGATCAAGGTCTTGCCGCAGCCCGGCGGTCCATAGAGCAGGAATCCCTTCGGCTGCGTGAATTGATATTTCGTGAACGTGTCGGCATGGAGCAGAGGATATTCGATGGCTTTTCGAATGGCTTCGATCGCCTGATGCTGCCCGCCGATCTGCGCCCACGTCACACTGGGGACTTCATCGAGAAGATGCGTCCTGGCCTGACGATTCTCGAATTTTTCGATGGCGATCCGGTGTGTCGGCTCGATGCGGACTTCGTCGCCGGTTTTGAGATCGGCCCCCAGCAAATCGCTGGACCGCTGCAGGATCAACGCCTGCCGGCCCATATCCTGTTCGAAACGAATGCGTCCATCCGGCAACACTTCGGCCACCTTCAGCACCGGCCCGTTGCGGTCATATCCCAGGGCCTTGATCACCGTATAGGCTTCATTCACCAGAATCTGCGTGCCGATCTTGAGATCCTCGACCGGGAGACGCGGGTCGATGTTGGCGTAGTACTCCGCCCCTCCGACGACAATGCGCGCCACAGCTTCCGCCGGCACTTCGAGCAGCAGGCCGACTCGGTTAGCAGGCGCCGTCAACTTGGCGACCACCTCATTAAGTTTCTTCAATTCGGTATCGCGCCGGTCCTGGGCAACCGACTGGGCGGTGATCACATGTCGCAATTTATAGAGCAGCTTCTGGCGCGGGTCGCCGTCCGGAAACGCGGCCAGACATTCTTCTATCAGTTCGATCGGATCAGACGATGCAGAGGCCTCACGGCGCGGCGGCTGTTGCCCGCCCGACTCTGGCTGATCCGGATTTCGATGGTCGCTCATATCAATTCCTCCGGCTGGTCCAACTCCGGTCATCCTAACACAGAGCACAACTCCACTGTCGCGGTCGCACGAGCCTCTTCATACCGGTCCGATCCATTCAATTGACCGCCTGCAGCGGCGCCATCACTTGGAGCCGACGTTTGCCCCGGACATAGTCGATCGTCACCTCGTCGCCGACTTTGTGCTTCTCCATCAGATCCATCAAATCGTCGATGGTTTCGACCGGCTGGCCGTCCACCGCCACGATAATATCGCCCAGTTCGATCCGGCCGCCGACGGTCTCACGCGCCCCATGCAGCCCGATCCGTTCGGCGATGCTCCCCCGGCCGACCTTTCCGATGATGACACCTTTGACACCCCAACGCCGGGCCATGGCATCCGGCACTAGTGAGATGCCCAGTCCGGGACGGATCAGCTTTCCATGTTTGATCAATTCAGGCACGATCCGGCTGACGGTATCGACGGGCACCGCGAACCCGATGCCGGCGAACGCTCCGCTCGGGCTCATGATCTGGGTATTCACGCCGATCAACCGGCCGCCGCTGTCCAGCAGCGGCCCCCCGGAATTGCCCGGGTTGATCGCCGCATCGGTTTGGATCACGCCTTCAATCGTCCGGTTGCTCATCGACTTGATCGTGCGGCCGAGAGCACTCACCACTCCCGTGGTCAGGGTATGGTCGAGCCCGAAGGGATTGCCGATGGCCAGCACCTTCTGCCCGACACGCAGCGACTGGGAATTGCCGATGATCACCGGCTGGAGCGCGGTTTCTGGAGCCTGAATCTGCAAGACCGCAAGATCGTGATCCGGATCGGCGCCGACGACTTTCGCCTTGTATTCGGTGCGATCGGCCAAGGTCACCGTGATCGCATCCGCGCCGTAAATGACATGATAGTTGGTGACGATGTGGCCCTGCCGGCTCCACACGAAGCCCGTCCCCGAGCCTTGCGGCACTTCGAAGAGGTTGAACGACCAGGGATCGCGCTGCATCGCTGTGTTCGCAATGAACACCACCGACCGCGTAGCGCGTTCAAACACGGCGATGGTCGCCTGCTCCTCCGGACTGAGTTCAGTCGGCGCGGCAGATTGCGCGATGAGAAGCCCGTTCGTGCCCTCGGCGGCCTGAAGCCAGGCCGGTGACGACAGCGCCAGCGCCGCCACCAAACCAACTCTCAACCGTTTCCCGCGCCACCTCTTCCGGATCGCCCCGCTCAGACGCATCCTATTCACCGATGACCTGCAACACCAGGTCCCTGGTTCGTGCGCGCGTATCGAAATCCAACACGACGATCTGCTGCCAGGTACCCAGCGTCATCACCCCGTCGTTGAAAGGAATGGTGAGCGATTGCCCCTGCAATTGACCGCGCAAGTGGCTGTGGCCGTTGTCCTCTCCTGCGTTGCGCACATTGTGCTGCCAGCCCGGATCGGCCGGAATCAACCGTTCCCACAGCGCTTTCGTATCGGCGCGGATACCCGGCTCATCTTCGATGATCAACACGGAGGCCGTGGTGTGCTTGATAAAGAGCGTGAGAATTCCAGCATGTAATTGCGTGTGACTCAACGCCGCCTGGACCTGTCCGGTAATATTCTCCACTCGGCAATCGCCCTGCATCTTCACCTGCATCGACATACTTCTAACCGGCATGTAGTGACTCCTGACCCGCCCGGCGCAGGAACGTACGCTCGCGGCTGGACAACGACCGCCCCCTGGCCTCTTCCAATACGCGATCGAATACCCCTTCCGCCGCAAGCTCCCGCAAGGCCTGCACCACGGGACGACTGATAATCCCTTCACCGTGCAGAGCATCCAGATAGGCGAAGGCTTCCGACACATCTTCACGCTGCCGCACATAGTAGTCGCGCCCGCGACGCTGATTGCTATAGGCCTCGAACTGTTCGCAGGCGACCAGGATCTCCGCCAATTGCCGCACCCAGGGCTGCGCGCCTTTCAGCTTTTCCGGATAGTAGTAATACAGCATGATCCGGCTCATCCACGGGGACCAGGTGACCGCAAGCTCCCGCAATCGCGGTTTCACGGCGCGTAATCGGGCGGCTAATCTGCGGGCGTACCCAAGCCGCATTTCCACCTGCTCGCAGGCCCAGGGATTCAGTTCGATGCCGGCCGCTTCCATCGCGCCTCGATAACGCGAAACAAAGGCCTCGGTTTCCCGTCCATAACGGGTCTCCGGGTGGAGAACACGCCATTCACGCGGCCTGGTGGGAATTCCCTGCGCGCGGGCCCAGGACCAGATCCGGCCGAAGAGCCGTCGATCCAGTCCGGCTCGACCTAAATCATGCAGAATGCAGGCGATCTGATACTGTTTGATTCGTGCCGGCTGGTGTCCCATGCGCTGAGCCACCGCGGCGCACATCCGGGCCGTCCGGAGGGCATGCGGACAGTCGTACCCCTTAATCAGCCGTCCTGGACGGCGCGGGTCGGGATAGTCGTAGAGATGCAGCAGTTGGGAAACGAGTGTCCGCGGAACAAGCAGCGGAGGGGACGTCATACGTGTAGTTGCCATGCAGGTGTGATGAGTCGCAGTCGATGATCGAACGGCAGAATATCGTCCGTGAAAAGAACGTGTCAAGCAAACCACGACTCGGGCAGAGGATTTCCTCGCACTCACTGTGGGGCTTTGTTATTCTGAGGCCGATGCTGACCGACAACCGGGAGGGGATCATGGCGAAGACGCGGTCCATGCACATTGTTGTGGGAAGCGCCTGCCTCCTACTTGCCCAAGCCTTCACACCCCTGCTCTCCGCTGCAGCCGAACTGATTGATTTGAGCGGCAAAGCCGCCGCATTCGTCACCCTGCGTAGCCGTGATAATTTCTCGAGCGAATACCGGTACGATGTGACGGTCCGCAACAATTCTGCCGATCTCTTCATTGCCGACTCCTTGATCATCGTCCTGGATCGCATAACCAATATCGGCGGGCAGGATCGTGAGAACCTGACAGGCGAATCCCTCCTGAACAGAATGGAAATCATCGGCCAGGACGGCACCACTGAGGACGGAAGACCTTTTTTTCGTGTCCCTCAAGGATCGGGGCCGGACCTCACCCCAAACAGCGAGAGCCTCCCCGTCACCGTCCGCATCAGGAACCGGGACTATGTCGCGGTCTTTACCCCGTCTTTCCGGGTGATGGGGCAAAAACGGGACGCACCTAAACAGAAAAGCCCGGCGGCGGCCGCTGCCGCCGCGGCCGCACCGAACAAGGCCACCACGGACAAGCTGATTCAACTCCTGATCAAGAAGGGCCTGATCACGCCGCAGGAAGCCCAGTCTCTGAGCCAACCATGAGCAGCCAGTCGTGCAAGGCCTGTGTCGGCACCTGGCCCGACCGGAGTCATTTCATCGCCGATTGCGGACTCACCCGGGCCTACCTGCATGACGACCAGTTCTTCCCCGGCTGGACCGTGCTCGTCCTGAAACGGCACGCCACGGAACTCTTTCACCTCTCTCGCGACGAACGCAGCCGCCTCATGGAAGAAGTGTCCGGGGTCGCAGCCCTGCTCGCGCAAGAGTGGCAGGCCGTGAAGGTCAACTATGAGTTGCTCGGCAACCAGCTTCCCCACATCCATTGGCATCTGATTCCACGCCTTCCTCGGGATCCCGCGCCGCTCGAACCGGTGTGGCGTATTGCACACGAACCGGTTCGACTTGAACCGACCGCACTCGCTTTGGAAATCGACCGTCTCAGAAACATCTGGCCGTTTCATCCAAACCAGTCCGCCGTAAACCCCTGAGGTCCTCGACTGGTCGCGATGTCGAATCAACCTGCCCCACCAAGCGCGAATAGGCCTCGCACCTTCCTCCGGGCTCTGCTCTGGTCTCTGCCGCTGCACGTGCTCGTCTCGATCGCCGTCGTCGGAGGGGCTGCCGCCTATTACAGCAACACAGTATCCTCCCATGGCACATGGGCCGCAGTGGGCAGCTGGTCGCTGACGGCCCTCTACGTCGTCGGTGCGCTGGTCGGCGGCGCCCTTGCGGGAGTGTTGAGCGCAGCCCAACGGACGGTGGAGCGGCTGGAGCTCACGCTCCGGGACTGGCTCCATGCCTTGCCTGCCATGCAGTCGGCGTCAACTTCGGTAGGACGAAGTCTTGCCACGGCTCGACAGGAATACGAGACCATGGTCGACCGATGCGTGACTCAGACCGCCGGCCGTCTGAGACTTCCGCGTTGGCTGGAAAGGCTGATTCGCGCGGCGCTGCAGGGCGTGGTTGTGGATCGGTTCATGACCTCCTGCACGGACCGGGGACTCAACCTCGTCGCCCCGCAGGAATTCAGAAACTGGTTGCTGGCGGAAGGCGTCAGCCTGGGGTTCATGCCGATTCAGGATCAATTGTCCTGGTGGCGCTCCCTCATACTGGGCCTCCTGGGTCTGCTGGTCGCGATGGTCCTCGCGCTCGCATTCCTCAACAATTGAATGCTCCCCGCACATCATCCCGGCACATGTTTCATGCGAGATCCCGTGGAATTTCCGCTTCGTCTATGTGTATAAAGGAACGTCTTTTTTTATGTGGAGGATTGCCAGCACCTATGTTTCTGCACCACGCCACCAAGGGAGGGTGGCCTTTGATCCTGGCCATGGCTTTGCTCATTCACCCGGCTTGGGCGCGCGCGCAAGAAGACCCCTCCGCGATCCCGGCCCCGGAACCGATTCGAGAAGAGCCGCTCCCCCCTGAATCCGTCGCTCAGCCGGCATTGCCGACGCCGATTCCGGCGCCTGTGCCCCTCAGCCTGTTGGAGACCCTGACCCAGGCTCGCCAAGCCTTACACCTCGAACCCGATGCCCAGGAGCCACGCCTCACGCTGGGCCGAACCCTCTTCCAGCTGGGCGATACCGATGGCGCCATCGACGAATACCGGACCGCCCTACGATTCCATCCGACCGTTGCGCAGGCCCATCTCGATTTGGGCACCGCGCTCATGGCCAAGCAAGACTGGCGCAGCGCCATGACGGAGCTCCAGGAAGCCGTCCGCTTGGATCCGACCCTCGTGCAGGCGCACTACAGCATGGGAACGATTCATTACACCCGCGGAAATGTACAATCGGCCATCAAGGCCTATCAGGAAGCCCTGCGGCTTAAAGCGGACTTTGCCGAAGCCCACTATCGCCTCGGGCTGGTCTTGAAAGTCGCGGGACGGGACAAGGATGCGGCGCAGGAACTGGAAGCCGCTGCGCTGGCGGGATTGGCCAAAGCTCAATATTTTCTCGGCAACGCCTATCGCTCAGGCCAGGGCGTAGAGAAGAGCCAGATCATGGCCATCACCTGGTGGGCGCGGGCCTTTGAGCAGGGCCTGCCGGAAGCGGCTCAGGCGCTGACCCAACTCCGGCGGCTGGCAGCGGTCAAAGGCAATCTGCAGACAAAACAATCCAAGGCGGCGGCGGAGGCCTTCAAAAATTATTGCGATCAGCTCTGGCTGGATTTCCCCGATCTGGATCGGGGGGACCAGGCCACGGAAACCGTCGGCACCACATTACTCAAGCAAGGCCGCACAGGCGAGGCCCTGCCGGTGCTGCTACGGGAAGCCTATGCGCTCAACGACATCTCGCATGCGGCGCTGGTCCAGCTCTACGAACAAGGCCTCGACGGCCAGCTTCCCCCCCATGGCCAATGGATTCTGAGTTATCTGGAATCCACCGCAGCCGATGGCGCGATTCCTTCACGCACGGCCCTGGCTCGCATCTACGCCAAAGGGCTCGGCCTGGCACCGGACCTCGCCAAGGCCAAAAGTTATCTGAAGGGGATGCCGCGGGAAGAGGTCAAACGTATTCTCGACGAAATCACCCCTGAGACTCCAAAACCGTAGTAAGCTGTTGGACATGATTTCAATGGCCTCGACATGCCGGACGGTATGTCTCACGGGCAGGAGCAGAACCGCTCGCAGGATGTTCGCACAGTCCGCTCGACCCAACCCACTCCCCCATGCGGGCGATGGATGCGGGCACCGACGAACCTGTTCATCATCCCGCTAGTCGCCACGACCCATGCAAATAGCCACTCGCCTGTTCGTCAGGAATGTCTGGCTGCAAGCCGTCGTCATGGCATTGGCGTCCCTCGCCCTCTCCGAGGCCATGTGGGCGCCGGCGCCTGTGACCTACCACGCGCTCGAATGGGCACCCTACGACACCTGGATGCGACTCCGCTCGCAACCGGCCCCCGACTCACACCTGCTCCTGGTCATGAGAGATCAGGCCAGCGAACAACAGTTCGGCGCCGGTCTGTGGGATCGCAGCCTCCCGGCCAGGCTCATCACTGGATTGCACGATGCGGGAGCAGCGGCTATCGGGCTCGATATTCCCCTCGACTTCCCCAGCCCTCCCAACCTCGGCGGCGCCGTCAGCGACGCCTTGCTGATGGAGGCAGTGACATCCGCCGGAACCGTCTCCTACCCCGCATTTCCAACTGCGCCCATCGATCAGGATAGGGTAGGCTTTGCTGTGCCCGCACAGGGCCTCACGCCGGGCCGAAGCACCCTACAGCCGCTCCTGGACCTCGATCGCATTGCGCGCCGGGCCGGGCTCTTTTATGGAAACGGATCCGACGAGCTTCCAGCCCTGGGCTTCTCCTTAGCCACCACGTTCTGGCAGATTCCATTGCGCCAGGTGGAGCGACGCTCCGGACAGGTTCGAGTGCAGAACGCACGGTGGCCTGGCGGTACGACAGGCTCCCTGACGATCCCGCTCGATCGTCAGGGCCGACTCCTGCTCAACTTCGCCGGACGACAAGTTCCCACGGCTTTCCCCGGCACCACCGTGTTGGAACTTTCCCGCCTCCTCGACCGGAAGGATAATGAAGCGCTCGGCACGCTGGTCAACGGCAAAGTCGTTGTCCTGCTCATCCAACCGGACTCGCAACCGGAACGCACGCTCCCTTCAGGCGACGACGCCTCGGATATGCTCCTCCAGGCACACCTGCTCCACACGCTGCTCACGCAAGACTGGATTCACGAACTCTCCCCACTTCAGAGGCTACTGGTCACCTTTGCCCTCTGTCTCTGGGTCGCCTGGTTAGTCCTCCGGTGGACGGATTGGAAGGGGCTTCTCCTGGGAGCCGGAAGCCTCCTGCTGTATCTGACTTTCGGGCTGGTCTCGCTCACCAAGGCCCATTGGGTTCTGCCGTTTGTGATTCCTGTCACGGCAGCCGTCACCGTGCTCGTGGCGACCAGCCTGCTGGGGCAGGTCGTGGCAACCCGACGCCTGGCCTTGCTGGAGCAGGACATGCTGCAGGTTCAGCAAAACCTGGGGGCGGTTCGCGAAGCACTGATCTTCAGGGAGACCGCAGTGGAATCCCTGGAGGAAGACCTCGAATCGGCCCGCGCCGGCATGTCCCACTCAGCCTCGAGAGAAGCCGAATCGACGAGACTCGCCGCCGATCTTCAGCTCAAAATCGCCGATGCCCAGGCGCAGGAGGAGGCGACGCGGCAGCGCATGAACGAGCTCGAACGGCAGCTTCAGAGCCTGCGGGCCGCAACCATCAGTTCAGTGCCCCTGGGAAATGTAGAACAGGAAACACTCCGCCGGGAATGCGAGCAAGTGGGCATCGTCACCGGAGCCGCTACGATCCTGACCATGTTTCGTGATCTCAAGAAAGGCGCCCGTTCCACCGTCACGGTCCTGATCACCGGCGAGCCGGGAACCGGCAAAGAGTTGTTTGCGCGTGCCGTGCACCATCTGAGCCCCCGGGCACCGAAGCCGTTTATCGCCGTGAACATGGCGGCGATCTCCCCGGAACTCTTCGAGAGTGAACTCTTCGGCCACGTGCGCGGCAGCTTCACCGGCGCGCTGATGGATCGCAAAGGCTATTTTGAATTGGCGCATCATGGCACCATCTTTCTGGACGAAATCGGCGACCTTCGACTCGACCATCAAAGCAAACTGTTGCGAGTGCTGCAGGACCGGACCTTTTATCGAGTCGGAGCGACGACTCCTACCACGGTCGATGTCCGTATCGTGGCCGCGACCAACAAAGATCTTCAGCGTGGCGTGTCGGAAGGCTGGTTCCGCGAGGACCTGTATTTTCGGCTCAAGGGCCTCGTCCTGCACCTCCCGCCGTTGCGGGACCGGCCCGACGATATTCCTCCCCTCGCGGAAGCCTTTCTCCGGGAAGCCGCGAACCAGCCGCAGCACGCGAACATGAGGCTCTCGGAAGAAGCGCTGGCGACGCTTCAGCAGCAGGCATGGAGAGGTAACGTGCGAGAGCTGCGTCAATGTCTCGAACAGGCGATCGCGCTCTCCGACGGACCGATCATCACAACAGCCGACCTCCGCCTCTCGGGGCAACCTTCGCCCACCGTCGTCGTGACGGGAGCCGAACCGCTCCTCCCCGATCCGGCCGGAGACATCGCCGTGCTGAACCAGCTGCGCCAACACCGGTTCGATATGCAGGCGACAGCCAAGGCCCTGGGGTGGGATCGCAGCACCGTCACACAACGGCTGAAGGGCCTCTGTTTTCAGGCACTCGTGGAATCGGGAAGAGATCAGACAAAAGCAGCTTCGGCCCTGGCGGGAGACCCCTCGTTACTACGCGCGGTCGAACTGAAACTGATGGACTATTACGGCCACTTGATGGAAACGATCGAGCCCTTCACCACCGCGGAGGAAGCCCTGCTCGATTGCAAACGGCGCTTCAAGAATCTCCCCGAACGGCATTTCAAATCCGTCGAAGCCCTGGTCCGGCAACATTTCGGGTAGAATACCTCGACTCACCGAATCTCATCCCGGACCAGAACCACATTTATGAACAACACCTTGTTTAAAATTCGTTCAGACATACGAAGCACCGCAGGCAAGGTCCTTTCATGAGCAAGACACCCTTCGTGCTTTGGACCGAGTCAGGGCAGCCCTGCTCCGCGCGCTGGCGCTCGGAATGGGGAGCTCCACCGCCCGCGCGTGTAACTATTGCGGACGACAGTATGACCGCCGACGCTGCGCACCGCCTGGCCTGCGAGGGAACCGCGCTGCTCTGGCGGGGCGATTTCCAAAATGCCCGGCAGCTCCTCAACGCCATGGCGCGGCGTGCCGACCGCCATCCCCCCAAACCTGGCACCTCGCCGGCAGAGTCCTTCCATTTTCATCGACAGACCCAGTCTCGCCGCGCCCGCATCCTAGGCATGCTCCTGGTGCCCCTTGAAGGGGACTACGAGATTCCGCTCCGCCGCGCCCCCGACCTTCGACTCGCCTGTACGGAAGCCTATGGCCCCTGTGAAGGGCAGGCCCTGGTGTCGCTTCGAGAACTGCTGGGACTGGTCGGCGCACACGCCTGGCGGAAGAACGGGGTTGTCGTCCCTGCCCTCGGTGATCGTATCCATCCCCACTATGGAGTGTTTTCGCCGATTCGCAGCGAGTATGTAGACCTGGTGGCCGACGCGCCGCTACCTTCCAATGCGCTCGCCTTCGACATCGGCACCGGCACCGGCGTGTTGGCGGCTGTGCTGGCCCGCCGTGGCGTCTCACACATCGTTGCCACCGACCAAGATCCTCGCGCACTGACCTGTGCCCGTGAAAATCTTGCTCGGCTGGAACTGACCGATCGAGTGGAAGTCGTACAGGCGGATCTTTTTCCCGAGGGCAAGGCGCCACTCGTGCTCTGCAACCCGCCTTGGGTCCCGGCACGGCCGACCTCCCCGATCGAACAGGCGATCTACGACCCGGAAAGTCGCATGTTATCCGGCTTTCTCAGCGGTCTGGCAGCTCACCTGGAACCGGGAGGAGAAGGCTGGCTCCTGCTGTCCGACCTGGCCGAACATCTGGAATTGCGAACCAGGGCAGAGTTGCTCGCCGCGTTCGATCAGGCCGGGCTCGTCGTCCTCGGCAAGACCGATATCCGGCCGCATCATCCCCGCGCCTCCGACCAAGCAGACCCGCTCCGCGCCGCCCGCGCGGCGGAGATCACGTCGCTCTGGCGGCTGGGGATTCGATGAGCGAGGTTCGTGAAGGAAGAATGGCGACAGTCTGGTGAATCAGGGAGTGAGATTCACGGGAAACGGCTTCGCCGGGGGACAGTGGCGGAATGCGCAGGGCTTACCGGGCGACCACCTTCTCACCTGTACTTCTTTCATTTGGCACAGTGTTCGAGTGGTGTCCCCCTTTGCTTCATAAATACTCAGGGTAAAGCTCTCGCGCTCGTCTCCAGTCTCAGTGTCATTCCAACGGTCGAAGTACATTTCCCCCTTGAAACTGAACACCCCGTAGAGCTGGTAATTGGTTGTGCCGGCCACCGTTCCCTCCTTGCGAGGGTTCTGAACCACGAGATCGGTCAGCGCACGATCGATGCCACTGAGATTCTCATTGAGCACCACAATGGGAGCAGAATAGGCTTGACCGATAGATCCGCCATTTCTCAGTTTGCAGAGCGCCGAATGGAGCTTCAGCACCGGCTCCGCCTTCCCGTCGTTGTTGATGTCGACGTACGCCCAATAGGCCCAGGGCTCCTCCTTCCTACCGATTCTTCGTACCGGATCCGCGTACCGATCATCATCCGAATTATATCTGTCATCGGCAAACTCATCACCGGTTGCAAGATACCGTAGCACTCGTTCCATCGCACCGATATGCCCCCCCACATCGAATGGCTTCCACTCAGGAGCCTCCAGTCCAAGTTGATCGCTATAATCCCGCTCACAAGCCGGATGCACGGTCATCCGTTCCAGATTGCGTTTGCAGGCCTCACACACGTCCACCTGCTCGCCGATGATCAACTGGTAATCCCCCGCCTGTGCCAAAGGGAACATCGCGGCCCACAACAGCAACAACAGTAAAAGAGACTTTTTCATTCGACGACTCCTCATGCCCTGCCTCTGTTCCGAACAGGTGTCGGCGGCTTTTTGCGCCATGTTACCGCAGCAGCGGACACTCGCAAAACATTTCCAGCAACGACGCCATGGTCGTATAGGTTCCCTTCGCGAGAGGTGCCTGTTCGATCCCCGCTTCGTGCTTTCAACAAAGTTCGTTCGGGACGGCGCGTTACGAGACGGGCTCCCAATAGGTGGGCTGATTATTCGCCTCATCTACCCGGCTCCTGATGCGGGGCTATCCCCGCATCCCCACCGATCCCCGCATGAACCGCTGTTCGCTCGCACCGACAACGTTTTCATAACTCATTGTTTTGACGACTATCTTCCACCCTCAGCCTCGTTACGGCACCTGGCCTCCGCCTTGCTCTACCCACCGGCCAACGGCGGGCAGCCCGGCAGGAGGGAGGTGAGCATCAACAAGCCGGCCCCGCGATGCAAGGGTCAGTCGATTCATCCATCAGCAACCGACGGGCCGGGGTACCCCGGCCCTACAACACAAGGAGCAGACGGATCATGCAGAAAGCCCCCTTAGCCAGCGTCAACGCAGGACCAGTGTCTCCCACCGTTATGGGACCGGAAAAGGAGATGAAGGATGTCTATATCATGAGCGGCTTGGTGTTCTTCCTCGCCGTGGTCGTGTCCGCATTCTGGTACTACTCCCAGGCCGACGAGGCAGCCCATAGCAACCCGTCGGAAGAAGCCCTCAATAGTGCCCAGGTGGCGCAAGTTCTGAAAGATCCGACCGAGCACGCGCCGGTCTCAGCCTCGATTCCAAGGACGCTTGTGGACGGAACCCCGTTGGCAACCCGAAGTACCGACATCCTGCACGACGATATTCACTTTGAAATCGGCCGCAAGGGATTGACCGATGAAGGCAAGGCCGCCTTGCAGCGCCATGCGGAATTCCTCACGAGCGAGCGGGACTGGGGCATCCTGCTCCAAGGCTACACCGATCAACAGGGATCGATGAGCTTCAACAAGATCCTGGGTA
>RRZU012877040.1_pt1 | contig 15337 bp, 10 predicted proteins | sample 2165561 | NCBI WGS metagenome assembly RRZU01 (sample SAMN10456909, study PRJNA506462) | wastewater metagenome | isolation source: wastewater sludge | place: USA: Moscow, Idaho
GGCTGGCGCTGGCGGCTGGGGAATGAGGCGGTCGCGTGGGATGTCGACGTGCCGGAGGACGGGCTGTACGCCATCACCCTGAAGGTGCAGCAGAACAACGACGCGGGGATGCCCTCCTATCGGCAGATTATGGTGGACGGCGAAATTCCCTTCGACGAGCTGCGGCTGTACCCCTTCCCGTACAGCGACCAGTGGTATGCCGAGACGCTGCACGGCGCGGACGGCGAACCGTACCTCTTCCACCTGACGAAGGGCACGCACACGCTGACGATGACCGTGAAGCTGGGGACGATTGGCGAAATCATGACGCGCACGGAGGCGGATACCGCGTATCTCAGCGAGATTCACCGCGAAATCGTCAAAATCACGGGCACTGACCCTGACTACAACTACGAATACGACCTCTACCGCACGATGCCGGGGCTGTCCGATCAGCTGCTGCATCTCGTCGACCGCTTGCAGGAAAGCGCCGACTTGCTGGCTTCCATCTCCAACGAAACGACCTCGATGGAGAGCAACTATCGCCAAATCATCGACCAAATGCGCTTCTTCGCGGAGGATGTTGACCGCATCCCGCGCGCGCTCAGCGACATGGACAACGCGCAGTCCAACCTCGGCACGTACATTTCGTCCATTGAGAAGTGCCCGCTGGCGGTGGACTACATCGTCGTGCACGCGCCGGAAGCAAAGGTGGAAATCACCACGTCGAACTTCTTCCAGCGCATGGGCGTGACGGTGGAAAACTTCCTCGCGTCCTTCTACAAGGATTACGATTCCGTCGGGCTGATTGTGGATGAAAACGCGCCGGATGAGGCGGAAAAAACGGTGCTGGATGTGTGGATTGGCCGCGGCACGGAGTGGGGCGAAATTCTGAAGGAATTGGCAGACGAGGACTTCACGCCAAAGACGGGCATCGTCGTCAACCTGCATGTGCTGCCGTCCGGGCAGCTGGCGACGGGGTCAGTCAACACCTTTCTGCTCAGCGGGGCCTCCGGCACAGCGCCGGACGGGGCGCGCTCGGTGGACTACAACCTGCCCGGCGAGTTCGCCTTCCGCGAAGCCGTGGTGGATTTGACCCAATTCGACGATTTTGAGGAGGTCGCGAGCCAGTTCTACGAATCGAGCCTCGTGCCCTACACCTACCGCGGCGGCGTGTACGCCCTGCCGGAGACGATGGACTTCACCGTCATGATTTACCGGCAGGACGTGATGCGCGAGCTGGGCATCGACCTGCCCGAAACGTGGACGGATTTGTACCAGCGCGTGCTGCCCCGGCTGTACGAGAACAACATGAGCTTCTCCCTGCCGGTGGACACGTCGGTATCTTCCAACTCGCCCGGTGCGCTGCGCGGCTTCACGATGCTGCTGCTGCAAATGGGCGGCGAATACTACAACGGCGACGGCGAATCCTCCGCGCTGGACACGCCTGAAGCCTACAAGGCGTTCAAATTCTGGACGGACATGTACGCCAACTACGGCATTGACGCGGAAAGCAACTTTTTCACCCGCATCCGCACGGGCACGATGCCCATCGGCATCAGCAACTACACGGGCTACTTGCAGCTGCTCACGAGCGCGCCGGAGCTCTACGGCCGCTGGTCGATTGCGCCCGTCCCCGGCACGGTGCAGGCGGACGGCACAGTCAGCCACGCGGTGGGCACAACGGCATCCACGGCGGGGGTCATCCTCAGCCAGTCGGACAAGCAGGAGGCGGCGTGGACATTCCTGAAGTGGTGGATGAGCGCGGAAACGCAGACGCGCTACGGGCGTGAATTGGAAGCAATCCTCGGCACGGGCGCGCGCTGGAACACCGCGAACGTTGAATCCTTCTTCTCGCTCCCGTGGGATGCCCGCCATGCGCAGATTATCAAGGCGCAGATGGAGAGCGCCCGCGAGCAGATGATTGTGCCCGGCGGCTACTTCACGGGCCGGCACATCATCAACGCATGGAACAGCGTGGTGGTGAACAACAAGGATGCCCGCGACATGCTGGAGAAGGCAGTCAAGGACATCAACAAGGAACTGAACAACAAGCGCAAGGAATTTGGATTGGATAATTAAGGAGGATAGCCCGTGACTGCCATCTGCCAGAAGAAAAACAAAGGGATGCGTGCGTGGCTGCGCAAAAATGCGGTCGGCTACGCCTTCCTGATGCCGTTCCTCGTTCTGTTTGCGATTTTCGTCATCGTGCCGGTCGGCGTGGCGATGTACTACTCGCTGACGAACTACAACATGATTCAAGCGCCCAAGTTCGTGGGCTTAAGCAACTACGCACAGCTGATTCTGGACGACGACGTGTTCCTGATTTCGCTCAAGAACACGCTGCTGCTGGCGGTCGTCACCGGGCCGCTGGGGTACTTCGCCTCCTTCCTCATGGCGTGGATTATCACGCTGGTGAAGAAGGGGCGCGGCTTCTTCTCGATGGCGTGCTACGCGCCGTCGCTCACCTCCGGCGTGGCAATGTCCACCATTTGGCTGATTCTCTTCTCCGGCGACCGCTACGGCTACATCAACAACCTGCTCCTGCGCTTCGGCATCATCATGGAGCCGATTCTGTGGACGAAGGATGCGGATTACGTCCTGCCGGTCATCATGATTATCACCATTTGGATGAGCATGGGCAACGGCTTCCTGTCCTTCCTCGCGGGCTTCCAGAACATTGACCCGTCGATGTACGAGGCGGGGCGCGTGGACGGCATCAAGAACAAGTTTCAGGAGCTGCGGCTGATTACTATTCCGCTGATGAAGCCGCAGATGCTCTTCGGTGCCATCAACTCCATCGTGGGCGCGTTCGCCGTGTTTGACGTGGCGACGGCGGTGGCGGGTATGCCCAGCCCAAATTACGCCGCGCACACCATCGTCGCCCACCTCTACGATTACGCCTTCACCCGCTTCAACATGGGCTATGCATCCTCCGTGGCAATGGTGCTGTTCCTCATCACCTTCTTCCTCGGCAGATTGTGTATGCGCCTGTTCCACGACGAAACGTAAGAAAGGAGGGCTGGCAACATGTCGACGGTATCCCTCAAAATCAGCAGAAAGCGCATTCGGATGCATCGGCCTTCCTTCTCGCGGGTGATGCTGTACATCTTCCTCTGCCTGATGGTGGTGGTCTGCGCGCTGCCGCTGTTCGCAATGGTCTGCCGCGCGCTGATGCCGCTGGATGAACTCTACCTCTATCCGCCGCGCCTCATCGTGCAGAAGCCGACGCTGCGCAATTTCTCGGATTTGCTGACTTCGCTTTCCTCCTCCACCGTGCCGTTTACGCGCTACATCTTCAACAGCCTGTTCACCACTGTCGCGACGGTGCTCGCGTCGATTCTGGTGTGCTGTCTGGGTGCATACGGGCTGGTGAAGCACCGTCCGGCGGGGTCGAACATCATCTTCGGCATCGTGGTGGCGGCGCTGTCCTTCTCCACCCACGTCACGACGATTCCCAACTACTTGGTCGTCAACAAACTGGGGCTCGTGAACACCTGCTGGGCGCTGATTATCCCCAAAATCGCCGTGGCGTACAACTTCTTTCTGGTCAAGCAGTTCTGCGAGCAGCTGCCGGACTCCATTCTGGAAGCGGCGCGCATCGACGGCGCACGCGAGCTGCACATCTTCTGGAAGATTGCCATGCCGCTGCTCAAGCCCGCATGGACGACCTTGGCGGTGTTCTCCTTCGTCAGCAACTGGAATGACTACTTCTCGCCCCTCATCTTCATTCAGTCCAACGCGCTGAAGACGATGCCGCTGGCGCTGCAAACCATGTCGGGCGGCGCGGGCGTGGTGGCGCGCGCGGGCACGGTGGGCGCGGCGACGTTCCTGACCACGCTGCCGTCGATTCTCGTGTTCGCCATCATGCGCGGCAAGGTGATGGAAACCATGTCCTATTCGGGCATCAAGTCGTAAGGGAGGCAAACGATGATGAAACGATTCTGCGCATGTCTCCTGACGGCACTGCTGATGATGTCAAACGCCTTTGCGGCGGTTGGGGTCGATGCCTTCGTCGCCGACAAGGACGAGAATTATATCCCGATTCCGGCAGCGTACGAGGTGTACACGACGTTCAAGAACCTTGATGACTACGGCTTCATGAATCACCCGGAGGACATTTTCATCGGCAAGGACAACCTGCTCTACGTCGCGGACACGGAGAACAACCGCGTGCTGGTGATGAACCGCGAAGGCGTGGTGCTGGAGGAAATCACCGAAGCGTGCGGCAAGAAGCTCTCCAAGCCGCGCGGCGTGTACGTTGGCGACGACCTGTCCATCTGGATTGCCGACACGGGCAATCTGCGCTTGGCGACGCTGAACGCCGACCGCACCGACCGCAAGGCGTATGGCAAGCCTGATTCGGCGCTGCTGGAAAACAGCTTCACCTTCGACGTGCAGAAGCTGTTCGTCGCCAACACGGGGTACATCTACGTCCTCAAGGGCGCGAACCTGATTGCCATCGACGAGGCGAACAACTTCCGCGGCTACCTCGGCGCGGACGACGTGGGCTTCTCGCTCTCGCGCACGCTCATCCGCATGTTCGGCTCAAAATCGCAGATTGAGCGCACGGTGAAGCAGGAGCCTGCGAGCTACTCCAACTTCTACATCGGCGCGGACAACATGATTTACGGCATCCTGTCCAACAAGGAAACCGCGCAGATTCGCAAGCTGAACTCCGTCGGCAACAACACCTACGCGACGAAGAAATACGGCTTCACCTTGGAGGACAAGGAAGGAAAGCTGCTCCACCCGACGATGGCGGACATCACGGTGGAGGACAACGGCATCATCACCGTGGTTGACCGCATCACGGGGCTGATTTACCAGTACGACCAAGAAGGCAACCTGCTGTGCACCTTCGGCGGCATCGGCACGGTTGGCGGGCTGTTCCAGATTCCCGTGTCCATCGACCATGACAGCGAGGGCTTCCTGTATGTGCTGGACTACAACACGGGGTCTATCACCGTGTTCAAACCGACGCACTTCATCAAGCTCATCCATCAGGCGGTGACGCTGCACGGCGAAGGCCGCTATGCCGAGGCGCTGGACTACTGGCAGCAGGCGCTGGAAATCGACAGCAACTACGCGCTGGCGCATCAGGGCGTGGCGAAGGTGATGGGCAAGCAGGAGAACTGGGAGGACGCGCTGGCATCCTACTATCTGGCGGATGACAAGGAGGGCTACTCCGAGGCGTTCGCGGAATACCGGCACGAGACGTTCCGGCAGCACTTTGTGCCGATTGTGCTGGGCATTGCCGTGGGCGCGCTGCTGCTGGTGAAGCTGCTTGGCTTCCTCAAGAAGAAAGCCGACCAGTGGGCGGACGATGTGCAGATGGGAAGGGGGCTGTGAACCATGAAGAGCCTGAAGCTGTGCCTGATGACCCTCTACCACCCCATTGTTGTGACGGAGCACATCAAGCGCCACCGCGGTGAAAAGAAAAACTGGCTGCCGGTGATTGTCCTGCTCGTGCTGACGCTGGCGGTGCGCATCCTGTCCATCTACGGCACGCACTATCCGCTGGCATCGGTGTCCGTGCGCAAGGCGAACCTGCTGCTGGAGTGCGGCAAGCTGTTTGTGCCCGTGCTGACGTGGGTGCTGGCAAGCTACATGATGACCACGATTTTGGACGGCGAAACGCTGCTTTCCGAAACGCTGCTGTTTTCCGCCTACGCGCTCACACCCTACATCGTCTTTACGCCGATATTGACGCTTGCTTCCCGCATCATGGACGGCAGCCAAATAGGGCTGTTCGCGACGCTGGAGGTCGGCGTGCTGGCGTGGGTCGTGCTGCTGATGATACTCGCGCTCAAGGAAATGAACGGCTACTCCGTCGGCAAAACAGTGCTGATGATTTTCCTCTCCCTCTTCACGATGGTGATGATTTGGGCGATGGTGGTGCTGCTGTTCACCATTGCATCCCAGTTTGTGGGGATGATTCGCGAAATGTTCTACGAAGTGATTTACAGAATTGACTGAATCAGGAGGCAGAAAATGAAAAAACGGATGCTTGTATGCCTGCTGATGATGCTGCTGGCAGTATTCAGCGTCGCGGCGGCGGAAGAGACGCGCATCCCCGTGGCGGAAAACGACCGCTTGGCGCTGTCCCTCTCGGTGGATTTGTGCGGCTTTGAGGTGCTGGATAAGCAGACGGGGGTCACATGGTCATCCAGCATGAATGACCCGACGTTCACCGGCAAGCTGGCGGGGCTGAACCAGAAGAAAGCGAACTCGCTGCTGACGGTCAACGTCACGAACCTCGCCAAGGGCGCAGGCTCGATTACCAACGCCGTGCTGCTGAACGAATCGCAGCTGGGCGCAAGCTACGACCTTGTGGAGAACGGCGTCATCCTCCACTACGATTTGGCGACGACGGGCGTTGCGCTGGATGTGGAGGTGCTGCTGGAGGACGAAAGCGTGCTGGTGCGCGTGCCGTACGAGAGAATCAACTGCTATGCGGATTTCTCCATCGTCTCCATCGACATGATGCCGTACCTCTGCGCCGGTTCGGACAACGCGGACGGCTTCCTGTTCTACCCGGACGGATGCGGCGCAATCCTGAAATTCGACGACTACGCGCATTTCAAGGAGCTGTCGCAGTACTTCAGCATCTACGGAAACGTCGAAAAATCGCAGCAGATGCTGGATTTCTACGATCAGGAGCAGCCGACGGTCATGATGCCCGTCTACGGCATTTCCATCGGCGGAAACGCGATGCTGGCGGTGGTGGAGGAGGGCGCGGAGAGCACCCGAATTTCCGTCAGCCCGTCCACCAAGATTGTGGCGGTCAATACCGTGTGCGCGAACTTCCAGTACCGCCGCGGATTTGATGACATGCGCGTGACGAGCCGCTCCATCAAGACCTACGACAAGAACGCGATGCCGGTGGATTACGCCGTGCGCCTGCTGTTCCTGCCGGAAGGGAAGGACACCTACTCGGATATGGCGGGCGCCTACCGCGATTACCTAATGCAGCGCGGCCTGACCGCCGACGTGGGCGAGCAGACCATCGCGATTGACCTGTTCCTCTCCGCGCCGGAAAAAGGGCTGCTGTTTGACACCCAGCGCACCGTGACCACCTTGGCGCAGGCGGGCGAAATCATCGATATTTTCGCGGAAGCTGGCGTGAAGCAGGTCAAGTATGCCCTGAAGGGCTGGACGAAGGGTGGCTACGGGCACTGGCCGGACGCGCTGCCGGTGGAACGCAGTGTTGGCAAGAACAGCGACCTGACCGCGCTGGCGCAGAAAGCGGCGGAATTGGGGTCGACGCTCTCGCTGACGGCGAATTTCGTCGAGGCGGACACGGACACCCGCAGCTACTCCAAGCGCAACGACGTGGTGTACCTCTCCAACTACGCCATCCTGACCGACCCGGACGAGGAAACGTTCATCCTCAGCCCGGAGGTCATTCGCGAAAAGTACGAAGCCTTTGCCAAGGAAGCCGAAAAGCTGTCCGTCAGCGGGCTTCGGCTGGAGCGCGTGGGGCAGTACATTCCGTTCAACTACAACCGCGGGCATGTGTGGACGACCGAGCAGACGCTTGAAGCCTATCAGCAGATGCTGGCGGACGCAAGGGCGAGGCTGGGCGAGGTGAGCGTGCAGGGAGGGGCGATTTGGGCAGCGCCGTATGCGGATTTGCTGACCGAAGTGCCCTACAAGGACAGCGGCTTCCAGTTCACGACCGAGGCCGTGCCGTTCTACCAGCTGGTGATGCACGGCGTGCGCGCGTACACCGCCACACCCGGCAACCTCTCCAGCGACTTAGACCGCGAGATGCTCCGCTGGGTGGAAATGGGCTACATGCCGTATTTCGAGCTGACGTGGAGCAGCACCGAAGAGCTGATGTACACGGACTATCAGAGCCTGTTCACAGCGCAGTACAGCGCGTGGCTGGACAAGGTATCCGCAATTGCCGCGGATTTTGCGGATGGCGACCTGCACAACCTGCGCACCGCGCTGATGATGGAGCACACGAAGATTTCCAGCGACCTCATCCGCGTGCGGTACGACAACGGGATGCAGGTGTACGTCAATTACGCTGACCACGACCAGCAGGCGGACGGCTTGACCATCCCCGCAATGGGCTATCTGGTGACGAAGGAGGGAGCGCAGTGAATCACGGTGCAAAAGCAGGCGGGTGGCAGCGCGCCGGACGGGCGGCATTGACGCTGCTCATCCTCGCGGGTATCGTGTTTGTCGCCTATCACGACTGGGTGATGGCGGTGGCGGCGCTGCTGCTGATTGGCGTGTTCGTCTACACGGATTTGCCGCGCTGGATTTCGGAATCCGCCATCGGCAAGGCGCTTCAGCCGGTAGGGAAGGTGCTTGCACCCATCCGCCGGGGAATTCGGAAAGGCCTTCTGCCGATTGAAAACTTCCTGAAGCGCATCGGAAAAGCGCTGGGCAAGCCCTTCCGCAAGGCGGGCGGCAGAATGACGATGGAGCGCAAGCGTTCCTTCGAGGCGCTGATTTTCCTCGCGCCGTGGCTGGTGGGGTTCTGCCTGTTCTTCTTAGGGCCGATTACCACGTCCATCCGCCTGTCCTTCTCGGAAATTGTGAAGATGAAGGGCTTCCAAATGGGCTTTGTGGGGCTGGAGAACTACCGCCACATCTTCTTCTACGATTTGAACTTTGTGCCTATGTTCCTGCAAACGGTGTCGGACACGCTGCTGAATACGCCGATTTGCCTCGTGTTCTCGCTGGCGATTGCCATCCTGATTAACCGCCCGATGAAGGGACGCGGGTTCTTCCGCGCGGCGTTCTTCATTCCGGTGCTGCTCGGCGCGGGCTATGTCATGAAGCAGATGCTCGGCATGGGCGCGGACGGCACGACCATCACCACGGGCATCGTTGTGCCGCAGCTGATTGCCGATTTGCTGGGGCACAGCCTGACGGAGTTCCTGCAGGGGGTGCTCGACCGCATCACGGTGGTGCTGTGGAAGTCCGGCGTGCAGATTGTGCTGTTTCTGGCGGGCTTGCAGGGCATTTCCTCCTCGCTCTACGAGGCAGCGCGCGTTGACGGCGCGACGGAGTGGGAGATGTTCTGGAAAATCACCCTGCCGATGATTTCTCCGGTTATCCTGATGAACCTCGTCTACACCATCGTCGCCTTCTTCACCGATGCGACGAACCCGGTGATTGACTACATCTACAAGCAGTCGTTCACGAATCAGCAGTTCGGCTACGGCGCGGCAATGAGCTGGGTGTACTTCGCCTTTGCGCTGCTGCTGTGCGGCATCAGCATGGGCGTGATGGGCAAATTCGTGTTCGTATCCGGCGGGAAGGAGTGAGAATGATGGCGAAAAACAACCATGTGAGCCTGCGCCGGAGCAGCAGCCATTGGTCACGCCTCGTCCGCGGCGGCGTGATTCGCTTCGGCTTCTACTTCCTGCTCTGCGCGCTCAGCTTCGTGTTCCTGTACCCGTTCATCAAGATGATTACGCAGTCGCTGATGACGGATGACGACCTGATCAACATTACGGTCAAGTGGCTGCCCTCGCAGCTGACATGGAGCAACTACGCCGTGGCGTACCGCAAGCTGATGTTCAAGAGCTACGTCTGGAACAGCGCGCGGGTGGCGATTATCTGCACGCTGGGGCATGTGCTCTCCTGCGCGATGACGGGGTACGCCTTCGCGCGGTACAAATTCCGCTTCAAGGGTGCGCTCTTCGCGATGGTCATCCTGACGATGCTCGTGCCCGTGCAGACGGTCATCATCCCGCAGTACATGCAGTTCTCCAACTGGGGCTGGCTCAACAGCGAGTACTATCTGCCGCTGGTGGTACCGTCGTTCTTGGGCTTCGGGCTCAACGGCGCGTTCTTCATCTTCCTCTTCCGGCAGTTCTTCTCCGGGATGCCCTACGAGATGGAGGAAGCCGCCCGCGTGGACGGCTGCGGGCCAATCCGCACCTTCCTGCACATTATGCTGCCGATGAGCCAATCGTCACTGTTAGTATGCACGGTGCTCTCCATCGTCTGGCACTGGAACGACTACTTCGAGCCGGGGGTCTACTTCAACTCTGTCTGGCTGAAGATGCTGCCCAACAGCCTGCCGAACCTTTACGCGGAGCTGAACAAGGAGCAGCACACCATGATTCAGACCAACGACATTGAGGGCGTCATCTTCAACGAAGCGATGCTGATGGCGGCGACGTTCCTGTGCATCCTGCCGATTCTGATTCTCTACCTGATTCTTCAGAAGCGGTTCATGGAGGGCGTGGAACGCAGCGGCTTGACGGGCATCTAATCCGCAATCATCCTGCATAAACATACCGATTCTGTTTCCTCATGCAAAAGGGCGACGGGTGTGTTTGCTATACGCATTTTGACCAATTATAATAGGAAAAAAAATTTTGCGAAAGGGCTTTACAAACCGTCGGAGCTGGTGTATAATCATGCCATCGACGCAAGACATGTGTTTTTCATCCAACTGGTTTCCCATTTCCATCGGTTTCAATGGCGCACGCCGTTGAGCATACAGTTATCCCAATAAAAAAGGAGGTTTCCCCATGAAGAAGTTCCTGTCTACCCTGCTCGCGCTGACGATGCTGCTGGCACTCGCCGCTCCCGCACTGGCGGAGAACCCCACCGTGACGTACTACGTCCGCGGCGGCACGGCACAGTACGAACCGTATCTCTACGAAACCCTCGTTGGTCTCCAGAAGATTCAGGAGATGGCGGGCGTTGACATTGACTGGACGGTCGTGTGCGGCAATGGCGACGAAATCAAGGCGCAGTATGTGGCGATGATGGCATCCGGCAACTACCCGGATATCATCCAGTGGCAGCACAACAACAGTCTGGGCTACGTCGGCGGCGTGGCGCAGATGTACGCCGACGGCATCATCATCGAGCTGAACGATGTCATCGACCAGTACATGCCCAACTACAAGAAGCTGCTGGAGGAAAATCCGCAGGTCGCCAAGACGCTGATGGATGACGAGCGCCGCTACCTGTACTTCACGCCCATCAACCCGCTGGTGACTGACCTCGAAAAGGCGTCCGTCACGTGGTGGGGCTTGATGATGCGCAAGGACTGGCTGGAGAACGTGGGCATGGAAGCGCCGACGACCATCGACGAGTGGTACGACGTGCTGACCGCGTTCAAGGAAGGCGACCCGAACGGCAACAGCGAACAGGATGAAATTCCCTTCGACGCCGGCTCTGGCGGACTGCTGCTGTTCATGCCCGCGTTCGGCATCACCAATGGCTGGTATGTGAACCCCGAAACCGGCAAGGTCGGCTACGGCCAGTACTCCGAAGAATACAAGGCATATCTGGAAACGATGGCGAAGTGGTACGCCGAGGGTCTGGTGCAGAACGTGTATGCAGACGAAAACGGCACGCTCGCCGATTCCGCTGACCCGAACCTGTACGCTGACCTCGCGGGCTCTTGGAAGGGCCTGGCGAACTACTGGGAGCAGCGCCTGCCGCAGGTGAAGGAAAAGAACCCCAATGCGGATTTCGTCGCCGTGCAGTGGCCGGCGTGCGTGGATGGCAGCGGCGTGTCCTATGCGGACAACTACGGCATGAGCTACGGCGACCGCGTGTCCACCGTCATCTCCACCGACTGCAAGAACGTGGAAGCGGCTGCACGCCTGATTGACGCCATGTACTCCGAGGAAGGCACCAACTGCACGACGTGGGGCACGGAAGATTCTGACCCCATCAACGCCAAGCAGGACTGGACGAACGGCCACGGCACCTACACCATCGACCCCGAAACCGGCAAGAAGGTGGAAACCGAATGGGCGAACACCATCTGCGAAAACTTCTACGATGGCGCGTTCCCCGTCAAGTTCCGCTATGCAATGTCCCACGTGAGCTTCCCCCGCTGGGGCGCGGCTGACTACACGATGGCGACCCGCGAAGAGAAGTATGTGGCATCCTCCTGCCTGTGGGCGCAGGCCTCCAACGCGCTGGAATATCCGGCGGCGATTAACCTGACCACCGACGCGCAGAAGGCGGTTGCGGAAATCGACAACATCAGCAACTACATCAACGAAATGACCTACAAGTTCATCACCGGCGCTGAACCGCTGACGAACTTCGACACCTACATGGACAACCTGCAGAAGATGGGCATCGAGAACCTGATTCAGCTGCATCAGGAAGCATACGACAGCTTCATGAGCCGCGGCAAATAAGCAATCTGACGGACTCAAGGGGGTCGCCGGGCGGCCGGTGATCCCCGCTTTCTATATAAAATCAGCAGAATTTTACCACAAAACGCTTTATATATATCTGTGTTCATGGTATGATAGACATAAACGTGAGTACACATATGTACAAGGGGAAAGGGGATAGCACCATGCGGAAATGGACTGCACTGCTCTGCCTGATTCTGGCGCTCTGTCTGCTCGGCGGCTGCACGACGCAGCAGGAGAAGGCGAAAGTGCCGATTTCGTGGTATCTGCGGACGGATGATGTCGACCTCTACAATTCGCTCAAAGGCATTCAGGTGATTGAGGATGCCACAGGGGTGGATGTGACGTTCCAGTCGCCGCCGAACAACTCGGAGGATGCGTATAAGATGATGGTGATTTCGGGCAATCTGCCGGATGTCATCATGTGGAATCACGACGTGAGCATGGACAGGATGTACGCCGAAGGGCTGATTATCGACCTGACCGACCTGATTGCTCAGTACGCGCCCAACCTGACCCGCATCTACACCGAGCGCCCGGAATTGCGCAAGCAGGTGGAGACGGCGGACGGCAAGATGTACTACTTCCCATCCATCAACCCGATGCAGACGGTGGAGGAAATCTGCCGCAAGTGCTACAACGGGCTGATTATCCGCGACGACTGGCTGAAGAAGCTGGGGCTGACTGCGCCGATGACCATCGACGAGTGGTACGAGGTGCTGACGGCGTTCAAGACGCAAGACCCCAACGGCAACGGCTTCCCGGACGAGATTCCCTTTGACGGCTGGGGACTGCCGTACTTCCTGCCCGCATTCGGCGTGATGAACACCTTCTGCATCAAGCGAGACGGCACGGTGGCGTACGGCCCGATGGAGCCGGAATACAAGGCGTATCTGGAAACGATGCACAAGTGGTACGAAGAGGGTCTGCTGGGCAGCAACTGCCTGATTCACTCCGACGCATGGAAAACGGAGAACATCGTCAACGACCTGACGGGCGCGTTCGTGGGGCTGGACAATGCGTGGCGGTACTATCTGCCGCTGCTTCAGGAGCGCGCGAATGCATCCGCGAGCTTTCAGGCGATGCCGTGGCTGAAGGCAGACGATGGCATCCGCTACACCGCGTGCGCCGAGGCGGCGGGCAACATGTCATCCACCGTGACCGTCATCACCTCCGCCTGCAAAGACCCCGTGGCGGCGGTGCGATTCATTGACTACATGTACTCCCCGGAGGGCAGCGATTTGCTGACGTGGGGGATTGAGGGCGAAACGTACCGCATCGTCGACGGCAAGAAGGAGCTGACCGAAAAGGCGCTGACCGTGGACGAGGAAAACGGCTGGCTGACGCTGTACACCTACGCCATCGGGCACACCGCCTTCCCGAAGTATGACGGCGAGACGGTGGTGCTGGCGAGCTACCCCGAAGAGCAGCTTGTTGCCGAGCGGACATGGGCGGATGCGTCCACCGCGCTGATTTACCCACCCTACATCAATTTCAGCATGGAACAGCAAGCCTATTGCGACAGCCTGATGGACGAGATGGAGACCTACATCACCGAAATGAGCATCAAGTTCATCACCGGCGAAGAGCCCCTGACCAATTTTGATGCCTACGTCGCCCAGCTGACCAAAATGGGCATCGACAACGTGCTTGCCATCTACCGCGACGCGTATGTGCGGTATATGGAGAAATAACGGCAGACTTCGGGAAAACAAGCCAAAAGCCACAAAAAAGACCAAGCCGCATGGGAGGGGCGAAGGTTTCCAAAGGGCGAGCGCAAAGCCCTTTGGTCGCTCCCGCAGGAGCGAAACCCCTGCGCCACAAAGCAATACTATTATAGTAGAAGAAACATCAACAAAAACCGGAGGAAAACCAATGAACATTCTCGACTACGCTGCCAGCGTCCCCACCCCCGCCGACTGGACAGCCGCCTTCCAGCAAGCCATTGCTGACCTCCGCACCCGCGGCGGCGGCACGCTGATTGTCCCCGCAGGCGACTACCCCACTGGCGCAATCCGCCTGTACGATAACATGACGCTGCACATCGAGTCCGGCGCGGTGCTGCGCTTCCATCAGGACGCATCCGCCTTCCCGCTGATTGACCTGGAGTTCGAGGGCATCGCAGGACTGGCGCATCAGCCGTGCATCTACGCCGAACACGCCAAGAACGTGACCATCACCGGCTATGGCACGCTGGATGGACAGGGCAGCTACTGGTGGACGCGCCAGCGGGCAGGGCAGAATGCACATCCGCGACCCTACCTCGTGTGCTTCAACCACTGCGAGCAGGTGACGCTGGAGAACGTGACGCTCACCAACTCCCCGGCGTGGACGGTGCATCCGCTCTATTGCCGGAATGTGGTCATTCGCGGGCTGAATATCAAAAATCCGGCGGATTCCCCCAACACCGACGGCATCGACCCCGACGGCTGTCAGGATGTGCGCATCCACGACTGCACGATTGATGTCGGCGACGATTGCATTGCCATCAAGTCTGGCACGGAGGATACGCCGAATCGGCAGGTGTGCGAGCGCATCATCATCAGCAACTGCCACTTCCTGCATGGGCACGGCGGCGTGGTGCTGGGCAGCGAAATGTCCGGCGGCATCCGCAACGTTGTGGTGTCCTCCTGCGTGTTCTACGAGACAGACCGCGGCATCCGCCTCAAAACCCGGCGCGGGCGCGGCGGCACGGTGGAGGGAATCCAGCTGAATAACCTCGTGATGGAAAAGGTGATGTGCCCCTTCGTGTTCAACATGTACTACTTCTGCGGCGCGAACGGCAAGATGAAGCATGTGTGGGACAAAGCGCCCTACCCGGTGACGGATGCCACCCCCTGCCTGCGCGACGTGGTGATTTCCGACGTACGCGCGCGCCAGTGCACCGCCTGTGCGGGCTTCTTCTACGGCTTGGCGGAAATGCCGGTGGAGGGGGTCAAGATGCAGAACGTGGTGGTGGAGATGGTGGACGGCGCGCCCGGCCGCCCCGCCATGATGGACGGCTGCCCCGAAATGCAGCGCGCGGGCTTCTACCTGCGCAATGCGGCGGATGTGGATTTGCGCGGCGTGGCGGTGCGCGGCGTGCAGGGCGACTGGCTGGACGCGGATGACAGCGTGCAGCTTACCGCGTCCGCAGACACGAACTCTTTGCAGCAATAAAAATCAACTATGAGCGTGTGGACTGCGAAGGGGTCAAGGGGGCGACCGCAGAC
>RRZU010152888.1_pt1 | contig 15335 bp, 11 predicted proteins | sample 2165561 | NCBI WGS metagenome assembly RRZU01 (sample SAMN10456909, study PRJNA506462) | wastewater metagenome | isolation source: wastewater sludge | place: USA: Moscow, Idaho
GATCTCCGCCATGAACCAGCCCTCCTCGATGCCGCGCAGGATGCCCGAGGTCATCGGCCACGTGCCGCCGTCGGCCTTGCCGACGTTGCCCGCGATCGTCTGGGCGATGGCCGGCAGGTCGCCGCTCGTGTGGTCCGTCGTGCCCATCGCGAGGATGCGGTCGAAGATCTTGTTCGTCTCGGCCTCGATCTGGTCGGTGAGCGCCTCGACGTACCAGGAGCCGCCCAGCGGATCGGCGACATTGCCGATGCCGGTCTCCTCCATGAGCACCTGCTGGGTGCGCAGGGCGACCTCGGCGGACTGCTCGGTCGGCAGGGCGAGGGTCTCGTCGAGCGCGTTGGTGTGCAGGCTGTTCGTGCCGCCGAGGACCGCGGCGAGCGCCTCGACGGCGGTGCGGACGACGTTGTTGAGCGGCTGCTGCGCCGTGAGCGAGACGCCGGCGGTCTGGGTGTGGAAGCGCAGCCACTGCGCCTTCTCGGTCTTCGCGCCGTAGACGTCGCGCAGCCAGCGCGCCCAGATCCGGCGACCGGCGCGGAACTTGGCGATCTCCTCGAAGAAGTCGACGTGGCTGTCGAAGAAGAAGCTCAGCCCGGGCGCGAACGTCTCGATGTCGAGGCCGCGCGACAGGCCCAGCTCGACGTAGGCGAAGCCGTCCGCGAGCGTGAACGCGAGCTCCTGCGCGGCCGTCGAACCGGCCTCGCGGATGTGGTAACCCGAGACAGAGAGCGGCTTGTACGCCGGGATCTCCTGCGCGCAGTACGCCATGAGGTCACCGATGAGGCGCAGGTGCGGCTCGGGGTCGAAGAGCCACTCCTTCTGCGCGATGTACTCCTTGAAGATGTCCGTCTGCAGGGTGCCGTTGAGGACACCGGGGTCGATGCCCTGGCGCTCGGCCGCGACGAGGTACATGCAGAAGACGGGGACGGCCGGGCCGCTGATCGTCATCGACGTCGTCACGTCACCGAGGGGGATGTCGGAGAAGAGGGTCTCCATGTCCTTTGCCGTGTCGATCGCGACACCGCAGTGGCCGACCTCGCCGAGGCTCATCGGGTCGTCGGAGTCGCGGCCCATGAGGGTCGGCATGTCGAAGGCGACCGAGAGGCCGCCGCCGCCGCGGCCGAGGATCATCTTGTAGCGCTCGTTGGTCTGCTGGGCGTTGCCGAAGCCGGCGAACTGCCGGATCGTCCACGGACGCCCGCGGTAGCCGGTCGCGTAGAGGCCGCGCGTGAAGGGGAACTCCCCCGGCCAGCCGATCCGCTCCATCCGCTCGTCGACCTCTTCGACGGCCGCGCTCGGGCCGTAGACCGGATCGACCTCCATGCCGGACAGCGTCGTGAAGTCTGCGTTGCGCACCTGCCCCTTGGCCTGGGCCGCGTCGTAGCGCTCCTGCCACCGGCTACGACCGACACTCTGCACACTCTTGTGTGCGGTGCCCGCGGAGCTCGGGTCGTTCGTCGCCGGGGTCGCCGTCTGGGAAGCCTGAGTCTGATCGTCGATGATCGTCATGCTCGCCAATTTACTAGGACATCCTAGTAAATGTCGAGAGGCGGGCGTGTCGGATCCTCACGTGGTCCTCACCATCCCTGTGCGGTGTGCCTGTGCGGCGTGCCTGCGCGCGGGCTCAGTCGGTGCCGACGAGAGCCTCGCCCCACCGCTTTTCGTCCGGATCCAGTGCCTCGACGAAGTGGAGCCCGTAGTCGGCCGAGAGGCGCTCGAACATCAGCTCGCCCCGGTGGCTGTTGCCGTGCTCGTCGAGCGGTGGGGAGAAGGTGCCGATGCCGACGCGGCCCGGCGCGACCCCGAGGATGCCGCCGCCGACCCCGCTCTTGGCGGGCAGCCCGACGTCGGTGATCCAGTCGCCGGCCGCGTCGTACATGCCGCACGACATCATCACGCCGAGCACGTGCTTGGCGATCGGCGGCTCGAGGATCTGCTCCCCCGTCTCCGGCCGGCGCCCGCGGTTCGCCAGGGTCGCGGCCATCGTCGCGAGATCGCGGGCCGTCACCGCGATGGCGCACTGCCGCAGGTAGCCGCTGACGACCTCACCCGGCTCGTCGGGCAGCACGTCGCGGGCGCGGAGCATGTGGGCGATCGAGAGGTTGGCGTGGGCGTGTTCGAGCTCGTGCTCGTAGACCCGCTCGTCGAGGCGCAGCGTGCGGCCGGCCATGCGGGAGAACGCGTCGAGGATGAAGGCGACGCGCTCGTCCTCGCCGGCGTTCGGCCCGAGGAGCAGACCGTGCGCCGTCATCGCCCCCGCGTTGATCATCGGATTGTCGGGGCGGCCGCTCGCGTCGACCGACGGGGCGTCGAAGGGCTCACCCGAGGGCTCGACCCCGATGACCCGCTCGACCTCCTCGATCCCGCGGTCGGCCAACGCGAGCGCGAAGACGAGCGCCTTGGAGGAGGACTGGATCGCGAACTCGACGTCGGCGTCGCCCGCGGTCACGGTCGTGCCGTCGACGGCGACGAGCGCCACGCCGCACCGCTTTTCCCAGCCCGGCTCGGGCGCAGGCGGATTCGCCGGGACCGTCCCTCCCGACTCCGCGCGGACCCTCTCGACGAGGTCGGACAGGTAGGTCTGCAGGCGTCGGGTCACACGTCACGCTACCTCAGTCGCATCTCCGCGGACTGCCGCTGACTCGACGATGTCCGCGGCCCGCGGCCGACGCTACGGGATGCCCTGGGTAACCCGACGGGGCCTACGCAGGCCCTGCCGTCACGGCTGAGTGGCCTGCGTCGCGAGCCCGAAGTCGCCGTGGCCGAGGCGCACCTTCTCCAGCAGCCCGAAGAGCTGGACCCGCTCCTGACCGGTGAGCCCGCCGAGGCCGAAGCCGCGCTCGACGAGCACCGCGATCCCCGCCTCGGCGGCCTCGCGGCCGGCGGGAGTGAGCACCGCGAGCATGCCGCGCCCGTCCTCGGGATTGCGGATCCGCTCGACGAGGCCCTGGGCCGCGAGCTTCTGGACGATGTGCGTCGCACTCGTCGGGTGGATCATGAGCCGCTCGCCGACGGTCGTCATCGGCAGGCGCCCGTCGCGGGCGAAGGTGAGGAGCACGAGGCACTCGAAGCGCGCGAACGTGAGGTCGAGCGGGGCGAGGGCAGTGTCGAAGTCGGCCCGCAGGAGCTGCTGGACGCGCATGACCGACGGCGCGGCCGCCATCGACTGCGGCGAGGAGGCCCGGCCCCACCGGCGCTCCCAGAGCACGGCGGCGCGGCGGATCGGATCGAAGGCGAGTCGCGGCACGCCGGACAGCGTACGTCGGCGGGCGCTCACCTCCGCGTCGGCGCCGACGGGCAGCCACGCGTTCGGCACCAGCTCACCTATGCCGAACCAGCTCACCTACGCCGCTCCAACACGCCAGTCGAGCGCGACCTGCATAGTCCACAAGTTGGGCCAATCGGAGAAGTGCGCGTCAGGCCTGGCGGCGCTGGAGTTCGGCCTCGAGTCGCTCGACCTTGCCGGTCAGCTCACCGGTGAAGCCGGGCCGGATGTCGGCCTTGAGGACGAGCCCGACGCGCGGAGCGCTCTGCGCGAGGGCCTCGCAGCAGCGGCGGATGACGTCCATGCACTCGTCCCACTCCCCCTCCAGGGTCGTGAACATCGCATCGGTCGTGTGCGGCAGCCCGCTCGCGCGGACGATCTCGATGGCGTCGGCGACCGCGGCGTGGACGGATCCGGTGTCATCGGCGGCGGCGGTCGGGGCGACGGAGAAGGCGACGAGCATCTGCCCACCGTAGGCCGCTGCGGCGCCAGGGCGGCCCGCAAGCCGCGGTCCCGACGCCCGTCAGTCGACGCTGCGGGCGGTCCGCCGGCCGGCAGGCGCCGTGAAGGGTGCGTGCTCGGGGGCCACGTGCCACGCGACGGCACTCAGGACGGCGACGACGACACCGGCGGCGATGCTCCGCGTCGCGACGAGGTAGGCGATGGCGTGCAGGCCGTATCCGCCCATCAGGCCCGAGACGACGACGGTCAGCGCGACGGCGCCCGCCGCGAGGATCGGCGCGAGCACCACGGCGGGCGCAAAGCGTCGCCGCCGCGGATGGGGTCGCGCCTCGCAGCGGCGCCAGGCGACGACGGCGACGATCGCGAGGGCGAGCAGGCCGCCGATCCCGCTCGCGTATTGGGCCCACGACGTCCCGAGGAAGGGCCCGTGCCGCGCGGCGAGCCACGCAATGTGCTCACTGCCCCAGCGCCCGGCGTGCGTGCATTCGTCCCAGCCCACGTGGCTCGCCGCGCCGACGACCACGGCACCCGCGGCGAGCGCGACCTGTCGACCACCCAGGTCAGCCCGCCACGAGGGCGCCGGGAGTCGTCGGCGCACCCGATCAGGCATCGCGTCGACGAGCGGGGCCTGCAGGAGGAGGACCCACCCGAGCCAGAGCGCCATCCCGACGGCGAGATCGACGGTGACGATGCCCATCGGCGTGTGCGTCAGCCCGTATCCGCCGATCGCCGGCACGAAGAGCGGGACGTCCGGCGCCATGCTCCCCGCCGCCAGCGCCGCGAACGGCACCCCGAACCGTCGGGCCGCAGGGGCCAGGGGCAGCAGGATCGCCGGGTGGGCGAGGGTGAAGGGCACGCGGCGACGGTAGGGAGCACGCCTGGGAGATCCCTGACGTGGGCGGATGCCGGCACCTGGGCCGCCTCGGCTACACCCTGGGCGTCGGAGGGGTGACGTCCCGCTCATTCAAAGGGGGCATATGTGCCCCCTTTGAATGAGCGGAGTGGAGCAGTGGGCGGGCGAAGCTCTACGTGAGGTCGGCGAGGACCGCGTCGGCGGCGGCGTACGGGTCACTCGTGCCCTCGACGACCCGGGACGCGTGGTCATCGATGCCGTGGCCGCCGCGCAGGTCACCCATCCGGGCGCGCAGCTGGGAGAGCACGATCGCCTCGATCTCGTCGGCGGCCCGTCGCTCGCGGCGGCGGCGCAGCTCGCCGTGCTCGGTCATCCACCCGACGTGCTTGTCGAGGGCCTCCATCACGTCGTCGACGCCGGTCCCGGCCGACGCCACGGTCTTGACGACCGGCGGGCGCCACAGGTTCGGCTCGGTGCGGTCGCCGAGGGAGATCATGTGCCGGATGTCGCGGACTGTCGCGTCGGCGCCGTCGCGGTCGGCCTTGTTGACGACGAAGACGTCACCGATCTCGAGGATGCCGGCCTTGGCGGCCTGGATCCCGTCGCCCATCCCCGGCGCGAGCAGCACGATCGTCGTGTCCGCGAGGCCGACGATCTCGACCTCGGACTGCCCGACGCCGACCGTCTCGACGAGCACGATGTCGCAGCCCGCCGCATCGAGCACCCGGATCGCCTGCGGCGTCGCCCACGAGAGGCCGCCGAGGTGACCGCGGCTCGCGATCGAGCGGATGTAGACGCCGGGGTCGAGCGCGTGATCCTGCATCCGGACGCGGTCGCCGAGCAGCGCCCCACCGGAGAAGGGCGAGGACGGGTCGACGGCGAGCACGCCGACGCGCTTGCCCCGCTCACGGAAGGCCGTGACCAGGGCGTTCGTCGACGTCGACTTGCCGACGCCCGGGCTGCCGGTGAGGCCGATGACGTGCGCGTGCCCCGCGTGGGGGGCCAGCGCCGCCATGACCTCGCGCAGCTTGGGGCTCGCGTCCTCGACGAGGGAGATGAGTCGGGCCACCGCCCGGGGCGAGCCCTCGCGGGCCGCCGCCACGAGCGTGGGCACATCGATATCGCGCCGTGCCATGCCGGGGCCTTACGCCTTCGGGACGCGGACGATGAGCGCGTCGCCCTGACCGCCGCCGCCGCACAGGGCCGCCGCGCCGATCCCGCCGCCGCGCCGCTGGAGCTCCAGCGCGAGGTGCAGGGTGATCCGGGCGCCGGACATGCCGATCGGGTGACCGATGGCGATCGCGCCGCCGTTCGGATTGACCTTGTCCTCCTCGATCCCGAGCTCGCGCGCCGAGACGATACCGACGGCCGCGAAGGCCTCGTTGATCTCGACGACGTCGAGGTCGGCGGGGGTGATCCCCTCCTTCTCGCAGGCCTTACGGATCGCGTTCGAGGGCTGGGACTGCAGCGTGGAGTCCGGCCCGGCGACGACGCCGTGGGCGCCGATCTCGGCGAGCCACTCCAGGCCGAGCTCCTGCGCCTTCGCCTTGCTCATGACGACGACCGCGCACGCGCCGTCGCTGATCTGGGAGGCCGACCCGGCGGTGACCGAGCCGTCCTTGCTGAAGGCGGGGCGCAGCTTGCCCAAGGACTCCACCGTCGTCTCGGCGCGGATGCCCTCGTCGGTGGCGAACTCGACCGGGTCGCCCTTGCGCTGCGGGATCGAGACCGGCACGACCTCGTCGGCGAAGACGCCGTTCTCCCACGCCTGCGCCGCGAGCCGGTGGCTGCGGGCCGCGAACGCGTCCTGCTCCTCGCGGCTCGTCGCGCGCTCGCCGGAGTTGGCCTGCTCGGTGAGCAGCCCCATCGGCTGGTCGGTGAAGGCGTCCCACAGCCCGTCGAAGGCCATGTGGTCGCGCATCGTCACGTCGCCGTACTTGAAGCCCGAGCGGCTTTTCTCGAGCAGGTGCGGGGCGTTGCTCATCGATTCCTGGCCGCCGGCGACGACGATGTCGAACTCGCCCGCGCGGATGAGCTGGTCGGCCAGGGCGATCGCGTCGATGCCCGAGAGGCACACCTTGTTGATCGTCAGCGACGGCACGTCCATAGGGATCCCCGCGGCGGTCGCGGCCTGACGGGCCGGCATCTGCCCGGCGCCGGCGGTGAGGACCTGGCCCATGATCACGTAGTCGACCTGGTCGCCGCGGACGCCGGCCTTCTCCAACGCGCCCTTGATCGCGACGCCGCCGAGCTGAGCTCCGGTGAAGCCCGAGAGCGAGCCGAGCAGCCGGCCCACCGGGGTGCGGGCTCCGGCGACGATGACGCTGGGGTTGGCGCGGGAATCGGTCACTGTGGGTCCTCCGATGGCGTGAAGCGAATGGCGTCGGCCGCGGGACACGCACCACATCGAGGAGGGCGCGCAGGTCCTGACGGCAGGACAGGCGTCACGCCACTCTATCGACGCCGTCCGCACGGCGTAGGTCGTTGGTCCCAGTCGCTGTCGGTGGCCCCTCCTAGGCTGGCCGCATGAGCGCACAGACAGCCGGACTCTTCACGCACATCGACCACGTCGGCATCGCGGTGCCCGACCTCGACGCCGCCATCGCCTTCTACGAGGACACGTACGGCATGACGATGGCCCACCGCGAGGTCAACGAGGAGCAGGGCGTCGCCGAGGCGATGATGGCCGTCGGCGACTCGACCTCGTGCATCCAGCTCCTCGCACCGCTCAACGAGCAGAGCACGATCGCCAAGTTCATCGACAAGAACGGCGTCGGCATCCAGCAGATGGCCTACCGCGTGCAGAGCATCGACGACGTGTGCGCCACCCTCAGGGAGCGCGGCGTGCGCCTGCTCTACCCCGAGCCCAAGCGCGGCACCGCTGGCAGCCGGATCAACTTCATCCACCCCAAGGACGCGGGCGGCGTGCTCGTCGAGCTCGTCGAGCCCGCCGCCGCGCACTGACGGGCCGGCAACGCCGACGACGGTGCGCCCCGGGCGGGTCGGGGCACTGACCCGCCCGGGGCACCACCTCGTTACAAACAACGCGGCGCTCGGTATCCTCGGCAGAAGACGATGACGTCGCTTCAGGCGTCGCCGGTCGATGGCGAGGAGGCCACGAATGCACGAGATCCGGGACGCGATCCTCTCCGGGGAGCGCGACGAGGCGACGTTCGCGGCGCTGCCGCTGCCGGAGACCTTCCGCGCGGTGACGGTCCACAAGGACGAGGCCGACATGTTCGCCGGGCGGGAGAGCCGCGACAAGGACCCCCGCGAGAGCCTGCACCTGGACGAGGTGCCCCTGCCCGAGCTGGCCCCGGGTGAGGCCCTCGTCGCCGTCATGGCGAGCGCCGTCAACTACAACACCGTGTGGACCTCGATCTTCGAGCCGGTGTCGACGTTCTCCTTCCTCGAGCGCTACGGGCGGATCTCCGAGGCGGCCAAGCGGCACGACCTGCCCTACCACATCGTCGGATCCGACCTGTCCGGCGTCGTGCTGCGCACCGGCCCCGGCGTGCACCGCTGGAAGCCGGGCCAGGAGGTCGTCGCGCACTGCCTCTCGGTCGAGCTGGAGCACCAGGACGGGCACAACGACACGATGCTCGACCCCGAGCAGCGGATCTGGGGCTTCGAGACGAACTTCGGCGGGCTCGCCGAGCTGGCGATCGTCAAGGCGAACCAGCTCATGAAGAAGCCGCGTCACCTCACGTGGGAGGAGGCGGCGGTCCCCGGCCTCGTCAACTCGACGGCCTACCGCCAGCTCGTCTCCCGCAACGGCGCGGGGATGAAGCTCGGCGACCGCGTGCTCATCTGGGGTGCCTCGGGCGGCCTCGGCTCCTACGCGACCCAGTTGGCCCTGGCCGGCGGCGCGACCCCGATCTGCGTCGTCTCCTCGCCGGAGAAGGCGGAGATCTGCCGCAAGATGGGCGCCGAGCTCGTCATCGACCGGAACGAGAAGGGCTACCAGTTCTGGGACAAGTCGGGCACGAAGCAGAACCCGCGGGAGTGGAAGCGCCTCGGCGCCGACATCCGCGAGCTGACGAACGGCCACGACGTCGACATCGTCTTCGAGCACCCGGGCCGCGAGACCTTCGGCGCGTCGGTCTACGTCGCGCGCAAGGGCGGCACGATCGTCACGTGCGCCTCGACCTCGGGCTTCATGCACGAGTACGACAATCGCTATCTGTGGATGAACCTCAAGCGGATCATCGGCTCGCACTTCGCGAACTACCGCGAGGCATGGGAGGCCAACTCCCTCATCCGCCGCGGCATGATCCACCCGACCCTCTCGCGCAGCTACGCCCTCGAGGACGTCGGCCAGGCCGCCTACGACGTGCACCGAAACGTGCACCAGGGCAAGGTCGGCGTCCGCGTCCTGGCCCCCGAGGAGGGCCTCGGCGTGACGAAGCCCGAGATGCGCGAGGAGAACCTCGAGGCGATCAACCGCTTCCGCAACATCTGAGCGACCATCACCAGCCGAGCGCGCGGCACCATCTGAACGCGTTCGGCGCATGCGCACGACGCCCGGTGGCTTCGACCCGAAGCCGCCGGGCGTCGTCGCGTCCGGCGGCGGTTGGGTCGGGGCCGCTGCTGCCGATGAGAAGGCATGGTGTCCCAGCCGATCCGTCCTGCCCGGAATCGCCAGGCCTTCACTCGGCGCGCGTTCCTCGCCGGGTCGCTCGCCGGTGGTGGGCTGCTGCTCGGCTCGCTCGCGGCGTGCTCCGGGGGCTCCGACGGCTCGGGTGACGGGGCTGCGCTGAACGCTTCGCCGAGCGTGGCGCCGATCGACCTCGGGCCCTCCTGGGCGGCCAAGCCGGTGACCAAGGGCGGGTTCACGTGCCTGGCGACGCAGGACAAGGAGACGATCCGACTGCACACCGTGAGCGGGGATGCGACCTTCTGGTCCGGGGTCAACCTCGGCAGCACGATGCCGGGTCACTCCCCCGGCGAGCTCGCGATCTCCGCCGAGGACTACCGGCGCTGGTTCACGATGATGCGCGAGTCCGGCGTGCGCGTGCTGCGGATCTACACGATCCACAAGCCGCACATGTATGCCGAGCTCAAGGCGCACAACGAGGCGCACCCCGACCACCCGATCTACCTCATGCACGGGATCTACCTGCCCGACGAGTCCTACCTTGACTCCCACGACCTCTACGCGCCGGGCCCGACGAACGCGATGATCGCCGAGATCAAGGACGCGAGCGCCGCCGTGCACGGCACCCTGACCCGCGCCCCGGTGCGCGGGCGCGCGAGCGGCACGTGGACCGCCGACGTCTCGAAGTGGGTCGTCGGGTGGATCGTCGGCGTCGAGTGGGATCCCATCGCGACGTTCGGCTCCGACGCGAAGAACACGGCACGCCCAGGACACCAGGGCACGTACTTCTCCTCGACCAAGGACGCGAGCCCGACCGAGCGGTGGGTCGCCGCGCGGATGGACGAGCTCGCGACGCTGGAGGCGAAGCACGGGCTGTCGGTGCCGATCGCCATGGTCAACTGGCCGACCGCCGACCCGCTGCGCCACCCCGAGGAGCCCCTGGAGCGCGAGGACATGGTCGGCGTCGACGCCAACCACATCGTCGCCCACCCGGCCTGGGCCGCCGGGACCTTCGCGAGCTACCACGCCTACCCGTATTACCCCGACTTCCAGCGCCTTCAGCCGAGCTACATCTCCCAGCCGGACCCCTACAAGGCCTATCTGCTCGACCTCAAGCGGCACCACGCGGGGATGCCGCTCATGGTCACCGAATTCGGGGTGCCGGCCTCGCTCGGCTCGGCGCACATCGGCACGCTCGGGCGCGACCAGGGGCACCACACCGAGCCCGAGGCGATGCGGATGGACGCCGAGATGATCCGCATGTTCAAGGAGATCGGCCTCGCCGGTGGGCTGCTCTTCGCGTGGACCGACGAGTGGTTCAAGTTCACCTGGAACACCCTGCCGCGGCACGCCGTCGTCGACTCCGAGCGACGGGCGCTGTGGCACGACCCGCTGACGAACGAGCAGTTCTTCGGGATGGTCGCCCACGACCCGAACCCGGTCGGCTCGCGCGTCGTCCACGAGGCCGCCCAGGGACTGGCGCAGGTCGCGGTCGATCACGACGCCTCGTGGGTCCACCTCACCCTCGCCTACACCCAGGCCCTGACCACCCCGGTGACGCTCGGCTTCGACGTGATCCCCGGCGCCGGGCGGACCCTGCCGGGGCTCGGCGCGCAGCCGCGCTGGGACGTGACGATCCGCGTCGACCCGGTCGCCGGGACCGCGACGAACCTCATCCGCACCGACCTCGACCCCGTGCTCCTCGACGGCCTGCCCAAGGGCTGGGAGCCCAAGGGCGACGCGAGCGGCTGGATCCGCCAGCAGCTCACGCTCAACCGGCCCTACCCGATCAAGGGAACGAAGCGGGAGCGACCGCCGGAGATGCTCGCGATCGGCGACCTCATCCGGGCCAAGGACGCGGCCGACCTGCGCGGACGCACCGGCGACACGCTCTCGACGTGGGCGCTGACGACCTCCCCGGCCGACGGCGGCGACGGGCTGACGCGGCTCGAGCTGCGGCTCCCGTGGGGCCTGCTCGCGATCGGCGACCCGTCCTCGCACACCGCGGTCGCCGTCGCGAAGAACGTGCCCAAGGCCGTGACGGTCGACGGGATCGGGGTCGCGATCGCCGGCGGCACCCCGGCGACGACGACGCCGGTCACCTTCGACATCCGGTGGGACGAGTGGAACCGCACGTCCTACACCGAGCGGCTCAAGGTCGGCGCGGACCAGTACGCCCTCGCGATGGCCGAGACCTCTCGGCTGGGGTAGCGACTCGCGGCGGGACCCCTCAGCGCGGCGGGACCCCTCAGCGCGTCGCGCCACCGGGGCGCCGACGCGCGCGGGCCCGCCAGCACGTCGTGTGCCAGTGCCTGCGGTCCGACAGATCACCCAGGCCCTCGGCCGGCCAGGCGACGACATGCGGTGTGCCCCCGTCGAATTGCTGCTGACACCCCGGGCACAGGTAGCGGCGGTCGCTGCCGCGGCCGGTGACCCGGCGCACGTGCCACGCGCCGTCGGCGTGCCGCTCCGTCTGCGTCAGGCCGCCCAGCGCCCGCTCCAGGTCGAGGGGAGCGCCCTGCTGGCGGCGCCGATTGGAGCGTGGCATGGCTGTATTGTTCCAGCGGTATGCCCGGCCGCGCGGCCGGGCATCCGAGTCCGTCTGAACTGCAAGGAGTGGTCCGTGAGCACGCCGTCGACCTCCGTGAGCCGGCGGGTCTTCCTCGCAGGTTCGGCGCTCGCGGCGGGCGCGGGCACGCTGGCGGCCTGTTCCTCCACCCCCGAGCCCACGCCCACCGGCACGGGCCTCACCCCGCCGACCGTGCCGACCCCGGGCACGACGTCCAGCTCCGCCGACGCGACCGACTCCTGGGCGCCGTTGCCCGTCGAGGTCGCCGGCCTGCGCGTCGTGGCCCGCCAGTCCGGCAAGCGACTCCTGCTGCACACCGTCGGCGGCGACGTGAGCTTCTGGAGCGGGGTGACGCTCGGCGCGACGACCCCGGGTCACCTGCCCGGCGTCGCCTCCGCCACGCGGGCCGACTACCGCCGGTGGCTGCCGATGATGGCCCAGCTCGGCATCCGGGTCATCCGGCTCACGACGCTGCACCCCTCGTTCTTCTACACCGAGCTGCGCGCCTACAACACGGCCCACCCGAGCAGCCCGCTCTACCTCCTCCAGGGCATCGACCTGCCCGACAACGACCTGCTCGCGCAGCAGGGCCTCTTCGACGCGGGCCTGACGAAGCGGACGACCGCCGAGATCGCCGCGGTCGCCGGCGCCGTCCACGGCGACCTGCAGCGCAAGGCGGGCAGCGCCGGGCCGACCGGCGTGACCGGCACGTGGGATGCGGACGTCTCGGAGTGGACGATCGGCATGGTCCTGGGGTCACGCTGGGTCACCCAGCAGCTCGACCGCACGAACACGCTCAACACCAAGGCGCCCGCCGTGACGGGCCGCTATGTCACCACCGCCCCTGAGGCGACCCCGTGCGAGCGCTGGCTCGCGGCGCGGCTCGAGGAGCTCGCCGGGCAGCTCGCGCGGCGTGGCACGAGCGTGCCGCTCGCCTTCGGCTCGACCCCGGAGGTCGACCCGCTGCCCCACCCGCAGCAGCCCGACAGCGGCGCCGACGCCGTCTCGCTCGACCCGGCCCACGTCCGCACGACGCAGGCCTGGCCCGCGGGGCGGTTCGCGGCGATGGAGGCCTTCGCCTACCGGCCACTCTTCCTCTTCCACGAGCCGGAGCTGGGCACGGACGACCCCTACAAGGCCTACCTGGAGAAGCTCGCGGCGAGCTATGACGTGCCGATGCTCATCACCTCCTTCGGGGTGAGCAGCGCGCTCGGCTCCGGCGGCAAGGCGAGCAACGACCGCGGGCAGGGCTATCACACGGAGCCGCAGGCGATGAAGCTCAACGCCGACATGCTGCGGATGTTCGCGACGATCGGCCTGGCCGGCGGCATGCTGCCGGGCTGGCACGACGACTGGTCGGCCTCGACGTGGAACACCTCGGAGCGCTACAGCGTCGTGCCGCCCGCGCGCCGCGTCCTCTCCCACGACCCGCTGACGGCCGACCAGTGGGCCGGGCTCGTCGCGCACGACTCGGTGCCCGTCGGCGAGCGCGTCGTCCACGAGGCCTCCGCCGACTACCTCCAGCGCATCGCCTTCGACCACGACGCCTCGTGGGCCTACTTCACCCTGTCCTTCGCCGGGCGGGTCACCTCCCCGGTCGAGCTCGGCTTCAGCATCCTCGGCGAAGGCGGGCTGCGCTTCCCCGGCGGCAGCGGCGACCCCCGCTTCGACGTGGCGATCCGCATGGTGCCGACGATGAGCACGACCGTCGTCCTCATCCGCTCGGCGCTCGACCCGATCCGCCTCGACGGACTCCCCCGCGGCTGGTGGCCCTCGCCCGAGCGCGGCGGCTGGAACCACCAGCAGCTCGTGCTCAACCGCACCTATCTCGTGCCCGGCGCGACGACCCCGGTGCCCCCGTCGTTCCTCGACATCGGCACGCTCCTCCTCGGCTCGTGGTGGGACGAGTCGGCGCAGGACTACAACTCGATCGCGACGTGGCACATGGCGCGCGCCTCGGCGCAGGAGCCGACGATCCTGCGCTTCCGCATCCCGTGGGCGATGCTCGCGATGGCCGACCCCTCGACCCGCAGCGTCCTCGTGCCGACGACGAGCCGGCCGACGACGACCGCCGTGAAGAGCATGAACGTCACCGTCGAGTCGAGCACGCCGGGCAGCCCGATCACCTTCCCGCTGACCTGGCCGAAGTGGGAGCGGGCTTCCTACGCCGAGCGGGTCAAGTCCGGCGCCGGCACGATCACGACGGCCCTGGCCGAGGTGACCCGGCGGATGCCCGCCGCGACGGCCGGCTCGAGCACGGGGAGCACGCCGGGCAGCCCCGGCGCCTCGCCCCGCCCGACTCAGTCGTAGGTGCGGAAGAGCCCGAAAGCTCAGTCGTAGGTGCGGAAGCCTCGACCCGTCTTGCGGCCGAGGTAGCCCGCGCGCACAAGGTGCTCCAGGAGCGGCGCCGGACTCAGGCTGCGCTCGCGGAACTCCAGGTAGAGCTCGCGCTGCGTCGACAGCGCGCTGTCGAGGCCGTAGTAGTCGAGGACCTCGAACGGACCCATCGGCAGACCACAGCCGTACTTCATCGCGCTGTCGATGTCGTCGGCGGTCGCGTAGTTCGTCTCGAGCATCTTCACCGCGTCGTTGAGGTAGGGGAAGAGCAGCGCGTTGGCGATGAAACCCGAACGGTCCGCGGTCTGGACCGCGCGCTTGCCGATGCCCTCGGTGAGCGCGATCGCCGTCGCGACGGCGCGCGGTGACGTCGAGACCGTCGAGACGACCTCGACGAGGTCGACGCGGGTCGGCGGGGCGAAGAAGTGCATGCCGACGACGTCCTGCGGGCGCTTCGTCGCCGCGGCGCACTGCACGACCGGCAGCGCGGCGGTCGTCGTCGCGAGGATCGTCCCCGGTGCACACACCTCGTCGAGCGTCTCGAACATCGCCTGCTTGGCGGTGAGGTCCTCGGCGATCGCCTCGATGACGACCTGACAGTCCGACAGGTCGTCGAGGTTCGCGCTCGGGGTGATCCGCGCCCGCACGGCGTCGCGATCGTTCGGCTCGAGCCGCCCCCGCTGGACCTCCTTGTGCAGGCTCTTGACGAGGTCGTCGGTCGCCTCCGCCGAGCGCTGTTCGGTCCGCGCGATGAGGCGCACCGGGTAGCCGTGAGCCGCGATCGCTTGGGCGATCCCGACGGCCATCGAGCCGCTTCCGACGACCCCGACCCGCTCGATGTCGACCGCGTCGGCGGTGCGGTCGGTCGGCGCAGGGGTCAGGGCGTCGTCGACGACCTTGGAGGAGCCCGGCTTCTCGTAGGTGTAGAAGCCGCGGCCCGTCTTGCGCCCGAGGAAGCCCGCGGTGATGAGCTGCTTGAGCAGCGGGCTCGGCGCGTGGAGGCGGTCGCGGCCTTGCTTGTACATCGTGTCGAGCACCGCGTAGGCCGTGTCGAGGCCGATGAGGTCGAGCAACGCGAGCGGGCCCATCGGGTAGCGGCAGCCGAGCACCATCGCGGCGTCGATGTCTTCGCGGGAGGCGTAGTTGTTCTCGTACATCGAGGCGGCGTGGTTGAGATAGCCGAGCAGGAGCGCGTTGGCGATGAAGCCGGCGCGGTCGCCGACGACGACCGGTCGCTTGCCGAGGCGCTCCGCCA
>RRZU011688630.1_pt1 | contig 15332 bp, 17 predicted proteins | sample 2165561 | NCBI WGS metagenome assembly RRZU01 (sample SAMN10456909, study PRJNA506462) | wastewater metagenome | isolation source: wastewater sludge | place: USA: Moscow, Idaho
AAGATGCAGGATTGTCACTTACAATGACTTCTCAATTTGACATTGTGAATTATAGAAATATCACTCGACTGGACTTTTTAGGCGGATGGAAATGTGTCTATCCTGAATTGGCTTGTCGTGTTGTCGGTCAACCTGCTTAGTAGAAAATGGCGACTCGCTTTTTTAGTGAGTCGCTTTTGAAAAGTACGTTAAAAAATTTAAACAGGAGTTTATAAAATGAATACAGCTACAACTTCAAACGAAACACAAACGCCAAAAAGTGCTGACGGTTATGCAGTCGGCCAATCATCTAGTGATTTAGTCGGGTTTTATGGTGCAACGCCTATTGCTCAACCGAGTGGATCAGCGCAAGCTGCGGTCACAGATGCTAGCGGAGGCACTGCTGCACCTACAAATGGAATTCTGACTCTCACAGGTACCTATAACAGTGCGATCTTAGGAAATGCAATTGCGACATTAGCAGCACAAGGAAATGCATTGAGAAATGCGCTTGTGAGCCTTGGCATTCTTGCAGGATCTTAAGACTTATGAAAATATTGGTGTCCATTCCAACTTATGACGGAAAACTTCAAACGGAAGTCGTTAGATGCTTGTTAAACGAGCAGCTTTTAGCCGTTCAAAATGGAGTGGACATTCAATTTCGGTTTTTATCAAATTGTAGTCATGCGGCGATGGGAAGAAATCAATTGGCATCTGATTTTATGAATTCCGATTGCGATAAAATGTTTTTTCTCGATTCAGATATCAGTTTTGAACCTGGATCTATTGTGAAACTCTCTCTTTTCAATGTGGATATCGTGGGCGGCGCTTATCGCTACAAGTTTGAAGCTGAGAATTATCCGATTGGGTGGCTTGATAAAAAAGAATTGTGGTCCAATGACAAGGGATTAATCGAAGTCAAAAGTCTGCCTGGTGGATTTTTATGTATATCAAGAAAAGTATTTGAAGCATTTCAAGAAGCATTTCCAAACAGAGGTTATGCTCATTTCGGTAAAGAGTCGTTTGGATATTTCCAAATGCGCTTTGAGGATGGAATGCTTTGGGGAGAAGACAGTTATTTTTGCAAAGAATGGGCAGACCTTGGCGGTAAAGTTTATTTGTATCCAGAAATAGAATTAACTCACTGGGATTTTAATAGACCTTTTAAAGGTCACATTGGAAATTGGTTAAGAGCCAGAAATGAGGAGTCATGTCCACAGTCAGTGATTTAATTAAAGGATCTCTGCGATTATTTGGAGCGATTGCCCAAGGTGAAACTCCAAGTTCAAATGCATCCGCCGATGCACTTTCTGTTTTAAATGAAATGCTTGATTCATGGTCAAATGATGGGTTGATTCTTTTCGACAGAACAATCGAAACATTTTCTTTGGTCGCATCAACTGCCAGTTACACAATTGGATCAGGTGCGACATTTAACACTGCAAGACCAATTCGATTGATCCAAGCAAATGCAAAGCAGTCAGGCGATGACAGTGAATTTCCTATTCGCATTTTGAACTCTGACGAATATTCAAGAATCATTGACAAGACAATCCAGTCAGATTTGCCATTGAGCATCTACTACAATGACACTTTTCCGACTGGGACCATTTACGTTTGGCCAGTGCCAAGTGCTACGGCAAGTTTGATTCTTTATTCTGACAAGCCGTTATCTAATTTTTCATTAATTGCAGACACAGTTTCTTTGCCTCCTGGATATAAGGAAGCCATGCGCTACAATTTAGCGGTGAGATTAGCTCCGGAATATGGTCGTCCAGTTTCTCAAGATATTGCAATGCTTGCCTCAGAATCAAAAGCTGCAATCATGCGGACAAATACTGAGCCCGTTTACATGCAATCGGATGTTTTTGGGTTAGTCGGTGATAAAAAACAATTTAACATCCACACGGGGTTGTAATGAAGTTTCAAGGCTTCATCGGGCCAGCTTATTCTCTCGCATCATCAAATGTGGATGCTCAACGCTGCGTCAATATGTATCCCGTCAAGATCGAATCTGGAACAGGCAAAGGTGGGCAACAATATTATTTGAAAGCGACTCCAGGACTTTTAGAACTTTGCACAGCCGGTGATGGGCCAATTCGACTAATTCATGTCGATTCCATCGGTCGCATTTTTGTCGTGAGTGGAAATAAACTTTATATTTTGACAGAAAGTAGTGGGACTTGGACCGCCACATTATGTGATACGAGCGGAGCGGCTGGCACTGGAGATTCTTTTGTTTTTGACACGTCAGTAGGGCCAGTCAAAGCGGCGTCAATGAGTTTTGTCGGAGATGGAACGGATAGCTCAACTTTGTTTGTAGATGGCGTTAATAACTATTTGTATTATGATTCTTCTCCCGATGTCTTGGGATATTTAGATGATGGTTCAATTTTGACATGCACTTTTGCATTTAGCACTTATGCCGACGTCACTTTCACGATATCAGATTCAAGCGATATTGTGACTTTCTTAAATAAAGTTTTGAAGTTTAATACGTACGCCGGATCATCCGGAACCGGCGTCAAAATAAATCTTTCGTCATATAATTCAGCCGGTACAACTTTCATCAATATTGGTATTACAGTGGCGTCCAACACAACTTTTTCAACCGCTCAGTTGGTCGAATGGATAAACACTGGAGCCGTTGCAGGCCGATCGGATGTCACGCGACAGACTTATGGTAATGTTTTATATGTTGATTATTACAATTTGTCTGCATCTGGAGGCGATGGGACATCGGTGAGAACTGTGAGCCCAACTGCAGACGTGGATTATGAAACTCTTGTGGCGGACGGAGTGGCAGGATTTGGATATGGTCTTGTAGCTACCGCGACACATATCCAATGGAGTGATGGATATTTTTTGGTAAATGAAGGTGGAACAAATAAATTTTTTGTTTCAGATTTAAAATCATTTAATATAGACACTTTAGAATTTGCGTCAGCCGAAGGAAGTCCCGATTTGCTTGTCGGTTTGATAGTAAATCATCGCAATTTAATTTTGTTTGGAGAATTAACCACTGAAGTTTTTGTCAACACGGGCAATGGTGATTTTCCTTTTGAAAGAGTGCAAGGTGGGTTTTTAGAAATCGGATGCGTCGCTAAATATAGTATTTCAAAAGCATCTGGGACTGTTTTTTTTCTAGGCAAATCTGACATCGGACAAAGCATGGTCTATTCAATGCAGGGTTTGTCAGTTCAGAGAATTTCAAATCATGCAATTGAATATGCCTTATCGACCTATGAGGACATTTCTACTGCTACTGCATATAACTATGAGGACAATGGAGTCATTTTTTATGTTTTAAATTTCGATGAAGCGACATGGGTTTATGATGTGTCAACGGGTTCATGGCATGAAAGAGCCTATACTAATGCGGGAGTTCTTGAGCGTCATCGTGTCGAGTGTCATGCCTTTGATTCGGCAACAAAAACGCATTTAGGCGGTGATTATGAAACAAATAAAATTTATGCAATTTCGAATGATGTCTATGCCGACGATGAAGATGCAATAACACGATTGAGGGCATCACCGCATGTATCGTCTGATCTTAAGCGATTGTTTTGCAATAGTTTTCAGCTTGATATGGAAGTCGGCATAGGTCTTGACGGCGGTGTTCAAGGCTCAAGCCCTACCGTCATGTTTGATTTCTCAGATGACGGCGGTCATACCTGGTCTAGTGAATCATGGGCTTTAGCTGACAATGCAGCGGGTTCAATTGGAGAATATAAAACTAGAGTGAGATGGACGAGACTTGGAAGTTTTAGAGATAGAATTTTTCGAGTGAAAATGACCGATCCCGTGAAAACGGTTTGGATTGATGCCCAATTGGATGTCATTGCAGGTGAGTCATAATGGCTAATATAATTAGGACAATTGATGCGCCATTGACTGAAGCTATTCAAGATAACTTAGGAAATATGCCATCGCTTTGGCAATTATTTTTTCGAGACATAACAAAAATGATCAGAGATCTTGGACAAGAACAAACATTTGCCTTGCAGAATGATTTAAATGCAAAGTCATTTGCGACAACCGACGTCAACACGTCAACTAGTGTCATCACCGAAACAAGTCACAATTATTATACTGGATTAGTTGGCCGATTTACGACGACAAACACGTTGCCAACAGGTCTTAGTTTATCAACTGATTATTATCTGATATCAATATCGGCTAACACTTATAAAGTAGCTTTAACATTGGACAATGCGAACAATGGAATAGCCGTCAGTATAAGCAGTCAAGGTACTGGCACTCATACTTTCACACCGCGGGGAAATATTGACGAAATGAAATTTAATTATAAGGGAGTCAGTCAAGCCACAGTGGATTTTCTTATTCAAAGAGTAACTACTTCGACAGGTGCCACAGAGCTTATAGAAAGTGGAATGTTTGTTGTTTCATACAATCCGACTAGTGCCGATTGGTCTTTGACGATGATAGGTACTCCAGGTCCAGACGATAGTGGAGTAGATTTCTCAATCGATTCGAGAGGTCAAGTTCAATATGTCTCGACTTCAATCACTGGTAATGCTTCAATTTCACGAGTTATTTGGAGAGCGCGAATTTTGTCGGCAAAACACTCGACCTACAGCCAAGTTGGTGCAATGTAATGAATGATTCTTTAGATTTAAAAGACATGGCATCTCCACTAAGTCAGGAATTATTTCCTATTGGCCAAGATAATTCTATTGAAGTTCACAATGATACAATGCTGATCAGAGAAAAAATAAATCATCTTGAGTCTGAGATGATGAAGGCACCTCAACTTGAAATAAAAACAACACATTATTTTTCAAATGGTATTTATGCTAGAGAAATCTTTATCCCTAAAGGTACGCTTTTGACTGGCAAAATTCATAAGACCGAACATATGAACATTTGCAGTCAAGGAGATATCTCAGTTTTAACAGAGGACGGGATAAAAAGAATCAAAGCACCATTTACAATGTCTTGTAGGCCTGGGACAAAGCGTGTCGGATACGCACATGAGGACACTGTATGGACGACAATCCATGGAACACATGAAACTGATTTAAAAATGCTTGAGAATGAACTGATCGCAACAAATCATGATCAAGTTGAATTATTAAGTGAAAAAGAAATTCAGCAATTAAAGGAGTATTTATGGCTTGGGTAGCAACAGCCGTTGCCGGAGGTGCCGCGCTTTCTTACATTGGCGGTCAAAACGCCGCAGACACAGCGGCAGCCGCTCAAAGAGATGCATCAAATTCTGCAAATGCATTGCAGCGATACATGTATGAGCAAAATAGAGCTGATCAACAGCCATGGATGGATGCCGGAAAAACTGCTTTGGGCCAATTGCAAGATCCATATATGAGCAGACAATTTTCTGCGCAAGATTTTGTCAAAGATCCAGGTTATGATTTTAGAATGCAGCAGGGCCAGAGAAATTTAGAATCATCTGCAGCGGCAAGAGGCAATTTGAACTCAGGTGCCACATTAAAAGCGCTTCAAAGGTATGGTCAAGATTTTGCTTCAAATGAATACTCGAATGCATATAACAGATTCAATTCCGACAGAGACCAGCGATGGAACAAATTGTCAAACTTGGCAGGTTTGGGCCAAAATGCTCAAAATCAAGTTTCCAATGCAGGACAAAGTTATGCAAATCAATTTGCTCAAAACCAAATGGAAATGGGCAATGCTCGAGCAGCGAATGCAATTTCTCAATCGAACAATATGAACAACCTTTTAGGACAAGGCATTACAGCCTATGGGTTGTATAATAGATAAAAACTCTCAAGGAGAAAACAATGCCAGGCATTGACAGTTCAATTTATTTTCAACAAAAACCGGTAGATTTTATTGGTTCCTATGAGCGCGGAATGAATATGCGCCAAATGGCTGACGAAAGAGCTTTGCGTCAACAAACATTAAAAGACGAAAAAGATTTAAAGAATGCAATGCGAGCGGGGATTATCCAAAAACCAGATGGGACTTTGGATATTAACACGGACACGACATTTGCAAGAATGGCTCAAGTAAATCCAATCAAGGCGTATGAATTCAAACAAGAAAATGAAGCAAAGATGCTTTCACAAAACAAGGCAAAAATCGAAGGTCAATTGCAAAAACTTGATTTAGGAGCCCGAATTTTGTCTGGTGTAAGTGACCAAGAAAGTTTTGATAAGGCGATTGAAACAGGACGAAAGTTTGGATTCGATACAAGTGCCTTGGGCAAATACTATGATCCAAATTTAATTAAGAATTACCAAGCAATGGGAATGACCGCAAAAGATAGGCTCGATGATCAATATCGAAAATTAGACTATCAATTCAAAGAACGAAACGCCAATCTTGATGACAGAAAATTTCTTTCAGATGAAAGCTATAGAAATAGGCAATTGCTACAAAAAGAGAGAGAAATCGAATCGAATGCGAAAACAGCGAGGCAAAAGTCCACACCTTTTGAAGAAGAAAGGCAAAAACTTGCGGCGCGTGATTTTCAAAAGAGTCAGCAGAAAGTCGTTAACGTAAATAAAAATATTGATCTAGTTGATGAAGCCATGGACAGCTTTAATAAATATTCAAAAAATACATTATTTGGGACTGGTCCGATGGCATCAATATATGGACTTAAAAGCTATGTAGATCAAGACACGGAAAACTTGAACGCCAAATTGAAGGCAGTAAATTTAAAAAACATGACAACAATGTTCGGTGGGATGTCAAAAGCCATTGACACCGCTGGCGAGCGGCGAGCGTGGGAAGGCCAGCAAGCCGATGTGACAAATGATGATTTAACAAATTCTAATCTCCTTCTAAGCCAAAAAAGCATTTTGTTAAAAGATAAGGAAGAAGCAAAAGCACAAAATCAATTTGTGAGACAGTATGGAAATCTTGACGGTTATGAAAGTCCGATAGATGGGCGCGTTAAAACTATGGTCTCAAGTGATGGCAATATGGTTTTGGTTCCAAATGAAAAAGTTATCCAGGCTTCAAAGCAGGGATATTACACTATTGATGAATACGCAAAAAAGGCTATCAGTAAAACGTCAAGCGATGGCAATTCGAGTGAAAGACAAAAGCAAGTTTTTCGAACTAATGAAATAGATTGGAAGTAAATTAATGGAGAACATGGAACGCCAAGCAAAAGATGGAACTTTCTACAAGCAAGTCGGAAAAGATACTTGGGAACCAGTTACTCGCGAATCAAAAGACGGCACTGTTTTTAAAAAAGTGGGAGTTGACCAATGGTCTCCCCTAGAGACTGAAACAAATAAATCAGAAGAACCTAACCTTTATAACGCAAGTGAAGCTTTCAATGCCAAACTTGTGAACTCAGCCCTTTTAGGGTATGCGCCGGAAATTTATGCGGGCGGTAAACAAATTTATGAGGATATCAAGTCAGTCCTGCCAGGTGGATCTCCTGCTGACATGACTGTCTATGACAGAGAAATTGAAAAATATCGTTCTTATATTGCTAATTTGGAAGCAAATCATCCAGTCGCTTCATTTGCTGGCAGTCTTGTTGGATACGCGGCACCTGGAGGACTTATTGCAAAAGGACTTCGGTCTGCGCGTGGTGTTGTTGGTTTAGCGCCGGAAGCTGCATCTCTGATTGGGAAAAGTGCAACACTTGGCACCGAAGGTGCTTTGATGGGAGCGATAGAAAGACCTTCGACTAATCAAGACATTGTTAACATTCCAGAGCGATTAGACAATGCGGTAACTGGAGGCGCTGTCGGCGCTGCTATTCCTGTCGGGATTGAGGGAATAAAAAAAGGATTTCAGGCAATTCCAAAGATTGCAAAAAAAGTGACAGCGATTTTAGGCGGAGTCAGCGAAGATAATATTTCTGCATTTTTAAAAGATCCCGATAGATACATGAATGCCAAGCCAAGAGAAGAGGTCTTGGCGACAATCACAAGTTTAGTTGATGACATCAATATGAAAGTGGATGATGGAAAACTTTCAGTTAAAGATGCAAAGGAAGGCTTGCGATGGGCTGGCCAGCAGATAAAAGAAACTGCGAGCGAAAATCATGCGATTGCAAGAGATCAACTTCGACAAGCCGAACAAAGACTCAGAGATAAATTTGTCGATTCTGTAAATGATCTAAAGGCAAAACCTGCTCCAACTCAACTGCAAGGCCAGATAGATGACACTTTGAGGGGAATGAAAGAAGAAAATATTAAAGCATCGGGCGAGTCGTTTGATATTTTGCAAGGCGAGATTGGAGCGAGGCAAAAACTAGCTGGGGAAAAAGTCAGATTAAAAGACCTTCCAAGCGAGTTAAAACAAAGATTGGACTATTTTAAAAACAGGTTTCGCAGCACTAAGAATGAAAAAACAATTTTCAAAGTTATCGAAAACGCTCAAGACAGAAAACTTGGTCCTTATGTCCAAGATGACAGAATAGAAAACATAGGATGGGTTCCAAATTATGCGGCGGAACCTACTGGGCAAATTGGTCCCAAGCATATTGGCCAGCCAAATCCAAATCTTAAGGGAAGCCAGCCCGATCCTTTTATGTGGGCAGATGATAAGTATAAATCAACACGCTTTCTTGTGAAAAAGCATATTGATCAAGGGATGCCTTTAGAGATCAATACAAGCAGTGATTTAATTGGGAAATCCGATTGGATTGAGTCATTGCCTAAAGATTCTACTGTCAACATGTATATGCTGACAAAAGATCCAGACTTAAACAAAATTCTATTTCCTGGAAATCCATCAAGATTAAGACAAGAAAAAGCCATCCAAGCTCTAAAAGAATCTGGAATTAAGGTCAATACAATTGAACCTACTGCACAGTCAATTGCGGATGCTTTAGGTGAAAAAAACCTAAGATCACGCATTTGGAAAGCGCAGCTTGGGCAAAAAGGTGAGCCCATCACAAAAAAGACAATGACGTTTGAAATCATAGACCTTTTAAAGTCTAAAATAGATGACGCTGAAAATAAATCAATTCGACTTGTGAAAGAACCCGCAACAGAAAGCATCGAGGCACTTGAGAAAAAAGTCATTGATGAATTTGAACCTCCGAAAACGACAATCAATGTCCGAGGCATTTACTCGACTTTAAAAACAAGAGTCAAAGAATTGTCTCAGCGCAATAGTGCCGATGCAAAAGCTGCAGTTAAAGACTTAGTAAAATACATGGATGATATTAAGGCAAAAACAGCAGATCCAGATGGCAATCCTACTTGGTGGCTTGACGCGGCGGAAGCAAAGCGAATTATTCAAGATTTGGATTCAGATGTAAAGAGTTGGGATTCATCCAAAAATGCAGGGCAGTTTGATGACAAATATAATCAAACAATGAAGCAAGTCAGATACAAATTAGATGATAAGTTAAAAAAGGAATTTCCAGAATACAGAAAGAAAATGAGTGAAATTTCAGAGAGGTCTAAGCTTTTAGGTGAAGCCTCGAAACGCTTTGGAAAGCCTGAATTGGCTTATAGCCGTCTATCTAATATCGCAAGCGACAAGGCTAGGTTTGATCGACAATTATTAAGTAAACTTGGGAAATACACTGGTCAAGATTTAGATACTCCAATCGCTGACTATGTGAAAACGCAAAAGATGCTCAAAGATCCAAAACAATTGGAATCTTTAAAGCGCAGTTTGCCTGAATTTGATCAATTAACAGATGCCCAAAAACTTGAAAAACTGGCAATTCTTGATAAATCACCGAAGGCTTTTCGTGCTAAACTCTCTAAGTCGCCATCATTTAAAGAATTAAAAATGGCTCAAAAAGACTTTGACGCTGCTTTAGTTAATAAAGACAAAATCAAAGGATGGACCAAATCCACAGTTGATGGAAAACTCAATGCAGTCATGAGAGGCAAGACCTATGTGAGAAGTCAGCTTGAAACGCTTGGCAAAATGAGCAATCAAGATCTTGTCAAAATGGTTGATGATCTAAAAGTGAGCGAGGCTTTCGAGAAGGAGTTTAGAATTGGATCAAGAAACGTCAATTTGTTTACCGCTTTGGGAATGGGATTTATCGGAGGTGGGCCAATTGGTTTGATTGTCGGCGCTGCCACAGGTGCAATGGTTGACCGCTATGGACCAGCATTGACAAAAAAAGCATTGATTGCAGTTTCAAAGGTTCAAGGATCTCCAACGGTTCAAAAGTTGTCAAAATTAGGATTGCCGAAAAATGTTGCGCAAGATTTGACAGATGCTTTCTATGGATCTTTGATAGGCACCTCGATTCAAGAGAATAAAAAGAACACTATGATCAAAAACAAAGGCGAAGCAAAATGGGCTCAAGATGGGTTAAGAAATATTGAGTTATTTGCCCAGAAAGATGAGAATTTAGGCATTCTGAGTCAAATCCAAAAACTTGATCAGACAGATCCAGAGGTTAAAAAATTATTAATTGAAGCTAGTGACTTTAAGCCTGGGACGATAGGATTTCAAAAGGTCATAGATAAATTAAGCCAATTGAAAACGAAAGGCGAATAGATGGGCCTTTTTCTCCCAATGGTGAAAGCCAGGTTTTTTGATGCTAATGGAGATCCTCTTTCAGGAGGCCTTGTATATACCTATGTGGCTGGGACCTCAACTCCACTTGCGACTTATAGCGATCAAGAAATCACGCCGAACACAAATCCGGTTGTTTTAGATTCAAATGGTGAAGCTGACATTATTTTAGCCGCTGCATCTACTTATAAAATAATCTTAAAGAATTCCGTTGGGACAACCCAATGGACAGTGGACAATGTCGCTGGCACTGGAAGCGGTTCGTCTGGAGGCGGAGGCGGTTGGAGCGCTTTCACTGAACATGCGGTCACAGATGCTCAATCAGCTACAGACTTGTCAGGTGAATCATTTTTATCTGCCACATATTCAGGTGTCGATTATGCTTTTGAAATAATAAGAGGCACGACAGTCAATGCAAACGGAGAATTTAGTTTGCAAAAGCAAAATGGATCATGGCGGATAGCATTAGGTCCATACAGAGGTGACATTCATGGCGTCACCTTTACATTATCAGGAACGACGACTCAACAGTTGAGAGCGGCATTGAACACAGGAGCGGGAAATGGGACAATTAAACTTTCGAGAAGGCTCATTACGGATTAGTTTTGCAATTATTGGAATTTTTGTTTTTGCATTGATTGCAAGTGCTACAATTATTCCAGACAATACGACAATTGTCGGTGATTTAACAGTCCAGACAACCAATGGAATTGACATCAACCCTGGAAGTGATGTCGATACTGATTTGATTTCAATCGGTGTCACTGGATCTCCTAAAATAAAATGGAATGAAACACAAGATGCTATTCAATTTATTGAGAAGTTGATCGTTGGGACAAATGCTATTTTGACAAAAACTGTCAATGGATCGGCGTACACTTCAAAAATGTCTCTCGACACTGATACAACCACTGATTCCGGTGGCATTGATATCACTCGCCATGGGAGCTCCGATGCCAGTTATGGATCAATCAGTCTATTAAGAAGTCGTGGAACTCACGCATCTCAAACAATTGTTCAAAGCGGTGATTTGATTTCTAGCATTGTAGGCCTTGGATACGATGGCGTGGATTATGAGCCAGTCGGTTCAATCGAAATGTATTCCGACGGCACTCCTGGCTCAAACGACATGCCTGGGCGAATTGATTTTAAAACAGTTCCAGATGGCTCAAGAACTTTGACGCAAGTGATGAGAATCGGGCAGAGATCCGATGTCATGATAGGCACGACCACAAGCAATTCGTCTGCAATATTTAACGTGGAGTCAACGACAAAAGGTTCAAGACCTTCTCCTCAAATGACGACAGCACAGAGAGATGCGATCGGTACTCCTGTCACTGGTTTGTCAGTCTATAATACAACCTTAAACTCCTATGATTTTTATAATGGCACGTCTTGGCTTAATTTACTCGACACAAGCACATTTCAAGAATTTTCCAATAAAACAGTCAGTGGAATTTTTAAATTTGAAGAATCGGGCGGTGGTTCAAACTATATTGGATTTCAAGCACCTGCAAGCGTGACAAGTGACGTCACTTTTCAATGGCCAGATGGGGATGGCACTTCTGGACAAGTGATGAAAACAGATGGCTCTGGCACACTATCTTGGTCAAATGACTCATCGGCGGCAGTTTCATCATCAAATGAAGTGACCAATTTATCAATCGCGACTTCAGTTGGATCTTCGGCGCTAACAATTGCAGTCAAAACTCAATCTGGATCAAATGCATCTGGAGGAGATCCAATAAATATTGGGATTCGCGGTGCTACAGGAGGTTATAATCAAAGATCGATCACAAGTGCTCTTTCCGTTGTGGTGTCTTCTGGTTCAACGCTTGGCCAAACCAGTGCCGCAACGGCACGTCTATTTATTTATTTAATAGACAATGCTGGGACTTTAGAATTGGCAGTCTCTCAAACACTTTATCCAGACAACCAAACAATCTCGACAACTGCTGAAGGTGGTGCGGGTGCTGCTGACTCTGGAACTGTTATTTATTCCACAACAGCCCGATCAAATGTGAATTTCAGATTGGTTGGTACGCTACAAAACACGCAGACAACCGCTGGGACTTGGGCGAGTGCGGGAAGTAATTTAAGACTAGTGAGTTCCACAGCCGATGCGGTTGAACCAATAAGCGCATCCGCATCAAGCGCTGCGACAACAATCACTTCGTCCACTCCAATAGTAATTAATGGAACAGAAGAATGGGACACGGCAAGCGCATATGACACAAGCACAGGCCGTTTTACTTGCCCTGTTTCTGGTCTTTATAGAGTTACAGCAATTTTAAGATGGGGAAGTGCTAGTTTTACTGCTCCATACGTATTTGAATTGTATCTTTACAAAGGCGGTTCGCAATGGCGAGTTTTAAACCGAGAACTTATTGAAGTGACAGCTACAAAAACTATGATGATGATTGGATCTAATGTGGCTTCGTGTTTGGGGGGACAAATTATTGATATTCGTGCTTACATGGACACATCATTAGCTCTTGATGGTGGAACAAATACCAATAATGTTTTGTTTGAAAGAATTGGAAACTAAAATGTCTTTTGATACTTTTCTATCTTGGGGTTTCACGGCACTTCTCTCTGGAGTGTTAGTCTATGGAGTTAAAATTTTGCAGGACATTAAAAATTCAGTTGATGAACTTAACGAACGCATGGCAACAATCATTGAAAAAACGGCATGGCATGAAAGAGAAATGGAAAAAATGTCGAATAGGATTTTATCATTAGAAAGCAAATTTTTTACTAATATGACTATCAAATCAGGGGGAAATAAATGAGTTCTAAATACGAAAACGTATATGAAATATTGTCCATTCCATTGGCTTTATATATGGCCTACGACAAATCAAAGCTAGACGGCAAGATTGACGTCTCGGACATTCAATATTTAATGGGGCCATTATTGAAGCTATCTGGTGCCATTGAAGGTGCAGAATTGGCCTTAAAAGAACTGCAGGCCATCGATGGGGATTCAAAATCAAAGATGCTTCAAAGGCTATCCGCTGAATTCGATATCAGTGATGACGTATTAGAAGGCAAAATTGAAGCTGCATCAGCTTGGATATTGTCCACTGCTGAGCTAGTCGGGGTTTTAAAGAAAAATGGATGACAAGAAACCTATTTGGAAATCAAAGACTTTTTGGACTGCGATTGGAGTCGCGGTCCTTTCCATTGTTGAAGGACCTGTTAAAGATATCATAAAAACTCAACCGCCTTTGGCTGGCAGTATTCTAGGGATTGTGATCATTGTTTTAAGATTTGTCACAAGTGATGGAGTGAAATGGAAATGAGACTTTTTCTAGTCTTTCTTTTCTTAGTGTCTTGTTCTGGATTGCCGAAGTCTGGTGATTCCCAGCCGGTGAAATCATTCTTGTATGATTTGCGTTTTAAAGTCAATGATTTTTGGTTTATTGGATTTGGGATACCGCAAGGCAATAAAGATCATAAATACAGAATTGAAATTGAACCGCCAGGGGAAAAGATTGACCGACTTATTATCACGACATGCCATCGCCAAGACGTGATCGATAAGCCCGGAAATGTGGGATGGTTCAATAAAAGTGTGATGTATGACTATTCGAACCACGATGAATTAGAGAATTTAAGAACCTGTCCGATGCATATTTATGCATTAGAAGAAAAATCCAGACGTGTCGGATTTGGATTTATTGATTTCCAAGATGACAGATCAGAATTTGATCTTTCAATGTCTATGCAGTGCAACGGCAAAACTAGGTATTTTGTAGGCCGTGGATTTTGTCAAAGTGCTGAGGAGCTCGTCCAAAAGTTTACCTTTCCAGAAAAAGTTATTGTTACACCATTGAGCCAAAGAGACGAGTGCAAGATATTTGATCGAAATCCCAGCGATTCGTTTGAGTTTAAAATGCCTCAAGGGCTTTGCGCTTATCAGTTTGTATCAAAGAGAAAACACGCCAATGGTGAGCGCATGAGAATTCGAATTCATACCTATGGAGTCACGGACGTGCCAGTCAGATTTTAGTCTAAAGGGGGGGGATAATGATCCAATCGGTGTTGGCTTTGGTCGCAAGTATCATCGGCAATCAATCAATTGGTCGAGTCCTGCTTTTAGGCATTGAATGGTTTCTAGAAAAAAACAAGACAGATAGAGAGTCGAGAGAATTGGCTGTGAGCCTGGCCATGAGTTTAAGACGTCAAGGAGTGACCGATGTCATCATGTCTTATGACTCCGATCGTGATGGGGATTTGGCGGTTGAGGAGTGGGAAAGAATAGAAAAAGAGGGGAAAAAATGACTCAAAATGATGTTAACGAGATCTTGAACAATGGGCTTGCCGCTTATGCAAAAACATTCGAAGGAGTGAGGGAAGTCGGGGGGAACAACAAAGGCGAATTTGTTCGCATGTTTCAAAAAGCAGTTGATGGGACGGCTAGCGGTGAACCGTGGTGTTCCAGCTTCGCTTCTTTTTGTATCAAGACCTGGGGAAATGTCATGAAATCAGCGATCGATATTCCAGGATTCAAATATTCAAGTGCTTTGGTTTTGAGTGAGTCAGTCTGCAATTTTTGGTTCAATAACCCAGTTTCACATCGGATCGAAAAGCCAGAAGTTGGATCTTTAATTCTTTGGAGACGATGGGTTGACGGCAAGGCTAGTTGGCAAGGCCACATAGGCATTGTGGTAAATCTTGTCTCCGATGAAGTAGTCCAGACGATTGAGGGCAATACATCGAGTGATAACTCAAACGAGCGGGACGGCGATGGGGTTTTTCTTAAGAATCGGCATATAAAGAGAAACTATGGGAGCTTGAGACCTTTGGGGTTTTTGAAGGTTTTCTAGATTTCGTCTGCCTTGCGTCTGCCAAAATAACGCACCGAACAATTATCAATTGCAATA
>RRZU012226815.1_pt1 | contig 15330 bp, 15 predicted proteins | sample 2165561 | NCBI WGS metagenome assembly RRZU01 (sample SAMN10456909, study PRJNA506462) | wastewater metagenome | isolation source: wastewater sludge | place: USA: Moscow, Idaho
CGCCGGATCTTTGCATACATAACCATGGTAATCACTCCTTTTACCCCCGCTTAAAAATTAAGCAGGATACGTGGATTACCTGGTCAAAATTCAGTTAGCACAAACAGCCTTTTCTGGTCAGTTTTGAGTTAGCGTCAACACGTAGGGCTAATTTTGTGATTGATCGACAGGGCGTGATTAGAGTGTACCCGCAATTAGCACGAGTTGTTGTTACTAAAGCTTTATTACCTGATAAGATAATTCGTGAAGAAATTAATGCTTATGCGAATTTGCTCAAGCAATTGAGTAACAACAAGTCAGCAGCAACAAGATAACAACTCAATAAATATACGCTTCTTTTAAAAAAGTGTACGGCGTATTGGGAGAAGTTAACATACCCCATGCATCTTTCTTTTTCAATACTTTTCGGATGCGTTCTTGAGGATTCTCGATATTTATTGGTATTAGTTTTGTTAGTGATGATTCAAAATCAAAATCAAGTAAGACGCGTCCAATATCAAACAAACAAGAATGTTTTTGAAGAAAGTGAGGTTCTTCTTGCTTGCAACATTGAGAGGTTGTGTTAAGTGTCATAAAACTAAAAGGACGAGAAATGTTCCGAAAATATTTCTCGTCCTGAAATAGCTCCCCACATATGCCGTTAGACCATCATCTTGAACCATAAGGTCCAAGGCGGTTGTTTCATGGACACATCAGGCACATCCATTAATGGCGTACACAACAGTATCACTAAAATCCACAACCATTTTCTAAAAATGGTTCAAAGAATATAAGTCTTAACGAACACCGCAGGGATTAACCTTCATTTCTCATTGTTATTGCTTCATCAACTTTCTTTTTTAATGCAATAATTCTACGCTTAAATTCATCCATGTCAAAACCTGTGACGTTTCTCAACATTAACAATTCATGTGTAATTCTTAGCGCTGCAATAAGCGCGATGCGATCAGCATCGATTATTTTTCCTTCTGCTTTGATATCTCGCGCCTTATTATCCAAGTAAGTTGCGGCGAGTTGAAGCTCTTCACATTCCTTGTCAGTGCATGCGATGCTAAATTCACGACCGATAATACTAATGTTTAATGTGGTGTTATTCATTTTTAGGAATATTCAACAAAAGTGCCTCAAGTCGATCTGCTGCCACATGTATTTTCTCATTTAATTTCTCGCATTGATTATGAGAATCTGCCAATTCTTTCTGCAATATTTTATTTTCTACGCGGGTATCCTGATACATACGTAAAAGTAAAGAAACTTTTTCTTCTAAAGATTCCAGTTCTGTTTCCATAGGGCGCAAATTTTTGAACTATCAAAAGGTTATTACGTAACCAAATCTAAAATTCTACTATCGTGCCCTAGTTTTCGACTAAACTACAATCGATAATTATTCTTATTTTTGTAAGTATAAATTTCTATACTAATTATAATTTACGGTGAGTGCCATCACAAAATGGCGCATTACCGGTTTTCTTGCAGGTACATAACCAAGCTGTTTTATTTTCGCTGGCTGAAAATATTTTTGGTGTGAATTCAGTGTTTTTATGCGACCCATCACAAAAAGGCTGAGATTTACTCTGACCACAACTGCACCAGTAATAATCTTTTTCCGATTCAAGTTGAACTTCAATCGGTGAAAAGGATAATTCTGAATTTGAAGATTGATTCATTTTTATTGAACGATGTCCAAATTTAATTTAATTATTTATCATTAGCATGGCTTAACATTTTAAGATCCATACTGAAGAGTATTTTATAACTATATATTCTAAATGTCATTTTATAGAATAATTAACAGGCTTTGTAGGGATTACGGATGCTCAAGTAATATCTTTAATATTATTGTAAAAATTATTCCTTATACAAATAACCGTAAAGCACTAGGGCTACCCGCAATAATATGATTATTTTTCATTAAAGTTTGTATTTCCAGTAGTTGCTGTTTACTTTTTTGAATTCCGCTTTCACTTAGTGGAACTCGATTGTCATCAACCATGATTCCACCCAGTGTGTTGGAGAAAATCTTGGCCAAATGCGTCATTTGATCAAATACCCTTTCTCCATGGGCAACTCTTGGTACGTCCAGCAGAAAGGTTACACCATGCGTTGTTAATGATTTGATGTTTTCGGGTAGGAATGGAGAGGACTCATAATTATTTAATGTAAATAGAATATTATTGCTCTCGTCGCGATATTTGAATAGTCCATCTGTTTCGAGTCTGAATCCGGAGGCTTCCGCTAGCGCTCGAATCTTAGTGCCGACAAATGCGCCGTCATCTTTGCTAATGATATTTATACCTATCATAACATCGACTTCAGCGCAAAACTTATCGAGCATAACAGCCTTCTCATGCGCACTAACAATATCCGGACACTCTGCTGAGGAGTTCACTTGTGATGCGAAATCGAGAACCAAATCCCTGAATTTGGATAAATTGACTTCACTGATAGGGCCGGACCTGTCGGCAAGTTGCAAGCAGCCTTTTAAATGGCAGTAACCGTCGCTATCCACATTGGACTCAGTAGAGATTTCTTCCCATGGCTCATTTTTATCTTGCTGGCCCAGCCAATAAACTGGCTTTCCAAAGTCAAATTTTCTTTGTAATAACTTGGCAATATGAGTATTGGCAATAACAGATTCTGATCGGATATTGACAATATAATTGGTATTGCTATCGTAATCCAGTAATGGTGAGGTTGTTGCAGAACTAATAGCAGCACTTGTTTGAGAGATATTAAATGGTGGATGTGCAGGTGGTGACATAGTCGATGTTTTGTTTGTTTCAATTGGCGGCAAATCAAATTGATCACCAGTCTGGATCAAAGTGTCAGGCGCAGAATCTGATGACATTTTTTTGTTAAATTTTGGTTCAATACGTTGAAAAGGTTCATCAGAATGATGTGTATCCAAGAGGATATCATCATGTTCATGATCAAATGCAGCCTGGACTTCCCGACGGTAACGCAGTTGTTGCAGCCAGTTAAAAACAGCAACAGCAACGATAACTATGATACCGATAATGATCAAACTTACCTGCAAGTCACTCATGCTAAGAATCTCCATATTATCTCCTTGCTAATTCTTAAAGTTGCTGTTTGGTACAGCAGATTATGTCAGTTTTTTATACGACTTAAAACAATCATTAGGTTACAGCCTGCTGGCTGTGTTTTTCCATATTAATTGCATCAGCGAGATCGACGGCTACTATTTTTGATACACCTTGTTCCTGCATTGTAACTCCAATTAATCGCTGTGCCATCTCCATGGTTATCTTATTGTGGCTGATAAATAAAAATTGGGTGTGTCTGGCCATATTTTTCACTATTTCACAGAATCGCCTGGTATTGCTGTCATCAAGCGGTGCATCTACCTCATCCAGTAAGCAAAATGGAGCTGGATTTAATCGGAATAATGAAAAAATTAATGCCAGTGCTGTGAGCGCTTTTTCTCCACCGGATAATAAATCTATAGAGCTGTTCTTTTTTCCTGGTGGCTGCGCCATCAACAGTAGGCCTGCATCGAGAATTTTGTTATCACAGAATTCTAGCCTAGCTTTCCCGCCTGCAAATATGACTGGGAAAATATCGTCCAGATAATTATTTATCAAAATAAAGGTTTCTTGTAGGCGTTTTTGAGTTTCGTGATCTATCTGCAGAATGGCATTGTCTAAAGTGGCAATGGCTGTATTGATGTCATGTAACTGTATCAGTAAATTGGATTCTCGTGCGCGAGCAATTTTAAGTTCTTCTAATGCCGCAAGATTGACAGGGCCAAGCTCTGCAATTTTTGTATTGAGCTGATTAATCTCAGATTCTAATGCTGTCGTATTTTTTTTGTTAATGAGTGGTAACAGAAATTCCATTTCAATATCTGCATCATTGATCAGTGCATCAAATTGGTTCATTGCAATTGCGGCAGCTTGTTCTTTGAGCTGTAACTTATTCATGGTTTCTCGCAATGAATAAGATACTTGTTCTGATGTCATGCGGGTATTTTCTATTTCCCGTAAATTTCTTGCGATATTACTAACTTCTTGACGTACCTGTAATGCAGTTTGTTCGACTAATTTGCGTTGTGCTTGGGCGTCTTGTAGCAGAGAGTTGACTCGACTTGTGTCGAATTCTTCCTTTTCCTTGAGCAGATTGGCATGACTCTCCGTTAATTTCTGAAGATCTTCATCAATAGTTTGGATGTGAGTTTCAATTTCAATTATTTTATTTTGGCAAGTTTTTTCATGAAAGGCAGTTTCTTGTACTGTTTGTCCGGATTTCAGTATCTTATTGCGTAAATTCACAAGCGCATGGTCGGTAGCTTCCCAGGCGGATTGAGCTTGTTTTGCATCATTCTTGAGTTTCTCGATTTGTATCAAATTATTTTCAAATCTTGTTTTCGCAGATTCTTGTAGTGAAATCTCATGAGCCAGTGTTTGCCTGATTTCAGTCAATTCGGAATTAATTTGTTCATGGCGATGAATCGTGCGTTCATTAGCTTGGGTGAGTTTAACAACTTCAAGCTGTAGTTTGTGCCACTGTTCTTGTAGTTGTTTGCTATTTTCGTTAACGGAATGGATGGTACTCACCAGTTCTGCACACTGGTGCTCTGCTTTTGATAATAAGACGCGTTGCTTCTGAAGAAATGATTCATGTTGATCAATTTCTGTTTGTATTTGTATCAGTTCTTGCTGTCTAGATAATACGCCATGCAAATCTGAATCAGGTGCATAAAAGGTTAAGCTATTACGGGTAATGATATGTCCTTGACGAGTTACAATTATTTGATCTGGTTTCAAAGCCGCCCGTTTGATAAGACCTTCTTTGACGTCTTCTATGACATAAACCGGATATAGCCAATTTTCTAAAACATATTTGATTTCAGGTTGATCAACTGTGAGAAAAACAAGTAGTTTTTTACAGTTTATTAGGCTATTTGTCGCTGATGGTGATACTGCGTCGGGTAAAATGGATGGATTCTTGTCAAAAATTGTCCATTTTAAATTCGGTGCGTCATCAATCCAATTTAAAACATTATCCAATTGCTCGTATTCAATACTGTTGAGTCGTTCGCGTAATACTGCTTCCAGAGCATTTTCCCATTCTGGTGAGATATTTATTTTCTGCCATAAACGGGGTAATAAATTCAATTGATGCTGGCTGAGCCAGGTATTGAGATCCTGATTATTATTAAGTCTTTTCTGTAAGTTGTTTAGTGCGGTAAAACGAGCAGTGGCCTGAGATAATTTATGTTGCAGTTTTTGAATTTTGTTAGTAATTTTTTCTTTATTTTTGGTTGCCTCAGACAGGTGATTTTCTAAACTTTGACACTTCAGATTTCCATCTTCTAGAGCTCGTTTGGTTTGCTCAGCTTTTGATTGTAATTCAATCAGAATGGATGGTTCAATCGAGATTAATTCATTTTGTTCATGTGATAAGCGCGCAAGTCGAGTTTCTAGCTGTTGAATGTTTTTTTTGGCATGTGCAAGATGATTTTCTTCAAGCTGATTTGTTTGTTCAAGGATTAAAAGGTTGTGTCGGTATTCGTTTAATTTTTTCTGACGGCTGAAGAGCTCAGTTTCAATAGCTGGAAGTTTATTATTTTCCTCGTCATGAGCAAGAATGCCGCAGTGGCTGGATAACTCAGCATTTGCTTTTTCCTGCTGCCAGTGTCGAAGATTTTCTAATTTTGTTTCTTTTGATTGATGGCTTTTTTGAAGTTGAGCTTCTATTTGTTGAATTTGCTGCGTTAAGCGATCTTGTGTGCTTATTAAATAGGTTATCTCTTGTTGCAGGCGTCCTATTTCAGCATCGGAAGAGTATAATTTCCCTTGTATTTGGAGCAGTTGTTCATTGACGGCCTGCTCCTTTTTACGAACGATTTCATAATCTTTTTCTGCATTGTGTTGAACCGAAAGTGTGGCTTCCAATTTCGTTTCAAGTTTCAGAATTTCGTTTCTTGCAGCATCATGTTGGTGCATGGCATCTGCTCGACGCTGTAACCACAGCAGGGATTGTGACTTATGCATTGCACCCTGTAATAATTGATACTGTGTGGCGATATTTGCCTGTGTTTCCAAATGTTGCAATTGGGTTTCTAATTCCTGGCGGAGATCTTCTAAGCGTATTAGGTTTTTTCGAGTTTCAATCAGACGCAACGAAGTATCGTGCCTTCTTTCTCGATACTGAGAAATTCCGGCTGCTTCTTCTAGAAAACTTTTTAATTCCAGCGGTTTTGCTTCAATGACTCGTGAAATCATTCCTTGTTCGATGATGGCGTATCCATGACTGCCCACACCGGTGCCCAAAAAAAGATCAGAAATATCACGTCGTCGAACTTGGAGGTTATTAATGAAATAACTTGAAACGCCATTCCGCTGGAGCACTCGTTTAATTGCAATTTCGGTATACTTGGCCCATTGGCCGGTTATTTTGTTTAAGTGATTCTCAAATACAATTTCAACACTGGCGCGCCCAATAGCTTTTCGATTCTCCGACCCGGAAAATATAACATCTTGCATCGAGTCTCCCCGTAGAGCCGAAGCTTTTGATTCCCCCAAAACCCATCGTACCGCATCTATGACGTTTGATTTTCCACAGCCATTCGGGCCGACGATACCCACAAGATCGTGGGAAACTGGTATGGTAGTTGGTTCTACAAAGGACTTGAAACCGGCTAGCTTGATATAGGCAAGGCGCAATTTTTTTGTTTATGAGATAAGGCAGTTATAATAGGAAAGGCGCATCACGCAACTAATATTGTAACCGAATTAATTTAGATATGAGTATGAAGAATGGCTAGTAAACCTGAGAAAACCCTTGAAGCATTTCCAAATCCATTTATTAATCGGGATTATCACATTCATATGGAAATTCCTGAATTTACTTGTTTGTGCCCCAAAACAGGGCAACCAGATTTTGCGACTCTGATTTTGGATTATATTCCGGATAAAAAATGCATTGAACTTAAAAGCTTAAAATTGTATATCTGGTCATACCGGGATGATGGAGTGTTTCATGAAGCTGTAACAAATATGATTCTTGATGATCTCGTTGCAGTTTTGAGACCAAGGTATATTAGACTAATAGCGCGTTTTTATGTGCGTGGCGGTATTTTCACGAACATTGTCGTTGATCATCGTAAAAAAGGATGGAAATCTAAGGCTATGATTCTAATGCCAGAATTATCTGGACAGTTAAACACTCGAGAATGATTATTAATTGTTAACATGAAGGTGTGTTGATAATCATATGATTTGTCAGTGTAAATTCATTTTTTCAGCATATCAATATGAAGAAAACAGTTTGCAAAGAGCAAATTTTTATATATCCTGTCATACAACATGGATTTATAAAAAAATATATAGATGATTTTAAAAAGAAATATTTTTTCTGCTATATTATTCCTGCTGTTTTTAGCTACGCCTTCTTTCATATCATTTAATGCATTTGCAGATCGATTGCTGCACGACAAAGCTCAGTATCACTCAAGTTTGTGGGAACGCGTTCGTAGCGGATTTGCATTGGCACTTCCTCCGAATAATAAGGCAATTCGCAAAATTGCAGCTTCGTATATACAGAACCCCCAAGCATTTAATCGCATTGTTACAAATGGTGAGCGTTATTTATTTTATATAATGGAGGAGGTTGAGCGCCGCGGCATGCCGATGGAAATAGCATTGTTGCCGATAATAGAAAGCGCTTATGATCCTTTGCTTAAATCAAATAAGCAAGCTGCAGGTTTGTGGCAATTTATACCTGAAACTGGACGAATTATGGGTTTGGAGCAAACTGTTTGGCATGATGATCGACGTGACATCGTGGCGTCAACACAGGCGGCTCTTGATTACCTTCAATATCTTTATCAAAGATTCGATAATTGGAAATTGGCATTAGCGGCTTATAATTTGGGGGAGGGTGCGGTAAGTAAAATTTTAGCAAAGCACATGCACAAAGGAAGGTCCATTAATTTTTATGACGTAAATTTGCCAATCGAAGTAAAGCATTATATTTACAAGATATTAGCAATGAAGGATATTGTTGTTAATGCTAAAAAATATGGCTTGCAGCTACGATCGGTACCGAATCGACCGTATTTTGATACGGTCAAAATCCATGATCACATCGATATTCCGCTTGTTGCACGCCTTGCTAATATTTCAGAAGTCGAATTCACCGCATTGAATCCAGCTTATAACCGTTACGTTATAAAAGTGAGTGATCAACCTCGTACTTTGTTGGTACCGAAAGAAAAGAAAGAAGTATTTGTAAGGAATTTAGAAACTTACCATGATCCTCGTATTTCGTGGCAATTCTATCGGGTCAAGAAAGGGGAAAAAATTAGTGAGATTGCTACTCGGCATGAGACTACTGTAAAGCAGTTACAAGTAATTAATGGGATTGCCAGAAATAAAAATCTTACGCTGGGGCAAAAAATATTAGTGCCTCAAATTGTGGCGGAGAATCGAGTAAATAATTCTTCATTGAAGAAGCGGGCGCAACGTGATCAATCGCTTGTTTATGTTGTGAGAAGAGGGGATACTTTGTATGAACTTGCAAAGCGTTACCGCACAACAGTTGATCAGATTAAACGCTGGAATAATAGCGATGAGAATTTGTCCATAGGGCAGAAACTGGTTATGCTGAAAGGATAGTGTTTGCGATTTGAGAAATTTGTAATATCTCTTATTCGATACTTTTAAGAAATTCAATAGCCCAACTAACGCCAAATCCTGTAATCTCGCTGTTAATGGCACCCAAGCCATGTTTGTGACTGCTTGCGGATAAATCCATGTGCAGCCATGGTGTGTTGTCTATGAATCGTCTTAAAAAGCACGCTGCAAGAATATGGTCGAAATCTCCGTCTAATTCGCATTGTTTGATGTCGGCGATATCGCTTTCAAGACTCTCTTCATAATCTAAATCCATCGGAAAAACGCAAACACGTTCTCCACTTTTCATCCCTGCGATGACTGCTTTCTGGCATAAATCATCTCGGTTGCTGAAAATCCCACTATATCGAGATCCTATCGCTGTTTTCATGCTGCCTGTTAAGGTAGCAAAATCAATAATCAGATCAGGATTTTGTTGACGCGCTAAAGTCAAAGTATCTGCCAATACCATTCGACCTTCTGCGTCAGTGTGTACGATTTCAATCGACAATCCGTTTAATGCTGAAATAATATCGTTTTGCTTGTACGCACGCGGGCCGATATGGTTTTGTGCAATGGCAAGCCAACAATCAATTGTGACGGGTATTTCTGCTCGTGTGGCTGCAAGCAAAATGCCTAATGCGACGGCGGAACCATTCATATCCTCGTGCATACTTTGCATATGGCGAGCTGGTTTTATATTGTGACCACCAGTATCGAAGCAAATACCTTTGCCGACAATAGCAATGTTTTTATTTTGGGAACTAGGCTTACAGTTGTGTTGTAAATGCACAATAGCGGCATCTTCTGTTTCGCTACCTTGCGCCACTGCGACGAAAGCACCGGCTCCCATTTCTTTTAATTTGTTAAAATCAAATTCTTGGTACTTCCATCCTTCATTTTCAGCCAGCTTCTTAATTTGCTGTCGATAAGTCTTTGGCATTAATTCGTTTGCAGGAAGGGCAGTGAGTCCTCTTGCTAATAGATTCCCTTCCGCTAATGCACGTTGCAAGGAAAAGTTATTGGCATCGTGGTGGCCATATAGAAACATCTTGGCCAGCGGTTTCCGAATTGGTTTGCTTTTGCGTACCGGTAGTACAGCGCCATTGATCCAAACTGTGTAAACAGCCAGTTCAGCAAAGCTTCTTTTTTGTTGCAGCGTGCCATAAACAGCAATATGTATTTCAGCTGGATTTTCTAAAAGCAGCAACTTTATTGTCTTGCGTAAACTAGTTTGTTGCTCGAAAATAGATTTGCTAGTATCAAGCATAACCCAAGCACATAATTCACCATTCGGGAGATTTGCGCACACAGGCGTTTCGTCAAGATCAGTTAATTGCATATTTCGACGCAATAATAGTTTGTCCAGAGACTCTTCACCGGGAATACTGTATTTCTTGGGTAATTTGTCTAGCTTGGGAAGTACTACGAGAATGTGAGGTGTTTTAATTGATTGATCAATAGGTGATGTATTCTGGAAAAGAGATGCCAGCATTGAGAGCTTTCCTGTCAAATATTATTTTTTGTGTAACGATATCGAGAGTCATTGCAAAAAGAGTGATTGCAGATAATGCTGCTATTATATACGTGTTATGTACGCTGTGGCTGGGATAGCCCGTTGCGGATGGATTAAAAAAATCTGAATAGGGAGTTTCAAATAAGAATGCGTCAATATCTCGAATTAATGCAACATGTTATTGATCATGGTTTTCGAAAATCAGATCGAACAGGCATTGGTACATTATCAGTTTTTGGTCATCAAATGCGTTTTGATCTAAATAATGGTTTCCCATTAATAACAACCAAGAAGTGTCATTTAAAGTCAATTGTTCACGAATTGCTATGGTTTATTCAGGGCGATACCAATATACGCTATCTACATGAACACGGTGTTTCTATTTGGGATGAGTGGGCTGATGTAAATGGTGACTTGGGACCTATTTACGGTCATCAATGGCGTTCCTGGACACGCGCAGATGGATGCCAAATTGATCAGCTTCAACAAGTAATCGAACAGATTGGAAATACACCTGATTCACGGCGTATGCTGGTTTCCTCATGGAATGTAGGTGAATTGCACGAAATGCGATTGCCTCCGTGCCATGCCCTTTTTCAATTCTATGTGGCAGATAATCGACTGTCGTGTCAGCTTTACCAGCGAAGCGCGGATATTTTCCTGGGGGTGCCATTTAATATTGCTTCGTACGCATTACTAACAATGATGATTGCGCAAGTTTGTCATCTCGAGCTAGGAGATTTCGTCCATACGTTAGGCGATGCACATATTTATCTGAATCATTTGGAACAAGCGCGTGAACAGTTGTCGCGTGAGCCACGACCATTACCCGTTATGAGGTTAAATCCGGAGATACAAAAAATCTTTGATTTTGAATTTGAGGATTTTGTTTTGGAGAACTATGATCCCCATCCCGCAATAAAAGCGCCTGTAGCCGTATGATTTCAACGCGTCTGTCTATCTTGGTTGCCATGGCTAAGAATCGAGTCATTGGCAAGAGTAATCAGTTACCCTGGCATTTGCCGGCTGATCTCAAGCATTTTAAGTTTCTGACGATGGGGCGAACCATTGTCATGGGAAGAAAAACTTATGAATCAATTGGTCGCCCATTACCTGGGCGAGAAAATATTATTATTACCCGACAATTGGGTTATGAAGTACCCGGAGCGACTGTAGTGAATTCTCTTCAAGATGCCTTATTGATATGCGAAGAAAGCAGCGCATTCAATCGTGAAAGCTTTATTATCGGTGGTGAGAAACTATACCGACAAACGCTTGATATTTGTCAGAGAATGTATGTCACTGAAATACAGAGTGATTTTGATGGTGATGTATTCTTTCCGGAATTTGATCGCAGTGATTGGGAAGAAATACAGCGGCATAAGCATATTACCGAGAATGGTGCGCATATCGAGTATCATTTCGTCATTCTCGATCGTAAATAAGTCAGGACCCAGAAAGCTGACAGGGTGCGTCATCGATTCTTATAGAAACTAAACGTATAAATGCGAATGGTGAAATGGACATCAAATGCCATCTCACCATTTATGAAGATTTTCGTCGTACGTGTGAATAGCTGTAATCGCTTAAATTACTTTCACATCAGGTAAAGGAAATCCATTGAAATTACTTGCGTATGCGGTGGTGTATGCACCCGCATTCGGTATATAAATGAAATCTCCTTCCTGTAAATCGTTTGGCAGCATCAATTCATGCATCAGAATATCGACTGAATCACAAGTTGGGCCTGCAATTGACCATGGAATGTTATTTCCTTTTCGGTCTGTTAGGATTTCATAGCGTAAGCCTTCAGTCATTTCTATGACGCCGCCAAACATGCCTGCATCCCAGTACATCCAGCGTTTTCCGTTACGCGATGCAGTACCCACGACGCGACATACAAAATAAGCCGAATCAGAGACTAAATAACGGCCTGGTTCTGCCATAACACGGATGCTTTCGGGTAAATCCGCAATGGCTTCATTAATGACTTCAGCGATGATTTCTATTGAAGGAATCGGTTTAACATGCCGAACTGGATAACCTCCACCTACATTCAGCAATCGAGGGTTCAAGCCGACGCGTCGCATTTCTGCAAAGACTTTTTTCGCCCTTTCGATACCAACGCGCCAATTTTGCGGGTTACGGCATTGAGAGCCGACATGAAAGGTAACACCAGCCAAATCTGCTTTGAGTCTCACAGCCTCTTGAATGATTTCATTAATATCGGCAAGGTGTGTGCCAAATTTCCCAGCCAATGGCCAGTCGCTACCAATATTCGGTGTATCGATACGCAAGTACATTTTAGCATCTGGCTTGATACTAACTATTTTTCGCAACTCCTCAACGCTATCGAGCACATACCATTCAACTCCTTTGATAGCAGCATATTCTATGTAAGCTCTTGATTTCATAGGATTGCTGTAAAATATTTCAGCAGCCGATACGCCTAATTTGAGAAGCAGATCAAGTTCGGCAATAGAAGCGATTTCAAATCCAACGCCTTCCTCAATTAGAGTTTTGAGTACACGTTCATCTGGATTTGCTTTGACAGCATAATGCGGGTGAACTCGGGGCATGGCAGCGATGAAACGTCGAGACTTATGTCGGATAATGTCGCTGTCCACCAGTAAAAAAGGCCGTTGATATCCTTTTTTCAAGGCAACTTGAACGTGTTCAAAATTTAGACTAACTTCAGGGTGGGTGTCGAATAGAACTTCAGATTGATCGTATTTCTGAAGTGAGGATGAGAGTTTAGGCATGCGAGTGCTCCTTCTTTAAATAACGCTACGTTTCAGGAATATGAACATTGACTAAATCAGCTGGAGCAATAAAGTTCTTTATACTTCTCATGATGACCTCCTCGGCGATAAGTTTACTGATGAATAAAATGCACGCATTATAGTCTGCATTGCAGGCAAATCAAGTATTTTTTTCATATTAAAATATTTTTGAATTGTAAAGGATAAACTATTAGAAACAATGTCTTGTATTAAATAAAATTACTACCGCGTTAGACGGTTGTTTTATAAAAAAGTTTAGATTAACTTTTTGGTTTTCTGATGATTTATCAATGCCATTGTATATTTAAATAACCATCTGTTTTATCACTAAATTTGAAGTGAAATATATTTTCTCCGCGGCGAATGGTTTTTTGTCGCATAAACGGACTAAAAGGTCCAGCCGCAAAAAATGACTGCTCGATTTTTAATCGCCCGATACGTGGCGAAAAAAATTTCAGTACAAATTGCCCCGGACTTACTTCCTTCAAATGTGGAGCGAAGGGCCTAGCTAATGGCTCACCGATGAATATGCCCTGACCCGGCCAAGCAACACTTTTCCAATAAGCCTCAAGCGCAGAAGCACCTAATGTGTACTGAAACATGGCAATCTCGGGAGATGGAAATTTTTGTGAAAAACTACAAGGTTCAACAACAGTTCCATAACTTGCTGTAGCGCCGGCCTCCAGCCAGCGCAAACTGCTCATTTGCAGAGAATCAGTCAACCTACCACCTGTCGACGTTAAATGATCCGCTAAAGCACCCGGAAGAAAGTGCAGTGTTTCGAGCATAGGCACTTCTTTCAGACCAGTAAAATAGAAAAGCACATCTTTGCGTTCAGAAATGTAATCGCTTGCTAGTATTTGCATAGGAAATATGCCGGCTAATTTGTTTGCGGCTTGTGTAAAGCTAGTTGCACGACTGTTGCGTGCTTTATCGGATGTATTCATTAAATAGGCCTGACCTTTAGGAAAGCTATAATCCGAACGTATGCCACGGTCAATCAATGCCTTGATGTGTTCAAAGGAATCTCCGGCTAACATCATTGCAGGACGTAGCTTGTAATCATTATATGGATAAACGCTGGATGAATTGAAATAGGGGCTGGGAGCGGTTGATTCACAGGGCTTGGCGCAGTATTTTTTGTCGAAACCAAAGGCCAGGGCGGATGTTAGCGACATACAACCAACCCGGTACGGAGTAGTCCATGCGACAGCAAATGCCTGCACATGCTCAGGAGTAAGCTGGTCAATAGTTGCTTTTAGTTGCTCGAATTCCTTTGGTGTCATAACACTGCGCTCAGATGAGAAGCGTAGCTTGACGATGTTAGTTTCAGGTATTTGTCGTGCTTGCAGATAGTAATTGCCTATTTGCCGGGATAAGGGATCATTTTCATTAATGATGACAGCGATATCATTGGGTTCCAGTCCTGTTCGCGGCAAGGAAATACGATTTTGTGCTTCCACTGGAAAAGCTGTGGAAAGAAAAATGAGTATCAATATAACGAAGAACAGTTGGATCAATGTTAAACTTTCTCGTGTCAGATCGAAGCGCTTCCATGCTGATTAAAAGAATACGACCTTATATTTTCGGCAGCGTCACGCCATGTTGACCTTGATATTTGCCGCCTCGATCTTTGTATGAGGTTTCACAAATTTCATCCGATTCAAAAAATATTACTTGTGCAACACCTTCATTGGCATAGATTTTCGCCGGGAGTGGCGTTGTGTTGGAGAATTCCAATGTGACATAGCCTTCCCACTCCGGTTCAAAAGGGGTGACGTTGACAATGATGCCGCAGCGAGCATAGGTTGATTTACCCAGGCAAATGGTTAATACATTGCGTGGGATACGGAAATATTCGACGGTGCGCGCCAATGCAAAGGAATTGGGTGGAATGATGCATACATCATTTTTGACATCAACAAATGAATTGGAGTCGAAATTCTTCGGATCGACAATCGTTGAGTTAATATTGGTGAATAATTTAAATTCATCCGAACAGCGGATATCGTATCCATAGCTTGATGTGCCATAGGAAACAATACGTTGATTATCCTTTTGGCGAATCTGATCGGGTTCAAATGGCTCAATCATGCCGTATTCCAGCGCCATGCGGCGTATCCATTTGTCTGATTTAATCGTCATGTTTTAAGTGTTCCTAGTCATTTTCCATGATGATCTTGGTAAACAATTCCGAATGATCTTCGGCGCATTCGGCAACCTTAACGGCAACTCGCCGTGCAATCAACCGGTAGATTCCGGCTATTTTTCCATCCGGTCCGGCAACGACCCTGGGCTTTCCTGCACCCGTGCGCTCGCGGATTTCAATATCGAGTCGCAACGCGCCGAGAAATTCACCATCGTCATCCTCACAACATTCCCTCCCCCCGCC
>RRZU013479943.1_pt1 | contig 15328 bp, 14 predicted proteins | sample 2165561 | NCBI WGS metagenome assembly RRZU01 (sample SAMN10456909, study PRJNA506462) | wastewater metagenome | isolation source: wastewater sludge | place: USA: Moscow, Idaho
AATGAGTCTTATCGGTTTAAAAACCGCTCTTAAAGTGGTGCACTTTTAGGTGCCCATAGTGGTGCACTTTTAAGTGACCATTGACACACTAGCCATTTGACAGCAGCAGAGCAACGGTATATCAGAGCCTATACACAGATTTTCTTTGAATTGCTCAGTGGTCGTAGTGTTCAGCACAGACCTGTGGGTGATTTTGGGCTAGATAGGCGAGACAAAAACGCATTGCTGAAATCGGTGGATGTGAGCCAAAGACAAGCACTATCACAAAAATATTTTAACTATGGCATGACGGGACAACAGGAACCCGCGGGAGAATGGTTTACAGTAAGAGGCGTGGACAGATTGGAGAAAATGCAGGCAGAGGGCTTATGGTTTGAAGACGCAGAGAGAGGGTTATCAAAACTATTTCGGGTGGCCTTCAATCAAGCGTTAGGAAACCTGGAATTGCATCAACGGATGCAGAAATTGCTGGGCAATTAATACGAATTAACACAAACAGCAGGTGTCGGGCAAAAAATCAGCCCCGACACCTGCTGTTTGTGTTTGTACAGGTTATGTAGAATTTCTACACGTTATGTCTAGTCGCGAGGAGTAACACAAAGTGATTGAAATACATAAATTTTACTCTGTTTCAGAGGTGGCCGAACACATGAGGGTTACACCCAAAACGGTGTATCTACGAGTGCGCCAAGGCACCATGCCGCCGTTGAACGGCATCGGGCGGAAAAAGGGGTATGTGGGCGAGCAGCTACTGGATTTGCTGAGGAATGGCTACCAATCAGGACAGCGAATTTAGCAGAAAAATCTGAGCCTTGGCAAGTCGAGCCAAGAGCCGAACTTTGATGAGATGAAAGGAATGAGCATGAAGATGAAGGAACTTGAGAAACAATTCGGGTTTTATGGGTATGGTGGACTCTTTCCAAAAGAAGCTGCCCAAATTCTGATTGTAAAGCTTAAGGAGGCACGCGAGGAAATTTTGAGATTAAACGAAACAGACTCTTACACAACGCTACAAGATGCTTGTGGGAAGCTACCTCAGTTTTTGGCAGAGCATAAATTGCCAGAATATCACATACAAGGTACGCACCAGCGCCTGCCAAAAGAAGATGCAGAGGCTCTACTGGAGATGCAGGCGGAAATGTGGAGCCTATGGCGAGAGTTGCAAACCCTTTCTCAAGCGTTACCCGAGACTAGGCGGGTGACGTGGACAATCCGAAACGAAGAAACAGAGCAGATTATTTTAAAGCGGGATGGTTACGAGATGGGCGAGTTTGAGTAGGCCACAACCGCTGGAAAACAAACACCAGCAATCGGCCTTGCTGGTGTTTTTCTTTGCTTTGAAAGGAAAGGAAATCAGATGGGTATTTATGATAATAGCGTTAGAACGCTGGCATGTCTAGCGGGTTTTGAGTTTTGGGCGGCAGCGAGGGGCAAAGCAGCGGTGACTTTGCACGGGGGGCAGATTAGGAATGTTTCGATAAAAAATAGCTATGTAGAAAATGGAACCTATAGCGATTGGAAATCAATGATGCAAAGCCGATGCTTAGCGTTAGGTGACGCAATGCGTCTCAGGGATTTCCTTGGGGGGTTAGACGAAAATGGCGGGCTACTGGCGAATTTTTCACTCGTTCCCGCTGAGGTGATTTGCTTGGATTTTGACGGCGTTGACGGAGTGCTGCCGCCTGAGTGGGAGGCATGGCTGCAAGGTGCCGCTGTTGAACGCAGTGCGTCGGGGAAAGGCTTCCACGCGTTTTTTAGAGTGCCACCTGAATTTGCAAAAAAATTGCGAGGCAATCGAGACGAACACACAGGGTTTCCGTTTGCTATGGCGGATGCTACGGGTGCAGCAAAGAGGATTGATGTATTTTGTGGAGGAGTAAATCGCTGGGTCAAAGTCACAGGCAATGCGGTGAACGATTGGGCTGCGCTCAGAAGTATCGAGCTGTGCGATGTGGGGCTTGAGATGTTAGAGGCAGAATTTGAGAGGCAGGGATTCTTTCAGGCAGCGGGAGACGAAGAACAGGGATGCAGGGTGAAGAGCGAAGGTCGGTCGGCGGGCAGCGAAAATGCGGAAGAATTAGGCATTACCGATGCAGCAGAGGTTATCCGATTGATGCGGCAGCGCAACGGAGTTCGGGCTAGTAATGGTGAGTATGTGGCGGGCGGCCTATGTCAGTTGATGGATGGTACAGCGGAGGCCGTGGGGCGTTTTTACGGTGGTGACTGGTCTGCGGCAGATATGGGGCTTTCACGGGAGGTGTCGTACTACACGCAGGATTATGACGTTGTGCTTGATGTCATGTTGGCTTGTGGGCTGACGAAACGAGCTGAACACCCAAGCAAGGAACGCCGCAATAAGTGGTCGCGAGATACCTATGCGGAGGACACAATAAATAAGGCACTGGCATGGCGGGAAAATCGGGCAAAGTATCAAGACGGAGACAAAGGCGGAGATTCGGGAGGTATTGAGGCAGGACTTCCAAACGGCCTGCAAAGTACAGGCTATGCAGGCAAGCTGATTACAAAACAAGTCGGAAGGGGGCGTAATGCGCGACTGGAACCCGTGGCCTGTTTGCAGAATGCAGTCACAGTTCTGGAGGCGGACGAGCGGTTTAAAGGGGTTTTCGGTTTTGATGAATTACAGCGCAGTGCGGTGGCGCTAAGGGTTGTGGATGGCGTCCACCCTAACAGATTTCCGCTGGATAGGATTGAAGAGGCACATATCAGTGTAGTGCAGTGTGCGATGGATAAGCTGGGCATTGTGTTCAACAGTGGCCGTACAGTCAGGCAGGCAATCAACCAAGTGGCGGCGGATTATCGGTTCAACCCACTGGTGCAGCGGGTATCAGACGCGGAGGCGTGGGATGGTGTGAACAGGTTTGAGCAGGAGTTCGTTTGCCGTGAGCTGTTCGAGTTCGACACCAGCCATTTTCCGGAAGAAGAATGTGCAGGGATGATTAAGCTGCAATGCGATTTGTTCAGGTACTGGATGCGTCAGGTGGCAGCCCGCGCATGTTTGGCAGGATGTAAGGCGGAGGGCTTCTTGCTGCTGGAGGGAGAGCAGCATATCGGCAAAGGCCGCATGGTGAACTTGCTGGCGAATTGGTGGGACAGAGAGGCATGGGACAAAGTGAAAAATGGGACGATTGAGGATTCTGTGGATATTGTCGGCAAACGTTTACTGCCGATGCCTAAGGAAACAGTGTCAGAGTTCAATAGTCGCGATGCGGGGCTACGAATTCGAGGCAAGTTGATTTATTTCGTGGATGAGATGAAGGATTTTGACGCACGATACACAGAGCTGCTAAAACAGATTATCAGCCAGCAGTCAGACAATGTCCGAGCTATGCAGGCAAATTTTGGCGATGATGTACCAAGATTGGGCTGTTTTATAGGGGCGCTCAATGCGGGGCATGATTTGGTATCGGCAGCGCGGATTTTGTCGGACAGCACAGGCAATCGGCGCTGGTGGGTGCTGAGGCTGAAGAGCGTAAACTATACAAAGCTGTATGGGGTCGTTGAACAGCTTTGGGCGCAAGCCATACACGAACACAAGCAGGGGTTGAGTCATTTTTTGAGTGTTGATGAGATACGGCTTAATAATCGCTGGTTGCGTCAGTTCCAGCCATATGATGCTTGGGCGGATTTGGTGGAGGGGGTTTATCTTGACAGTGGGTTCCGTAAATCGCATTGGCAAGAAAGTGTGCTGATAAGGGGGGATTGGTGCGATGGCGTGTTTACGTCGGACAAAGTCTCAGATTGGATTATTGAACACGATGTACTAAAGGCTAAAGCCATCAATCTCAGAAGCACAGGACAAGAGCCAACAACGGCAAGCCTAAGGAAATTTGTGGGCAAAGCGCTGGAGATGCTGGGGTTTGAGGAGCGGAGTATCCAACGCCAGCGCGAAAGCGGACGCAGTGGGACGGATAGGGTCAGAGTACTGGTGCTGGATAGGGCTGAGGTTCTTGAACGCGGGCTGGAGGTCGAGGGACTTAGAGGAAAAATGGCCGCTTAAGGTTGAGCGCGGGAGGTTGCGCGGGTGCTGTTTTAAAAGCACCCGCGCAGCGGAAAGCCCCTATATATAAGGGTTTTTTGGTGGTTGCGCGAGAGGTTTTAGGAAATATCAATACTTTGATGTGTTAGTTAGGGAGGGGTGGTACCACCCCCCCTGTTTATATATAGCTATGCAGGCTAAAAAGCACTCGCACACTCGCGTTTATATTATTTTATATAAAATCATATATTTACATTAAAAGCTGAAGAAAAAGCTCTCGCAAAAGCACTTGCGCAACCGATTTTGGAAAGGGTTTGAGATGAATAAGTGGAAATTCACCATTGGAACACAGGAAGATGCCACACCTGATACAGCGTTTTTGCTGAAGTTTGTTGAGGATTTGGCGGCAAAAAGCACAGAGGAGATTGTGGCAAGGGCGCAGGCCACAATCGCAGCCGTAGAGGCTGGAAATGCCGCCAGTGTCGGGCTGGTTGAAACAGCAGGCATTCATGCAGTAATGACAGAGTTGGTTTATCGTGAGGTGGGCAATGGGCTTGGACGGCGGGCGGGTGTAGATGCCGCGCAGGTTAGTAAATTGGGAAATCTACAGGCCAAGCTATCACACCAGCTCAGGCAATCGGCGGCGTGGCAGTATAGGGTCAATAATGTGGTGCCGAAGGACGCAGGGCTGGGTCGCAATGACAGCCGTGTACAACGAAGGATACTCAACCGAGGCACCAGTACAAGTGGAGGTTGTTTTGATGAAGCGCTGTAAAATTTTAGTCTTGTGTAGGGATTGAATGATTGTGCTACAATGTAGCTACAAATAAATAAGGAGTGAGATAATGGATGCCACAATTAGAGCAAGGGTTGATGATGCACTGAAAAAAGATGTTGAGGTTATTTTGGCCTCACAGGGGCTGAATATGTCGCAAGCCATCCGCATGATGCTGCGCAAAACCAAGGAGACTGGTGCCCTGCCCTTCGATTTGCCTGTACCGAACACAGAGAGCCTGAGTGCTATGGAAGAAGCAAGGGCTGGCGGTTTGAAAACATTTGATAGCGTTGAGGCATTGATGGCGGATTTAAATGAGGACGATTGAGCGAACAGGTCAGTTCAAGAGAGACTTTAAGCGTGAACAACGTGGTCGCTATGCGGCGCAATTGACTTCACTACTGCCAGAGGTTATAGGGAGGCTGGCGCAAGATGAGGAACTGCCAGCGCGGTTCAAAGACCACAATTTATCAGGTGATTGGTCAGACCACAGAGAATGCCATATAAAGCCTGACTTACTGCTGATATACCGTAAACCCGATGAGCACGTTTTGCAGTTGGTGCGGATGGGTTCACATGCAGAGTTATTTGGATAACGTTGCTGTGTAGGGCAGTTTAGATTCAGGAGCGTAAGTGGCCGCCTATAAAAATCTCAAATTTTTCGTGAACGGCCACATACAGCGGCAGTGTGCAGGTACTGATAAAAAGGGTATACGTCAGTGTTTTTATGTATTGGGTGTTACTGAAAGTTCTTGACGGTTAAGGGGTATAGTGGTATAGTTAAGTCGTTGCTTTCAATAGAGTAACCAGCCGTCAGAAGCTGTTTTAAACGTGGCAAACAAGCCGCTGTATCCCTTTTGGGATGCGGTATTTTTGTTTGTTATCCCCTGCTTTACCCTTCATGGTAGACGGGGCGGCGTAGGCGCTTGCGCCTGCTGGTATCACGTTGCCAGTTTCTGACCCGCTGCCCTTGTCTGCCGCCCAACGTGTCAGAGCGTGAAAGCGGCTAACCTAGACTAACGTGAAGGATAAGCACCATGAATAAAACCCAATATGTACAAATTGAGCGCGAGCTGTTAGAGCAAGTCACAAAGGTGTTAAGTGAAGTGGGCGGGTTCGCACATGATGCGCTTACATTATCAGGGGCTGCCAGAGCATTGAATGATGCGGGTAACAGCCATCAAGTAGGCAGGTTGCTGGATATGCTGTGGCTGGATGCCTTAGGCGCTGTTGAAGAGCAGGCGTGTGACTTAGCCTCAATTGTCTATAGCGAGACGATTAAGCAGTAAAAAGAAGCCCCGCCAATAAGCGGGGTTTGTTGCGTCTAAGGCGGTGAGTTTAGATAATTTACACAGAATATACACAGAATTTTGTAAATCATAAAGCGCAAGCCTTATAAATCAAGGGCTTGCGCTTTTTGTTTGGTGCGGACGGAGAGACTCGAACTCTCACACCTTACGGCGCTGGAACCTAAATCCAGTGCGTCTACCAATTCCGCCACGTCCGCTTACTAAACTGAATCAGAGGGCGGATTATACGGCAATTATGCGGACAAAGCTAATGGGATTGCGCTATTTTTGCCATGGCGTGTTGATGTAAGCGGCCAAACAGCAGCAACATGCTAATCGCACCAATCAGGCACCACAACATATCCGATTGCGTATCCCACACATAGCCTTGGGTGCCCAAAAAGGCATCGGCGGCTTGCTGGCTGAGTACTGCCACCAGCCATTCAATCAGTTCGTAAACAGCGCTGATGGCCATGCACACGCATACAGTGAGGAAGGCAAGCCAGCCGCGTTTTCTCACCACATCCAGCCGCCACAGCAATTCGCGGGCAATAACGGCGGGGGCGAAGCCTTGCATAAAGTGGCCGACTTTATCGTAGTTATTGCGGCTCCAGCCCATGGGTTCGCGCAGCCAGTCGAACAGCGGCACTTCGGCATAGGTGTAATGGCCGCCCACCATCAACACCACTGCATGCAGCAACATCACCCAATAGGCAAACGGGCTGAAACGAAAGCGGCGACCGGTGGCCAGCAATATCAGCACACCCAAAATGGCCGGTGCCACTTCCAATGCCCAAGTAAAACCATCGTGAGGATGAATGCCCGACCACAGCAATACCAAGCTGAAAATCAACAACATCAGGGCGTTAGACTTGGTCATGGTGTTTTCTTTAATCTATAGTGGAGTGTATAAAAAAGTGCTACGGCGTTGGCTCGCCCTGTATCACCTTACTCTACATTCCACTATTTTAATGTAATACCAATTCTAAAAAATAACCTAACTGCGTTGACTCGCCTTGCCGTACTACTTGTACTGTCTGCGGCTCGCCGCCTTGTTATCTTATTTTTTAGAATTGGTATAAATGCATAAAATGCTTTGATACAAGGAATTAAGGCTGCCTGAAAAGTTTTCAGGCAGCCTTTTAATGCTAACCCAAACGCAGCGAACATAAGCAACTGCTTTCGGGTTTACTGCTTATCGTGAATCGGTTTAAGCATTGCCGCCTTCAGCCGGTTTTTCTTCGGCTTGCGGGCGCTCCAGCAAGGCTTTGATCGACAGGCGCACGCGGCCGCGGTCGTCCACTTCCAGTGCTTTCACGTTGACCTGTTGGCCTACTTGCAGGTAGTCGCTCACGTCTTTGACGCGCTCGTGGGCGATTTGGCTGATGTGCACCAAGCCGTCTTTGCCCGGCATCACCGACACAATCGCGCCCACATTATTGTCCAAAATCTTCAACACGGTGCCTTCGTAGACTTTGCCCACTTCCACTTCGGCGGTGATTTGCTCAATGCGCTGTTTGGCGGCATTGCCCGCTTCTTCGGTAACGGCGGCAATGGTGATGGTGCCGTCTTCGGCGATGTTGATTTCGGTGCCGGTTTCGGCGGTGAGCGCGCGGATGGTTTCGCCGCCTTTGCCAATCACATCACGGATTTTGTCTTGGTTGATTTTCATGGTGAACAAACGCGGCGCGTGGGCAGACAGCGCTTGCGGGCCGTCTACCACTTCTTTCATTTGCGCCAAGATGTGCAGGCGGGCTTCTTTGGCTTGGTCCAAGGCCACATTCATGATTTCCTTGGTGATACCCTGGATTTTGATGTCCATTTGCAAGGCAGTGATGCCTTCGGTGGTACCGGCCACTTTGAAGTCCATATCGCCCAAGTGGTCTTCGTCGCCCAAGATGTCGGTGAGTACGGCGAATTTATTGCCTTCCAAAATCAAGCCCATGGCAATGCCGGCCACATGCGCTTTAAGCGGCACACCGGCCGACAGCAGGCTCAAACAGCCGCCGCACACGGAAGCCATGGAAGAAGAGCCGTTGGACTCGGTGATTTCCGACACCACGCGCATGGTGTAGCTGAAATCTTCGGCGCTGGGCAATACCGCTATCAAAGCGCGTTTGGCCAAGCGGCCATGGCCGATTTCGCGGCGTTTCGGGCCCATCATGCGGCCGACTTCGCCGGTGGAGTATGGGGGGAAGTTGTAGTGCAGCATAAAGCGGTCGGTGTATTCGCCGCTGATGGCGTCGATGATTTGCGCATCGCGGGCGGTGCCCAAGGTGGCGGTGGCCAATGCTTGGGTTTCGCCACGGGTAAACAGCGCGGAGCCGTGGGTGCGCGGCAATACGCCGGTTTGGATGTTGATGGGGCGCACAGTGCGGGTGTCGCGGCCATCAATACGCGGCTGGCCGTCCAGAATCTGGCCACGCACCACATCGCTTTCCAATTGCTTAAACAGGCTTTTGATTTGGTTGGCGGTGAGTGTGTCATTGTCTTCGTTAATCAAGGCGGCTTTTACCGCTGCCCAAGCTTCGTCGAGCATGGCGGTGCGGGCTTGTTTTTGCTTGATGTTGAAAGCGGCATCCACGCTGGCACCGGCAATTTCGCGCACTTTGGCGGCCAATTCGGCATTTTCTTCTGCCGCTTGCCAATCCCACACTGCCGGGTTAACCGCATCGGCCAATTCATTGATGGCCACAATGGCTGCCTGCATGTGCTGATGGCCAAACACCACCGAGCCCAACATCACATCTTCAGGCAGCACATCGGCTTCTGATTCCACCATAAGCACTGCTTTTTCGGTACCGGCCACCACCAAATCCAAACGCGATTCGGCCAATTGGGTTTTGGTGGGGTTGAGCACATATTCGCCGTTCACATAGCCCACGCGCGCTGCGCCGATGGGGCCGGCAAACGGTACACCGCTGAGCACCAATGCAGCAGAAGCACCGAGCATAGCGGGAATATCGGAATCGATTTCGGGGTCTACCGACACCACCATGGCCACGATTTGGATGTCGTGGTAGAAACCGGCCGGAAACAGCGGGCGGATGGGGCGGTCGATCAGGCGGCTGGTGAGGATTTCTTTCTCGCTTTGGCGGCCTTCGCGCTTAAAGAAACCGCCGGGGATTTTGCCTGCGGCATAAGTGCGCTCCAAGTAATCCACGGTGAGCGGGAAGAAATCTTGCCCGGCTTTAACGTCTTTGGCTGCGGTTACCGCCACCAATACCACGGTGTCGCCCATGGATACTTTTACCGCCGCTGAAGCTTGGCGGGCGATTTCGCCGGTTTCAAAGGTAACGGTTTGGTCGCCGTATTGGAACGATTTGATGTGTTTATTAAACATGCATGTCCTTGAGATAAAACGCCGCTGCCCGCTAAAACACTAATGATGCACACGAACAACGTAATGTGCATGGTTAGGGTTTCAGCCAAGGCGTTGGCTGGTGGGAAATAATCAAATTAAAGGCTGCCTGAAAACTTAAAGCAGCAAGGGCGGATTATAGCAAATTATCGGCCACGCCGCTGAGCCATACTCAGCAGCCATGGCCTTGCTATTTTGTTTAGGCAGCCTTCAACGTCTGTCGTACCTGCGTAGGCAGATGCCCAGTCTGAAGCACCGCCTCAGCTTTGCGGTCTGCCGTATTGGTATTTTTAATAACTGAAGTTGCACACTCGAATAAAAGTGCAGCAATTTACAAGCTATTCTGTTCAGGCTGCCTGAAACGCATAATCCGTGCAGCCATCCCCTTGGCGCAGCCGAACGGAACATGGTTTTGGCGGAAACAAGGGCGGTCCGGAGCGCAGCGACACGCGAGCGCCGCCAAAAGCATGTGCAGTGAGGGAAGTTTGGCGCAGCCAAACCTGCAACCGGGGTCGCCTTTCTTTGCCTACTTTCTTTGGCGAAGCAAAGAAAGTAGGTGGCCGCGCGGCCATAAAGCGCAAAGTAAAACGATAAGAAAACGCATAAAAACCACAGCCTATTTTTTAAAATAATCCGTTTCGTTTTACTTAATGTTTGCCAATGGATTGCCGAATCCCATTCGGCAATAACTGCTTTACATTTCAGGTAGCCTTTAATTAGCAAGTGCGTATCTTCAGTTAATAAAACATAACTTGGTTTCAATAGGTAATCGGACTGGGCAAAATCAAAGCGTTGCTTTGAACTGGGCACCTGCCTACGCAGGTGCGACAGGTGCTGTAGCGCAAGGGATTCAGGCAACCAATATGTGCCTATTCTCGATTAAACCGCATAAAAAACGCCGCCAGCGCAATGCCGGCGGCGTTTTATCGGTATCAATACCTTATTTACGCAGACCCAAACGGCCAATCAGCTCACGGTAAGTATCCGGGCTGGTGCGACGCAGGTAGCTGAGCAAACGGCGGCGTTGGCTCACCATTTTCAACAAGCCGCGACGGCTGTGGTGGTCTTTGGCGTTGGTTTTGAAGTGGCCGGTCAGGTCGTTGATACGGAAGGTCAACAAAGCAACTTGCACTTCAGAAGAGCCGGTATCGCCTTCTTTGCGTTGGAAATCTTTAACGATTTGCGCTTTTTGTTCTACGGTTAATGCCATTTTTTCAATCTCTTATACAAAATAAAGCCTTGCGGCCGACAAGTTTACCGAGCCCGGTAAGACCCTGTGTAAACTCCAAAATCCATTCTTATTCAAAAACGGAACGTGGATTATGCCATGGTTTATGCCATCAGCGCCAGCACGGCGTGCAGTTTTATCGGCATTTAATCCGCCGCCGTATTCATCAGCCGCACTGCTTTCAGGCAGCCTTCGCGCGGCAGATACGCCACCAGCCCCACAAATTCGCCTTGTTCGCTGTAAGCGCGCCAAGGTGTGTCGGCGGCCAAGACGGTGCTGGCCGGCTTTTGGCCGAATTTCAATAATTTAACTTGCTCTGCCGTTAACACCAGCCGTGGCAGGTGTTGCACCAACACATCACACGGCAGCAGCAAGGCATCGCGCCCGGTTTCGTTCAACGCCGCCAAATCTTCCAGTGTATGGCTTTGGGCGATATCAAACCCGGCGGTGGCGGTGCGGCGCAAGCCGGTTAAGTGCGCCAGCGTGCCCATGTGTTTGGCGATGTCTTCGCTAAGGGTGCGGATATAAGTGCCTTTGCTGCAAAGCACATTGATTTGCGCGGCGGGCGGTGCAAAAGCGGTGATGTCAATTTGGTAAATGGTGATGTCGCGGGCTTTGCGTTCAATCACAATGCCTTTGCGCGCGTATTCGTATAAAGGCTTGCCTTCGTGTTTGAGTGCCGAAAACATCGGCGGCACCTGGCGGATGGAGCCGGTGAGCGCGGCACAGGCTGCCTGAAACTCGGCCAAATCCATATCGGCACGCGCAGTGGCCACCACTTCACCTTCGGCGTCGCCCGTGCTGGTGGCCTCGCCCAATTTCAGCGTGGCGCTGTAGGCTTTGTCGGCATCAAGCAGGTATTGGGCAAATTTGGTGGCTTCGCCAAAACACACCGGCAACAGCCCGGTGGCCAAGGGATCGAGTACGCCGGTGTGGCCGGCTTTTTCGGCAGCAAACAGCCGCCGCGCTTGCTGCAAAGCGGTGTTGCTCGACAGGCCTTGCGGCTTGTCCAGCAGCAGCACGCCGTTTAAACGTCGCTTCGGCAGTTTGGGTTTGGGAGCGGTAATCGTCATAGGAGATGGGCGCTAAGATGGGGCGGCCATTGTACACTGCTTGCCTTGATGCAATGCAGCATAAGCAGCGCTTTTCTTTTTATTTGCTTGTGCGTACACTGCCGCACATGGCTGTGCATCGTGCAGCATTCCAACCCACTGCAAACCATCGCCACTGTTTTTCTCTGTTGATTTATTTCCGTAGCCACATCCAAACCCTGCCTTGCGGTTTCTACCCAAAGGCGGCCATGCCTGTGCCTGCCCGATAGGCAACACCAAAACAGCTTGAGAAGGATTTGGGTGGGCCGGCCTTAACGGGCAGGCCATAACAACCTGAAAATCAAACAATAAGTTAGAGGAATTCGTGATGAAAAAGCATGTTTTGGCTATTTTGCTGGCCACTGCCGTGGCGGGCGGCTTGGCCGCTTGTAATAAAGGTGCCGATACCGCAGCCGGTGGCGAAGGCAAAGGCGATGTGATCCGCATTGCTTCAGGCAGCCCCTTATCCGGCGGCCAGGCCAGTGCCGGTAAAGACTTTGCCAACGGCGCCTTGCTGGCGGTAGAAGAAATCAATGCCGCCGGCGGTGTGGATGTGGGCGGCAAAAAATACACCTTGCAATTGGTGTCTGAAGACGATGCGGGCGACCCCAAAACCGGCGCCACCGTGGCACAAAAAACCGCCGACGATGCCGCGATTGTGGCAGCGGTGGGCCACTACACCCCCGGCGCTACCTTAGTAGCCAGCCCGATTTACGCCAATGCGGGCATCCCCTCGCTCACCGTGAGCACCAATCCCGACGTGATTCTGAAAGCGCCGAAACTGCCCGACGGCGGCACTGCGGTATTCCGCATCAATGCGCACGACGGCAAACAAGGCCCGGCGCTGGCCACTTTTGCCCACAATAAAGGCGTGAAAAAACTGGCGGTGTTTGACGACGCCACTGCCTACGGCAAAGGCTTGGCCGACCAGGTAACCAAAAAAGCCCAAGAGCTGGGCATCGACACCAGCCTGCGTGAAGCCGCTTCCGACAAAACCACCGACTTCAAAGCCCTGCTCACCAAGGCCAAAGCCGCCGGTGTAGACGGCATTATGTGGGGCGGCTATGACGACACCGGTGCCATCCTCACCAAACAAGCCCGCGAGCTGGGCATGACCGCTTTGATTCTGATGCCCGACACGGCTTGTACCGACAACTACATCAAACTGGCCGGCGCTGCTGCCGAAGGCGCCATTTGCTCCTCCACCAGCGTGCCCTTGGGCAAACTGAACGGCGGCGGCAATTTCAAAACCAATTATGAAAAACGCTTTGCCGGCCAAACCGTGCAAGCCTATTCACCGCTCACCTACGATGCCGTGTATGTGCTGGCCGATGCCATCAAACAAGCCGGCTCCACCGATAAAGCCAAAATCGCCGCCGCCATTCCCAAAGTAACGCACAGCGGCCTCACCGGCACCATGGCTTTTGATGCCGACGGTGAGCGCAAAGACGCTGAAATCGCCATTTTGGAAGAAAAAGGCGGCAAATTTGATGTGATTGAAATGGTGAAATAAACGGTTAGTTTGCATTGCCATTAAATAAGCCCCGCCAATGGCGGGGCTTTTGTGTATCGCCACCGTATTTCGCATCACCGTTTCAGGCAGCCTTTATCATCGTTTAAATATCGTCTTCCAACGGCAGCAAACGGTAGTGCAAATTGCCGTCAATCACCGCAATCAGCAAGTCGATATTGGGGTGTTTGCCCGGGTGTTGGCGCGCATCGGCGGTGTGTTCGGCAAACAGCGATAAGCCGTAATAGGCGGCAATGCTGTCGAGTTTGTCGTGGTAGCGCTGTGCCAAGGCGTAATACACGCGCAAAGAACCGAGTTTGCCGGGCGCGGCGGGGATATGGTGGACAATATCGCCGTCTTCGCTGCAAATATTCAGACCGTTCAAATGGCCGATTTCGGGCAAGGTGGCCAGGGTTTCTTGGAAGTTCATGGGGGCTCCGTATGTGTTGGGAATATTGCTGTTGTTATTATGTTTGCGGCTCGGTGCTGCTGTTGTCGGGGCGACCTTCTTCGTCTACGCCGTAAAACTTCACCCCCATTTTGATTGATTGGCGGCCGGTGGCGCGGCGGTGGGCGTTGGTGTCGCGCAGGGAATACACGCAGCCGCAGTATTCTTGCTGGTAAAACTGCTCGCGTTTACTGATTTCAATCATGCGCGCGCTGCCGCCGCCTTTGCGCCAGTTGTATTCCCAATAGGTGATGCCGGGGTATTTGGCAGCCGCACGCACGCCGCAATCGTTGATTTGCTGCATGTTTTTCCACCGCGAAATGCCGAGCGAGCTGGTAATCACCGGAAAGCCGTGTTCGTGCGCATACAAGGCGGTGCGCTCAAAGCGCATATCGAAACACATGGTGCAGCGGCGGCCGCGCTCCGGGTCCATTTCCATGCCTTTGGCGCGGGCAAACCAGTTGTCCATATCGTAATCGGCGTCCACAAACGGAATATTGTGCTTTTGCGCAAAAGCAATGTTTTCGTTTTTGCGGATTTCGTATTCTTTTTGCGGGTGGATATTGGGGTTGTAAAAATAAATGGTGAAGTCGATGCCCGAAGCCATCATGGCTTCCATCACCTCGCCGGAACAAGGCGCGCAACAGGAATGCAGCAGCACTTTTTTCTGGCCGTTGGGCGTGGGCAATATCGGGCGTTCAAACGCCGGTTTGGTGTGGTCGGTCATGGTGTGTGTGGTCTTGTGCCGATGATAAGGCGCTATTTTAACAAACCGCCTTGCCGCCAAGAAGCCCGGCGGTGTTTTTTGTAGCGGCTTTACATTAAAAATGAAGTTTCTGCACAGCTAAAACGGCATTCAGGCTGCCTGAATGCCGTTTGCTTCAAAACAGTTGAATTTACAGCACTGCCAATGCGGTGGCGTAATCCGGCTCGTCTTTGATTTCCGACACCAATTCGCTGTGCAGCACGCGGTTGTTTTCGTCCAGCACCACCACGGCGCGGGCGCACAGGCCGGCCAAGGGGCCGGTTTCGATGTCTACGCCGTAGGCTTGTTTGAATTCGGGATTGCGGAAGGTAGACAGCATCACCACATTATCCAAGCCTTCGGCACCGCAAAAACGGGCTTGGGCAAACGGCAAATCGGCGGAGATGCACAACACCACGGTGTTGCTCAGCGAGCCGGCATCCTGATTAAAACGGCGCACGGAAGCGGCGCAAACGCCGGTGTCCACGCTGGGGAAAATATTCAGAATTTTACGCTTGCCAGCATAGCTGGCATTACCGGCACTGCCCAGCTCGCCGGTGGTCAGGCTGAAATCGGCGGCTTGGCTGCCTGCGGCGGGAAAATGGCCGCCGATATTGATGGGGTTGCCTGCCAATGTAACGGTGCTCATGGTGTTTCCTTTGCTGTGGGTGAAGGGTGGCCTTATTTTGGCCTATTGCGGCGCGGCTGTCTAATAGCTGTTTTATAAAACAAGCTGATTATGTTGCCTTTTCTTTAAGGCTGCTTTTTTAGATTGGTATAACATCTTTTTATTTCCATATTTAAGGTTAAAACCACCAGCTTTAGCTGGTTAGCTTTAGCTTTTAAAATATCTCTAAAAAAATTAGAGAGCTATTTATAAATAA
>RRZU011433718.1_pt1 | contig 15326 bp, 15 predicted proteins | sample 2165561 | NCBI WGS metagenome assembly RRZU01 (sample SAMN10456909, study PRJNA506462) | wastewater metagenome | isolation source: wastewater sludge | place: USA: Moscow, Idaho
CCACCATGGCGGGCTTATCCACCGACGCCATGGAGTAAATACGAAACTGCATCATGGAGGGAAGTTGCGCCATCATGGCCGGCCGCTCCGCCAGCATGTTGGCCGCTTCAAACACGTCTTCCTGGACACCATCCAGCAACAAGTCCAACACCTGGGAGGGCCCGGCGGTGTCATTCGGCAACGCGGCGTAGAACGTGCCATTCTCATAAATGGCTTGACCATCTTGAAGCCGATTGACGCCAATCACGTAGGCCTCTTCGGAATCTTGCTCCAAGGATTCATTCAAAAAGTTATACGGCACGCCCGGCTCCGGTCGTTCGTCGCGCGCCAATCGAACCGTCGCGGCCGCGTTGCCCAACCGAGCGGCCATGAGAAGGTGTGCGCGACGTGTCGCCTCGGAAATGGCCTGGCCCTTGTCGTCCTCCACCCAGTTGGACAACGCCAACATGGCTTGCGCGTCGCCTCGGCCTGCGAGATGGGTTAATTCGGTGTACCCCACCGTTGCGCGTTCATCCGCCCAAAACACGGCCATCAAATCAAAGTTGTGGGCTTGCTCCCACAACGCTTGTACAATTTCGCTGTCGTTTTCGTCAAACCATGCGATCGCTTCGCGCACCCACCAGCGCGCGTCGGGATAACGCGCAAGATTGGAGAGCATCGTTTGCAGAATCTCATAGGCCTCCTCATCCCGATCCTCCAATTCCAACCACTCGGCGTACTTCAGGCTGAATCGCGCACCCGCAATAGGGTCTCCCAGCAAATCGTCAGCATAATCCTGGAGGGCGTCCCCTTCCAACGAGGTCATGAGCATGAGACCTTGCAGTAGGCTTCGCCATTCGTCTGGAAATCCGGTGGACTCCCACATTTGTTGGTCCATGGGCTCGTCCGATCCCATCTCCAGACCCATGTGCAGCAAGCCGTGCACATTCATGGCCATCCAAACCCAGTCGATATCGTCGTCAAACGAGGCCGTGGGATCCATGGCGAGCGTGCGCAAATGAAATTGAAGAACCTGGGCCAGGCCGTACCATTCCGTTTTTTCCGGAAGGTTGCCAACATTCCATTTCTGCAACACGTGCACACCACGCTCAAGCCATACATCCATAGCTTTGCGTTGCCGACCTCCAATACTGGGGCTTGCTTCGATGATGCGACGCATCATGGCGAGCATGCACAAAATGTGCACGGCATCCGCTTCGCGGGATGGATGGTTTTTTTGCCACTGCTGGAACGCCGCAAACCATGCTTGATCGTCTTCCACGAACAGGTCCTTCAGCGCAACCCACTGCTCCAGCGTAGGCTGCGCCACCAAGGACCGAACATAGGCTACCAATAGAGGGAAATTACGCTGCTGATAGGCATCACGCAGCAGGGGATACGATAACACGAAGGTAGAGGTAGTCATGGTTTGGGATTGTACGTGCAAAACTTAACAAAGGGTAGAGCCCAGGTAACCAAGGAAAAGGCTCCCGGAGGAGCCATGGAGAATCATGAGGTTCGATTATTTAATTGACAGCGCAATACCGGGCTGACCAATCACGCACGTGCTCTTGGAACACGCTTCGCTCATGCGACGGATGTACTCCAGTTGGATGAACTGCTCCGGCGACATCGCCATGGCGTTGCGGTACGCGTTGTCCGCAGCAGCCTTGGCCTTTTGTTCCTGTTCGCGCTGTTTTTCCGCAGCGGTTGCAGCGATCATGGTGCGCTCGCGTTGCTGCTCGGCGGCGGTCTTGTTCATCTGTTCCAACACATCGTTGTTGGGCTTGGCGCGGCCCAGGCTGATGTTCATGATTTCAATGGGGAGCTTCTGCTCTTTCACCAGTTCGCGAATCTTGTTGGTTACCTGGTCATCCACTTGCTGCGCCACGTTCGGGTCGGACATCATTTCCGCCATGGTTCGGGTTTTCACCGCGTCGCGCACAATGGACAAGTACTGGTTGTGAATGTTGTTTTTGAACCACTCCGAACCGAAATGCTTCACCAGTGTTACGGAGTCGACAACGCGCCATTGAATGGTGGTTTCAAAATCCAACAGGATACTGTCGCGCGAACTAAAGTCATCGACCCGCACCGGAATGGATTGGGGTGTCATACGCACCTCGTCAACCGAGGAGGTGCGCCAGAGCATGATACGGCCTTCGCGCACGGGTTCGTCGCGAACACCATCGTGCCCAACAAAGTAGGGCTTGTCGTTGATCACCAACTCATGCCCGGGCTCAACGACCTCGGTATGCAGGAAAAACAGCCAGCAGATCACGGTGAGTACAATACCCAGCCCCGCCAGAATGACACCAATAATCAGCAGAGGTCGAAGAATAGAAACGTTGCCCGCATTGGCCATGGAAGTAGTCCTTGATAAGTGTGGAGCATAGATTATATCATAACGAGGATACCTGCAGGGCACCAACGTTAGATTTGCGCTACACGACTCAACCAAGGCCGAGTTCAACCATGGGGATAACGGCGTGGGGCGCGGTCCCCATTTGAGAGACCACCCAGGTCAGAATGTTCTCCTTGCGTCCGTCGTTGCACAAGCCGACCGCGTCTATCTGGGCCTTCAACTTCGGGCAGTACCGCTGCAACAACATGGTATTCAGGCTTCGCTCCGCCTCCTGTTCCCCAATCTGAAACGGCAACATGAGGGCTCGACGATGCTCGTTGCGAGGAAGGAAACGTTCGATGCCTTTGTCGAAAAAGACCCCCGGTCCCATGACCCTCAGCAACATCCCCATGGAGCGCGGCGATAGTTTGGTGGGTACCAACCGTTCCCACAGCACCGAACGTTCCATCTCGGAGCGATAGCGAAGCGTCTCCAACATGCGTTGATGGCGACGGCGATCGTCGTTGCCCAGAGGATTCATGCCTTCCAGAAGACGACTCGCGGCATAGATGTGGAGCGCCAAGGCCATCGCGCTGTTCATGGGCGGCGCCTGACGTGTCAACGCCTCGTGGGCTTGCTTCCGTGTGTCGGTGTCCAGGTAATGTTGAAGTGCCGTATCCATGGCGGCAAAAATACCTGCCAGCGTATTAGCCGAGCGCAGGCTGCGGTCTAGGTCGTGCAAGATGTCCATGCGTTATTGTCGCATGGCCCGTATCAGCGTCGATCGCGATGACGCTCATGGGGTTGGTCGCCCCCATGAATTCCAAGACTTCCCGGACCCGACCGGTAGGGGGGCTTGTTATCCCAACGTCCGTTCCCATGCCCCGGACCATCAAAACGAGGGCGCTGCGGTGGTCGAGGTTCGTGAAACGACGGGGGCCGATAACCCGGGTAGCCCCATCCGTTGCCCCCCTGAATAATCAAGGCGGGCGGTGGCGAGTACACGATATGCGGTGGAGCATAACTCGGGACCGGTATGTACTCGGTGGTGCATACCTGATTAGGGTAGCCGTTATTCCATTGGGTCGTGCAGACCGTCTGCGGAACCTGGGTATAGGACTGAATCGGCCCGTACGTGGTGGAGGAGTACGTCGTTACTGGCGGGTTCGTCGCCAGGGGAATATTCAATGAAATACCCCAGTGGGTGGAACCCGCCATGGCGGCAGTGCTAAACGCCGTGATGGCAAGAAGGGCACCTACGGCAAGGAGAGAGCGATATAGGGTTTTCATGGCCCTAGTGTAATCCTTCTGGATTCAAGTGCAAGACGGATGGGCGTAAAGGTAGCTTTACATCGGCGCGGGCATCGTCGTGCCAGCTGCCTCATCCAGAGACGGCAACGGCAACGCGTTGGGCGCCCTTTGGTTGAGCACCGTCAAGAAGTACGCTCCCGGGTCCATCTCCGTGCATTCGAGAATATTGCGCGCGTGCTCCATATCCAATCCGGGTCCCCACAACTGCGTCAACGTTTGGAAAATAGCACCGTACACCTGCTCGTACTCCGTCGTATCCTGCATGTTCCGCCGCAACACTTCTTTTTCCAATGCACTCCACTGGGTTCGATGCTCCGGATACAGTGCCTTGCACAATTTCAACGGTTGAATCGCCGTTTCCGGAATACCCTCGTACTCCATCTCGTGCCCGGCGCCGTTGTACGCGCGTCGATACGCGTGCGCCAGAATACTGGCCCTAAGGGGCACGAACTCCCCCACCACCCTGCGCTGGTCCTCTCGCCACAGGCTGGGTTCCAAATCGACCACGAGGTTCTGCTCCGCGTACGTGGTGGCTCCCGCTAAACCCCGAATCGCCCGTTCCATCACCAACAGGGATTCCTGGTTCGACAGCAACGAAAACAAGACCCCGTGCGTAGAAGGAGGATAGTCCATGGCCCCAAACGACGGCTCGGTATCGGGCTCTTCTCCTACGGAACCCGTCCCAAGAAACGTCGCGGTGTTCAACCACGTCGGCCCGGCTTGCGTTCGCCACTGCTGAACGCAATCCCGAAGAAGTTCACACGATTGCCTCGAATGGGTCAACGCAAAAATATGCTCGTAATCCTTGGATTTCAACACAAACCGCACCGCCTCTTTGCGTAGTTTCGTGTCGGTAACTTGAGTGTAAATATCGGCCACCAGACCCACTTCCTCGCCGCGCATTTTCGCATCGGCCCTCAGCATTTCCAAAAGCAAATCCTGGGCAAAGAGCGCGGTGTCCGAAAGGGTCCCCGTCGATAGCATACTTTGAATGCCAAGAAGTGCCGCCCATGGTCGTCCAGCGGATTGGAAAAACGGAAGCAGGTCGCGGCATAGCGCTTTGGCTCCGATGCGCTGCCCGGTCTTCAACGGGTCGTTGGCAACCCACTCCAGGAGTTGCACGCTGCTATACGATTCCCACAACGTCGAAAACATCCCACGGAACATGGGCGCCCCCGCCGCAAATCCGGCGGCATGCATCGCGCCCGCCATACGCAACACGCGCAGGGCCAACGGCTTGTCCTGCTCCAACGCGCTCACATCGTTCGGCAAGGTTCGTAAGGAATTGCTCACCACGCGCATGGACGGCCATGCGGCGTACTGTTCAATTCCCGGAAGAACCGTTTCCATGTCCGCCAACAGATGCACCGATGACACCGTATCCACCAGGTGTAGGCTGCCCGCCCACTTCCGAAGCGTGTCCGGCTTTGTGGTAGCCAGCGCCTGAAGAAAGGAAAAGGAATCGAAGACGCATTCCGTATTCACCGCCTGGCTACGATCTCGAAGGTGCTCCCAGTAGACATGGAATGTTTCCTCAGCCTTCTCGCCCTCGGTTCGCAACAACACGGCCTGCAGAAGCGGAATGATGTCCTCCTCCCATTTCCATGAAAGCGAACCCAGAAGTGCGCGCTCCAGCCACAAATCGACCACCTCCTGATCGACCACCCCATCGGGCGCCAACAAATAGGACACCTTGTCCCACCATGGCTGGGTCATGTCGAACAACGATGGCAGCGTTTCGATGGAGGAGGTCATCCGTTCATTATAGGGGGTCGTGAGGAAGGGCGAACTCGATGCCCTCCGCATGGCGGATCCATGATTCCACGGCTCATTCTTGCGCACGGGATAGGTAAAGGACGCACCATCGTTCGCATCGCGTGCACCGCAAGCGACCATGGTCCACCGGACCATTCTCCTCCCAGAACCCGTACCCTCTTCCCGATGCGTCCACCTTGATACAAGGAGCGCCCTCCTGCGTAAGCGGACCGTCCTATGACCCTCGGAGTTGAACGCAAAGGCTAGCGGGTTGCGGACATGGCATGTTGGTAAGACTGGGGAGATGTGGGGGTTCATCGAAAACCGTGGACGGTCCTGGTACATGCTCGTGCCCGCGTCTCCCCGTATCCATGCCGTATAGCCTTTTTCCCGCCATTGTTCTACACTTCGTTGGTGCTCCTCGTTCCCTCCAACATAAAGGCATCCCCATGGACCCATGGATGCAATTAAGCCTGGCCGCCGTCCTGATGTTTCTATTGGGCGTGCTGGTGTTTTATCGATTCAATCCCCTGCGTACCACGCTGGTGCAGGCGGCCTTGGCGCCGTGTTGCCTTTGGCTCATGACCATTCCATGGCATCACACCGCCCCCGCCTGGTTGCCAACGCAAACCCCCGTTCTGGCTAGCGTAGGCGGTTTCTGGTTATTGATTTGGTGGCTGTACGGCATTTCGTCGTGGCTGGAGGACATCCCTATTGTTCAACGATGGCTGGACGAAAGTCGTTCCCTTCGCAGCGCAATAACGCCCCGTTCGCTCTCTCGCCGTTTTTTGATGCTGGGGTTTTTCTATTTCAGCGCGGTTGCGGCGGCTCTGGTCTCGCCCTTGCTGATGGGCGTGGGCCTGGGGTGCATGTTGCTTTCCACGGGCCCCGCTAAGCCACCCCTTTCGCGTGGATCACGCTGCTATGCTGATTTTCAAGCCCAACGCTGGGCCTACATACTCTATACGCACGGCCTTCTTCTCCTCCTCTGGCATGGCCTCGTTTGGGACGAACGAATGGTCGTCTTATTGAAACCCTGGATGACGTACTACATGCCGCTGGCCTTGGCGTATACCGGCGCTCGATTGCTTTCGCCCTTGTCGAAAATCCCCACCTTTTTACCCAACGGCCATCGCGCCCGCGACGCGTTGCGCAAGGAGTCCTGCTGGTCTCGTATCCTGGTATGCCGGACGTCCATTGCGTGGCTGTCCCTCGGACTGTGCACGATGGCGTACCACTGGGGTGAACGAGGCGGCCATTACGTTCTGGCAGTGTCCGTGGCCATCTTCTGGCTAGGCATGACGTGGGCGGGTTGGTTTGGCTGGACCGTGTTTCTCCGCCATCCCCGGCCTCTCTCCACGTGGATGCGCCCATGAACGTTTCTCCCTCTTCACCATGCGAAGAGGCCTCGAACTCGCCAAAAAGAAAAACCTCCGTCGTTGTACGCGGAGGTTTTTCAAAGACACCGAGATAACTGCGCTTCCCTGTATAAGCCTCCCATACATGGAGGCTATCGTCGTTTCAAGATGAAGTAAGGGCAACGCTTGCTACGGTAGGACAAGTATACGAGATTTGGATTTCCCTGTCAATAGCCCAGGCCATCGGCATCGTACGCGTCCGCACGATGGTGCGGATTCTTGGATACCGACTTTTGCGGAGTGCCCCATACGCGAACGTACTGCTCGTACGCCTTGTCGTTCTCCGCACGAAAGAACGCCGCGACTTTGGCCCATGGAATGGTTTTTCCCGACAGATCGGCCTGGTCCTTGGGCACATGCTCGCGTAGGCATTCCAGCATGGCCGCTGCTTGCTTGGCATCGTAGGCCATCTCCCTGCGCAAGGCCTGCACCGTCTTGGCGTCCCAGTGCAAATCGAACACGTACGGCAGGCGTGGATCTTCCGCCGAAGGAAAATCACGCACGTGGTCCAAGGGTACGATCTTGCCTTCTTTCAGCATGGCCTCGCATTCCGCCTGGGAGAACGCCACGCTTTTGCCGTATTGATCGTAACCGTACACACCCTCGGGTCCTCCGCCAATAGACCGCCAGACGCGACCCTTGGGAAGACCATAGAACATGCCGATAACCACGGTGGTAGGGGAGGAGGATTTAGATTTACGCATGGATGTTAAGAACTCGCTGAACTTAGGATGATACCATCACGCATACCTTGTTGTACCAAGGCATAGAACGCCACGATATCCGCCAGATTGGTTTCGATGTCGGTTTCCGTCGATGCCATCAAGCCATCGGTGTAAGCCCGAAGAATACGGAACCAACGTGCCTCGACCCGAGAATATCGGGATGTCCACAAGCCTTGCTCGTTGACCCCAATTCGGCGATTCCATTCCTGTTGCTGCTCCGGATTAAGCCGCACATCCGGGTAGAACGCCTTCAGATCGTGGCGCAATTTGGCCCATGCCAGGGTTCCCGCTTCGGGCTCGGCTGCCAACAACACACTCCAAAACGCGGGGCGAAACGTAACCATCGGCGACTTCGACGATTTGTACGCCAACGTGTACGGTCCACTATGTTTGGCCATATCAATCCCAGTTCGCTTTGATTTCGAGAAGTTCAAACGGGCTATCGTGCCGTGGATGAACCAGATGTTCGTTGATGAAGGCCAAATAACGCTGCACCACGGCCACCACCTTGGCCGTTTCTTTCCAGCGATTCTTGATCAGGGCATTGTACTCCAATGCCATTTCCAAAATGGCGCCTTCGTAAAACGCCAGATCCGCTCCGGTTCCATACCGCGCCACGACAAAAGGAAGCGTATCTCGGCGGCAATCGCCACCGTATTGAATATCGTGCAAGCCGTCCTTGACCAGATTCGCCAACGTGTAACCGTTGTCCGAACCCCATTGGAGCATGGCGTTTTGCAATTCCAAGGTTTGAACGACGGTCTCGTCCTGATGCAGCCACTTGGTCAATTGCGGCAAAGGCTTGCCCACCGGCGTCGTCAACACTTCGTTAGCCACGCGACTCAGGTTCGAGGCATTCACCACCACGGTCTTGTTCTCCTGCGTGGAAAGCAACAACGTGGACGCCTCCAGCATGTCGTTCGGCAATCGATTGTCCGTGCTGTACGACGCCAGGATGGCGCGTGCGTTATCAACAGAACAAACGTAACCTTCGTCCTCGTGGCGAATAAGAAACGATGCGCTGTTGTCAATCATGGTCATCTCCGTAGTTAATATCATTATTATATCACTGCGTGCTTCTACTACGCGCACGCCGAGGCAAAAATACCACATGAAAAAAGCCGGAGAATCTTGCGATCCTCCGGCTCCGCGTGAGCCTTCCGAGCCCACGCCACCACACAACCGGGGCATCGCCCCGGCACACTCACATAGTCATGTTCACCACATCGTCGCCATCTTCGTTCTCCACGCGCACATCGGAGTAATCACCCGACGAGAACAGGCGGATAGCCTTGTCGCGTGCAGCGTCGAGCGAATCGAACGAGTCGATTTCGTCGCCATCGGCGTACACCGTGTACCCGGCTTTTTCGCCGGTGATGGTTTCCACCACATCGCCATCTTCATCGCGGATTTCAAATTCGCGGTAGTCGCTCAGATTGTCGTTGGCGCAGTCGATGGCCTCTTGAAGCGTGTCGAAGGTGTCAATGTGGTCGTCGTCGCCGTACAGGTCAAACGAGCCATCATCGTTGCCGTCATCATCACCACCGAAGGCACTGCCGGATTGGTTGCCCGTAGCCGGGTCAAACACGCTGGACGTGAAGTACGGGCCATTTTCCTTGTAGTAGCCTTCGTATTCGCCCACCACTTCGTACTTGGCACAACGGCCCTTGGTGTCGTTGTAGTCGGCGGGAATGCTGACCACATCGGCGGGGTTGATCTTGAGCAGCATCACATGGCCATTGGCGTGCGCAAAGTGCGGCAGGTACGCGAACGAGCAGAAGTGCAGACCGGACGAGCAGGTGCGGTTCTTGTCATCGTCCACCGCGTTGCGGGGCATCGAGCACACTTGGCCGATGGAGTTGTCGAACGTACCGCTGTGAATGTCCTTGTAGTCGGCACGCACGGCCTTGTACGCCATGAAATGACCGTCGGGGGTAATGGGCATTTCGCCCTTTTCCAGGAACGAATACAGTTCGTTAACCGCACGGTACGAGGGGTTGGCCATCAGGTTTTCGAGGAAACGCGCCATGGGAACCAGGTCAAAGCCTTCGTCCAGCATCGCCAGCATGCGGGTCGTCAGGGAGTTGTCCACGGCTTCGCCGTTGTACGTAACCACGCCGCCGCGAATCGCAATGGCGGGAGTGATTTGGGTGGCCTTTTCGAGGGCGGCTTGGGCAGCGTTGATCACCGACAGAATGTCATCTTCCGAAGCATTGGCCTTCACCAGTTCGACAACCTTGGGGTACACCTCATCGGTGGACGCGATGCTGTAGGAACGTGCGCCGAGCATAACGGTGATGCTGTTGCTGGTCAGAACGAAACGGAGGGTAGAAGTCATGGTGTGTTCCTTGGTAGTGTGTGGTTGGTGTATGAATTATATCGCGGTTAGATGCGTTGGGGCAATAGGCACGTAGCGATAGGGGCCTTTGTGTTGCCAGGATGCCACAGGAAAAAACAAGGTGCCGGTGTTGATGGGGCCGTCTTGATGCCGTGGCGCTAACTGCTTGTTTTAATTGGAGTTTTTACGCGAACTTTTGGTGGCGAACTCTTTACCATGCCAAGGGCATGGTAAAGAGAAGAGAATCAAAGGTTTACGCGAAGCGGGAACCTTTATGGGGTCAACGTGGCGTTTGTGCAACGGAAACGTTTGGACCGTTTTCCCTGGTGCAGAGAGGACAACTTTGTATGCTTATGGCAAAAAAATCCTAATTTTACGGAGCGCACGTGAAGGATAGAAGGACGCCCCATCGTTCGTTGGGTTCCATGAACACGTACTCTCTGATTGGGGCGTTCTTATGACGGTGGGGGATGCGCATCCTGGAAGAAATGGACCGTTCTGCCGCTCCGTAACGGACGAACCCTTTACGTCGTGGTTTTCTTCGCTCCCGAAGGAAGTGGGTTTCGTCCGGATACCGTGGACGGTCCGATCACACCCCTCGTCATCACCCCCTACGTTGCTTCAACATCACCAGAAACAGGCTGACGCCAAACAACAAGCCCGTGTATCCATTGCGCCACAAGACCCATGAAAACAGGCATCGGCCGTGCGGTGGTATACAGTCTATGCTATAATTCATGCATGTCGAACACCACCACTTCCACCAGCATCACCCCCGAACAACTTCCCTTGAAGACGTCGCTGTTCTATACATCCGGCGCATCGGACAAGGAATACCACGCGCAACTCCTGGCGGAGGGCAGCGGCTACGTGGTTCATTTTCAATACGGTCGCCGTGGCGGCACGTTGACGGAAGGCACCAAGACCAAGGCACCCGTGGCGTTCGAAAAAGCCGTGAAAGTCTTTGAATCGCTGTTGGCGGAGAAAATTCAAAAGGGCTACACGCAAGATACGACTGGTGCCATTTTTGGCGGCTCCACCCAGGGTACGCAGGAGTTCACGGGTATTCTGCCGCAGTTGCTGAATCCGATTACGGCGGACGATGCCGAACACTACATCCAGTCCTCGGATTGGATCGCGGAAGAAAAGTACGATGGCGTGCGCCGCATCATGGATTGCACGGATACGGATGCGCAACCCGGTTCGATCAATCGCAAGGGCCTGCGTGTGGGTATGCCCATCGAAACCGCCACCGCCCTGGCTCCCTTGGGTCAACACGCCCCGTACCAATTGGATGGCGAATTGGTGGGCAGCGTCTTCTACGTCTTTGACGTTCTTCAATGGGGCGGTCGGGATTGCCGTGGCGATGATGCGGAAACCCGTTCGCAACGGTTGAACGACGTGCAAGCTGCGGTCGGCACCTCGACATTGGTGATCCCCGCCCCCGTGGCCCGCACCGTCGATGAAAAACGTGCTCTGGTGGCGGAATTGCAAGGCCGTCGGGCGGAAGGCATCGTCTTCAAGAAGCAAGGTGGCACCTACATCCCAGGCCGTCCGGCTTCGGGCGGTGATCAAGTCAAATGGAAGTTCGTCAAAACCGCGACGTTTGTTGTGCTGGCCCACAAGGACGACAAACGCAGCGTGCAAATGGGTTTGGTGGACGCAACACGAAATCTCGGTTTCGTAACCATCCCCGTCAACTACAACGTGCCTGCGGTAGGGGCATTGATTGAAGTGGAATACCTGTACGCGTACCCCAATGGAGCACTGGCCCAGCCCGTGTACCGGGGCGAACGCGATGACCTCGACAAGACGGCGTGCGTAGAAGCCCAGTTGATTTTCAAGGCGGATGGCGCCAACGACGAAGAAAATTAAAAAAAAGTGGTGCAAGGGGCTTGACAAATCGTACGGCCCCTGCGACACTATCTTCATCGACCACGTGGGAACACGGCCTCGGATAACCCAGCAAGGTAGCTGGCACTGTCCAAGCGTTCTTGGGCACCATAAGGAAGATGAACACTAGGACTCCCCTCGATCGAGCACCCTGGAAACCGAAGCGATGACCCGGATTGGGTCGTCGAATACTTCAACAACGAAGCAACAACCCGCAGTAGGGTTGGACACTTCAAAAAGGAAACCCCGGCGTACAACGACCGGGGTTTTTCTTTGGGCGAAGAGAAGCGTGGTAGTTTCGCCACGTTCGGAAGAAAACCCCCAGCTGTGATATCACTTCCGCTACAATAGAGCCCATGTCGCATCTTGTTGTTGTTACCAATCGCCGTGAAATGGAAATTCCCGTAACCCATCGCGGTGGCCTCTATTTTGCGGAAAGCGACGCCCTGGCCCATTCGTTGTTTCAAACCTCGGATATCGTCCAATGGGGACGTGAATACGTTCAGGCCTTGCATTGGGTGCGTGGGGATGCCACGTGGGATGTACGACACGATTCCGTTGTAGGCACTCTTTTGATTGATCGTTGAATACCATGACCAAATCGTTCACTTTTTTGTCCAACGACGAATTTCGTCGCCTCTGCGAATCGTTCTTCGTTGGGGACTATAGCCCGCAAGGCATTGCCGCTTCGCTGGCGGAACAAACACCGGACACGCTGCTGACGTGGTTCGGGTCGATCGACGAAGCCTACGACGCGCACGCGGGCGAGTACATTCGTGCCTGGATCGCGCATGTCCGGCAAGGCTGGGACTGGCGTACGGATGAGGGCTCTGCCGATCCGTTGAGCACTCCGGAAAACAAGCAGCAATGCGAAGACTATCGCGCCATTCGGTACGGCCTGCTCGACCAGCATGCGACCACCTTGGCTCGCTACGAAGAACTCAATGCCGCGCGCATCGCGCAAGCGCAGGCCCAAGCCACGGAAGAACGCCTGCATGTGTCCGTGGGCGATGTAACGTACCGCGCGGAAGCCGTTGCCGATGTGCTGTGGTCGGGTTGGGAATGCGACAGCTCGGTCTGGGTCGTCAACGATCAGGGCGAACGAAAAGTCGTGGCCAGCGATCACGGCTGCCTTCAATTCGTGGAACCGAGCTTCTTGGAAGAACGCATTGCGGCGTACGAAACCGCCCTCAAGGAAACACGAGCGCTCCTGGCGCTGGTCAAGGAAAACGCGTAATCTTCGCTCCGCGAAGATTACGACCGCTAGGCCATTCTCGCCATGAGCCCCCGGCTCATTCTTTATCCGCGTTCGGGTTGGGCAGCGCGAAGCGAACCAACCAGCCTTTTAGCTCAACCCGACCCTGTGGCCATGTCTCCCTTTGGATTTTGACGCTATCCCATCGCCGAAGATAGTCGGAAGGCTTGGGCGGGTTCGTATGGAACTCGTCTTGCTCACGAGGGTAGCCGCACACTTCGATGGTCCATCGAAGATACGGAGCGTTCAGTATATAGTCCGGTAAATCCCAATCAAATGGTATTCGAACGCCGTGCGGTGTTGCGATGGGTTTGGCGTTGATGGTTTCACTGAAGCGAACGACCTGGGTCGGTCTGAGTGCATAACCCCAATACTACCCATGCCGATTGCTACAATCAAAGCATGCCTCTCCGTTCCGAGTACCAGCGCCAGTATCCGAATTTATCCAATGCGCAGCATAAGTTGTTGCACGCGGCGCGGATTGCCACCCAATACCACGCGTGGGGCTTGTCCAAAGTTCGCACTATCGCACTGCAGCCCTTGATGCTGTCTGTTACGCCCACGACAGAACAACAACGCACGGCTCAAGCCTTGTTGGACGCGAGCGCGTCGAACCCTCGCTACGCCGATGGAATTTTGAATTATCCTCGCATGGGCCGGGATGCATCGTTGTTGGCTCCTTCCGATGTTCCACCCACGGGCGACCCGGATATTCAACCGCACGGCGCGGAATGGGCAGTTTGCCGCCACGTGGGCTACCATTCGGATGACGTGGATAGCGATCGGCACGCGTACGCGTTCTGGTGCCTCAAAAGCAGCGCGCCCATGACGCTCATGCTGGGTGGGAATGCGTACGCCATGCCCGATGGGCAAATGGTGGTATTCGATGCCCGTATTCCGCACGCCCTACTGGCCTCGTCGCCCACCGATACCATGGTGGGTATCATTGCCTCGGTGGAATTGACACCCGGCTTAAGCGCGCGCCTGGGTATTGCGGAACGTCGAGCTCGCAATACGTCATTGGAGCAATTGGCGTTGATGGACCACATCACGATCAACGAAGAGACGGGCGATTTTGGAATGGGTCTTTAAGAAGTACGCGTGGGTGTTGTTTAAAACCAACACCGACGCGCAGTTGAAAAGATCTTGCGTTTTTGTTGGAAAACCGATACAGTTGGTTTCATGCAATAGGTAAATCCTTCCCCCACCAAGACGTACCTCTACGCCATCTCGCGTCGAGATATTCCCATCGCACAACAAGCGATTCAAGCGGGCCACGCCGCTGTGGAGTACGCACTTTCCTTCGGTCGGCCTCCCGATCATCATTCCTCCTACGTTCACCTTACGGTCCGAGACAAAAACTCGTTGGATCAGCTTCGGCAAGACCTCCATCTGGATGGGTTTGCGACCGCTGAATTCGAAGAGCCGTACAAGTCATGGGGTTTGACCGCCATCGCGTGCACATTACGCGAGGACCAGCGTGAGCGCCTGGCGCATCTTCCGCTATGGAAGCCAGGAGTAGCAGCATGAACGCCTCTTTCCTGGAATGGACGCAATTGCCAGCGGATCTTCGAGCACGCGTCGAACGTCTCATGCCCATGCGCGTGGTCATTCGACATTATCCGGATGGCACCATGAAGGCTCTGACCGAGGAGTCCTGGAACATGAACTGGAGTAATGAGCGCGCCTTGATTTTTTGGAGTGGCAAAGGCTATTCCATTTTTGGCGAACAGCTTCTGGATAGCATCGCCGACACACAAGAGCATTGCTCACCAACGGACATCATGGTGGACCCCTGCGCGGAAGATTCCCCCATTCGTATGGATTGGATGAGGTGGCTGAATGCGCAAACCAAATACGACAAACGCAATGCCCCATTTTGTTTGAACCAAAAAGGAGTATTCGCATGAAGATGACCTACACCGAAAATCCTCTGGATACTCGTGTGGAACTCGACGACGCCGAATCCCGCATGCTTTGGCACATCATCAAGGCCAAGGAATTGGAAGAATTGTTGTTTGAAGTCCACTGCCACTTGGACCCTCGGCAGCTGGATGTGAACAAAGCGCGGGATGACGCGGATCTTACCTATATTCTGGGCGACGATGACAACGTACCGTCGGGGTTGGAACAGCGGGTAAATACGTTGCACGCGCATTGCATGGCGGAACTTCAGTCGTACCACGTAGGGGATTGCACGTGCGTTCCCTGCGGGTGCTCCAAATGTTATGCCGAAGATTTATTGGGTATCGATACCGTACCAGGATTGGGGAAACATGCAGGGCATACCATTTTGCGCTTGTTTCAG
>RRZU010923129.1_pt1 | contig 15322 bp, 15 predicted proteins | sample 2165561 | NCBI WGS metagenome assembly RRZU01 (sample SAMN10456909, study PRJNA506462) | wastewater metagenome | isolation source: wastewater sludge | place: USA: Moscow, Idaho
ATCCAAACAGGAATTCGTGACGGAATGATTTCAATGGGACATGGTCGCGCTTTAATGGCGATTGATGACAATGATTTGCAATTTGATATTTACGAAAAAATTGTCAAGAACAATTTATCTGTTCGTGATACAGAGCGTTTAATCAAATCTATAAAAGAAGGAAAACCTGAGAAAAAAGCAACAAATGAATTGCCTTCTCAGTACAAGGAAGCATTAAGTTCTATTTCAAGTTCATTGAATACAAAAGTTGAAATAAAACGTGCAAATAATGGAAAAGGTAAAATCATTTTGAATTTTACTTCTGATGATGAGTTTGAACGATTAAGAAAATTCTTAAATGAAAATTAAAACATTCTTACTTGGATTAACGATTTCATCGACGTTTGCTTTTGGTCAAGTTAAAACTGACTCTTTAGTAGTTGTCGAAAATAATGTTATTGTTAACGATACGATGAGCGTAACCAAAGAAGTTTTGATGGAAAAAAGTCCAATTAGAGCCTCTTTGTATTCGGCTATTTTACCTGGTGCAGGACAATTGTACAACAAAAAATGGTTGAAAGCGCCAATCGCTTTAGGTTTAGTAGGAACAGGAACTGGTTTCACGATTTATTACAATAATTTGTACAAAAAATACCGAAAAGCATATATTGCGGTAAGAGAAGGAACGCCAAACGAATTCTCAGGAATTTTATCTGCAGAACAATTGGCAGTTATTCAAGACGATTACAAACGCAAACGCGATTATAGTGTCGCTTTAACAGCATTAGCTTATTTATTAAATATTGTCGATGCAACTGTTGATGCGCATTTATTTACAGTTCGTAATGATACAGAAATGTCATTCAAACCAACAGTCATTCAAGATGAAATGACATTAGAGCCAGTTTTAGGATTGGCATTTAACTTAAAATTTTAGAAATTACAGATGAAAATTGCATTAATAGGATACGGAAAAATGGGAAAAGCCATTGAAGAAATTTTAATTCAACGCGGACACGAAGTTGTACTTAAAATATCTCGTACTCCACTTGCGGAAGAATTAAATAATGTTGAAGTTGCAATAGAATTTTCGAGACCAGAATTCGCTTACGACAACCTTAAAGTATTACTTGAAAATAAAATCGCAACAATTTGTGGAACAACAGGATGGTTAGATAAACAAGAAGAAATTAATCATTTAGCAATTTCAAATAACACCGCTTTTTTATATGCTTCTAACTTTAGTTTAGGCGTTAATTTATTCTTCGAATTAAATTCTATTTTAGCTCGAATGATGAATAAATATCGTAACGAATACCAAATTAATCTAGAAGAAATTCATCATACACAAAAACTTGATGCACCTTCTGGAACAGCGATTACAATTGCCGAAGGAATTATTGACAATTCAACATATAATTCTTGGTCGATGGACGAAAAGGCAAAAGATATTATTCCAGTTGAAGCAAAAAGAATCGAGGACGTTCCTGGAACACATATCGTACAATATAACTCTGATGTAGACACTATTGAGATTTCTCATACTGCGCATTCTCGCAAAGGTTTTGCCTTAGGTGCCGTGATTGCTGCGGAATGGATTTGTAATAAACAAGGTGTTTTCACAATGAAAGATGTACTTGAACTGAACTAAATTAAAATACTAAATATCAAAAACTTATGCATGTACTAATTTACTGGTTAATTGGTTTTATTATTGCCAATATAATCTTTGGAGCTGCAACTTGGAAATTATATAAAAATGCTGGAAAGCAAGCAATTCAAGCTTATATTCCTTTTCTAAATATCTGGAAAGGTTTAGAAATTATTCATCGTCCAAAATGGTGGATTATTCTATTTTATTTGCCAATTGTTGGTCCTATTTTTTGGTTAGTATTCTTTGTTGATTTAGGAGATTCTTACGGAAAAATTGAAACAAAAGACAAAGTCATTATGGTTTTGACTTTAGGTTTATACATTTTTGCAGTTAATTATTCTGATAATCCAAAATATTTAGGACCAGAAAAACGCAAACCAACATTTGTTTCTTCCTTAATTTTTGCCCTTGTTTTGGCAACTTTGGTTCATAACTGGTTTATTCAACCAATGATTGTTCCTACAGGATCAATGGAAAATACAATCAAAATTGGTGATGCTTTATTTGTAGAAAAAGTAAGTCACGGAGCGCGTGTTCCTATGACGCCAATCGGAATTCCATTTTCTGAGTTCATTTACCGCGATGGTTTTATCGACAAAGCGCGTTTACCTTATATGCGTCTTCCGGGGTGGAGAGATTTAAAATCGAACGATATTGTTGTCTTCAACTATCCTACAGATTCTGTTTATTCTGCTATCGATCGTAAAGATGCGTATGTAAAACGTTTGGTAGGTTTACCAGGTGAAACGATTCAAGTTCGTAATGGAGTTTTATATGTAAATGATAAAAAATTCATTCCGAAAAAAGATGCACAAGTTCAACATGCGTATACAGTTATTGTAAAATCTCCTTTCAGCGATAAATTATTATACGATAATTTCGGAATTATTAGTACAGATTATAACGCTGCAAAACAAGCTGACGGAACATTTATTTATCAATTTGCTGCTTTGACTGATACTCATGTTACAGCAATGAAATCTAATGCAAATGTAGTTTCTGTTGAACCAATTTTACAACCAGTTGGTGAAAAAACAGAGCACATTGTAAATGGAAAAATTGATAGTACAAATACGATTTTCCCTGTAAACAAAACGTGGAATACAGATCAATATGGACCTTTATATATTCCGAAAAAAGGTGATGTAGTTGATGTAAACAAAGAAACCTTAGCACAATACATCAATGTAATTCGTAAATACGAGCACAATAGTTTGCGTGTAGATTCTGCGAATGGTAAGTTTGATGTGTACATTAACGATCAAAAAACAAATAAATACGAAATCAAACAAAACTATTACTTCATGATGGGAGATAATAGAAATCAATCGTTAGATGCGCGTTTCTTTGGATATGTTGGAGAAGATCACATCATTGGTCGTCCAATTATGATTTGGGCAAATATGAACGGAATGTTCGAGCCTGCTGCTCCTAAGAAATTTATTTGGAACCGTTTCTTTACATCAATCAATAATGATAATCCAGACAAAACTTCGTACGGAATTTATGTTTTAATTGCCTTAATTGGTTGGATTGGATACGATATTGTAAAAGCTCGTAAAGAGAAGAAGAAAAACAAATATTAATAAAAAGAGCGATAAAATCCTCTAAATTATAAAATTAACAACACTATAAATGTGCATTATAAGCTACTTGTAATGCACATTTCCATATAAAATAATAGAATGAAAAATACGTTTGCAGCTTTTTATTTTGGACCGATTGATTACTATGCAGAAATGGTAAAAAGCCAAACTTTGGATATCGAAGTTCAAGAAAATTTTCAAAAGCAAACTTACCGTAACCGCATGTATATTTTGGGCGCAAATGGTAAATTGATGTTGAATATTCCAATCTTACATAACGGAACTCGTTTGTTCAAAGATTTACAACCTTCTTACGAATATGATTGGCAAAAAGAACACATCAAATCGTTGAAATCAGCTTATCAAAGTTCTCCATATTTTGAATATTATGAAGATGAAGTTATTCCTATTTTAGAACAAAAAGAGAAATTTCTTTTAGATTTTAATCTAAAAACGATTGATTTCATCAACAAGAAATTAAGCTTAGATTTAGATATTTCTAAAACTGAAACCTACCAAGATCTAAACCCAGAAAATGATTTCAGAAATCAATTTTCTGCTAAAAAAGCTCCTCAATATAACTTACCAGAATATGCGCAAGTTTTTGATGATAAATTTGAGTTTATAGAAGGTTTGAGTATCTTAGATTTACTTTTTAGCGAAGGACCAAGTGCCGCAGTATATTTAAAAAACTTAATAAAATAACAACATGAGAAAATTATTTATTGCTTTAGGATTTGCCTTTACATTAGGGTTTGCTCAAGCACAAACAACAGAAGTACCAAAAGAAAAATGGTATCATGCAGGTGTAGAACAAACAGGTGTTTATGGTGTAAATACAGATCAAGCTTTACAATTTTTAAAAGACAACAAAAGAAAAGCAAATACAATTATTGTAGGAGTTTTAGATAGTGGTGTTGAAAATTTCCACGAAGATTTGAAAGCAAATATGTGGTCAAATTCAAAAGAAATTCCAGGAAACGGAATAGATGATGACAAAAATGGTTACATTGACGACGTACACGGTTGGTCTTTTTTAGGAACTGCAAAAGGAATCAATTACAATGATGATACAACTGAATTAACACGTGTTTACAAAGCTTTATCATCTAAATACGCAACTTTCGATCAAAAGAAAAATCACGAAGCTATTGTAAAAAATCCTACTGAATATGCTGAATTTCAAAAAATTGAAAAAGAGTATTTAAGTGCTGTAGGAAAAGCAAAATATAACCAACAAGTTGCTCAATCTAAATTGAATGCAGTTGAAGGTGGTGTAAATAAAATGGTTCTTGAGTTTGGTGATACTAAGTTATCAAAAGATATTTTAAAGAATTATCAACCAACAGATTCTCAAATCTTAGAAGCTTTATGGATTTTTGGTGAGTTAAAAGAAGAGCAATGGGTTGGCAAAACGATGAAAGAAGTTTCGAATACCTATTTAGGAGCTGCTCGTCGTGCTGCAAAGGGAGATGCTTTATCTTCTCACTTAAATCTAGATTTGGTTGATCGTAAAGATGTTGACAATCCAAATGATAAGAAAGAGCGTTTTTATGGAAACGGAGATTCTAACGGACCTGAGTCTTCTCACGGAACTCACGTTGCTGGAATTATCGGTGCTGTAAGAGGAAATAATATCGGTTCTGAAGGAACAACAGGAGGAAATAATGTGAAAATTATGTCTGTTCGTACAGTTCCAAATGGAGATGAGCGCGATAAAGATGTTGCAAATGCTATTTATTATGCAGTTGACAATGGAGCAAAAATCTTGAACATGTCTTTCGGAAAACCTTATTCTCCTGATGCAGATTTAGTTTGGGATGCGTTCAAATATGCTTCTGATAAAGGTGTTTTAATTGTAAAAGCTGCAGGAAATAGCAACGAAGATATTGATGTTCATGTACATTATCCAACTAATTTCAGAAATGGAAATACAGTTTCTAAATCTGTCCTTACAGTTGGTGCTTCTACAAAAGATCCAAATGCTTTAAAAGCTCGTTTCTCAAACTATGGTAAAAAATCGGTAGATGTTTTTGGACCAGGACAAGAGATCTACGCAACATATCCAGGGGTTGACCAATATCGTTTCTTAAATGGAACTTCTATGGCTTCTCCTGCTGTTGCTGGTGTTGCTGCATTAGTTTGGTCACATTATCCAAAATTAACAGCAGAAGATATTCGTATTATTTTAATGGAAACAGTAAATAAAAACGATCAATTAAAAGATATTTCTGTTGCTGGAGGTGTTGTAGATTCTTACAAAGCTGTACAAAAAGCTGAAGAAATTTACAAACAACGTAAGTTGAAATAATTTTAATTTTAACACAACATTATAAAAAGGCTTCAAATTTTGGAGCCTTTTTTGCGTTTAAACTCCGGATAATTTTAGATGTAACAATTTCGGTTGTTTCTCGACATATAGATAAAATCAATTATGAAAAAATTCTTATTAAGTATATCAGTTGCCATGTTTGTTGGTGTGGCATCGTTCGCACAAGAAACGACAACTGCTCTACCTTTACCTAAAGTTGATCAAAAATATTGGCAACACGAATCTTTCGAAGAAAGTGGTGTTTATGGTGTTAATACTCAAAAAGCTTTACAATTTTTAGAATCAAAAAAACGTAAACCTTCACAGTTAATTGTTGGTGTTTTAGATTCTGGAGTTGAGATTACTCATCCAGATTTAAAAGATAATATTTGGACAAATAGCAAAGAAATTGCTGGGAATGGAATTGACGATGATAAAAATGGTTATGTTGATGATATTCACGGTTGGAATTTTATCGGAGGAAAAGATGGTAAAAATGTTGATGGAGATACATTAGAGTTAACACGTCTTTTTGTAAAATACCGCGATTTATTCGAAAAAAGTAAAGATGCAGCTTCAAACAAAACGAAATTCCCAAAAGAATTTGAAGAATATCAAAAAATAAAACCTGAGTTCGAAAATAAATTAGCCGAAGCAAAACAAAATGCTGCGCAATATGTACAGATGAATGATATTTTCTCTGTTGCATTTCCTGCTTTGATTAAAGAATGGGGCGAAAAAGATTTGAATGAAAAAAATATGATGTCTTTTAAACCTGTTTCTAAAGAAGCACAACAAGGGATGATTATTTTTGGTATGGTTCCGAAAGAAGCTTGGGAAGGAAAATCGATGAAAGATTTCTTAACAGAAGTTGGAAATGAAATTTCAGAAGGAACAAAATATTACAAAGAACAAGTTGAAATTAACTTGAATACAGAATTAGATCCTCGTCCAATTGTTGGTGATAATTATGCTGATAAATCAGAACGTTTTTACGGAAATAATGATGTAGACGGTCCTGATTCTATGCACGGAACGCACGTTTCTGGAATTATTGCGGCAAAATCTGGGAACGGAATTGGAATGGATGGAATCGCAGGAAATGGTTATGTAAAAATCATGTCAGTTCGTACAGTTCCAAATGGAGACGAACGAGATAAAGACGTTGCAAATGCCATTCGTTATGCTGCAGATAATGGAGCAAAAATCTTAAATATGTCTTTTGGAAAAGCTTATTCTCCAGATAAACAAATTGTTTGGGATGCATTTAAATATGCTGAGAAAAAAGGTCTTTTATTGATTAAAGCTGCAGGAAATGAAAACGTAAATATTGATGACGAAATTCACTTCCCTACTGTTTATGATAACAAAGGTGCAGAAGTTTCTAAAAATGTAATTACAGTTGGAGCAAACACAATGGATAATGACAATTTAAGAGCAAGTTTCTCTAATTTTGGTAAAAAGTCTGTAGATGTTTTTGCACCAGGAAATGAAATATATTCTACTGTTCCTAATAAAGATGGGGAATACAAAAACGAAAGTGGAACTTCTATGGCTTCGCCAGTTGTAGCGGGAGTTGCTGCTTTGGTTTGGGCACATTATCCCAAATTAACTGCAACAGATATCAAACAAATTTTGTTAGAATCTGTCAACAAAAATCCTGCTTTAACAGATATTTCTGTAACAGGCGGTGTTGTTGATGCGTACAAAGCTGTTCAATTAGCAGAAAAAATGTATGTTGCTAAAAAAATGAAGTAATTAGTTTTATATAAATTGTTTTAAAATTGAAATCCTCAACTAAATTTAGTTGAGGATTTTTTATTTAAATACTATAAACTTTTTCTTCTAAAATACCAGATTCAATCTCAATTGGTTGTTCATTTTGTCTAAAAATTCGGGCAGATAATTTTCCTTTCAACTCCACCACTCCATTTTCTACACGAAGCCAACTTCCTTCTCTCAATCCAACTACAACTTGATGATTAAATTTGTGAAATTCATTGATACGTGTTTCTCTTGTTTCTCCTTTGTGCGTAGAATTTGGATCAGGATCCAAATAATGCGGATTAATATTAAAAGGTAAAAATTGCAATGCATCAAAACTTGGTGGATAAACGATCGGCATATCGTTTGTTGTTCCAATTGTTAAACCTGTCAAATTACTTCCTGCGCTAGTTCCAATATATGGCGTTCCATTATGTACAGCACTTCTCAACTCTTCTACCAAACCAAGTTCATATAACGTTTTTAGCAATAAAAATGTATTTCCTCCTCCAATAAAAATCGCTTTCGCATGCAAAATGGCTTCTTTTTTATTCTCGAAAGTATGCAAACCTTTTACAGAAATTCCAACCGTTTGCAAAGCATCTTTTACATTTTGCGTATAATCATCGTACGAAATTCCCGAAGGACGCGCATAGGGAACAAAAATGATTTCATCAGAATTAATAAATTCTTTGATTTCATCTTTTATATATTCTAAAAAACTATAACCGTGAATAGTACTCGTACTTATCACTAATAGTCTATCATTTGGATTTATCATGTTATCGAATTTTAACTCAAAAGTAAGTTTAAAATAAGAAAGTAGGTGAAAAATTGACAAAAAAATATACCGAATTACTTTACTTTTGTACAATTCTAAAAAATGAAATTTCAAGATTTCTAGATCTTCATGAAAAAAATAGTACACTTCATTATACCTTTATTCATAGTTGTTATTATGCTAATAATTGGAATAGAACAAACACTTCGAAAAATTCCCAATGATTACAAATACAAAGCAAATTATTTAAAAGAAAATGGAAAACAAATAGAAACTTTGATTCTTGGGAGTTCTCATACTTTTACTGGACTCAATCCAAAATTATTTAAAAATAAAACTTTTAATGCTGCGCATTCTGCTCAATCATTGGATTTAGATTATAAAGTTTTTGAACAAAATCGAAAATATTTACCCAATTTAAAAACCATTATTATTCCCATTTCGTATTTTTCGTTTACAAAACAATTGAATGATTTTAACCAAAAAAAGTTAAAATATTATTCCATTTATTGGAATGTTGATATAAATAATAACGAGTTAAATCTTAATTACGAAATTTTTTCAGAGCCTGTTGAAGTTAATTATAATCGAATAAAAGAATATTGGATTGAGGATAAAAATAATTTGACAATAGATACTAATGGATATATAAATAAGCGATACGAACCAAGTTGGAATGATAGTATTTATGCTAAAAAAACGTTTGAAAGACATTGTGCAAATTTGAATTCAAATCAAATACAACATATTATAAAAACACATTATCATGATTTAGAACAAATTATAAAACAAGCAAAATCAAATGATATAAAAGTTGTTCTATTAGCTACTCCTACAACTAATTTGTATAAAAATTATGTTATAAAAACACCTCAGTATTTCAACTTAAAAAATAATATTAATCGCTTATCGGAATATGATAATGTCATTTTCATCGATTATTTTATCAATAATAAAAGTTTCAGTAAAAAAGATTTCAAAAATTCAGATCATTTAAATGCAAAAGGTGCAGATAAATTAACCTTTAAGGTGGATTCTATTATGAATAAAACATTTACGTTGATTACAAAATAAATCGAATATCTATCATCAAAAAAGAGCTTGATAAATCAAGCTCTTTTTTGGTTTTATAGTTGTGTAAAATTAGTTTTTATAGGAAATCCATTTCACCATTTCTTTCACAGTTGGTTTTTTACCATAAATTAAAATTCCAATTCTATAGATTTTTCCAGCAATATAAACCATAAATATGGTGCTGATTAAAAGCAAAAATAAGGATAAAGCTAATTGCCAAATCGGAACATCGAAAGGAATTCGAGTAATCATTGAGATGGGCGAAGTTAATGGAATCATTGATAACCAAAAAGCAACTGGACCATCAGGATTTTCGAAAGTTGTCATACTTCCATAAAGTCCAATCATCATCGGAACTAAAGGAAAATATGTGAATTGTTGCGTATCAGTATCATTGTCAACCGCAGAACCAATTGCTGCGAAAACAGAGCTGTAAAACAAATATCCCAAGATGAAATAAGCAATAAAAGCAAAAATGATTAACGGATAATTAAACGTCAACAACACTTCGCTAATTTCTGTTACTTTTTGCATCATATCTGGGTTAGTTTCCGCTAATTGTGCTTGATTCATCATTTGTTGTGACATATCCATTCTCGATGCTGCAATTGCAGGAAATAAAATCAATAACCCCATTGTCATTCCAATCCATATTGCAAATTGCGTCACTGCAACCATTGTCGTTCCTAAAATTTTACCCATCATCAATTCGAAAGGTTTCACAGAAGAAATGATAATTTCTACAACACGATTATTCTTTTCTTCAACAACCGAACGCATAACTTTTACGCCATAAATCATCACAAACATGAAAATAATGTAAGTTAAAAACATCGATAATCCGATTTTCAACTCCATTCCTTTATCTTCTTTTCCGTCTGTAACGTTGAAAACATTCAGGTTAACACGAGCCTTAGAAGCTTCTAAAGCTGCTTTATCAATACCAGATTTCGCCTGCTTTTCTTTTTCAATCTTATCACTAATTGTTCTCGAAAGTTTTTCTCGATCAGTAATTCCAAGATTTCCATTTGTGATTAATTCTGTATTTTTCTCAATATTTTCATAATTTCCATCTGTATTTTTTGGAATATGAAGAATCGCATTCAAATATTCGCTTCCTTTCAATGTATCTTTGATTGACTCCAACTCTTGAGGTGTGTAAATACTGAACATCATTTGTTTAGTCGATTTAAACGAGGTTACAAACTCTGTACTTTCATCTACAATTGCAATGTTTTTCACTTCGGAATTATTTGCAGAACTCAAAAAGAAAATCACCGCTCCTGCTCCAACAATCAGTAAAGGCGAAAGAAAAGTCATAACAATAAACGCTTTGTTTTTTACTTGAGAAAAGAACTCACGTTGTGCAACTAAAAATATATTTTTCATTTGAAAATTAGCTTAAAGATTAGGAATTGAACTTTGTTTAACGGCTTCCAAAAACACATCATTCATCGAAGGAATAATCTCTTTGAATTGATGAACTTGTCCAACTTGCATCAATTTATCTAAAATCACATTGGTTGGTGTTTCTTTATTATACAATAAATTAAATTCAGTTCGTTGATTAATGTTTCGTACATCCGAAATCTCAAATTCATTTGCTAAATTTTGAAGAGAATCAGCAGGAATTTCATTCAATTGAATCGAAAACTTTCCTGTCTTAAATTGATTTCTAACTTCTTCAATCGTTCCATCTAACACTTTATTCGATTGATTAATCAATGCCACATGATCACACATTTCTTCAACAGATTCCATACGATGTGTTGAGAAAATAATTGTTGTTCCTTTGTCTCTTAATTCAAGAATTTCATTCGCAATAATTTGTGCGTTTACAGGATCAAAACCACTAAAAGGTTCATCGAAAATCAGCAAAGAAGGATTATGAATAACTGTAATCACAAACTGAACTTTTTGTCCCATTCCTTTCGACAACTCGCTCAATTTCTTGTTCCACCAAGACATCATATCAAGTTTCTCGAACCAATATTCGGTACGTTTTTTAGCTTCCGCAGAAGAAAGACCTTTCAGTTTTGCAAAATACAGTGCCTGTTCTCCAACTTTCATATTCTTGTACAAACCACGTTCTTCTGGCATATAACCAACTTGTCCGATTGATTTTTTCGTCAAAGGTTCACCATTTAGCAAAATCGTTCCACTATCTGGCGCCGTAATTTGATTGACAATACGAATAAAAGTTGTTTTTCCAGCACCATTTGGTCCCAAAAGTCCATAAATAGAACCTTGTGGAATATTGATACTAAAATTATTAAGCGCAACTTTATCTTTATATTTTCTTGTTAAGCCTTGAGCTTGCAATAAAAATTCCATTTTCTATATCATTTGATTTGTAAAATTAGTAAGAAGAAAGTAAATTTTGTTACAGATTTTAATGAGATTCGTTCGGATCCCATACAATTTCTTTAAAATTAACCACTTTATCATTTATAATCTCCACTCCTTCATTCTCTAACAATTTTTGCATCAAACTCGAAGGATTAAAATGATGTTTTCCAGTTAACAAACCATTTCTGTTTACAACACGATGCGCAGGAACATCTTCTCTATTATGTGCATGATTCATTGCATAACCAACCACGCGAGCCGAAAATTTTTCGCCTATATATTTTGCAATCAATCCATAAGTAGAAACACGCCCTTCGGGAATTTGACGAACTATTTCATAAATTTTCTCATAAGTATCAGAAATGATTTTTGTCATAATCTAAACATTTATTGTAAATTTAAAGAAAGTAATAGAATATGAGCCAAAAAGTTCCAATTAAATCTCTTTTAAGCCGACCACGATTTAAGGTTTTTACACATTTATCAAAACAAGAATTTATTGATTTAATCAAAAAACATCTCGAAACTAATTCTACCGAATATGGAGGTTATGCGAATCAGGAAGTTGCGATGATTCGTGTCAGAAAAGACAAGGATAAATATTGGCATCCGCAATTGCAAATCAGAATTGAAGATGATGACGATAATCCTGACTATTTGGTTGTTAGAGGAATTATTGGTCCGCCTTCTAATGTTTGGACATTTTTCGCATTTTTGTATGGTTTGAGCGGAGCTATTTTTATCACCTTAGGCTCTTATGCGGTTTCCGAATATATTGTACAGGGAAATAGTGTATGGATTTGGAGTATTCCTATTGCATTATTAATGGCTTTAGGTACTTATTTAGCAAGTTTATATGGTCATTATTTGGCAAAATATCAATTGGGAAGATTATATCATTTCGTGAATGAATTGCTTCGTGATGCAGAGTTTTATCAAAATAGTGACGAAATCAAAGAATAAAAAAAGCGACCTAAACAGGTCGCTTACAAGAAATATGTTGAGATAATATATTAATTAGATTACTTTCACATTAACGGCGTTGATGCCTTTTTTTCCTTGTTCTAAGTCAAAAGATACTTTATCGTTTTGAGCTACTTTGTCTGTTAAACCAGAAACGTGTACGAAGTACTCTTTTCCTGATTCGTCATCTTTAATAAATCCGTATCCTTTTTCTTCATTAAAGAATTTTACAGTTCCTTTATTCATAGTATTTTATTTTCGTTGATAAAGATATAAGATTTATTTACAAAACCAATATTAATTTTTAGTTTTTTTTTATAACAATTTTTTTAGCCTACAATTTCATTATAATTTTGTCTCAAATCATAATATTTTGGCAGGAATTTATATTCATATCCCGTTTTGTAAACAAAAATGCAGCTATTGCGACTTTCATTTTTCAACCAATCTTCAACATAAACCAAATTTAATTCAAGCAATTAATAAAGAACTTGAGATCAGAAAAAATGAAATTTCAACACCTTTAGAAACGATTTATTTTGGAGGAGGAACACCTTCTATCCTATCTGAAATTGAGTTAGAAAGTATTTTCGAAACGATTTATAAAAATTATTCGACCAAAAATTTAAAAGAAATTACACTAGAAGCAAATCCCGATGATTTGAACAAAGAAAAACTTAATTTCTTAAAATCAACTCCGATTAATCGTTTTTCGATTGGTGTTCAATCATTTTTTGAAGAAGATTTGAAATTGATGAATCGCGCACATAATACACAAGAAGCTGAAACTTCTATAAAATTGGCGCAAGATTTTGGTTTCGAAAATATCACTATTGATTTGATTTATGGTTCTACAACCACAACTAACGAAATGTGGAAACAAAATTTGCAAAAGGCAATTGCGCTAAATGTTCCACATATTTCTTCTTATGCCTTGACAGTCGAAGAAAAAACAATTTTAGATCATCAGATCAAAAAAGGAATCACTAAACCAGTTGATGAAGATCATCAAAACGAACAATTTCAACTTTTAGTGGACACTTTAACTTCAAATGATTTTATTCAATATGAAATCTCCAATTTCGGAAAAGAAGACTATTTTTCTTTGCACAATTCTAATTATTGGAAAGGAATTCATTATTTAGGAATTGGACCTTCTGCACATTCTTATAACGGAAAAACTCGTGCTTGGAACATTGCAAATAATTCAAAATATATACAAACTATCAACGAAAATAAGCTGCCTCAAGAAATTGAAGTTTTGAATGAAGTAGAACAATTTAATGAAATGATAATGATTGGATTGAGAACAATTTATGGAATAGATTTAAATCGAATTAATTCAGAATTTTCTCAACCTTTAGTGAATTCTTTTTATCAAGAACTCAATCAATTAATTAACGAAAATTTAGTCGAAAAGAAAGAAAATAAAATCATTTTGAAACCCGAAGCAAAATTTTTCGCAGACGGAATTGCTTCAAGATTATTTTACATCGATTAATTTGTTAAATTTGCGATATGAATGATAACAGACCAATTGGTGTTTTCGACTCTGGAGTTGGCGGTTTGACGTTTGCAAAAGAAATAAAACGTCTGCTACCAAACGAAAGTTTGATCTATTTTGGCGATACTCAAAATTTGCCTTACGGAGAAAAATCGAAAGAAGCGATTACACAATTTTCGGTAGACATTACTAATTTTTTAATAGACAATAATTGTAAAGCGATTTTAGTTGCATGTAATTCTGCAACGGCTAATTCGTTGAAAGAAATTAGAGAAGCTGCAGGAAAAGATGTTCCTGTTATCGATGTTATTTCGCCAGTTGCAGAGAAAGTTTCGTTCGAATTAAGAGAAAAAATAGGTGTTATTGCAACAAAAGCAACTGTAAATTCGGGCGCTTACAAGAAAGCAATTCGTCGTCGGAATAAACATATTTCGGTTATTGAAATGGCTACACCGCTCCTAGTTCCTGTTATCGAAGAAGGTTTTACAAATTCTACGATTTCTAAAGCAGTTTTAGAAACGTATTTGTTGAACAAAAAATTAGAAGGAATTGATTCGATTATTTTGGGATGTACACATTATACGCATCTAGAAAGAGAAATCAATCAAGTGTTTGAAGGAAAAGTTGACATCGTAATTTCGCCTTTAATTGTTGTGAATCAAGTGATTTATCAATTGGCAAAAGAAGGAAAATTGGCTGCTAAAGATGCTGTTGCAAACTATACATTTTATATTTCTGACAATACAGATAATATTATAAAAGTGGCAAAAAAATTCTTTGGGAAAGATATTCAATTAATTGAGAAAAATTTAGAAACGAAATAGAACCGACCATTATTTGTCGGTTTTTTTATAAAATATTACGAACAAACAAAAACAAATCATTACATGGAAAAATCAGCAGAATTAATTGCATTAGAAGAAAAATACGGAGCGCATAACTATCATCCGCTTCCAGTTGTATTGGAAAAAGGTGAAGGTGTTTACGTTTGGGATGTTGATGGGAAAAAATATTTCGACTTTTTATCAGCTTATTCAGCTGTTAATCAAGGTCACTGTCATCCACGAATCATCAAAGCGTTGAAAGATCAAGCCGAAAAATTAACGTTAACTTCTCGTGCTTTTTATAATGCGGAATTAGGAAAATACGAAAAATTTATCACAGAATTATTCGGTTTCGATAAAGTATTACCAATGAATACGGGTGCAGAAGCGGTAGAAACAGCGTTAAAAATTGCTCGTAAATGGGGGTACGAAAAGAAAGGAATTCCAGCTGGTGAAGCGATTATTGTGGTATGTAAAGACAATTTCCATGGTCGTACAACTACTATTATTTCTTTCTCGAATGATGAAGATGC